>Ga0207771_100461_pt1 | contig 24180 bp, 22 predicted proteins | sample A23M2SouthBayCA_2_FD_187731 | JGI IMG/M metagenome (GOLD analysis project Ga0207771, IMG submission 187731) | Aerobic enrichment media microbial communities from Eden Landing Ponds, California, USA - A23 M2 (2) (SPAdes) | ecosystem: Environmental > Aquatic > Marine > Unclassified | place...
TCCGTCACCTCGCTCGACCCCGGAGCCGTCGGCAACGTCGACCTCGCGATTGCCGTCGGCGCCGTCGGTGAGGGCCCGTTCCTCGCGGTGAACGACCGGGCGCGGGCGACCGGAATGCCGTGGCTCGCGGTCGAGGTCGGCGGGATCGGCGATCACGCCGTCAAGGGCCTCGACGCGGCCGTCTCCGGGTTCACGCCCGGCGAGGGCTGCTTCGACTGTCTCGCGACGCGGGTCGCGGCGAACGACGACGGGGACGGAACGAACCGGTCGAACGCGGAAACGACGGAAGCGGACGCCCGGTTCGCCGGCGCGCTCGCCGGTCGCGAGGCCGTTCGTCTCCTGCGCGGCCAGCCGTCGCCCGTTCTCGGCGGGGTCGTCGAAGTGCCGCACGCACAGCGCCGGTTCCTCCCTGTTCCCGGTTGTAACTGTGGCGGGACGCGGAGCCGCGAGCTCGACCAGAGCCACGAGCCGCGAGAGATCGACGCGGCCCTCGGCGCGGCGGAACGCGCACTCGATCCTCGCGTCGGCGTCGTGAGCGAGGTCGGCGAGGTCGAGTCGTTCCCCGCGCCCTACTATCTCGCGACGCTCGCGGACACGACCGACTTCTCCGACGCACGTGCCAGCCCGAAGGCCGCCGGTGTCGCTGCCGGCTGGGACACGGCGTTCATGAAGGCGCTCGGCGAGGGACTCGAACGCTACGCGGCCGGCGTCTATCGGGCGGCGGAGTTCGACCGGTCGCCGCCGGCCGAAACCCCCGACGGCATCTCGCCGACACGGTTCGTGCGGCCGGACTCGTTCGAGGGCGGGGACGCCGATGACCCGATACGGTGGGCTGTCGGCGAGCACCTTCCGACGGGGTCACGAGTGAAGCTCCCCGCGGAGTTCGTCGTCTTCCCGCCACCGACGGTCCGCCATCGGCCGGCCATCACGACGGGGCTCGGACTCGGGAACGGCGGCATCGAGGCGCTGCTGTCCGGGCTGTACGAGGTCGTGGAACGGGACGCAGCGATGCTCGCGTGGTACTCGACGTTCGAGCCGCTGGGGCTCGATGTGGCCGACGACCGCTACCGAGAACTCGCCGACAGAGCCCGGGCCGAGGGGCTCGAAGCGACCGCGCTGCTGCTCACGGGGGACGTGGACGTGCCCGTGGTCGCGGCGTGTCTGCACCGTGATTCGGGGTCGTGGCCGCGGTTCGCGGCCGGGATGGCCGCCGACCTCGACCCGCAGGCTGCTGCTGCTGACGCGCTGGAGGAGGCAGTTCAGAACTGGCTGGAACTGCGTGGGATGGGTCGGGAGGAGGCGAACGCTGAGTCGGGCGCGGTCGGCTCGTACGCCGAGTTCCCGCCCGCAGCGCGGACGTTCGTCGACCCCGAGTCCACGGTGCCTGCCGCGAGCGTCGGTCCCGACGAGTCGTTCGACGGCGAGGCAGAGCTCGACGCGCTCGTCGCTCGGGTTACCGAGGCGGGGCTCGACCCCTACGCGGCCCGGCTGACGCCGCGCGACCTCGATGCGCTCGGCTTCGAGGCCGTGCGAGTGCTCGTCCCGAGTGCGCAGCCGCTGTTCACTGACGAGGCCTACTTCGGCGAGCGCGCAAAGCGGGTTCCACGCGAACTGGGGTTCGAGCCGCGGCTCGACCGGGACCACCACCCGTTCCCGTAGCTCAGATGCCGAACGTCGCGCGGAGCATGTCGCGGCTCCCCGGCCCGAGCCCGACCGCGAGGATGGCGATCAGGAGCAGAATGGCGTAGCGCGGCTCCTCCTCGAAGATGCGCTCGTCGAACACCCACACGACGAGCGTCGCGGCGACGAGCTTCACGACCAGAAACGCCCACGAGGTGCCGATGACCGCCGAGAGCGACGCCGGTTGGATCGACTCGGTGAACTCGATGATAAACCGGTTCACCGGGTGTTTCGCACCGTACTCGACGGGGACGCCGATGGCACCGATCCAGTCCGCCGCGATGACGTTCGCCACGCCGTCGACCGCGTGTCCGAAGAGAACGACGAGCCCGACGAGCCCCGTGCCGGCGTTGATCTCGGGCTTCACGCGGTCGACGAGTCCGTACACGCTGACGGCGAGCACCGCGGCGAGCCCGATAGTGAGTCCCGTCATCTGGGGGTAGAACCCGGCACCGGCGAAGGCGTCTGCGAGGGCCGTGTCGACGTAGTAGTAGAGGAACGCGACCGTCGCGAGCAGCGCGAGCCAGCCGAACGCGAACACCGGGCGGCCGTAGGAGTCGACGACCCCTCGCCGCTCCGCGTTGACGGCGACGACGAGCACCGCGAGCGTGACGAAGAAGACGGTGAAGTAGATGACCGGCGAGATGATAAGCGAGTTCAGCGGGTAGGAGATCAGCGGCTCGGCGCCCTGCGGCACGGCGTCGTTTGCGTCCTCGACGACCCGGAGCGCGCCGCCGAAGAACATGAACGGCACCAGCGCGAAGAACAGTTCCTTCGTCTCGCCGACCTCGAGGCGGTTCAGCAGTTCGAGCAGTCCGACGAGGAAGAAGACGAGCGTGACGGCGTAGCCGATCTCGCTCACGACAGTGTAGCCCGGCTCCGCGACGACGGTGCTCGCCTCGGCCGCGGCACAGGCGTTACTCGAGAACAGCAGTTCCGGCCCGCTCTCCCGCATCGCCGCACAGACGGCGTTGTTCGCGTCCGCGAAGACGGGTCCCCAGAAGTAGTGCCAGAGGAAGCGGTCCCAGACGAGGGCGGGCGCGAGGAGGACCCCAACCGCGAACGCGGCGACGACCGCGCCGAACGTCGCCAGCCACGCTTGGCCGATGTCCCACTCGCGCGGATGGTTCATATCCACGCCACGGGAGCGCCCGGCTTTCAGGGTTCCGGTGTCCGGCGTCGGCGCCGGGCGACCGTGCCGAACCGAGCGTCGACGCCTACCGGGCGTCTTCGACGGCACGCGCCGCGGCGAGCAGTTCCCCGTGCGCCTCACCGTTCGACGCGACCAGGCCTCGAGAGTCGTGGCGCCACGGCTCACCGTGGATGTCAGTCACGGTCCCCCCGGCTCGCTCGACGAGGAGCGCCCCCGCGACGGTGTCCCACGGGTTCGCCTCGACGTTCGTGAACGCGCCGTCGAGCTGTCCCGCCGCGACCATCGACAGGACCGCCTGCGCGCTCCCGTGCCGCCGGAGGTCCCCGAACCGCTCGACCGCCTCCCGGCAGGCGGCGGCGTACTCCTCGCGTCTGTCCGCCGGCCACCAGATCGTCGGGCAGACGGCCATCGCCTCCGGATCCGTCTCGCCGCTGACGGAGATCGGCTCGCCGTCGAGGTACGCGCCGTCAGCGTCGGCCGTGTAGGTGTCGCCGAGGACGGGAAGCGCGTTCGCGGCTGCGACCGGTTCGCCGTCCTCGACGGCTGCGACGCTCGTCGCCCACAGCGGCACGTCCCTGACGAAGTTGTTCGTCCCGTCGATAGGGTCGATGATCCACGCCGGGCCGGCGTCGGGCACCCGCTTCAGCTCGTCCGCCTCTTCGCCAACGACGGCGTCCTCAGGGTACTCGGCTCGGATCGCCGCGACGACCTGTCGCTGGGCGTCGTGGTCGGCACGCGTCACCACGTCCGTCTTCCCCGTCTTCGTCTCGACGGCCACGTCGCGCCGGAAGAGCCCCTCGGCGACGGCACCGCCAGCGCGGGCGGCGCGCTCGGCGAGGTCGGCCCGTTCGTTCGCGTCCTCCTCGTTCATGCCGACCGGCGGGGCCCGCCACGCAAATGGCCACCGATTTATCACCTCGCGGCGACGGCTCGCGTATGAACACCCTCGCGAAGCGGATCCACAACATCACGCCCCGGCCGGTAGACCTCACCTTCGGGGACGGCGAAACTGTCCGCGTCCGGATGCGCTCGGCCGAGTTCTTTCAGGAGGCGTTCCAGGCGGAGGGGGAAGCCGAGGACGGCACAGTTTACCGGTTCGTCTCCGACGGCACGGACGACCCGCTCGTCGGCGCTCGGGAGGCGGCCGACGGCTGGAGCCCCGTCGGGGAAGTCGTGGACGCCGAGCGCGTCGAGAGCGAAGGGTAAACCACTCCCGCGTTCACCGCGTACCCCGCTCATGGCTCAGTCCCCGTATCTTCGCGACGAGGCCGGCGAGCTCAGGCTGAACGCGTCGGTGAACGGGAGTCGCCGCGACCTCGTCCTCTCGGACCGCGCGGAGTCGCTGCTCGTCGACGACCTCGACTACGGTCCGGGGGACCTCGTCCCGTTCGCGATACTCAAAGCGCTCGTACTCGCCGGCGGCGCGAGCGTTCCCGACGGCCAGAGCCCGCGCGACGCGGCATGGGGGCTTGCCGGTGCCGACGGTGGCCGTGAGGCGACTGCAGAGGACCGCTACCGGACGGCCGAGTATCTCCGCGCGGTCGAGGTGGACGAGGCCGCCGTCGAGACGCTGCGCGAACACGTCCGCGAGGGCGGGCTCTCGGAGTTCCTCGCCGAGGGAGAGATAACGTCGACCGCCGACCGCGTCGGCGACCTCTCGGACATCGCCCGGGACCTCTGAGCGGGCGGGGAAAGACGCCGCCGCTCTTCGTTCGTTGCTTCGTAAGGATGTTGCGGGGGAAGACCACTCCGAGAGTGACCTTCCGGCACTGCTGGCGCAGTGCGGGGGATGGGATTTGAACCCATGGACCTCTACAGGAGCGGATCTTGAGTCCGCCGCCGTTTCCGGGCTTGGCTACCCCCGCACGCGTTCTTCCGTCTGCAACCGCGATGCAAAACGGTTGCGACACCGGGCGGAGGTTGAAACCGTCCCGGCGTATGCCCTCCCGTATGACCGACCAGGTCCCCGACTACTGTCCCTTCTGTGGCGCCCGCCTCCACGACAACGGCCTCGACGCCCACTTCGACCGACACGACGACTGCGCCGAACGGTTCGCGGCGTGGCGAGACGATTCGGCAGGCGGTACGACGGCCGGCGACGACGGTGTCAGCGGGAACACCCAAACGGCGCTGCTCGCCGTCATCGTCGGCCTCGTGCTCACGTACAGCGTCCTCGTCGCAGGGCAACCCCTCCTCGGCATCGCCGCGTCGGTCATCGTCGTGCTCGCGTTCGTCGCCGTCTGGCGGTAGCCGTCGGGGCGCGGCCGCCGGAGGAGTTACGTCCACGGGCCGCTCACCGTCGAGCGTGGACGACCACACCACCGACCCCGAGGTCCCTCCACCGGTCCGCGGCCAGCCCGCCGGCTGGCTCCCGGACGAGGGGCGGTGGGAACACGACACTCTCCGTCGGGCGACGGTCCACGGCGTCCGGCTGTACAACGCCGGCGACTACCACGAGGCACACGACTGCTTCGAGGACGAGTGGTACAACTACGGCCGCGGCACGACCGAGAGCGCGTTCGCCCACGGGATGGTACAGGTCGCCGCGGGCGCGTACAAACGGTTCGACTTCGAAGACGACGCCGGGATGGAGAGCCTCTTCGAGACGGCGCTGCAGTACCTCGACGGCGTTCCAGCCGACTACTACGGTGTGGACGTGACGAACGTTCGCGCGACGCTCGCCGCCGCGCTCGACGACCCAGCCGTGCTCGACGGATGGCGAATCGAGCTCGACGGCGACACACCGGGTGCGGACCGCTGGGACCGGGCGTACGCCGAGCAGCTCCCGTAGCGGTCGGCTGTCGGCACCGTTGACAGTACCTTCGAAACCCTTTCTTCGGTACCGGCACACGACCGCGCGTATGCCTGCCACGTCGGGAGCATCACACGCGGCCTCCGCGTTCCTCGCCATCGTCCTCGGCTCCGCGCTGAGCGACTACCTGAGTACGCACGCCAGCGTCGTCGACGCCGTCACCGTCGGCGTTGGGACGGCACTCGTCGGCGCGTTCGGCGTCGACGCCTCGGGCGAACTCGCCGGGACGGTCGTCGTTGCAACGGCGCTCGCGTTCGCCTGGGGCGTCGCCTACCACTACGCTCGCCACTGACGCTCGTCGCTACGCGGCTCGTAGCCGGCGGGTTCTTGTCTCGTCCGGCCTGAGTCAACCCATGGCGCGCCAGCTCGCGGACGGGTTGTGGCTGCTCGATCTCGGTATCGTCACCCCGCTCGCGACGAACGTGTATCTGGTCGACGAGCGCGAGCGCGACGTCGGCGACGACGTGACGCTCGTCGACACCGGACTCCCGGTGAACTACCCGTCGATGCGGAGTGAACTCGAGTCGGCGGGCTACGAGCCGGGCGATCTCGACCGGGTGCTACTCACCCACTACGACCTCGACCACGTCGGCGGGCTTGGCCGTCTTCAGCCGCTCGACTGCCCCGTGTTCATGGGTCAGCGGGACGTGGCACTCGCCCGGGGGGAGTGGGACCCGCCGCTGTTCCACCACAAGGGCGCGTTCCACCGGCTGGTCCGGCCGGTCTTCGACCTCGACGGGGTCGATCTCCGACCGGTCGCGGACGGCCAGCAGGTTGGCGGGTTCACCGCCCACCACACGCCGGGGCACAATCCGGGCCACGTCGTCTACCTCCACGAGGGGTTCGACGCCGCCTTCCTCGGCGATCTCGTGTGGCGCGACGGCGACGGCTACACGACGCCGTTCTGGCTCGACTCCTACGACATGCGCGAACTCAGGGAGAGCGTCCGCGAACTCGCAGCGACCGCGCCGGACTTCGAGTTCGGGCTGGTCGCACACGGCGAACCGCTCCGCACGGGGGGCGCAGCAAAGCTCCGGGCGCTCGCCGACAGTTTCCGGTAGCCGGGGAAGGTGGCCACGGCAACCGGTCCGTTTCGCCCCTACGGCGGGAGCACGTACCGTTCGAGTTTCTCCGAGGCGTCCTCGAGCACGTTCGAGCCGTGGAAGACGAGGCCGACCTCGAACTCGTAGTCGAGCAGCTTCTCCAGCGAGCGCTCGGCGGTGTTGAGGTCGTCGGTGAACTTCCCCGGTGGCAGGTGGAAGCCGCCGGAGAGCCCGCGCTGGTCCGCCCCCGAGAGCGCGTCCGCGAGCACAGCGTAGTCGTCGTCGGTCGCCACGAGCGCGTGCTGGTGCCCCCGATGGCCGGGGACGTGGACGGCCTCGAACGGACCGACTTCGTCGCCGTCGCCGTAGAAGCTGTCCACCCGGGGAGCGACCTCGGGGTCGGCGCCGACCGGGAGATACACGTCCGGGTCGTGTGCCGAAACGACGGCGTCGAGGCCGCCGACGTGATCGCGGTCCGTGTGCGTGATGACGACGCGCTCGACCGCGACCCCGGTCCTCGAGATGCCGTCGAGGAGCGAATCGGTCGAGTCCGGCAGTCCGGTGTCGACGAGCGTGCCGTCCGCGGTGAGGTACGCACGGATACGCCCGGTTTCCGTCTCGGTGCAGGTGATGTCGTACACCCCGTCGGTGGGTTCGGTGACCATACCACCCGCTACGCCCACGAACGACAAAAGCTTCAGTCGAGCTCGACGTCACGGAACTCGAACCGTGCCCCGTTCCCGTCGTTCGAGGCGTCGATCCGCCAGCCGTGGCTCTCGGCGATCTCGCGGACGATAGCGAGCCCGAACCCCGTCCCGTCGGCCGCGGCCGTGACCCCCGTCTCGAACAGCGTGTCCTCGATCTCTTCCGGGATGCCGACGCCGTCGTCGGCGACGTAGAAGCCAGGTTCGTCGTCGAGGGGGCCGACGGCGACGGTGACGCCGGTTTCGGTACCGCCTTCCACGGAGTCGTCGCCCCCCGTCGAACCGTGTTCGACGGAGTTCCGGAACAGGTTCTCCAACAGCTGCCGAAGCCGTGACCGGTCCGCCTGGACCGTCGCGTCATCGATGACACGGAGCGTGTGGCCGACCGTCTCGACGCTCTCCCACGCCTCCGTCGCGACGCCGGACAGCGACACCGGGGCGACCTCGCCGACACCGCGGCCGGTTCGGGCGAGCTCCAGCAGTTCATCGATGAGTTCGCCGATGCGTTCGAGCGCGCCTTCGGCCTCGTCGAGATGCGACGCCTCGCCCGTCTCCCGCGCGAGTTGGAGATACCCCTCGGCGACCGACAGCGGGTTCCGGAGGTCGTGGCTGACGACGCTCGCGAAGCGGTCGAGTCGCTCGTTGCGCCGTTCCAGTTCCCGTTCGCGGGCCTTCCGCTCGCTCACGTCGGCGAGTGCGCCGACAGCAAACGTCTCCTCTTCCTCGTAGACGAACCGCGTAGTCATCTGCACGTCGGCGTAGTCGCCGTCGTCACGTCGGAACCGGTACTCGATCTCGTGACGCTCCCGGCGGGCGTCGAGTGCCGCCTCGAAGTCGTCGAGGACGCGCTCGCGGTCGTCCGGATCGACGCGCTCGCGCCACCATCCGACTTCGAACACCTCGCCGGCGGCGTCGTAGCCGAACGGGTCCTCGCCGTGGATCGTCGCCTCGTCGTCGTCGACGCGCCACTCGAAGACAGCGTCGGCGACAACGTCGGCGACCAGCTCACAGCGGCGACGGAGCCGCGCGACCTCGCGCTCCCGACGGTACTCGCTCGCGTGGCGACGAGCCGCTTCGGCCACGCGCTTGATCCCATCAGCGCCCTCTCCCTTCGGGTAGTACTCGGTGACTCCTGCGCGGATGGCCTCGGCCGCGAGGGTCTCGTCACCCTGTCCGGTCAGGAGCACGACCGGCGTCTCGCCGAAGGCTTCCTCGCGGAGCAGTTCGATACCGGTGCCGTCTGGCAGTCCGTGGTCGAGGACGATGCAGTCGAACTCCTCCCCATCGAGGACCGATCGGGTCTCGGCGACGGAGCCGGCCGTTTCGAGCGACAGGTCGTCGAAGGCGCTCGCGACGGCCTCCCGATACGCGTCGTCGTCGTCGACGTGGAGCACCTTGAGCGGTGACTCAGTCGTCTCCGTCGCCCAATCGAACCCCTCCGGGTTGGGGTCCCCCACCCCCCAAGACATAGACACACACACCACAGCGATGGTAAAGAAAGCTTCTATGCGGCGGGGCAAAATGCGGCTCTCGCGACGCTGACCCGACAAGCGTTTCCCGATTACCCGAGAAGCCGTCCCATGGACCAGAAGCGAGCGATGACGAGCGTCGACCTCCGCGCGCTCGCGACGGAGCTTCGCGACTACGAGGGTGCGAAGCTCGACAAGGCGTACCTGTACGAGGACGACCTCGTCAGGCTGAAGCTCCGCGACTTCGACCGCGGGCGGGTCGAACTGCTCATCGAGACGGGCGACCCGAAACGCGCCCATGTCGCCGACGCCGAGCACGTCCCCGACGCACCCGGCCGGCCTCCGGATTTCGCGATGATGCTCAGAAACCGGCTGTCGGGCGCTGACCTCGTCGACGTCCGGCAGTACGAGTTCGACCGTATCCTCGTCCTCGAGTTCGCACGCGAGGACGCGAACACGCTCGTCATCGCGGAGCTGTTCGGCGACGGCAACCTCGTCGTCACCGACACCGAGCGTGAGGTGGTCGACTGTCTCGACACGGTGCGGCTGAAATCCCGCACCGTCGCACCCGGATCGACCTACGAGTTCCCCGCCTCGCGCATCGACCCGCTCGACTGTACGCGGGCGGCGTTCGACGAGCGGATGGACGAGTCGGACACCGACGTGGTGCGGACGCTCGCGACGCAACTGAACCTCGGCGGCCTGTGGGCCGAAGAACTGTGTACCCGCGCCGGCGTCGAGAAGACACGCGACATCGCCGCGGCGACCGACGAGGAGTACGCCGCGCTGTTCGGCGCGCTCGAACGGCTCCGCGATGCGCTCGCGGCAGGGTCGCTGGACCCGCGGCTCTACTACGACCGCGACGACGACGGCGACCGCGACCGGCCGGTGGACGCGACCCCCGTTCCGCTGGAGGAGTACGAGGAGGTCGACTGCGACGGCTACGACCGGTTCGTCGAGGCGCTGGACGACTACTTCTACGAACTCGACCGCGAGGAGCCAGACCCAGGCAGCGACCGGCCGGACTTCGAGTCGGAGATCGCCAAGTACGAGCGCATCATCGACCAGCAGGAGGGAGCCATCGAGGAGTTCGAGCGCGAGGCCGACCGCTACCGCGAACGGGGCGAACTGCTGTACGGCAACTACGACCTCGTCGACGACCTGCTCGAAACGGTCCGGGCTGCCCGTGCGAACGATTACGGCTGGGACGACATCGGGGCGCGGTTCGAGACGGCAGCCGACGACGGGAACGACCGCGCCGGGCACGTGGTCGGCGTCGACGGCGAGGCCGGAACTGTCACCGTCGAACTCGACGGCGAGCACATCGACCTCATCCCCGAGGACGGCGTCGAGAAGAACGCCGACCGACTCTACACGGAGGCGAAGCGGATCGAGGAGAAGAAGGAAGGGGCGCTCGCGGCCATCGAGGACACCCGCGAGGACCTCGAGGACGCGAAACGTCGGCGAGAGGAGTGGTCGCCCGCGGACGCCGAACCTGACGACGACAAGGAGGACGGGGATAGCGGCGCGACGGACTGGCTCGCGAAGGGGGATATCCCGATCCGCTACGACGAGCAGTGGTACGAACGGTTCCGGTGGTTCCACACCTCCGACGGCTTCCTCGTCATCGGGGGGCGAAACGCCGACCAGAACGAGGAGATCGTGAAGAAGTACATGGAGTCGGACGACCTGTTCTTCCACAGTCAGGCACACGGCGGGCCGGTCACGCTGCTGAAGGCGACGGGGCCCTCGGAGCCGTCGCGGGATGTCGACATCCCCGAGACGTCGAGGGAGGAGGCGGCTCGCTTCGCCGTCACCCACTCCTCGGTCTGGAAGGGGGGGAAGTTCGCCGGCGATGTCTACATGGTGACGCCCGACCAGGTGTCGAAAACCCCCGAGTCCGGCGAGTATCTGGAGAAAGGTGGGTTCACCGTCCGCGGCGACCGGACCTACTTCGAGAACACGGAGGTCGACTGCGCCGTCGGCATCCAGTGCGAGCCGGAGACGCGTGTCCTCGGCGGCCCGACTCGGGCTATCGAGGACCGAGTCGTCACGCACGTCGAACTCGAACCCGGACAGTACGCACAGAACGACATCGCGAAGCTGCTGTACCGGGAGTTCAAGCAGCGGTTCACCGATCAGTCGTTCCTCCGAAAGGTCGCCTCGCCGGACCGGGTTCAGGAGTTCTGCCCCCCCGGCGGGTCGCGGCTCCGTGAGTGACCGGCCACCCGTTCCCGCCGGCACTTCCGACGACCGATTTATCCGACGGCACCGCTTACCGCGGGTATGCTACGGGAGGCGCTCGACTTCCCGACCTCCGGGCCGCGCGGGTCACGCGCGCTGCTTGCGGGGTCTGGGCTGTTGCTCCTCGGTGCACTACTCGCCGGTGGTGCGCTGTACGTCGAGGAGAACGTCTCCCGCGAACTCGCGGTCGGGGCCGGCGTGCTCGCGGTTCTCCCGGCCGTCGCGGTCCGAGGCTACTACTACCGGGCACTGCGAGCCGCAGCGACCACTCGCTACCCGACCGCACCCTCGTTCGCGGGCATCGGGTCGCTGCTCCGACAAGGGTTGGTCTCCGTCCTCGTCGCGGTCGCGTACGCGCTGCCGGCTGGTGTCCTGTTCGGCCTCGGTGCGAGCACGAACTTCATCCCGGCCTCGGTGACTCCGGACGTCGCTACGGTGGGAGAGTCGCTCGGCGCCGTCGCTGCACTGCTCGGCATCGCCGCGCTGCTCGCGGCGCTCTATCTCACGCCGGCGGCGATGGCAACGGTTGCTCGCGAGGGTTCGCTCGCCGCGGGGTTCCGACTCCGGTCGGTCGCTGACGGCGCCGCGACCGAGGATTACGCCGTCGGCTGGGTGCTCGCGACGGCGCTTCAGTGGGTGCTCGCACCCATCGCCGTCGGGTTCTCGACGCTACTCGTCGGTGTGCCGCTTTATTTCCTGACTGCGGTCGCGGCCCGCTACGTCTGGGGTGCGTCGTTCGGCGCGGCGGTCGGTATCGAACCGGCGAGCGTTCCGCGGGTCGACGTGACGCCCCCGTCGACCCGACCCGACATCGATCCGTCGGAGCTCGACCTCGTCGACCGGTCGGAACGGCGCGACCCCGAGCGCGGCGGCGACGGGAGGTAAAATTTCTTATAACAGGCCACTGACAGCCAATCCGATGTTCGGAGACGCACTCAGGTTCCCGCTAGCCGGCGACGAAGGCGTAAAGAGCGTGATAATCGGCGGCGTGCTGCTGTTCCTCTCCTTCCTGTTCATCCCCGTCCTCCCGGTGTACGGATACTTCGTTCGCGCGGCGAAGGCTGGCTACGAGAAGACCGACGAGGCACCGGCGTTCGAGGAGTGGGGCGACCTCCTCGTCGACGGAGTGAAGGTACTCGTCGTCGGTATCGTCTACTTCCTCATCCCGACCATCGTACTCGTTGCGGGGTTCGTCGTCACGGGGCTCGGGGCCGTCGCCAGCGACCCGGGGGCGCCGCCGAGCGCGGTCGCCTCGGGTATCGGTCTCGTCGGTGGGCTGCTTTTCCTCGTGACGGTGCTGCTGTACCTCGTCGCGCTCTACGTGTACCCCGCCGCGATCGTCAGCCTCTCCCGGGAGGGCGAGATCGCGGCCGCCTTCGACTTCAGCACGGTTCTGAGCGCCGCGTTCAGTGCCGACTACTTCGTCGCCGGCGTGCTCGCTATCCTGCTTTCGCTCGTCGTCGGGGTGTTGACCTTCGTCCTCGCGTTTCTCACTCTTGGACTGTTCCTCCTGTTGGGCGTGTTCGTGCAGTTCTACGTACAGGTGGCGTTCTTCTACCTGTTCGGCCGCGGCTACGCGAAGGCGCTCGGTGACGACGACCGGCGGAGTCCGAACCGCGCGGCGGTCGAATAACAGCGCCTAACTTCCCGCCTCTCCGACGACCGGTATGCGCATCGCCGACCGACAACAGCGCGAGGGCGGGCGCGAACGGATCACCGTCGTTCCCGAGAGCCTCGACGACCTGTGGCATCTCACGTACGTGCTCGAGCCCGGTGACCGCGTCGGCGGCGACACGACGCGACGCATCCAGCGGAACGACGACCGGATGCGCGATACGGGTGGCGAGCGCGAACATATGTGGGTCGAACTCGCCGTCGACGACGTGGAGTTCGCGAAGTTCGCCAACCGGCTCCGTGTGGGCGGGGAGATCGTCGACTGCTCCCGCGAGGACCAGCTCGGCTTCCACCACACGCTCAACGTCGAGGACCACACCGAACTCGAGGTCGAGAAGGTGTGGCAAACGGACCAGCTCGAACGGCTCGAGGAGGCCGTCGAGGCGGCCGAGAACCCCGACGTCGCCATCGCGACCGTCGAGGAGGGGGAGGCGTACGTCCATACGGTCGCGCAGTACGGTATCGAGGAGCGGGCCGCCATCACGAAGCCGACCGGGAAAGGGGAGTACGCCCGACCCCGGGCGGAGCTGTTCGAGGAGCTCGGCGCCGTACTCGCGCGCACCGACGCCGACGCCGTCATCCTCGCCGGACCGGGGTTCACGAAGCAGGATGCGCTCGACTACTTCGAGACGGAGTATCCGGACGTGGCAGCGGAAGTGACAGTCGTGGACACGTCCGCCGCGGGGGGTCGGGGCGTCCACGAGGTGCTCAAGCGCGGCGCCGTCGAGCGGGTCCAGGCGGAGACACGCATCGCGGCGGAGGCGGAGCTTATCGACGAGCTGATGGAGCGCATCGCCGAGGGGGCGAAGGCGACCTACGGCATCGAGGAGACGATGCGGGCCGCTGAGTTCGGCGCCGTCGAAGAGCTGCTCATTCTCGACACGCGGCTTCGGGAGGAGCGGGCCGGCGAGGGCGATTGGGACGTGGACGCAAACGAGCTCATCCGGACGGTCGAGCGGAAGGGCGGAGAGGTGACGGTCTTCTCCGGCGAGTTCGACCCGGGGCGACAGTTGGCCAACCTCGGCGGCGTGGCCGCGCTGCTGCGCTATCGGCTGGAGTAGCGAACAGGCGAGCGGTCGGCTCGCCGCGGGTGGCTCGCGCTCCCGTCTCGTCCCCGCGGCGGCGGTTCTCAGCGCACATGGCGGGTGGCCGCGTCCCCGTATTTAAATCTCGACGGTGAGCCCGTCGCGTGCCATCCCGACGGTGCCACCGAAGCTTGCTCGCACGCTCTCGATCATCTCCTCGTGTTTCCCGTCCGTGTGCGGGTAGAGGTGGGTGAGCAGCAGTTCCTCGACGTCACGCCCTGCGAGCGTTTCGCCGAGCGCGTTCGGCGTGGGGTGGTTCGACACGTCCACCTCGTCCGGGAACGAGCAGTCGTGCGCGAGGACGCGCGCGCCGTCCGCGAGGTCAGCGATGTCGGCGGTCGCTTCCGAGTCCCCCGAGAAACAAAAGTCGCCGTCGGCATCTGGATGGGAGAATCGGTACGCGAACCCCTCCATCGAGTGGACCGTCTCCGCGGTCCCGATTTCGAACTCGAGAAGGTCGAACGCACCGCCGTCGACCTCACGGACGTCGAGGTCGACGCGCCCACGCAGGTAGTCGTGGACGTCGAGCAGCCCCGTCACGAGCGATTCGGTGCCGGCAGGACCGACGACGGACAGCGACTCCTCGCCGGCGAGCCATCGCGCTTTCAGCAGCGCGAGCAGGTCGGAGACGTGATCGAGGTGATGGTGCGTGAGGAGGACGGTGTCGGCCGCCTCGTACCCCGGCTCCGTCCCGGCGAGTGCGCCGAGCACGCCGCTGCCGCAGTCGACGAGCAGCGTGTCGTCGCCGGCCTCGACGAGCAGTCCGGTCTGGTTTCGCTCGCCGGTCGGCATCGCGCTGCCGGTTCCGAGAAAAGTGACGCGCATACTCCGGCTTCTCGCGGGGGCCCGTTGAGAGTTCCGTTCGACCGGGACAACCCGTTTGGGGCTCCGGCACCAAGCCGGGTCGAATGGACGCCCGCGCGCTGCTGGCCGACCGTGACGACCTCGGCTTCGACCCCCGGTCGGTCGACGTCGACGACGCGGACGTGCTCGACCGGCTCTCGCCCGCGACCCGCGAGTGGTGGGTCGAGCAGTTCGGCGCGTACGTTCCCGACAACGGCGGCTTCTTCACCCCACCGCAGAAGGAGTCAGTTCCCCTCATCGACGACGACGAGAACTGTCTCGTCTGTGCGCCGACCGGCTCCGGCAAGACGCTCGCCAGTTTCACCGCCATCATCGATGACCTCGTCGACCGAGCACGGACCGACGGGCTGGAGAACTCCGTCCACTGTCTGTACGTCTCCCCGCTGAAGTCGCTCGCGAACGACATCCACCGAAACCTCGCCGAACCACTCGACGGCATCACCGAACGGCTCGACGAGGACGTCGAGGTGCGTCACGCCATCCGACACGGCGACACCTCGAGCGCTGACCGACAGGCAATGTTGGAGACGACGCCACACATCCTCAACACAACCCCGGAGACGCTCGCTATCCTGCTCAACTCCCCGAAGTTCAGGCGAAAGCTCGAGACGGTCGAGTACGTCGTCGTCGACGAGATTCACTCCCTCGCGGAGAACAAACGGGGGACGCATCTCGCCGTCTCACTCGAACGGCTCGAACGGATGTGTGCGTCGTCGCCGACGCGGATCGGCTGCTCGGCGACGGTGGAGCCGATCGACGAGATCGCCGCCTTTCTCGTCGGCGGCGACCACGTCGACGGGGAGCGGCGCCCACGGAACTGCGAGGTCGTCGACGCCCGGTTCGCCCGCGAGTTCGACCTCGAACTCGCCTGCCCGACCGACGACCTGATAGATACCCCGCCGGGGGTCGTCCGTGGGCGGTTCTACGACGAGCTCGCCGCGCTCGTTCGCGACCACGAGAACACGCTCGTGTTCACCAACACGCGGTCCGGTGCCGAGCGGGTGCTCGCGACGCTCCGCGAGGAGTACGGCTTCGACGAGTCGGACTCCGGCTGTCACCACGGCTCGCTGTCTGCCGACCGGCGAGGGGAGATCGAGGAGCGGCTGAAGGCGGGCGACATCGACGTGGTGACCACCTCCACGTCGCTGGAGCTCGGTATCGACATGCCCCATGTCGACCTCGTCGTACAGGTCGGCTCGCCGAAATCGGTCGCCGCGCTGCTCCAGCGGGTCGGCCGTGCCGGCCATCGACTCGGGGAGACGGTGAAGGGACGGGTGTTCGCGCTCGACCGCGACGAGCTCGTCGAGTGTGCGGTGATGCTCCGGAAGGCCGAACAAGGGTTCGTCGACCGGGTGTTCGTTCCGGAGAACGCCCACGATGTCGCCGCCCAGCAGCTGTACGGGATGGCGATCAACGCGGTCAGACCCGAACGAGAGGTACGCGAGATACTCACCGCGGCGTACCCCTACCGGAACTTCACCGAGGCCGACTTCGAGACGCTGTTCAGCTATCTCACCGCAGACTACGAGGGACTCGAGGAACGGAACGTGTACGCGAAGATTTGGCGCGACTCGAACGACCCGCCCGACGGCGAGCATCACTACGAGGCGTTCGACGTCGGCGAGCCGTTGGTCGGGAAGCGGGGACGGCTGGCACGCGTCATCTACATGACGAATATCGGCACAATCCCGGACTCCTTCGACGTCGACGTGTTCGTCCGCGGCGGCGACGAGTGGGTGGGACAGCTCGACGAGGAGTATCTCGACACGCTGGACCCGGGCGACGTGTTCGTGCTCGGCGGGTCGAACTACGAGTACGCGTACCGCCGGGGCTCGAAGGTGTACGTCGACCCGACCTCGAAGTCGGCGACCGTCCCGTCGTGGTACTCCGAACGCCTTCCGCTCTCCTACGACCTCGGCCGCGAGGTGTTACGGTTCCAGCGCCGGCTGCTGGACCGCCACCGCGAGGGCGGGCCGCCGGCGGTGCGCGCGTGGCTCCGCGAGTTTCCCGTCGACGAGAACACGGTGCGGGCCGTGACACGGATGTTCGACGAGCAGATACGCTACGCGGGGATCGCGAGCGTTGCAACGGACGAACGGCTGTCGGTCGAAGTCGTGCTCGACCACGACGAGTACCGCCGCCGGTACTACGTCCACTCGGGCTACGGCCGCCGGTTCAACGAGGGGTTCTCGCGGCTGCTTGCCCACCACGTCTCGGCCCGGACGAACGCGAACGTGCAGGTCGCCGTCGCGGACAACGGCTTCACCCTCTCCGTCCCGCTCAACCGGAAGGTCGATATCGAGCCGCTCCTCCGCGACATCGACCCCGACGCGGTCCGCGAGGACCTGCGTGCGAGCCTCGACGGCACGGACCTGCTTCAGCGCTACTTCCGTATCAACGCGACCCGGGCGCTGCTCATCCTGAAACGCTACAAGGGAACCGAGAAGTCCGCGGCCCAACAGCAGGTCTCCTCCGAGATGCTGCTCTCCTTTGCCGAGGGGCTCGACGAGTTCGCCGTGCTCGAGGAGACGTACCGCGAACTCCTCGACGACAAGTTGAACGTGCCTGCCATCGAGTCGGTGCTCACCGCCCTCCGGACAGGGGAGCTCGAACTCCACGTGCAGTCCGTCGGCTCGCCGTCACCGCGCGCGTTCGGGCTGGCGACACTGGCCGCGAGCGACGTGGTGCTTGCCGAAGACGAGTCTGCTGTCCTCCGAGAGTTCCACGCCCGCGTGCTGGAGCAGCTCGACGAGGCCGCCACCTCGGATTAACCCCGGATGGCGTAGTAGCCCGCGATGACACCCACTGCGGCGGGAAACAGCGTCGCAGCTGCAGCCCCAGTGAGCCCGACGTCCGGACGAACGTAGAGGAGCTGCCACAGCCAGGTCGTGAACGTGATGCTTCCGACGGCGAAGAAGAGCAGCGCCGTCCGGATACCGGTCCCGAGCGGCGGCTGGCCCATGTGTTCGGATGATGCCACCGGGAGTTAACGGTTGTCAAAGGAGCAGCGTGTTCAGCGCGTCGGGGACGACGAGGACGTCGCTGTCCGGCTCGATCGCCTCGGCGACGGAGCCGCGAGCGTGCATGAGACACGACTCGACGACCGCCGGCGACTCGCTGTTCGTCACGTACAGCTCCGCGTCCCGGAGCGCGCGGGCGACGACGAACGCGCGCTGTGCTCCCGGCTCGTAGCCGTCGCGCATTCGGTCGTACAGCGTCGCCGGGTCGTCGGCTTCGCTGAGATACCGGTAGAACCGCCGTTCGCCCGTCCCGTCACCGGCACCTTCGGGGAGTCGCGCGGGAACAACGACGCGACCTCCCTCGCGGACGGGGTTGTGTGCGCCGAGAACGAGATACGTGAATGCGCGGGTGGTCTGGTACAGGTTCGCGTCCTTCGGCGCGCCGACCCCGGCGACGACGGCGTCGTAGGCACGGTCGACTTCGACGGCGAGCGCCGCTCGGGCCCGCCCGGCGAGCGTCTCGACGACGGGTCGGGGGCGGCCGGCCGCGGCGCCGAGTATCGCGCCGCGCTGGTGGGTGACGTTGAGACAGAAGTCGACGCCGATGGCGTCGCCGGCCCGGTCGATGGCGTCGCGGAACGGGTTCCCCGCGGTCTCTCCGAGTCGGACGCCGGGCTGTCCAAGCAGGTCGGGACCGTGGGTGTATCTGATGAACGACTCCGAGCCGGCGCCGATGACGACAGTCTTCGCCCCGCCCGAAAAGCCCGCGTACTGATGAGGCTCGACCATCCCCGTCGAGACGACGAGGTCGGCCGCGGCGACCCGCTCGTTCACTTCGACTGAGACCCCGTCGACGGTCCCGACTTCGACGGTCGCCTCCGGGTCGTGGTTCACCGCGAGGTCGGCCGCGGCGCCGAGCCCCTCACTGATCTCCGCGTCCGTCATCGGGCGGTGGAGCCCGAGCCCGAGGAGTATCGTCGCCTGCTCGCGGGGAACGCCCGCAGCGGCGAGTTCGGACAACAGGACGTCAGCAAGCACGTCGTCGGGCGTCGCACGCGTCACGTCCGTTACGACGAGCGTCACCTCGTCGTCCGGGTCGGCGATATCCCGCAGCCGTGGGCCATGCGGCTCTGCGACCGCCCGCTCGGCGGCTTCCCGTGGCTCGATCGGCTCGGCCCCCCGCGGTTCAGCGACCGTCAGGTCGCAGTCGGGGAGGTCGAGCTCGATGGTCCCATCGCCGTACGGGAGCGTCACCATGTCGGCGGTCGGCACGCGGGTCGGATGAAGCTACCGGCGACTGCAGTTCGGATGTGGTGAGCAAAGCGGTCACGCACGCGCCCAGCGAAGCAGCCGCGCGTAGAACGGGTCAGCCCCGAGCGCGTCCGCGTCCCCGACGAGCGCCAGCGCCTTCTTGGCACGGGTGAGCGCGACGTTCATCCGGCGGTGGTCCTCGAAGATGGGGCCGTCGAGCCCCCCGGTCGCGACGAAGGAGACGACGACGACCTCAGTCGACGACCCCTGGAACCGGTCGACCGTGTCGACGGTCGTCCCCGGGAGCCGCTTCGATATCTCCGCGACCTGCGCGCGGAACGGGGCGATGACGCCGATATCCTCCCGCGGCACGCCCGCCTCGACGTACGCCTCGACGACCGCGGCTACGCGGTCGGCCTCGACGGGGTTCGTGTTCCCGACCTGCTCGCCGTCCGGGTCGACGAAACAGACCGGGTCGCGGAGCGCCGGCGGGAGGTCGTCGGTGTCGACGCCGAGGTCGGCGAGCGACTGCCCGGCCACCTCGGGCGTTGCCGGGCGGAGCTTTCCGTCGTAGAACTCCCGCGAAGAGAAGTACTGCACGCGCTGGCACATCCGGTACTGCCGGTCGAGCAGGACGCCCGCGTCGGGATGCTCGTCGATGAGTCGCTCGAACAGCGAGGTCGTCAGCGCGTCCGCCGGCGAGTCCTCGTCCCCGTCGGCGGCCTGCACGACCGGAGGGAGTTGCTGGTGGTCGCCGACGAGGACGAACCGCTCGGCGCGGTTGGCTGCCGCGAGCGTTCCCGGCTCCGTGAGTTGGCCGGCCTCGTCGACGACGGCGACGTCGAACTCCTGTGACTGGAGCGCGGTTCCCCCACACGATGCGGTGGTCGCGGCGACGACCGGCGCGTCGGCAAGCGCGGCAGTGACGCGGTCCGGGTCACCTGCCGTCTCCAAGCGCGCGTCCTGCATATCGGGGCGGACCCCCGACTCCGTGCCGACGCGGACGAACTCGTCGAACCCCTGCTCACGCAGCGCCTCGAGGGCGTTGTCCACCGCCCGGTTCGTGAACGCCGACAGCAGGACGCGCTCGCCCCGGTCGACCAACGCCCGGACCGTCCGTGCGAGCGTGTACGTCTTCCCGGTGCCCGGCGGGCCGTGGACGAGCGCGAAGTCGTCGGCGCGGACTGCGCGGTTCACCGCGGCGTCCTGCGCGTCGTTATTGTCGATGTAGGTTCGTTCCGGGCCGGAAAACTCGGGGTCGCGGCGGTCGAACAGCACGTCCTTCCGGTCGGGGTCGCCCTTCAGTATCGCGTCGTGGAGCGCCGCGAGCTGTCGGCTCACGCCAATTTCCGATGGGTAGACGTCGAGCCGTCGGAGCTCAAGCGGCTCGTCGGCCGTGACGACTACCTCTGGAGCGAGCGATTCGACGCGCGCGAGCTCGGCGGTTCCTCGCGTCGGGTGGCCGTCGCTCGCGAGCACCACGTCGCCTTCCCGGATCTTCGAAACCGCGTCCGTCCGCTTCTCGGCGCGCAGCTCCCACGAGCCGTCCGGGAGCTCCCGACGCCCGGCCGGTTCGAGATCGATGAGCGCTCGGTCGTCGTCGGCCCGCTCCTCGGCCGTCTGTTCCCACAGTTTCCGGTACTCGGCGTGGACCGCACGGCGCTCGGCCTCGATCGCCCGGTAGAAGCGGTCGAAGTACGCCCGCTCCGCTTCGGGAACGGCCGTGCCGATCTGTCCCGCCTTCGACTCCTGGTCGAGCCGGCCGGAGACGACCATACAGGTGTCCTGCTCGAAGCAGTACTCACAGATCGCGTCCGCCTCGTAGCCGGTCGGGACCGACGTGTCGTGTTCCATCGCGGCGATTTCGTTGCGCTGGCGGACGACGTACTTCAGCAGCCCGACGCCGAGCGAGAACTCTTTTGCGGGCGAGAGGTCGCCGCTCTCCTCGATGCGGTCCAGCGCGTTGTTCTTCGTGTACAGTAGGGTGCCGGTGTCGGGCGCGGCCTCGCCGATCGTCGTGTCGCGTCGCCGCGCATCGAGCTCACCGAGCACGAGCGCGTAGCAGGCCGCCTGCACCTTGTCGTGGAACCGCGGCTCGCGGTCGAGGTTCTTCCCCGTCTTCAGCTCGACGGGCGCACCACGGCGGACGGCGTCCGCGCGGCCCTTGATGCCGAACGTCTCCGAGACGAGCGTCCGCTCGGAGCGCCACTCCCCTTCGGCGGGCGCGAACGCCCTTTCCGAACCCTCTGTGGACGAGTCCGCACCGCTCGCCTCCGTGAGCGTCCCCTGCGCGAGCCATCCTTCGATAGCGCCGGCGTTCTGCCGCACCTCCTCTGCGACCTGCTCGACGTCCTCGCCGAGCAGGCCGACCTCGAGGCCGGCCTCGGCGACCCGCTCCTCGATGGCCTCGTCGAGGTCGCGCCCGCGGAGCAGGTCGCCGAACACCTCGTGAACGACCGTCCCGCGCACGACCGGATACGCGAGCGGGGTCGCGGAGATCTTGTTCAAATAGTACATCCGGGGACACTGCACCCACGAGCGCACGTCGGTCACGTCGACGAGGAACTCCGGGTCGACCACGACGAACGTGTCGCGGCCGGTCGCGTACGTCGTCTCGCCGCGGAACTCGGACTCGTCGGGGTCGACGACGAGCAGCTCCATTCCCGGTTCGAGCACGGCGGCCGTCTCCGTCCACTTCCCCCACAGCGTCACGGTAACGGGATCGCCGGCACCCCGGTCGCGCTTCAGCGTCACCTCGGCGAGTTCGCTCGTCCCGTTCGACGTCTCTACCGTTCGGCTGTCCTCGACGTCGATGACGGGGCCGCGGAGTTGCACGGCGGAGCCAGCGGCGCGGCGAGAAAAACGCTGTCGGTCGCAGGGGGGTCAGTAGCCGCGCGTCCGGTCGACGACGTTCCCGGGCTCGCCGGCCATCGCTTCCCTGACGTTCTCGACGGCGTGTCGCGTCCGGAGCTCGGTCACGTCCGGGACGATCGCCGAGTTGTGGGGTGAGCCGAGCACGTTCGGCAGCTCGAAGAACGGGTAGTCGAGCTCGAACGTCCCGTGACGGATCGGCTCCGTCCACCACGCCTCGAGTCCGGCCCGAAACTCCGGGGTCGCGCGCAGATGCTCGTAGATGTCACCTTGGTCGACGAGCTCCCCCCGTGCGACGTTGATCAGCATCGCGTCGTCGGCCATCCGGGAGAGCTCGTCGCGACCGATGACGCCGCGGGTCTCCGGCGTCAGCGGCGCGGTGAGGACGAGACAGTCACAGCTCTCGAGCAGCCGGTCGAGGTCGTCCGGGGTGCCGACGAACGCGACGGACTCGTCGGTTTCGCCGCTTCGGTTGATCGCCAACACGCGGACGCCGAGGGGCCGCAGTATTCGCGCGACCGCCTCGCCGATGGCACCGAAGCCGAAAACACCGACCGTCGAGCCGCTGATCCAGCGCGTCGGGGTGAACTGATTGAACTCGCCGTCCGCCATGTTCCGGTGTTCCGTCAACAGCCGCTTCGCCAGCGCGAGATACATCGCGAGGACGTGTTCGGCCATCGGCTCGGCGTACGCACCCGCGTTGTTGAGCACGCGGACGCCGTCCGGCAGTCGGTCGAGCGGGACGTGGTCGACGCCCGCCGACAGCAGTTGAATCGTCTGTCCCCCGTGGAGCCGGCCGAGTTCCTCGTCGGTGAGCTCCCCGGTTGGGCCGTCCGAGATCAGGAAATCGGACCCTTCGAGAACCGCCGACCGCCGGTCGCCGTCGACCGCCGAGAGGTAGACGACCGAGGCAACCTCGGCGAGGAGGTCCTCGATGATTCGTCGGTCGACGCCCTCCGGGGACGCCGTCACCACGACGGTGGATGTCATACCCGCCCGACGCGAGCACACACAATAGTAGCTTCCACCGCGCCCCCGTCACACTCCGCCGCTCGGCGTCCCGGTTGCCGGGACGACGGCGGCGAGCAGGGACCACACGCTTAACGTCACGCCACGTCCACCTCCACGTATGGAGTATCTCGCCGCCGCGCTCGCGTGGCCGCGGTTTATCGACGCGCCGTTGCGCGAAGCCAAGCGGGAGGCCCTGCTCGAGTACGTCGCGCCGACGTTCGACGCGCTCCGCGAGGACAGCTACGTCACCCACTGGTCCCACACGTTCTGGGGGGACGACGACCTCGGAACGAACGTCATCCGCGTCGTGGCGGGGACCGACGACCCCGACACGGCAGCGACCCACGTTCGGGCGGCGTACGACGAGTTCGGGTTCGAGGAGGGGACGGAGTTTCGGGTCGAGGCCCCGTTCGACCCGGAGCGGTTCCGCGGCTTCTGGGGCGCGTCGGTCGATACGTGGCTCGAGGTCCGTGCCGGCCTCTCCTCGCTCGCCGTCGAGGCCATCGAGGAACGTCTCGGGGAGCGCTACGCGTGGCATCGCGAGCAGAACCGCCCCGGCCACGTCTGGGCGAACCAGCTCGGCCTCACCTACATGGACGAGGCGGCGGCCTACCAGCGGCTCGCACTCGGCTACTTCGAGCAGGTGCCGATGGGGAACGCCAGCGAGGAGCAGCAGGCGGCGTTCGACGCCGTCCGCGAGCATATGGAGGCGGCCGCGGACGGGCTCCCGGAGGTCTGACGGAGTACCGGCGAACGAGCCCTCGGGCCGGGCGCTCTTTGGCGTCGCATCCCTACGTGTCGGTATGTACACCGGGCAGACGGAACAGCCCTGCTGTCTGTGCGACGACCCGGAGACGACCGCACGGGTCGATCTGTTCCCCCGTGCCGTTCAGCTGTTGAAGAACGGCGACCCTATCGCGTGGCGCGACATCGAGGGGACGATATCGCTTCACTTCTGCGAGAGCGACTGGTCGCTCGTCTCCGAGCTCGTCCTCGATGCGGGGCTGTCGCCGCTCCCGAGATGTAACGCCGCGCGCGCCTCGATGGTGTTCCGCGAGGACTTCGAGGCGCTGTTGAACGACGTGCGCGACGAGCCTGACCAGACACCGGTGGAGCGACGACTCCGCGAGCGCGCCGAGGAACGGGTCACGGCGTACGGTGAGGACCCACATGTGAGCGAGCACGACCTCGTCGAGGCACATATCGTACTCGACGCGGCCGAGGAGCTCGGTCTCGACGAGGCGACCGCGTGACTCCGGGACTCCGGGACTCCGTGACGACCACCCGACGGCGCGGCGTTCGACGCCCGTCTGACGGAAGAGCTTTGCGTCTGCTGTGAGCAACCCCCCACACGCATGA
>Ga0207771_100469_pt1 | contig 23879 bp, 19 predicted proteins | sample A23M2SouthBayCA_2_FD_187731 | JGI IMG/M metagenome (GOLD analysis project Ga0207771, IMG submission 187731) | Aerobic enrichment media microbial communities from Eden Landing Ponds, California, USA - A23 M2 (2) (SPAdes) | ecosystem: Environmental > Aquatic > Marine > Unclassified | place...
AGCGGGATATCCGCGCTCTCGGCACCGCCCGCGCGGATAGTCGCCCGCTCAGGCGACTGCGCTCCCTGCGGTCGCCGCGACCCCACCTCGCCCTTCCAGTCCGCCAGGAGACACAGTCTGTGGCATCTGCTACCGACCATTCCACGTCGAGACGGCCTGTGCGACATTGTTTCCCTGGTGGACTGAAAGGGCGAGGGGCGCTGGCGTTCATCTGGTCGCCTGAGCGGGCCCTATTCTCGCAAGTGCGGCGCGGTGCTGTTGTCTGAGCGAGAATATCCCGCTCAGCGACCGCCAGCGGCCCGAGGGCTTTCATCGAACACTGATGAGTGCGGTGCGGTCTCCGGATCAACTTTCTTCCAAATCAGTGCTGGCTGAAACTGATGATAACGCTACTCCCTTTCCTTACCGTTCATGAGCCACTCTTACCAGCGAGAAAGCGCCGTGCGGTCTCGGCGAACACGTCCGCGGCTGTCTCCACCTCTGACCAGCGAATCGATTCGTCGGGGAAGTGGGCATCCTCGATACGACCGGGACCGAAGACGACCGCCGGGACCCCAGTAGCGACGAAGTGTCGGGCGTCGCTCCCGTAGGTTTCGCCGACCGGCGCGACGACACTCTCGTCCCGGCCGTTCGCACGTAACGCGTTCTGTAGTGCGGTCACGACCGACTCCTCGGGATCGATCTCCGCCGAGGCGAACTGGACGCCGAACCGCTCGAACGCGGGAGGATGATCGGCGAACCACGGGTCGTCTTCGGCGGTTTCGGCCAGCGCGTCTCGTACCTCCTGCTCGACGGCGTCGAGCGACTCGCCGGGTGCGACGCCGACGCGTACCTCGGCGGTGAGTTCGCCGGGCACGTTCGACGCCCACGTCCCCGCGTCGACACGGCCGACCACGATGGGCCAGGGCGTCTCGAAGCGGTCGTAGAGAGGATGATTCACCCGTTCGGCGCGCTCGCGTTCGAGTCGGTCGAGTGCCTCGCGAACGCGGTCGAAGTGGGGGAGGACCGATTCGCCCTGCCACTTGCGCGCGGCGTGGGCGGGACGTCCCTCGACCTCGATACGTCCCATCAGACAGCCTTCGGTGGCCGTCACGACGCGCATGTCCGTGGGTTCGGCGACGAGTGCGGCGTCGCGTTCGAAGGGGTAGGGGTTCGACAGTGTCGCCGCAGCAGCACCGATGCCGCCGTCCTCCTCGCCGGCGACGCTCTCGACGACGAGCCGGCCGTCGAGGTCGATGGCACCGCGTTCGACCCGGTCGGCAAGGTGGCGCGCGGCGAAGATACAGGCCGCGAGCTGGCTCTTCATGTCGACCGCGCCCCGGCCCACGAGTCGGTCGCCCTCCCAACGTGGCGTGAACGGGTCGCCGGTCCAGCCCGCGTCACCGGCGGGGACGACGTCGACGTGGCCGTTCAGACCGAACGTTCGTCCCGCGTCGGGGTCGCCGAATTCGAGGACGCCACCGACGCTCGGGCGGTCGGTGACGTGGAGGTCTCCGGGAGCTGGGAACGACGGGTGTGCGGCGAGCGTCTCCGGGTCAGCCGTCCAGGTGTTGGTCTCGAATCCCAGGTCGGCCAGTCGGTCCTCCAGCCAGGACTGGGCGGGGGCTTCGTTCCCGGCGGTCGTCTCGAAGGTGACGAGTCCTTCGGCGAGTGCGCGCATCTCCTCGCCGTAGGCAGCCGAGACGTCGGTCATCGGTTCGGTATTCGACCGTCGGCCAATCAGTGCTTGGGTGACCTGGTTCGGTCCGGTCCAGTTCGGTTCGGTCCAGGAACCCACCCGCGTTTTCCGTCTCCCACACGGTTTCACCGCCTCGGCGTGAGTCTCGTCTATGGAGTACACGAAACTCGGTTCCACGGGACTGGACGTCTCGAAGGTCTGCTTCGGTACCTGGCGGTTCGCCAAGGAGTCGGGCGGCACCGTCGAGACGGACAAGGAGACAGCCCACGAGTTGCTCGACGCCTTCGACGAGCACGGTGGCAACTTCATCGACACCGCCAACGTCTACGGTGACCCGAACGGGACGAGCGAGGCGTGGATCGGCGAGTGGCTCACCGAGCGCGACCGCGAGGACTACGTGATCGCCTCGAAGGTCCACGGCGTCGCCCGCAGCAGGTTCGGCGGGAACCTCTCGCGCAAGAACATCCGTGCGGAGATCGAAGGGACGCTGGAGCGCCTCGGGACGGACTACCTCGACGTCTACTACATCCACCGGTTCGACGACGAGACACCGATCCGCGAGACGATCCGTACGCTCGACGAACTCGTCTCGGAGGGGAAAGTCCACTACCTGGCGGCCTCGGCGACCCACGAGGGGTCCTCGAAAGACGCCTGGAAACTCACGAAGGGGCTCTGGCAGAGCGACGTCGAGAATCGCGAACGGTTCGAGGTCACCCAACCGCTGTTCAGCGCGACCGAGCGCCCCCAGCGGTTCCTCGACGTCTGTGCCGACCAGGGGCTGGCGGTCTGTCCGTACTCGCCGCTGGACGGGGGCTTTCTCACCGGCAAGTACTCCCAGGGCGACGCCGCCGAGGGCTCGCGGGCTGACCTGCAGGACTGGGACATGGAGTTCTCCGACCGGCAGTGGCGAGTGCTGGAGGCCGTCGAGTCGGTCGCCGAGGAGGTCGACGCCTCGCCCGCACAGGTGGCGCTGCGGTGGCTGATCGACCAGCGTGAGTTCACCTGCGTGCCTATCTTCGGTGCACGGACTGTCGACCAGTTAGAAGAGAACGTCGGCGCCGTCGACGTCTCGCTCTCCGACGAGCAGTACGACCGCATCGACGACGCCTACTGAGACGGTCTGCTGGCGGTCGTACCCGGCAGCAAACCACGTCCGAGAGTCACTCGCTTTCGAGTCGACAGACAGTGACGTCCTCGAACGTGACCGCACAGGACTCGCCAGGGGTGACGCTACAGACGGCGAGTCCGACGTGGACCGGGTCCGAGAGCGCGACGCGGCGCTGGTCGACGGGGAGCCAGGAGCCGCCCCGTCGCACCCAGCAGGTGACGAGCGACCCTTCGCGGTCGAGGCGGAACCGGTCGAACTGCTCGCTTCCCGCGTCGAACTGCTGGCTCCGGGTGTACTCGCCGTGTTCGGTCCCCCAGAGCACCTCCGCCTCGCCGCTCGCGATGCGACCGACGTAGCCGTGTGGCGCGTCCGGGTCCAGCGAGTCGCGGATCATGAATCCGCCCTTGCTGAATGGGTACAGGTCCTCGACGCCCGCGACGGTCCCCTCGATGCGGACGTCGCCCTCGACGGTCGCGTAGACGTAATGAAAGCCGATCTGGTCGCGGTAGACGTTGATGCCCTCGCCCGAAACTGTCCAGCGGTCCGCGCTCGCGTCGTAGGTCGACTCCCCTGGCACCTCGACGTCGCCGACGTCGGCGCTGTCGGTGAGTTCGAGTGTCTCACCCGGTGTGGCCGTCCGGTCGGGGTCGGTGACGTACATGACGTCGTGGAACTCGAAGCGCGCGCCCGGCCGCTCGTCGTCTTCTGCCGTGGACGTCCCTGTCTCGTCAGTCGCGGACGTCCCTGTCTCGTCACCGGCGGTCTCGTCCCGGGGTGACCGGCTGTCGGTGATGCGAAGTTCCCAGTCGTTGCTGTCGGCGACGCCCGAGACGACGGCGAGTCCGACGCCGGTACCGTCCTCGGCGGTGGTGAAGCCGCGCTCGGTGACGTCGTCGCGGCGTTCGGGCGGGATACCGGGGCCGTCGTCGGCGACGTAGAAGCCACCGTCGAACGTGCCGACCTGAACGGTCACGTCGGGACCGGCGTGTTCGACGGCGTCCTGGCGAGTCTGCGAGTCAGGGCTCGTTGAGCCGTGCTCAACGGCGTTGACGAAACAGTTCTCGAACAGGAGCCTGAGTTCGCCCTCGGGCGCGTCGACGACCGTCCGATCGGGCACGTCGAGGACGAGCGTCGCCCCGTCGGTGGGGAGTCCGGTGACCTCCCAGACGTCCGTGACCACCGAGTGGAGGTCGGTCCGCTCGAGCGTCGCGTGGGCCTCGTCGCTCCCCGCCAGCGTCTCGACGTCGTCGACGAGTTCCTCCATCCGGTGGAGGGCGTCCGCGACACGGTCGAGCGCCCCGTCTTCGCCGGCCCGCGCCAGGTCGAGGTAGCCGTCCGCGACCAGCAGCGGATTGCGGATGTCGTGACTGATGTGTTCGACGAACCCTTCGAGTCGCTCGACGCGTCGGGCCAGGCGCTCGGCACGGGCCTGCTGGTCGCCGATCCGCCGTCGGTAGCCGACGACCCCACTGACTGTGCCGTCGTCGTCGATCAGGGGGAGTCGCGTCGTCTCGAAGGCGAGCTGGTCGTCGGTGCCGGCGGTCGTCACCCGCCCGTATTCGGCCGCCCCGGACTCGACGACGTCCAGGGTGGCCTCGTGCCACGTCTCGGAGAGGTCGACCCGGCGAGGCACTGCCCGCTCGGTCTCCCCGAGCGCCTCGTCGGGGTCGGGTCCGTTCTCCCAGGGTCCCAGCCGAAGGTATCGACCGTCCCGGTCCGTGAGGAAAAACGACGTCTCCGGGTCCGCAAACAGCGTCCGGAGCGCGTCGCTCTCGGTCGCGCGTTCGAGGCGGCGGCGGTACTCCTTCCCGCGCTCTGTGACCGGGTCGGCGACCGGCCAGGTCGCAGGGTCCGACCCCGTGACCGGCTGGAGGGTCACCGGTCCCGCCGCAGTCGCGCCGGCCAGTTCGTCGTCGATCGACCCGTCGCCCGTCTCTGCGAACACGACGACGCCCGGCGGGGGGTCCCGGTCGGTCACTCGCCGAGAGAGGTCGGTCGCGGACCCACCGGGTACCGTTCCGGTCGTCACCACGACGGCGACGGTCTCGTCGAGGGCCGCGACGGCGTCGTCGACGGTCGACGCGGTCTCGACTGCGAACCCGTCGACCGTCTCGGCGATCCGCCCGGCCAGCGGGTCGCGGTGCTCCTCGTCGGCCACGACCAGCACCCGCGGCTGCCCCGCGATGTATCGCCACCCCGTATCTCGACCGGTCATCTCTCCTCTCTGACTCTCGACAATGATCGGACGGGAGTCTCTTAATTCTAGCGGCGCTACTGCCCGGAACGGCCCTCTGACACTGCGACACGCCGGTCCGTCTCCCGGAACGCCGACCAGCAGTGTGGCTCCCCCAACTTTCGGTCGTGTCTCCATCGCCCGTCCTCCCCGCCGTCACCGGCGTCGTTCGACCACTGCTGACTATTATGTTAGTCTGATATTCTGACTGCGTTGTCAGTCTTTGAATCGGCCTAAATCCGTTGTTAGGGGCTCTCGGGCTAACTCCGGTGTTAGTATTTTATGAGCGGAGTAAGACATATATACGTGAAAACATACATAACGACCATGAATTATCGGTCGGCGGAGTCGGCCCGCCTCGTCGGCATCGGACTCGTAAGCATCGTGGCGATCGCGGTCGCCGCCTCGACGATACAGTCAGTCACCACGGCCGGGGGCGCGACGGTGACGGGTCCAGGGATCAACCTGCCAGGAGTGAGCGGGCCCGGTGTGAACTTGCCCACGACAGACGGCGGCGGTGGGCTTCCGGTCACCGGTGGCTTTCCGGGGATAGACGTCGTGGCGAGCCTCCAGGGCTGTGTCCAGCCGTTGGCGGCGTGGTACGGCGGACTGGTCTACTTCGGGGCGTTCGGGGGCGTGCTCTACCTGTTCAAGCGGGCGTACTCGGCGGGTGCCGCCGTCCTGGGGGCGTACGCCGTCGCACCGGTGGCCTTCCTCGGCTACTTCCTGATGACTTCGTGTGTGTCGGCCGGCGGCAGCGTCGGTGGGGGCGGTGGCGGAGGCGGGCCGTCGCCGCCGCCGAACCCCTTCGTCGGGCTGGAGGCGCCGCTGATCGCCGTCGCAGGCGTCTTCGCGCTCGCGTTGCTCGCGGTCGGCGCGGTCCTCTATCGCTCGACGGGTGACCAGACGGTACAGACGCTCGCTGACGACGAGATGGACCGCGAACCGGCCGACATCGCGGACCTCGCGGCAGCGGCCGGCAAGGCCGCCGACCGGATCGAGCAGTACAACGCCGACGTCGACAACGCCGTCTACCGCGCCTGGTGGGAGATGACCTCGCTGTTGCAGGTTCCCAGGCCCGACAGCGCGACGCCCGGCGAGTTCGCCGACGCCGCCGTCGACCTCGGCATGGACGAGTGTGACGTCGAACAGCTCACCGAACTCTTCGAGGAGGTCCGCTACGGCCGGCGCGACGCCGAGAGTCGCGAGGACCGCGCCGTGGAGACGCTCCGGTCCATCGAGGCGGCGTACGGGGACGACGCGGGCGCAGGTTCCGACGAGAACTGACTGCGGTTGGCTTTCTTTCAGTAGAGGTGAGAGAGGTAACAGTTGGTGGACCGAACGTCCGCCGAGCGAAGCGAGGCGGTTCACCGGACGCGAGGGAGCGAAGCGACCGCTGCGTCCGGCCTTTTTCACCCATGTTTTTGCCGCGAGTGGTACCCGCAGGGAGCGGAGCGACCGAGGATACCCGAGCGGGAAAAAGATGGTTTCGCACACGAAGTGAACGGCCGTTTCGATCCGGTCGACAGCGAAGCCAGTTCACTGTGAACGCCGAAGACTACCCTCTCTACCGGTACAGGACTCGAATCGGTAATTTCAGATCGAGAACTCGAAGAGGTCGTCGCCGACGTGGTGGATGGAGTCGACCACTTTTCCGGAGTCGCCGACCATGTCGTCGCCACTCGTCCGGGCGCGGCCGATGGCGAGGAACTTGCCGTGGCTCTCCTCGCAGATGGCGACGAGGTCGCCGGCGTCGATGTCGTCGTCGGCGTCGACGATGCCGGGGCGCATCACGTCGGCGCCGTCGGAGACGAACGAGACGGCACCGGCGTCGACGGTGACGACGTGCCGCTCCGGTGGGTAAGCGTTGGCACCCTGGACAGTGAGAAACGGTTCGCGCTCGTCCGTGGTGTCGCCCTCCTCGCTGTCGACGTAGAGGACGAGCGGGTCGCCGTCGACGAGGACGACGTCCCAGTCGCTGTCGTCGAACTCGACGCGTTCGTAGGTGTCGGCGTCGAGTTCGACCCCCAGGTTCGTCGCGAGGGCGTCCTCAATGTCGTCGATGGCGTCCGCGCGGAGGTGATGGCGAGACTTGACGTTCATGTCGGTCGGGAGGCCGCGCTGGCGGATAAATCGCCCGCTCCGCGCCGGTACTCTTCGGTGGTGACTCGTTCGTGGGACCGTCGGCTCTCGGGTCGCGGACTCCCGAACAAAAAGCCGCCTCGGGTGTGTGCGAAAACGGCTAAGTGGTGGGCCTTCCAACCGGGAGGTATGTGGCGTTCCCCGGATCGGGGTCGGGGCCGGGAAGTCACCTGCATCGCCTGTGGCGAGACGGTCCCCCGCTCGAAGGCCCGTGAGTACGACAAGTACGGCGACCGCTGGGACCGCCGTGACAAGGAGTTCGAGTACCTCTGTAAACCCTGCGACAGCGACCGCTGTCACCAGCCACGCGGCGACCTCGAAGCCCTCCTCGAAGACGCCGCGATGGCCGCCGACGGCGACGGCCGCTCGTTCGTCGGCGCCTACCTCGACCTCGTCGAACGACGCGACGAATCCGTCGAAGAACGCTGAGACGGGTCCGCGTTTTCCACGCCGGCACCGACGCCGACCGTCCGGTCAGTCGGACTGGTCGGAGGTCCCGGTGCTGTCGCGGACCCAGCGCGAGATCCCGACCGAGACCCCGCTGGCGAGGAGCGCCACTGGTGCAGTGAATCCCTCACCGTCCGCGGCGGTGGTCTCCGAGACCACGGTGTCGGACGCCCTCTCGCTGCCGGGGGACCGTTCGCCCTCACCCGGAGCGTTCGCGGTGCGGGTCGCGGACGGCGACACCGGTCGCTGGGTCGTCTGCCCACCGTCGGTTTCCGACCCGGCTGTCGTCCGTCTCCGGGTCGCAGTAGCGGCCGTGGACTCGGTGTCGCTCGGGGGACTCGCCGCGACCAGCGCGTACATCGTGTCGCCGACCGAGGCGTAGACGGTTTCGTTTACGACGGCCACAGTCGAAACTGGACTGTCGCTGTCGAATTCGTGCGTCCATCGCTGATCGCCGCTGCCAGCGGCCAGCGCGGCGAGGGTCCCGCCGTCCGTCCCGACCAGTACCGTGTCTCCGACGACGACGGGTTTGGAGTGAGACCACTCCGGGAGTTCCGCCGTCCACTCGGCGTCGCCCGAACTCGCGTCGACGGCCGAGACGGCCGCCTGGTCGTGAGTGACGTACACCGTACCGTCGGCCACCGTCGGCGGGACGTACGCTCGTTTGGCGTCTTTGCCGGCTTCGTAGGTCCACTGTACGTCGCCCTCGTCGGCGTCCAGCGCGTACAGGTTGCTGTCGTCACTCGCGACGTACACTCGCCCGTCCCCGACGACCGGCGCGGCGATCAGGTTCGCACTCTCGGAGAGCGGGTTGGTCCACGAGCGGGTTCCCGAAGCGGCCGACAGCGCCGTGACTCTCCCACCCTCGCGGTTGATACTTCCGTAGTAGACCGTTCCGTCCGCCACGGCGGGCGTCGTGGCCGGGTCGGGCAGTTCGTCTTCCCACTGTACGGCCCCGGTCTCCGCATCGACGGCGCTGGCTCGTGCGTTACTCGACCCCGCGTAGACGCTTCCGTCCCGGACGGTCGGCGAGAGGACCCAGTTCAGCGAATCGTCCGTCTCGTCGCGCCACTGCACGTCGCCGCTAGCGGCGTCCAGCGCGTAGAGGTCGTCGTTTACCGTTCCGAAGTAGACCGTGCCACCGACGACCGCTGGCGGCGACGTCCACCCGTTGTCGCCGGTGTGATCGACCGACCACTGCTCCGTTCCCGATGTCGTGCCGACCGCGTACAGCGTGCCCGATCTGGTCGTCACGTAGACTGTTCCTGCCGCGACGACCGGTGAGATGAGCGTCCGCTCTTGCACCTGGAACGACCACGCTTCGGTCACGCCTCGACCCGGGACGGTCCCGTCCGGGGCGTATCCAGTGTTCGCGGCGTCGTATCCGTACTGTGGCCACTCCTCGCCTGCTATCGGGGTCCGGGACGCACTCGCGTCGTTCGCGACGACGCCTGTGGCGACCGTTCCGGCGACCCCGCTCAGGACAGCACGACGGGTGTGTGTCCGTCCGTTCACGCTCCGTTCGACTGGCTCGCCGGACTTAAATCGACCCGAATTCACCCGTCCGACCAGCGCCGCGCGACCACCGAAGACATATCACCACCGTCGTCATACGCCGGAGCATGAGCGACCAGGACGCACAGGCCCAGGCCGGTACCATCGAGGGCCAGGGCCCCGTCGAGATCGACGAGGAACTCGCGCGCCACCTGGAGAACAAGCGCGAGGAACTGTTCGAGAAATTCGAGATCCGCGACGAGTTCCCCCAGGAGGTACTCGACGAGGCCGCCGCCCGCACCGAGGACGTCGGCAGCGAGATCCAGGCCGAAGTCGACGAACGCGCGGACCTCCGGGAGATGACGACGTGGACGACCGACCCCGTCGACGCCCAGGACTTCGACGACGCTCTCTCCATCGAGAAACGCGACGACGAGTACGTCCTCTGGGTCCACATCGCCGACGTCTCTCACTACGTCACCCCCGACACCGCCATGTGGGAGGAAGCCCGCGAGCGCTCCAACACCGTCTATCTCCCCGCGTATACGGTCCACATGCTCCCGCCCGTCCTCGCCGAGACGGTCTGCTCGCTCGTCCCCAACGAGGACCGACTCGCCCACACGGTCGAGATGCACCTCGACCCGGAGACGCTCTCCTACGAGGAGATCGATATCTACAAATCTGTGGTTCGCTCGGACGCTCGCCTGACCTACACCGAGTGTGAGACGCTGCTGGACGAACCAGACACCGCCGAGGACCTGCTCGAAGACCCCGAGGTCGACCTCGCCGAGAAGAACGAACTCGCCTGGGAACTCGCCGACCGGATGCACGAACAGCGCAAGGAAGACGGCTCTCTCGTGTTGAATCCCCGCCGCGACAGGGCTCACACCATCATCGAGGAGTGCATGCTCAAGGCCAACAAGGCCGTCACGCACGAACTCATGTGGGGTCGCGGCGTCGAGGCGATGTACCGGGTCCACCCCCAGCCCTCCCCCGACGAGTGGGACGAAGCGCTGCGTGAGATTCAGGATCTGGAGGGCGTCTCCATCCCCGCCGATTCCTGGGACGACCCCCGGAAGGCCGTCAACGCGACGCTCGAACAGGCCCCCCAACGCCAGCTGGGCAAGATCCAGCGCGCCGTGATGTTCGTCATGCCCCGCGCGAAGTACATGAGCGACCCGTTCGGCGGCCACCACGCGCTGAACTTCGAGATCTACGGCCACTTCACCTCGCCCATCCGCCGGCTCTCGGACCTGATCAACCACTGGATCGTCCACACCAACGACGTTCCCGAGGGCATCGCGGCGCTGTGTGACCACGCCTCGGACTACCAGAAAGACGCCGAACAGTGCGAGCGCGAGTACAAGCAGTTCCTCAACGAAGTCGGCCTCGACCCCGACGCCGTCAACAACCGCGGCATCGAAGTCGTCGACGAGGACTGACCCCGCTCGGTTCTCTCCGAACCGCTCGCTTTTCGCCCGATATCTCGATACCGACTCTCGACGAACGAGCACGGCGCTTCGTCGTACTCCGTTCGATAGACTGCGAGAGATAGCTACGAAAATAATATGAGAATTGTCTGCTGCTATTCAATAACGGTTCGGTGGCGGTTCACTGACGGTTCGTCAGCGGTTTAACGTGTGTTCAGAGAACTGAACACGAGTAACATTTTAGTGGAATGGGGATGGTACGATCGGACAGGAGGTATCGAACGATGGCAACCAGGAACAGGCCACGGACGACTACGGTCGAGCGGACCGACGACGGACTCTCGCGGTACGACCTGCTGTTGCTGGTGATACCTGCGGCGTTTCTGGTCGCGTTCGCGGCGTCGCAGGTCTCCCCGTTCGATGTCACGACGCTCATGGTGCCCGCGTCGGTCGTGGGCGCGCTGGCGGTCGCCGACGGCCTTTTCCTGAACCCGCTCGGCCGAGTAGACCGCTAACACGGCCACCGACCTGCCCGGACGAGCGGGTCGTCACTCGCCACAGGAGCGCGGGAAACCCTCGGCCCTCCAGCGAAAGGGAACCCAAACAGGTTGGGGTGGCTGTTTATTAAATACGTCGGCGTCATAGATAGTAGAAAGCCGGAGTCGCGGCCCGTAGCGGGTCCCCGTCACGCCGTCGGTCTCTCGTGGCGCCGCGCCGGCAGGACCAACCCATGCCAGCCAGCGACCACATCGACACGAGCAAGCAGATACACAAGCGCACGGGGCGGACGTTCTACCTCGCGACCAGGCTCCTGCCCGAGCGGGTTCGCCACGCGACGTACGTCCTCTACGCGTTCTTCCGCGTCGCCGACGAGGTCGTCGACCGGACGGACGCCCCCGACGCCGAGACACAGCGGGACGAACTCGAACGGATCAGAGCGGCGGCCCTGGGCGAGCGCGAGACCGACGACCCCGTCCTCGCGGCGTTTCACGACCTCGCCGCCGAGCGCGGTATCGCCGACGAGGAGATCGACGTCTTCGTCGACGCGATGGTCCAGGACATCGACAAGGCCCGCTACGAGACCTACGAGGGCCTGGAGGGGTACATGCGCGGGTCGTCTGTGGCCGTCGCGAACATGATGATGGTCGCGATGGACATGGACGAAGAGACCAGGACCGAGGCCGCCCCGCACGCCGCGGCGCTGGCCGAGGCGTTCCAGCTCACTAACTTCCTCCGGGACGTCCGCGAGGACATCCACGACTACGGCCGGGTGTATCTCCCACAGGAGACGCTGGACCGCTACGGCGTCACCGAGGACGATCTCCGGACGGCCAACGTCACCGAGGGGTTCGTCGCGGCGATGCGCCACGAACTCGACCGGACCGAACGGCTCTATCGCGAGGGCGTCGCGGGCATCCGATATCTCCCCGAGGAGTCCCAGTTCGGCGTCCTGCTCGCGGCGGTGCTGTACGCCGAACACCACCGCCTGATCGCCGACCGGGGCTACGACGTACTCACGGAGACGCCCCAGCTCTCCCGACTGCGCCGGGGCTACCTCCTCGCGCGCACCTGGGTCCACTGGCGACGCCACCGCGACCCCGAGGCCGCCTTCTACGCTGTCAGTACCGTCTCCCGCGGGGAGGAGAGCGAGTCGGGCCACGCCGACAGCGTCTCCCACCAGCCTGCCTGACGCTTCGGCTGTTTTCGCTGCCGGTTCTCGGTGGTCGCTCGTCTCGCGGGACGTAGCCACAACGCCTTTCAGTCTCACTCGGTTAGGCCCCCGGCGGACGGTTCGACCGCACAGGCCACGTCGTTCAGGTGACGGCCGACGAGTGAGCCGCACAGACGTATCGGGCGGCGAAACCGAACGCGACAGCTTCCATCCATGCCACAGCAGACTACCGCCACGAGATACGTCTCGCTCGTCGACGTGAGCGACCCGAACGTACAGAACGTCCAGGAACTCGCAGCGACGTGGGGCGACGTTCGCGAGGAACTCGCCGGGGTCGGCGTCGAGGTCGAGGACGCGTACGTCATCCTCGACGAAGTCGACTTCGTCGTCGTCCTCGAAGCCGAGTCGACCGATGCCGCGTTCAGGGCGGACGTGGTGCTCGAACGCCACGGGCTCGACGTCCAGACCATGGAGGCACTCCCGACCGAGGAGTTCGGCGCACTCGTCGAAGAACTGCACTGACACCGCACGCCCGCCGTCTTTATTTCCGATCCAGCTGTAGTCAGTGACATGACAGACGGTGTCGACGGGACGAGTTCGACTGTCGAGGGTGCGAGTCACACGGTCCGACCACCCGACGACTGGGAGCTCGAACCCGAGCGCCGCTATGCCGAGTGCCAGGCCCGCCTCGCCGAGTACTGCGGCGTCGACGTGGAATCTCGCACTGTCGAGACCGACGCTGTCGGTCGGATCCACTATCTCGTCGCCGGCGACCCGGACGGCGAAGCCGTACTCCTCCTCCACGGTGTCGGGACCCACGCGGCGACCTGGCTCCCAATGGTCCCCGCACTGACCGACGAGTATCGTGTCTACGTCCCCGACCGGCCCGGCAGAGGGCTGTCGGCGGCCCCAAGCTACGGCGGCCAGGACCTGCGGACGTTCCTGGTGGACTACCTCGTCGAACTGTTCGACGACCTCGGGCTCGAACGCCCACACGTCGTGGGCAACTCGCTGGGTGGCCAGCAGGCGTTCCTGCTCGCGATCGACCACGACCGCGTCGACCGACTGTGTCTGGTCGGCGCACCTGGTGGACTCTCCCGGAAGTTCCCGTTCGTCTTCCGTCTGCTCACGATGCACGGCGTCAGCCGCTTGCTCTTCTGGCTGAACGACCGCGGCGACCCCCTGGAGACCGCCCGCGAATCGGTCGGCCAGTTCGTCGTCGACGATTCGGAGATCTCCGGGGCGTTCTACGAGACACTCGCCGCCGCCCGGGACCTGCCCGGCCGAACCGAGAGCCTCCGCTCGTTGAACCTCGAACAGGGCTCGTTCGGGCGGATGCACCCACTCTTCGATATCAGCGACGAAGTGGTCGAGATTACCCGGCCCACCTGCTTCCTCTGGGGCAGCGAAGACGCCTTCTGGCCGCCCGAGGCCGGTCGTCCGGTCGCCGAGCGGATGGCCGACGCGACGTTCGAAGAAGTACCCGAGCACGGCCACATGCCGTGGCTGGAACCGGGCGCGAAGACCGAGTCGGGGGTCCGGTCGTTTCTCGCCGGGAACCCGAAGTAGTCACTATCAGAGTGAGCGTTCTCGAAAAAGCGGTCGTCGACCGCGTCGCGGCGTTACCGACCGCGGTTCTTGTTGGCGGAGACGCTCGGACGGATGTGTTCGGCGCCCTTGCCGCGGTTGTTGAGCCCGCGGTTGCGCCGACCGGCACTCGTCAGGCCGCGCAGCGCGCGGTTGTCGTGCTGGTCTTCACAGATCCACGAGAGGTCGTCGTCGTTCTGGATGGCGGGGTGGTTCGGGTCGAGCATGATCACTTCGAACCACTTCTGGCTGCCGTCCTGTCCGACGGGATAGGAGTTGAGCACCCGGAGGTTCGGGTAGACGCGCGTGGTGCGCTCCTCGGCGACGCGCTGGAGGTTCTTCCGGCGCGTGATGCGCGTGACGCCCTGGCGCTTCGAGCGGCGACCGGCCGTGAAGCGCTGCTTGCGCGCGCCGCCCTTGCGGATGGCCGCGCGGGCGACGACGACGCCCTGTTTCGCCTTGTAGCCGAGCGAACGGGCCCGGTCGAGGCGGGTCGGACGCTCGATGCGCTCGATGGCGCCCTCGTCGCGCCACTCCTGTTTTCGTTGCCACTGCAACTCCGCCAGCTTGCCGTCGTCCGGGTCCTTCCAGGCTTCCCGGATGTGCGAGTAGAAGCTTCGTGCCATGGGTTTCACCTCGGGCGTTGTGTGGTTCAAGTCGCCTCGGCGGTGACCCGCCTCGGTGTCGAGGACGTCGTCCTCGCGCGCGACTCACATCCCGGCCTGCACAGGCAGGTGCCCGCTGGTGCCCGTCCCCAGCGAGTTACCTGGGATTCCCGGCCAGCGCTCAAAAGGCCTTCGAACTTCGTGCTCGGAGACAGCCGGTACGCCGGTCCTGTCGCCGTGTGACGCGCTCGCACGCCAGTTCTCGTGTTCGGTGGCAATTCCCGGGATCCGAGAAGCGTTCCCGGCCGGAGAGAATCCCCTATCCGGTATATATCGGCTGTTCGCGTCTGTCTACCTGGAGAACAACACTATGTCGACTACGACCGGTGTCAACGAGTTCGAGAGCAGGATCGGCAGCCTGACTGTCCACGGGAAAGCCCACAGCCTGAGCGCGTGGTTCGTCCTCGCCCTGCGGCTCATGATGGGCTACGCGTTCCTGTACGCGGGGTGGGTGAAGGTCGCGGAGGGCGGTATCCTGACCAACGCCTGGACGGCTGACGGGTACCTGGTGCACTCGGCGGCGACCAACGGCAACCCCCTCGCCGACGTGTTCCTCTGGATGGGCACGACCGAGTGGTTCGTCGCCTTCCTGAACGTCGCGGTGCCGTGGGGTGAGCTCCTCATCGGGCTCGGACTGCTCGTCGGCCTGCTCACCCGGCTCGCGGCCTTCTGGGGCGCGTTCATGATGGCCATGTTCTACTTCGGGAACTGGTCCGTCGAACACGGTCTGATCAACGGCGACTTCGCGTACATGCTCGTGTTCCTCGCCGTCGCGGCCTTCGGCGCCGGCCGCATCCTCGGCCTGGACGCCCTCGTCGAGCGCTACGAGATCGGCAGCACCGCCCTCGTCGAGAAGTACCCGAAACTCGGCTACCTCCTCGGATAGGGCAGCCCGTCGTCTCGTTTTTCGTCCGCAAGTCCGGTTTTCGGCCGAAACCGACCGATTGGCGGCCATCGCGGTGTGACTGTGACTGGGCCCGCCCTCGAAAATACCAGCATGTGAAGGTGTCTGTTTTTAGTAACGGTGTCCACGAAAGTCGTACATGGGCTGTCAGACGACAGGAGACGGGCAGTGCGAGCAGCGGATGGACGAACCCGGGGCGACGGGATATCCGGTAGCGACCACTCGTGCCCGGGTCGAGCGCCACAAGGGGGGCAGATGAGCACACCGGCGGTGAAACTCCGCTCGGTGTACCTCGTCGCACTGGTCGGACTGGCAGTCGTCGGTCCGTCCATCGGATTCGTGGGCACCGCGACGGCGGACGCGCCCAGCTGTGGGAGTGTCAGTTACGCCGGGGCTGGAAACACCGCCAGTCCGTTCGAAGTGAGCAACGCCGACCAGCTACAGTGTATCGGCGAGAACCACGGCGACGTGGACAGTCGGTCGGCGGCGCTCGACAGCGAGTACGAAGTCGTCTCCGACATCGACGCGAGCGGGACCAGTGCCTGGAACGACGGGGACGGCTTCGACCCGATCGGTTCCAGTGACTTCCCGTTCACCGGGACGTTCGACGGCAACGCACACACTATTACGGGGCTGTACATCGACCGAACCACGTTTTCCGACGGAAGACTCGTCGGGTTGTTCGGGTCCGTCGGTAGTTCGGGGACGATCGAGACCGTCGCTCTCGAAAACACGGATATCACTGGTAAGAGCGATGTCGGTGGGCTGGCTGGGGCCAACCTGGGGACAGTCACGGAAGCGAAAGTGAGCGGCAGCGTCACCGGTGACGGCGATATCGGTGGGCTCGTCGGGATCAGCGACGGAACGATCAGCAAGTCGTACGCGACTGCTTCCGTCACGGGCCAGCCCGTCACCGACCGGGACAACGACGCGGGGGGACTCGTCGGTACGAACTTCGGAACGGTCGAGGAGTCCTACGCGACCGGGGCCGTCACCGGTACTGGAACGGGTGGGCTGGTCGCGTCCAACTCGGGGACGCTGACCGACGGCTACTGGGACAGAGATGCGACCGGACAGGACACGTCGGCGGGTAGTCCCGACAGCGACGGGCTGACGACCGGCGAGATGCAGGGGTTCGCCCCGGCGGCCACGATGTCCGGCTTCGACTTCGAGGGGACCTGGAAGCGAACGACCGGCTATCCGCGCTTCCAGTGGGAGAGTCCCGCGGCGATCACTGTCGACTCAGTCGAGGCCGCCGACGCCGCGGTCGAGACGGGCACCACAGAAACGATCACCGTGACGGCGAACCAGGGCGAGAGCGACGCCGGCCAGGGCGTCACCGTCACAGTGACGAACGCCGACGGCCTCTCTGGCCTCTCGAACGCGGACACGGCAGTCACCGACACGAACGGGCAGGTGACGTTCTCCTTTACCGAGGGGACGGTGGGGAGTTACAGCCCCGAGTTCGCCTGGGACGGTGACGCGAGCGTCTCGGATACGGCGAGCGTGACCGTCTCTGCCGCCTATCCGACGGTCTCGGAGGCGACGGTCGCCATGGACAACAGTTACGTCGACGTGAGCTTCAGCGAGGGCGTCTACGGGTCACGTGGAACGAGCCCGCTAGAGGCCGCCGACCTCACCGCCACGTTCAGCCAGAACGGTGGATCGGCGACCGGCGTCTCCATCGACGAACTGACGACTACCGGCGGTGGGGCGCTCTCGGGCGGCGAGACGACGATTCGCGTTCACGTCTCGGTGGACAACGCACCTGCCTCGGGCGTCGAGACGGTCACGCTAGGACCGGCCAGCGCCAGTTCGCTCTCCGACGACGTCGGGAACGCCGCGCCGACCTCCGAGACGACCGGGGCACTGACGTTGCGAGACCGCCTCCTGGAAACGGCGACGCCGACTGCCACGCCGACCGCAACGCCGAGTCCCACGCCGACTGCGACTACAACATCCACCCCGACGGCCACTCCCACCCCGACACCGACGGCCACTCCCACCCCGACACCGACGGCTACTCCCACTCCAACGGCCACGCCGACGGACGTTCCGACGCCGACCGACACGCCCACCCCGACGCCAACGCCGACGGCGACGCCGGAGCCGACCGCACTCGCGGGGTCGTCGGTCGCGGTGTCCGGTCTGAATGCGCCTTCGGAGGCCACGGCGGACGAGACGGTCACGGTGAGCGCGACTATCGAGAACACCGGACGGGTACGGGGTACCGTCACCGCCGAGTTCCTCGTCGACGAGACTGTCAGATCGACCGACCAACTCACGCTCGACTCGGGAGCGTCGACGACGGTTTCGTTCATAGTGCGATACGAGACGGCCGACGACTACACCCACGGTGTCCGGGCGGCCGGCAACAGCGTGACTGACTCGATCACGATCACGGCCGAGGAGTCCGACGATAGCGACACGGACCCCTCGGACGGAAGCACGACCGACGAGACGACCGTCCAGACAACGGCCGAAACCGACGAACAGACGGACCTCGAAACCGACGAACAGACGGACCTCGAAACCGACGCGACTGCCACGGACGACACCGTGGACAGCACCGACTCGACCGACGACGAAACCGGCACGGAGGCGGGGACGACCACGACGACCGGGACGGGCTTTGGTATCGTCGCTGGAATCGCCGCCTTGTTCACGCTCCTCTCGCTCGTCTTGCGACGCGCGGAAGGTGACGTCGGCGACGTCCTGTTTGGGGAGCGCCAAGAGTAGTCGTTCCGGGTTCGGTCACCGGTGAACGCCGTCGACGGACGGCCGTGTTTTCGAGCGAACCATGTTTCCGAGCACAGTCACGGGTACAGAGCGCCGTCTCAACCGCCGTTTCGGACGCGTTCCAGCGCCGCCTCGGCGTTGGCGAGTAACACCTGTGCGAGTCGGACCTCGCTCTCGGTGACGTCGTCGGGCGTCGTGGAACCGGCGACGAAGACGCCGAACTCGCCGAAGGGGACGTGGAACTCGCTCCCTGCGGGCGTGTCGGGGTTGTACAGCCCACCGACGTCGGCGAGGTCGTCGTACACGCGCGGTTCGTCGCCGCCGACGACCTCCCAGATCAGTGCTTCGCCGCGTTCGAGTGTCGGGACGCCGCCGAACACCTCCCTCGCGCGTTCGGTGGTCGCGACCGGGACCAGCACGTCACCGTCCCGGCGGTAGACGGCGTGCAGCGAGAGGTCGAGGATCTCTTCGGCCGCCCGACTCACCGTCTCGACGACCGCGTCGACGCTCTCGGCGGTCATGAGCTCTCGACTCGCCTCGTGGAGCGCGTCGAGCCGACGTTCGCGTTCGCGCCGGGCAGTCACGTCCCGAAACGCGCCGACGATGTCGACCAGTTCCTCGTCTTCGTAGTGGTGATAGCGGTCTTCGGAGATGTACCGGTAGTCGCCGTCACCGGGGTCGAAGCGGTACTCGACGTGGACATCGGACTCGGTGGCGGCCAGGGCACCGTCGAGGTGCTCGACGATGTCGCTCCGGTCGGCGGGGTGGATGTGCTCGACCCACCACTGTTGGTCGGGATCGGCCGGTGGCTCGACACCGAACTGTTGACCGAACCTGCCCGAGAAGTCGATGTGGTCGCTTTCGGCGTCCCACTCGAAGATGACGTCCGAGACCGCCCGTGCGACGAGTTCGTATCGCCGCCGGGCACGCTCTATCTCGCGTTCCGCGCGGTACTGGGCGGCGTAGTTACGGATCCGGTTGGCCAGCACCTCGTACTGTTCGGTGCCGGTTCCCTTCTGGAGGTAGTCGCTGACGCCGGCCGAGATCGCCTCGCTGGCGACGGCCTCGTTGCCGTGGCCGGTAAAGAGGATAAAGGGCAGTTCACAGCCCTGCTCGCGGACGGCGGTCAGAAACTCCAGCCCGTCAGTCCCCGGCATGTCGTAGTCGCTGACGATGCACTCGAACTCCGCCTCGGCCAGCACGTCCAGTCCCGCGTCGGCACTGGTCGCCGTCTCCACCTGTAGGCCGTCTTCCCGCTCCAGCAGCGTCGCCGTCAGGTCTAACACGGCCGGGTCGTCGTCGACGTGGAGCACGCGGACGGGGTTCTCGGTGGCCATACGATGCGTCTTCAGCCTGTCTCTCCCCTGTCGTGATAGGACTTTCCTTCCCGAAACTGGCTGTGCGAACCGACTGTCCAGTAGGGTGCACGACAGGCAACACCTTCCACGACGCTGCTGGACAGGCAACACCTTCCACGACGCTGCTGGACAGGCAACACCTAACTCCCCCGCACACGCACGCTCGCCCGATGGGAACGGACGAGGAATCCGTCAGCGCGCTCGACCAGTTCCGGCAGTTCGTCGCGCTGGAACCGGACGTGCTCGTGTTGTCACTGGCGATGTTCGCGTTCAGCCTCGGCTTCCAGATGACCAGTCGCTTCCTCCCGCAGTACCTCGTCGAACTCGGTGCCACGGGACTCGTCGTCGGCCTCTTTGGCACCGTCGGGAACCTCATCTCCGCGGTGTACCCCTACCCTGGCGGCGCCGTCTCCGACCGGATCGGCTCCCGGTACGCGCTCACGCTCTTCGGGCTGTGCTCGACGCTCGGCTTCGCGTTCTGGCTCGTCGCACCCCGCCTCGGAACCATCTCTCTGGGCCCCGTCGCGGTCGAACCCTGGGTGTGGGTCTTCGTCGGCCTCTTTCTCGCGCAGGCCTGGAAGTCCTTCGGCCTCGGCGCCACGTTCGCCGTCGTCAAGCAGGCGACCGTTCCCTCGAAACTCGCCGCCGGCTTTGCGAGCACGGAGACGTTCCGCCGCACCGCCTTCCTCGTCGGCCCGGTCCTCGCCGCGGTCCTGCTCGGTCTCAGTCCCGTCTTCACCGTGAGTTTCCAGTACGTTCTCGGCGTCGCAGTGCTGTTCGGCGCCCTCGGGACCGTCGTCCAGCACGCCCTCTACGACGCTAGCGAGGACTCGCTCGGGGACACCTTCGCGGGCGTCGAGCAGATCCGCTCGGACCTGCGCGCGATGCCCGGCGAACTCCGTCCGCTGCTGGTCGGCGATACCCTGGTCCGCTTTGCCAACGGCATGGTCTACGTCTTTTTCATCCTCGTCGTCACCGAATTCCTGGGCGTCGGCCTCGAAACCACGCTCTCGCTCGGGGACTGGTCCTACGCGCTAGACCTCTCGCCGGCGGCCTTCTTCGGTTATCTCCTGGGTGTCGAGATGCTCGTCGCGCTCCTCGTGATGGCCCCGGCCGCCAAGATCGCCGAGTGGGTCGGTCTCAAACCCGTCGTCGCGCTCGGCTTCGCCGTCTACGCGATATTCCCCATCGTGCTCGTCAACACGCCCGAGAGCGCGCTCGCGCTGGTCCTCGTGTTCGCCTTTTCGGGACTGCGATTCGCCGGCTTACCGTCGCACAAGGCCCTCATCGTCGGCCCCGCAGAACAGGGGGCCGGTGGTCGGGTCACCGGCACCTACTACCTGCTGCGCAACACGGTCGTCATCCCCAGCGCCGCGCTCGGCGGGATACTCTGGGACGGGCTCACGATCCCGGAGACACTGTTCGGGACCTCGCTCCCCTTCGGCAGTGTCACCGTCTGGACTGGTGACCCGACAGTCGCCTTCACCGTCGCCGCCGTCGTCGGAATCCTCGGGACTGCCTACTTCCTCGCTTTCGGGGAGGAGTTCGAGGCCTACGCGTAAACTACCCCACCCTACTCCCTCGGCGCATACGCGCCTCGGTCCTTGAGGGTGGGGCTTTGATGTGGACTCCCGGCAATCAATCGCCAGCAATAGGCTGGTGACCCTTGCCGTTCACCGTCCCACCATTTATACGCAGGTTTACTTCTGCGTCTCCGCTCCCCGACGTGGGCGAGGAACGGAGTCTGTGTATCCGCTTCCGAGCGTATCGGAGCCCGATGTTCTTTGCCGCGTTGTAGTCCGCGTTTACCTCGTAGCCGCACTTCTGGCAACAGAACCGTTCTCCGTGGCGGTTATCGTCGTGCGTGAACCCACAATCCGTCCGAGAACAGCGTTGAGACGTGTGATTAGGCTCGACTTGCTCCACGGAGACACCGCGGTCTGGTGCTTTATACGAGACGTACTCGAATAGGCGTCGGAACGCCCAGACGTGGTGCCACTTCGCCTGCGGAAGCCGTTCGCGGATGTCCGTCAGGTCCTCGAACACGATAACGTCGCAGTCGTGTCCGACGGCTTCTGCGACAAGTTCATTGGCGACGGTGTGGATGTACTGTTTTCGCCATGCTTCTTCACGCTTGCCGAGGCGAAGCAGAGCGTTGTGTGCGGCTTGAGTGCCGCGCTGGTGCATCTCCCCCCGTCGTTTCTCAAACTCGCGGCACCAGTGATCGTAGTTGTCTCCCTGCCAGAAGCGCCCGGTTGAGGAGACGGCGAGATTGGTGACGCCGAGGTCGATACCGAGGACCGTTTGATCGGGGTGCCCGGTATCTGCCGGAACCTCTGGGCCATCGCCGTCAATCCGTTGAGTCGAGATGTTGAGGTAGAACTCGTCTGTTGCCGCGTCGTACCGAAGCGTACTCTCGCGGAACTCGTAGTCTTCGGAAAGTACGTACTGCTCATAGGGCGTCGGGCTGTCTGCCGGGAGAACAAACGACGGTTCGACCCGGCCCTCAACAGTTGCCAGCGACACCTCGTTGCGGTAGAAGGTCGCGCTTCGCGTGTCGTAGTCCATCGTCTTAGCGGTAAACGTTGGGCGGGAGACTCGCTGCCCCTTCTTCCAGCGTTCGACAACGCCTTTGACGGCTTCGACGGCGCGACGTATCGCAGCTTGGACGAGTTGTGCCTGTAACTCCGTCTCCTCTCGGAGTTCGGAGTAGAGTGCGTCCCGAACCTCCCGTTTGTTGGTCCTGCACTGGGTGAATGAGGTGCCAGACCAGCAGTAGTCGGCGGTTCGGTTCGCGCAGTACAGGTATTGTTCAGCAGTTCGGTGGAGTGCGTCGCGTTGCTCGTCGGAAACGGCGAGTTTCACGACGGCAGTGCGACGCACGCCCATACTTCAGAGAGTAGGGGGCGATACTTATATATTCGGGAGTCGGGCGGTCGCAGTATGCCGGTTGCGTCGGACTGTGTCGGTTTCCTCTCCGGCCTACTCGTTCCCTTCGCTACGCTTCGGTCGCTCTCTTCTCACGGGCCGGAGGCCCGTTCGAATGGTCAGAGGGACCGAGGTCCCTCTCGACTTGAGGCCGAAGGCTCCACCTCGAAAACGCTGAACTGGTACGAACGCTTCCCCGGAGCGGTGCGCGCCGGTCTCGGTCTGGGGAGCCCGGGTGGGAGACGAGTAACCGACGGTGTCTGTCGACCGACTGGCAGGCGACCGGGAACGAACCCACCATTCGACCACAACCTCGCTTATCCGCCGCGCGCTCGTCGGTTCGTCACGAAGCCATGTCCCAGCGAAGCGATGCGACGGCCCCGCAGACCGACCAGCACCGGACGCGGCGACTACTGGTCCCGTTCGACGGGTCGGCACGGTCCGAACGAGCGCTCCGCTACGCCTGTGGGGCGTTTCCGGGCGACGACATCGTCGCGCTCCACGCCCTCACCCGCGACGACGACGAGACCGCGGCACGAGGGTGGGTCGATTCCTCCGAGCAGTTCGCCGAGTGGGCGGCGACACGACGCGAGCACGCCGAGCGCGCCGTGTTCGCGAGCGCCCGCCGCATCGCCGACGACTACGACCGGTCCGTCGCGACGGAACTCGCTGTCGGCGCTCCCGCGCGGGCCGTCGTCGACTACTGGAACAGCCACGACGTCGATTTCCTCGTGCTCGACGTGGAGGGACGGGGGCTCCGCCGCGTTCTCGACTTTCTCACCGGGGACGTGAGCGAGCGCCTCGCACGAACGCCGACGATCCCCGCCGTGCTGGTCAGAGCAGACGTGGACCTGCCGACGGAAGCGCGCTCCGAGGAGACGCGACGTCGGGTCCTCGTCCCCTTCGACGAGTCCGCCCGCTCGCGGAACGCGCTGGCCTTTGCGTGCTCGACGTTCCCCGACGCCGACGTCACGGTACTGTGTATGGCCGTCGTGTGGGGTAGCGACCGGAGCGTCCTGCTGGACCGCACCGACGCCCGCGACGAGCGAATGACGGAACTCGCCACGACGGCCGACCGGATCGCGGCCGAACGCGACGTGGCCGTCGACACGGCGTTTGGCTACGGTGCGCTCGACCAGGCGACGCTCCAGTACCTCGACGAGGGCCCGGTCGACCTCGTCGTCGCAGGGACGCGCGGGAAAGCCGCGCTCTCGGAACTCGTCCTGCCGAGCGCGGCCGAGCGACTGGTCCGAAACTGTCCGGTCCCGCTCGCCGTCGTCCCGACGCTCCAGCGCCCCTGACGGCGGTCTCCGGGTCCAGCAGCGATAGGCCCAGATACCGCCGACGTTCGTGGCCGTCGTGCGCTGCACAGGTTCGGAGGATATGGAAAATACAAGCGAGAGAGGGGCGAAGACGGATAGTTCACGGCGGTGGCGAGGTCAGTATTCGACAGGATCGGTGCATGGAATGACTGGTGTGGGTGGAGCACACGGT
>Ga0207771_100477_pt1 | contig 23532 bp, 31 predicted proteins | sample A23M2SouthBayCA_2_FD_187731 | JGI IMG/M metagenome (GOLD analysis project Ga0207771, IMG submission 187731) | Aerobic enrichment media microbial communities from Eden Landing Ponds, California, USA - A23 M2 (2) (SPAdes) | ecosystem: Environmental > Aquatic > Marine > Unclassified | place...
CAACAAGTGCACTTTCATATTTATAAATAGTTTAGAGTAAAAATTTAGCAAACAATCTCATACAGTCTATTTTATCTATATAAATAAAGGTATCAAAATTCAGGTACCGAATTGGCACTATAACGACATTGCGCATAAGGGGCGTCCAAAATAGCGCCGAATTTGTTTCAAAATGTACTACGGAAACTGATAAATCGAAACCAGCAATTGATGGCGAGGCACGTCCCACTTAATGCGCGGGTTATAGGGCCATGCGACTATGTTTATGCCAATTAAAATATTTAGGTTTTACTCTTTAAAAATGGAGGTCTAAGTGACTTAAAATTGAATAATTCTTTTGGACTTTTTTTCCTAGAGAATCGTATCAAAAAGTCGAAACTCAGTATCACAAACAATGAGAATATCAGCTGGAATATGAGTTCAATTACTGTCGAACTCATTCCCAAACCTTCAACTCTGAGTTGAAATAGCTGTACAGTTAATACAACCCCCAAAATGGTTCCAGCAAAGAATGATAACCAAGATACTTTAAGATGTTGTGACAACGATTGCTTATGCTCTTCTTGTTTTTTTATCTGTAATATTACCTCGTCCTCAAAGTCTGGAAAAGGCATTTCCAGTTTACTTTTTGACATCAATTCTTTGAATTGTGGATCTTTGTTTGATTGCATCATTAGTACAACTCTTCTTTATCAATATTATAGGTTTCGTCAAGAAGCGTTTTTACCTTATTTCTAGCACGATACAAAATAACTTTCGTATTAGAAGTTGACCAACCCATAATTTCTTTGATTTCCTCAATGTTATAATCTTGAAGGTAAAACAACCGCAACGCCAAGCTATATTTAGCAGGTATTTGTTTTAAAGCTTCGTTGATGTAATAACGCTGGTTGTCTTCTTCAATCTTTTGAGAAGATTCATTGACGGTGGATTGGTTGTTGGTTTCAGCGATTCCTTCTGAGATCTTCGTTTGCCTCTTTTGCTTTCGTTTTTGAGTAAATGCCTCGTTGATAACGATTCTGAAAAACCAAGTAGAGAATTTTGAATTCCCTTTGAAGGTATCAAGTTTGGTATAAGCTTTTATAAAAGCATTTTGAACTACATCTTTTGCGAGAAACTCGCTTTTTACTACTGACATGGCAAGCGAATATGCCTCATCTTGGTGTTGTTTTATTATAAATCGGAATGCATCGGTATCTCCATTAAGCACTTTTTGTATGTATGGATCACACATCAATAAAGATTTCTAATTACGGTTACCAACAAAATGTGCAGTAATCATTCCGATGCCTCCAAAAATTAACATGCCTAGCAGAGGCTCACCGCCTCCTTTCAACGTACCTTGCAAGATTACTCCGATTAACAAACCGATAGAACCCAACGTTAAGACACATCCTATTTTTAACCACGGGAAACTGACATTTGATATCCCTCTTTCCGGTAGTTCTGAAAGATCAGCATCTTTTTCAATGAGTAGCTGGCGCTCTTCTTGCTTCGATTTATGAATAAAAAACCAGGTTAGAAAGATAGCTGTAATAAAAGCGATGGTTAGAATAGTGAGCAAAATTAATTCCATAAGAGAACCTTTTTGATGAGTATTCTTATTGTACACTCTTTAGATGCAAGACATGGAAAAAAGGTTACACTAAAAATTTATTACAGTCTACAGTGTCGAAATGTTTAATAAGGTGTGAAATTGGTAAGGCCCTATAACGACCTTGCGCATAACCGGCGTGGTTACAAATGATTAGCAAGTTAAAAACTACAGCTGGAAATACAAGCAAAAGGGAGCGATCCACCAGGCACGGCCGCGACTATTTGGAGGAGCCAGCAGAAAAAAATGAAAAGAGACAGAATGTTGCCGCTAAATTTTTGAAAAGCACTTTCTAAATAATTGGCAAAAAGAGCGACCAATTAAAGAGAAGCTTAGGCGAGCCACGTCCGAGTTAATGCGCGGGTTAGGTGTATTTTATTAAGTTATCAAGGTAATTAAATATTCGAGGACTAAAATCAAACCGATAATCGAGAGTCCTGAACCTCCCCAAAACAATCTATTAGTACCAGCATCGGGTTGCTCTTTTCCAGGATAATATTTTTTCTTTATCTGGTAATATCTGTAAAGGGAAATTGGACCAATTACTAAAAGTATCAAGCCTGTTACCAGATTTTCCATGTGTGTAAAGTAAGTTTATAATCAAATTATAATCAATACACCTAACGACATTGCGCTTAACCGGCGTGCGGATTGCTGTTGATTTGGCAACTAACGAAAGATGAGTCGTAAAACCAAGACGGGCAGAGAATTGGCGAGGCACGTCCGCGTTAAAGCGCGGGTTAGGCTAGGAGATGTGAACTGAGCTTTGGGACAAGGAAAACACAGATAGAAGCAGAGGTTTTAGAAAGGTTGCCGCGGCGCCAGCGCCAAACTGGAAGATAGGAGACCGAAAAAGCTATAGCACCTGGACAAAATGTTAGAGAAGCAGGAATACAAAACGTGCCACGAGGGGCAGGGAAACGAACTTGAAAAAAGCACTGGTGCAGATTTAAAACTTGGAAAAGCTACTCGTTAAAAGAAGCAGAAAAGTGGAACCGACTTTTTAGCTAGAGAGAAGCAATCGTTAACCAACGGCGGAGAATTGTAGTCTGCTAAAAGCTCAAAAAATAGCAAAAATTTTGGCCGTACCTTTTGACAAACTGAAGTGGCCTTTCGCCGCGCAGCCTAACGACATTGCGCATAACCGGCGCACGGATTGATGTTAAATTAGCAACTAACGAAAGAAGAGACGTAAAACCAAGAGGGGCAAATAATTGGCGAGGTGCGTCCGCGTTAATGCGCGGGTTAGGCCAAATTATTTTAGCTCTTTAGGATTATATAAATCTAGCTTCTTTAGGAGAAGCTTGCCGAGTTCTGTAATCTGATATCCAGATTTAATTTTTTCTCCTGTTGAATTATTAAACTGAGGCATTTTTTTACGCCTACCTTTTATTTCCTGCTTGAATTTCGGTTTTAGCAAACCAAATTGGCTTAAGTGCTCTTTATAACTTTCGTGTAAAGCTTCTTCATCACGTTCTCTTTGAGTAGATTGATAATCTGTAGGCTTCTTTGACAAAATATTTTCATGCTTCTTTCTAAATTCCTGATAGGCTTCAGAAGTCCGCAAAGAAAAGGACTTTAACAAAATCAGTTCTATATCATTTAGCTCTCCTAATATCTTCATAAGATGTTTCGATTCAATAAAATCTATTTCATCTGATGAAAGACTATTAGTGATAATAGAAGCAATATATTCTTTTCTTTCTTTACTAATAGCACGTGATGCTTGGCGAATACCTTCTTCAATTAAATCTGTAAAATATTCATCTTGAATTTGGGATTTCACAAAATTTTCTTCTAAATCTGAAAGTCTTCCTTCTAAGATTTCAGCAAACTCAATTATTCTATCTTCTCTTTGATTTGGAATAACTTCACCTGCAATTTCTGCTAACAGGGGACCAGCAAATGGAATTGCACCTAAGGATGATTTTAGAGTTGATGCAACATAGTCATTCTTGGTTTTGGAGAGCTCAATTTTGTCTTCTTGTGAATCCATCTTGGAAATTTATTTATTTGGCCTAACGACATTGCGCATAACCGGCGCTATAGGTTCTTGATGATTTACACGTTCCAAATATTTCTCTCCAAAAGCAAAGGACACAAACCCAGGGTTGAGTTGCGTCCGCGTTAATGCGCGGGTTAGGCATCTTTTATCCCAAGACATATCTAGTAAATTCAATTGGTCCTTCATATGTCGGCAATGGAGTTGTAATAATATCTTCTGTAAAGTTTTTGCCATTTTTATTTTTTATCTCCATTGAAACTGCAAGTGTAGGTTCTTTTTCTTCACTTTCAGACACACTCATAATTATTTTCATATCATGCATTTCTTTAGTTACAGTTGCGACATTAGCATCATTGTATGAAAATTTTTCAGTTGGGATGGAAGCTTTATTTACATCACATTTAAACTTATATCGAATTGAGATGAGCTTACTTTGGAATTTATAATCATCTTTTAGGATTATTGTTTTGTTTAAGTTCCATTTAGCCTCTGCAACGTTTCCATTCTTAAAATCTTCAATTTCATCATCATAATTCTGAATTAATGTACTCCGAATAGGATTTTTAATATTGGGATGTTGTAGTATTGAAGAACTGTAATCCTTAAGATTTCCAATTAGTTCTTCTTTATTGAAGACCTTAATTTTTGATACATCCTTTTCGAATAAACCTCCATCGGTATCAAAGCTAATGTTTATCGGTCTAAATCTAACTAATGTGATAAACATAGCATCCAAATTTTTTACATCTCTTACCCAATCTTCTTCAAGCGCATCTTCAAGAGTCAATAATTCAATTTTGCTTTGTCTTGCAACATTAATAGCTGAATTATAAAAGCCTGATTTTGAAACTGCTATAACTTTGTCTATCGGTAAATATTCAAATTTACCGATTAAACTGTCGATCCATTCTTTCCCCATTTCACGCTTATGGTCACGGCATTCAACTGCAATCTTGACTGGGTAACCACTTATTTTAGTTTCAATATAAATATCTACTTCTCTTTTTTGTCCATCTCTAAAGTCTTTGAGTAATTTAGATTCTTCAATATTCACATCCTCATCAGCTAATTGCTCTTGAATTAACTTTATGAGTTTTTGGAAATCATTACTTCTCTTGGGCATGAATATGATTTTTTGTTAAAGATGCCTAACGACCTTGCGCTTAACCGGCGCACAAGTTAGTGTGAATGCGATTGCAGTTTACTAGTTGGCACCCAGAAAACAAAACGAGCAGGGAACAGGCGAGGTGCGTCCGCGTTGAAGCGCGGGTTAGGCTAGCGGGTGTTAACTTGGCTAGCGGACAAGGAAAACCCAAACAGAAGCAGCGGTTTTGAAGAAGTTGCCGCGGCGCCAGCGCCAAAAAGTGAACCAGGAGACCGAAGAGGCTAGGGCACCAGGAAATATTCTGGAACAGCAAGTTCGGCGCTTAGATAGCAAAATGTGCTTCGTTAGTTGCTGGAAATTCGGGAAAAGCACTGGTGCAGATTCGTAGTTTGGAAGAAGTACTCGTTAAAAGAAGCAATTGGCCGTAACTTTTGCAGCCGGCCCGACAGAAGCAATCGTTAAAACGAGCGACAAAACGGATGCTATTTCTAGCCAAAAAAGAAGCAACAAACGCTGCTGCAAAACTAAGACAAAACGGGATGGCCTTAGCCGCGCAGCCTAACGACATGGCGCATAAGGTGCAGGCGCCAACGTGTTGAAATTATTTACAAATGAAAGGTTAACTATAAAAAGAGAGGTTGGCAAGAATTGGCGAGGCCTGTCCCCTTAATGCGCTGGTTAGGCAGTTACAGACTATTGTTAGAGCTTGTGAAAAATAATTCATAGTCCAATCGTTTAGTAAGATAATTAATTACATAGCTTTTAATTTCAGCGAAATGTGGTTCAAAATTACTGAATTGAATCTTTCTACCTTTTTCAAATTCTAGAGTGACTAAGTCAGTTCCTTTGTGTCGGTCTGTGGCTTCTTGAATTTTTATATCCCTCAACTCATTCAAAAAATATTTATCAGTGTCATTTCCTCGTTGTTCTTCAATAAAGGTGTCATAAAATGTATATGTAATTTCGTCCTCTTCTAATCTCCGGAGCATATACTCAGCAGGTATGCTAAGTAATACGATGATAGCTTGACCAATTATGATTTCTTTTTTGTACGCCCAATCAGCAATCCATATGTAGGTTGAAAGAACAATCAGGCCAGGAATTAACCCTAAGTTTGCTTTCCAAAAATTAGAAGAAAATTTTTCAGAACCGGTTTTAAAACTAAATGACTTGACGCTATGATTTGAACCTAATTTTTCAGGAATTTTCCCTTCTTCTAATACTCTATAACCGGAATCGACTTTTATAATTCTAACATTAGCCGGTTTCTTGGCCTTTATCTCGGATAAAATTTCTTGGAATCGGTCGGGATATTTTTGACGATTCACATTCTGGAAACTATCCAGCAGCTGTTGATATGTATAACTTTTAAAGTCTGGTTTCATTTCGATTTGGTAACTGCCTAACGATCTGCGCATAACGGGCGCACGGATTGTTGTTGATTTGGCAACTAACGAAAAATGAGACTCAAGACCAAGAGCGGCAAACAATTGGCGAGGTGCGTCCCCGTTAATGCGCGGGTTATGGGCAAATCGGCGGCGTGTGGCACTCTTGGAAGATGGGAGACCAGCAGCGGCAAAACCAATTGTCTAGCCGGTGCTGACTTGCGGCAATTGCCCGACCAGGGCAGAGCACAGATTCGATGGGTAACCGGTGGCAAAACTGGGCCGGCCTACAAGCACATTTTGTGGCCGATGCCGCAACCGGGCAGGATAGAAAAACAGTTTTAAAATCCGCCGGCTTTGAGGATCAATGTTTAACAGAAGCAGCAAGTGCAGGGGAGAAGCCCAACAGAAGCAGACTAAAAACAACGGTTTAAGCGGAAGAAATGTCGCTGGACAAAAACAGAGCGAAAAGTCCCCAAAAATTACAACCACCTGCGAAAGCCGCGGTGGGCCATAACGACCTTGCGCATAAGCTGCACGCGAATGAATGTTGAGTTGATAAATAATGAACGATGAGCTAAAAAGCCAGAAAGCTGGCAAGAACAGGCGAGGCGTGTCCGCTTAATGCGCTGGTTATGCCGCTAGCATTATTTTTTATTAAGCAATTCAAAAGAGTTAAAAAACCGTTCGACATTTTTTGTTTTACCTTTTTCTTCAACAACAGTTAAATCGTACGAAAAATGACCTTCATAGAATAAAAGACGATGTATAACGAGACTGTCGATTGGGGCAGTGGTGCGACGAGCAGATTTGCCTTGAAAAGTTAAACGATTAAATGATTCTATTTTATCAGCTACACCACGTCGAATATGTTTATCAAGCTTATCTTCTAAATTTTTAATCTGAGAAACATCTTTTCCTTGATCGATACAATTTACGCTGTAAGAAATTGAAGTAGATGTAGAATCAGGATAAGAGAAAAAAGCATACTGTGGATTTTCTAATTCTACAGAAAACACTCTTTTAGATACTTTTCCAGGAAATTCTGCTGCGAATCCGCACTCTTTTGATTCATAGCGCTGCCAATCTGGGAGAAGGACAAAAATGAACAATGATATAATTGCAATTCTAGCCTTGATTTTTATCTAGCGGTATAACGACCTTGCGCATAAGCTGCACGCGAATGAATGTTGAGTTGATAAATAATGGACGGAGAGCTAAAAAGCCAGAAAGTGGCAAGCCCTGGCGAGGCGTGTCCGCTTAATGCGCTGGTTAGGTTGCAAGTGAATTTTTAGTAAATTTCATGGTATTAATACTTATCAACTCTACATTATTTAAAGGTAATTTATCCGAACCCTATGGAAGAGGAAAAAAATATTACAAAAGAAAGATGGCAGAAATTACTTAGTTTAAATCAGAAGATTCATAATCTAGCAAACAAGTATTTTTCAGTTACTAAATGGCTTACTAATGTAAGTATAGCTCTGTTGGGATTCTATATTGCATTGCTTCTTCAACTCAAATTTAATGACATTGAAATTAGATCTATCTTTTCTGTCGTAGTTTTAATTACTCTCATCCTTTCTATTTTGGTAGGCCTATTTTATAATTTCATTTATGAGACTTTTGATATAACACGCCAACTTAAAGAAATAAAGCAGGTTTATAATTTAAATTTCAATGAAGATGAATTTGAACCTGATGAAAGTCTTAGGAAAGTTAAAAGTGACAAGTTAAAAATGGTGTCACACTATTGGGTGGGTACGCATTTTATAATTTTCTTGTTCTCTTTGGGAGGAGTTGCAGCTTATTTGATAAAGGTACTTTTCTTTTAATTCATCGAATAATAAATAGTTATTTTTTATTGGGGATTTATTTAGTTGCATAGTTTTTTAATTCGGCAAGCAAATCTTCCACGATTTCAAGGACTTCATCAAGGCCATCTGGTTCAAATCTAATTCTTCGATCTCCGACTAAATATTTGCTGAGATTTAGTTTATTCAACTGATGTTTGGTCTTATTGGGATCTTGTTTTGTAATTAGTCCACCATAGCTATGAACAATCGTATTTCGAATTTTATAAATACTTTTAAAGCAATCCCATTTCTCTAAATTCCCAAAATTTAATTCACTTATCTCTTTGAGATGCTCTTGAAGTTTAGTTAAACCACCATATTTTACTTCTGAAATATCAAACTCTTCTTGTTTTTCTGCTATTTCAAATAATTGGGCTTCAACTAATCCACATAGGCCTACAATTATAAAATTTGCTCGATTTGATCGGGCAAGACCAAAATGAGTAAGATTATCAACTTCATTCAAATCAATATTTTTTAGTTCAGATCGCATTGATTGAATTTGTTCCCGATAGGAGCTTATCTCAAATTCGTAAATTGAAGGCATGTATTCTTGAGCTATTTTAATGCAAACCTAACGACCTTGCGCTTAACCGGCGTGCAGATTGCTGTTGATTTGGCAACTAACGAAAGATGAGCCTCAAAACCAAGATGGGCAGAGAATTGGCGAGGCACGTCCGAGTTAAAGCGCGGGTTATGCGTACCATTTATTCTAGTTTTGGTGCAAGTTAATGTCATAAGTCAAATAGAGCTGAACATTAACTGAATCTCCTTTTACTATTGTAAGTTGGGCTTCCGTCCAGTGATAGCCTACAAATCCAGCTTTGACTTGATATGAGCCAGGGAGCACCTTTAGAGTTTTTTCAGTCATACCAGATTTTGCACCAAAAATAATACCATTGACTTGGAATATAGCGGGAATATTTTTTGACTTCTCCTTATAGTCAAAACCAGCTAATCTTAGATATGTACTGCCGTTGACTGACTCTAAATTTTGAACTGAATATAATTTTTGTTCCGAAACAGTCATTTTATTTGAGGCACAACCTAAAAGGCAAGCTGGCAAAAAGAACAGAAATATATATTTAGTTTTTTGAGCTACCACTACGAAATAAATTTGAACTGGTACGGATAACGACATTGCGCTTAACGGGCGCACGGACTGTTGTTAATTCAATTTCCATGTTACTATTTGGCGTAAAGAAATCAAAACCGGCAAGATTTGGCGAGGTGCGTCCGAGTTAAAGCGCTGGTTAGGCTAGGGGACGAGAACTTGGCCGCCGGACAAGAAAAACCTGACAGAAGCAGAGGTTTCGGGAAGGTTGCCGCGGCGCCAGCGCCAAGTTGTGAACCAAGAGCGATGAGGCAGGAGCACCAAGAAAATTGTTGGAGAAGCAGGAATACTGGATTTGCCACGAGGGCAGGGAAACGAGCTTGAAAAAAGCACTGGTGCAGCCTCGAAACTTTTTGGAGCCACTCGTTAAAAAAAAGAAGCAGAAAACCGTAACCAAATTTTCGAGCCAGACAGAAGCAACCGTTAAAACGAGCTGAGAAATGCATGCTATTTTTTGCCCAAAAAGAAGCGAAAAATGCCGCAGAAAAATGCGACAAAAATGGGAAGGCCTTAGCCGCGCAGCCTAACGACCTTGCGCATAACCGGCAGGCGCCGGAGTGTCGAATTATATTTAAAACGAAAGATTAACTAATAAATGGAAGGGGAGCAAGGCGATGGCGAGGCCTGTCCGAGTTAATGCGCGGGTTAGGTGTACAATAAAGTTAGGAATTTAGCAGTTATGTGTATAGATTGATAAAAAATACACATTAACTAAATCGGTACAATTATGCGAACAAATGTAGTGATCGATGACGACTTGATGGATGAAGCCTTAAAGGTGAGTCGATTAAAAACGAAAAAAGATGCTGTAGAAGAAGGCTTGAAATTGTTAGTCCAGCGTAAAAAACAAGAAAATATCAAAGACTTGCGCGGGAAATTGCACTGGAAAGGTGATTTAGAGGATATGAGGACTGACGAGAAGTGATTTTAGTAGATACCAGCGTATGGATTGATTATTTCAATGGCGTAGATAATAAACAAACCGAAAACCTTGACCGGATTCTTTCTGAGCAGTCAGTTCTTGTCGGAGACATTATTCTCACCGAAATTCTACAAGGTTTCGATAGTGACAAAGAGTTTCGATTAGCTAAACAAGCTCTTGAACCATTAGACTGTGTTCATCTCGGAGGAAAATCACTGGCCATAAAAGCGGCATCTAATTTTCGTTTTCTACGGTCGAAAGGAGTAACCATTCGTAAAACCGTAGATATGCTCATCGGAAGTTGGTGCATCGAACATGAAGTGGAACTGCTACATAATGATAAAGACTTCAACCAAATTGCAACACAGCTACCATTGCAAATTTACGCTGATTGATCTTTGTACACCTAACGACCTTGCGCTTAACCGGCGTGCGGATTGCTGTTGATTTGGCAACTAACGAAAGATGAGTCGTAAAACCAAGACGGGCAGAGAATTGGCGAGGCACGTCCGCGTTAAAGCGCGGGTTAGGCTAGGAGATGTGAACTGAGCTTTGGGACAAGGAAAACACAGATAGAAGCAGAGGTTTTAGAAAGGTTGCCGCGGCGCCAGACCGAGAGATGGGAGACCGACAACGGCTAGGGCACTAGCAAAGTTTTTGGAGAAGCAAATGCGGTTGCACGATAGGAAAATTTGCCTCGTTAGTTGCTGGGAATGTTGGAAAAGCACTGGTGCAGATTCCTGACTTTTTTAGAGCCACTCGTTAAAAGAAGCAGAAAAGTGGAACCGACTTTTTAGCTAGAGAGAAGCAATCGTTAACCAACGGCCGAGAATGGTAGTCTGCTAAAAAGCCCAAAAAGTAGCGAGAGTTTTTGCCGAACCTTTTGACAAAATGAGATGGCCTTTCGCCGCGCAGCCTAACGACCTTGCGCATAACCGGCGTGGTTACAATTGATTGGCAAGTTAAAAACTACAGGTGGAAATACAAGCAAAAGGGAGCGACCTGATTGGTAGTCCCTATGACCATTTGAAGGAGCCAGCAGAAAAAATCGAAGAGAGACAGTTTGTTGCCGCCAAACGTTTGAAAAGCACTTTTTTAGGAATCGTGCAAAAAGAGCGACCAATTGGAGAAAAGCCCTGGCGAGCCACGTCCGCGTTAATGCGCGGGTTAGGCATACTTTTATTTAGTTTTGGTAGGTTGTTAATTCTCCATTTTCAAAATAGAGATAAGATTTTTCTGGTCCATCACCATATACCCATTGTTCATTTCGGGTTTCTGAAGTAACTGTCCTGTTTATATCATCTGGTTGTCCCCATGATAAACGGGCTTGCCTTTCTGTCATTCCTATAACTATTTCTTGGTTTTGAACTGCATATTTAATTTCAGTTGACCAAGATTGCTCTATAGGATTTTCTGTAAAATAATATTCATCATCATAAGGTAAACTAACTGTTTCATTCTTAAAGTTTTTAACTTTCAAAATAACATCAGAGATGATTTCATTTTGCATATATTCATTCGACAGGTTATAACTAACTGGTTCTACACTAATAATTTTTACGTTTTCAAGATGAGATAAATTTTTCTCTTCTTTAGAATTTAGATCTTTTCTTTTATCAACCCAGATAGAATCTCCGACAAGTTTTTTTGCGTCCTCTAAAACACTCTTCGGGGTATAAAGTAATTCTCCAACTCCAGTATTAGTGTAAGCAATGCTACAGTCTGAAAGGACAATTTTGTAATAGTAATTAGTAAATTGGGCAGTACTTAAAACGCCTTGTTTTTCAGCAGCGCTATTATATTCTGCCTCAACTTTATCAACAATTTTCCCTTCCATTTCAGCATATTTATCGATAGATAAATTACCTGCATATAAAGAAGGTTCAACGTTAATCAAAGAAAACCCATTTTGAGCTACACTATTAGCCATTTCTTTTTGGGATGCACTGTATTGAGAATAATCAGTGGTACTTTTAGGACTTTTAGATAAAACTATTTCTTTACCATCGAGAGAATTGTAATTACAAGGCTCCATTTTTTCGGGTTCCTCGATAGAGGATAATGAAGTTGAACCTGTATTCCGATCTACATATGGAGAACTAAAACAACCGGTTAAAAATAGAAAGAGAAAAGTCGAAAGAATGATTTTTCTCATAATTTATTACTGGAAGTGTGGTTTAAGATTTAGAATTTATTCTTGAAAGTATGCCTAACGACATTGCGCATAAGGTGCACACGCATTACTGTTAAATTAGCAACTAACGAAAGAAGAAACGTAAAACCAAGAGTGGCAAAGAATTGGCGAGGTGTGTCCCCTTAATGCGCGGGTTATGCGGCATTTAGTCGTATAGATTCTGAGATTGGGTATTTAGTTGTTTAGCTATTTTAAATCCATCATAGAATTGTTCAGCAAACATTTTCATATTCTGATTGCCTAGGTTGTTTATAGAATTAAAAAAGACTACATCTCTGAAAAAACGAGAGCTATTTAAGTCTTCTAGTAAGGAAATTATTTCTAAGGGAACATATTCTTTAAACAGATGGATATGACTGATTATCTCTTTAGATTCTACTTTTAGATATAAAAAAGTTCTTAAATAAGATGCCTCAGTTACTAATTTCTGAGTATGAGGGTATTTTTCATCGGGTGATGTTCCTTCCATCAACTCCTCGAATTTATCATACCTTGGAATCTTTTCATGCTTTTTTGAGTCAGACTCCATTGCATTAACCATGTTGAGAAAAAGAGAATGTATTTTTTTGATGTCTCTTTTTACAACGGGTTGAAACTTCTTCTTTTTTTCAATTTTCGGCAAGTAATTGATTAGCAAATAAAATATTGTTGCAGCAATAAAGCTATAGGAAAGACTTAATAGTACACTATTGAGGTTTGAAACAAAAACATCCGACCAACTTACGGGCACTTTTGGAATAATTTGTAACCCAACTGCCAGTATTATATAGCAACCAATAAGATTAAGGACTACTAAAGTGATATTAGCCAGTCGTAATTTATTATTCATTGACAAAAGAAGTTCTTTTGAGTGAGATTATTTGAATGCCGGATAACGACCTGGCGCATAACCTGCGCACGGATTAATGTTAATTTTGCAACTAACGAAAGACGAGACGTAAAACCAAGAGGAGCAAAGAATTGGCGAGGTGCGTCCGCGTTAATGCGCGGGTTAGGTGGCAGAATGAATATATAATACGAAGTTATTCCCTCGAAGATTTTTGTAAGAAATCTTGGAACCTATTTTTAGTTTTTTCTTCAAGTGAAATAGTTTTATTAAAATTTTCACCTTGAACTTGTATTGAGACTGATTCTGATTCTATTATTTTTGAAATCATATCTTTCTCAATTTCAAATCTAGCCCATTCTTTGACAGATCCACTTGAGGTTACAAGGTCGTCATTACTGGCAAGTGGCAAGCTATTAATTTCTCCATCAATTTTGATACTTAAACCATTAAGAAATTGCCATCCCATTCCTTTGTAATAAATTTCGGCTAAATAAAAATCTTCTGATTTTTTTGGTTCTTGATAAATTAAATTAAATCGGTAATCCCCATCAAAACTTGATGAAACTAAATTACCTTGCATTTGAAGACTTTGATTGCCAGAAAATTGATCCTGTTTTTTTTCAATTTTATAAACAGCGCAAGATATTGATAATGAAATTATCACAAAGCTGATTAACAAGTGCTTGAGTTTCAATCTCATAATATTATTTAGGTTGGAGGTTTTAAATTGTGAAAAGGTAAATTGTAGAAATTAAGCCAATAGCACCACCAATGATATAGTAAGTTGTTGCTGCTTTAGTAGCTCTTTCCGCCGCCTCTGCTGATTGCTTTGCAGGCTGAGTTTGTTGAACTGTATTCATGTATTCTTGACACGCTTTGTCCTTTTGTTTGAATACTTCGTACTGCCTATCAGACATTTCGTCTAATGGCATCTTTTTAAGTTTTAGATAAAGACTGTCTTTGCAAGGATTATCTACTTTTAGCATGTAAGAAGTAAAAGGATCAGATTGTTTCTCAACTTGATCTATTTGTTGCTTTAATGATTTTTGTCCCGAAAAGTTTTGAGAAAATGCGAGATATGGAGTTAAAAGTATGAACAGTACTGATAAGTATTTCATAATGATATAGATTTAGCTTGGTATTGATATTTTAACTCTACTAACTAAAAAATATAAAAGAGCTTTTGAAAGTGAAGATTAGGAAAACGTATTTTAATAGGCCACCTAACGACCTTGCGCATAACCTGCGCACGGATTAATGTTGAATTAGCAACTAACGAAAGAAGAGACGCAAAACCAAGAGAGGCAAAGGATTGGCGAGGTGCGTCCGAGTTAATGCGCGGGTTAGGTATGCGCCTATCTATTTGAGATTTATGAGATCTTTTTCAAGTTGATATTCAAAAGTGTCAAACAAGAAATTTGTTACTGTTTTAACTGAATTTACAACCAGGGTCGCATGATGTTTACTAGGTTTTAACTCTCGGGCATGAGAATCGCTCATTTTATTACGGATTGGTGCAAGGCCGGACACAACATTAATTAAACCGCTCAATATCTTTTTAAGATTTTTGGAAAGATCTTTTCGAGAAGGGTCTAAATTGAGTTCTTTTCTAACTCGATTAAAAAGTTTCATCATCTGTCCATCATATTTTGGAGGATCTTTAACCAATTTCTTTTCAATTTCAACTAGGACAGCCTCCAATAATGAGCGTGCATTTGTTATTGCTCCATCAAAATCTTGGTTTTGAATTTTCTCCTTACACTTTTCAATTTGCTCGGAAATAAATTCATGGTTAGGATTTCCGCTGGTAGTAAAAATATTATTCTCAATTTCTACCAAAGGTTCAGCTGAACTAACTAGCTTATACTTTTTACCTCTTCTCTTAAGTTCTAAGTCTTCGTAGTAAAGAAACTCATTTAAATATTCGACAGCATCTTCTATATCGAATTCAGTACCTAAGAAATTTCTTGGATCTACTGCTTCTTCTATTATTAACTGCAATTTGCTTGAATTATTAAAGTGACGAACTTTTCCTTCAGCATATTTCCACCTCGAAGGGAAATTGCCTCCATAACTATCATCAAATCCAAACTGGTTGAAGAAGTTTACAAGTTCAGGCCCTGATCTATAAGGTGATAACTGCGCATCTCCTGTTATGACTTCTCCTAATGCTTCTATTGTTTTTTCGTTAATGTTTACTCTCATTATTGAATCGTAATATTTTTGGCGCCACCTAACGACCTTGCGCATAAGGTGCGCACGAATGAATGTTGATTTGTTAAATAATGAACGGATAGCTAAAATGCTAAAAGTCGGCAGAGGATAGGCGAGGTGCGTCCCCTTAATGCGCGGGTTAGGCGTATTTTCTGTTTTTAAATTAGGCTATTCTTCCGCTTCTTTATTTATTTCCTCAATTTGAACGCCTTTTGGTAATCCTTCTTCAAGTGGGATTCCAGCATTTCGAATTGTGTTTATTTCATTTTCGGATAAACACAAAGGACGTTCACAATTATCTGGTTTAACAACGGTAACGTCATATCCTTTTTCAACAAATTCCTGATAAGATTTAATGTATGCTTCAGCACGATTAGATGCAGAGATAAACTTTTCCTTACGCATCGAAGCTCCCATTTGAACGTCGTTTATTTTCCCAGGACCGATAACAAAACGAACTTGATATTTAGACATCGAGTTAAATTTTTATTCATTCTTGTTCAGAAATCCAACGGTATTCTCTGGTCTTAAATGCTGACCTAGTTTCAAAATCTCTTTTATCTGATGCGATAACTTTTTTTAAAAGCCATCCGCCATCTTTTCCTGCCTGTTCAACTGCATTTTCTTGATCTTGATATTTTTGGTATAGAACAAATAGAGGTGTTTCTTGCCAAAGGTAATTAACTCCTCCCATTAATTTCCTAAGCGAAAACCATTCGTCTTTTCGATTTTTACACCAACAATAGACTGCTCCCTGCAAGAAGTTTAAAATGTCCTCTTCTTGTTGATTTGTAAGGCCTGTGACATCTCTAATTTCTGATTTAGGAATAAGTGACATAGTTGAGATAAAATGATGTTTGTTAATACGCCTAACGACATTGCGCATAAGCTGCGCACTTAATAAAGTTGAATTGTTAAATAATGAACGGTAAGCTAAAAAGCCAAAAAGTTGGCAAGATTAGGCGAGGTGCGTCCGCTTAATGCGCGGGTTATAGTTCTTCTTAGAATTCTATTTCATTCAAATCAATCGATTCTAAATTGTTTAATTCATTATCGATATGATCCACTAACTCTTCGATTTCGTCTGAAAGGCCAGTAATATCTTCAGCTTTTATAGTTATAGATTCCCCATCTTTTGTTGCACCTGCACGATGTACTAAGTCATGTCTATTTTTTACATGTTTACATAATGAAGATATATCTCCGAAATCTATATCAAATGTCATCTTATATATACTAGACACTTTTGGTATATCATGCCAAAGAATGTCTTTAAGCTGGTCTTTACAAATTGTGTTTATCTTCTGCTGATATTCAAACAGTTGGGATAGATTTATGGTTTGCTTATTAAATGGTATAAAACCTTCAACAAAATCTTTGATGTAACCATCATTGTGAAATAAATGATAAATAAAAGCATCAGCTAAATAAGCTTCCAAGGCGGTAATAAGTGCTATATATAATTGTCTTTTTATTGACCGTTTGATAGTGTGGTCTTCATAGTCAACTTCATTTAGTTTTCTAATAGCTTCTATTTCGTCTTTGAATCTGGCATAAAAAGTTTCATTTCCATATAGCCAATCGAATTCTTCTTCATCGATAAATGTATCTACTTCTAAGTCAATATCAGCATTTCTATCTAAGTTTGATATTGAACCAGAAGCACCTGCATAAGTTACAAATATCTGTATATCGAATTCTTTATCACAATTACCACAGTACGCAAATCCAAAATTTCCTACTTGGCTATCCCTTGCATTTTCAGCTGTGAAATTTGGGTCTGGGACATGAAGACTTTCACTTACTAAAGGTTTATTACAATCAGGACACTGAAATTTGATTGTTAAAGAATCTGCGCCGAAAGGATTAAAATCAAACTCTTTCATATTAATTCTTGAGAATTTAGCTTTTTTGTTAGAACTATAACGACCTTGCGCATAAGGTGCGCACGTAATAATGTTGAGTTGATAAATAATGATTGGAAAGCTAAAAAGCCAAAAAACCGGCAAAGAATAGGCGAGGTGCGTCCCCTTAATGCGCGGGTTATACCACCAATGTGCCTTTAATTATAGCATAAATCATACAAAATAAGGCTGTTAAAGCCATCCAAAATGGAAGTACTCGATAGGCATATTCTTTGTTAAAAAAATTACATTTAACTTTTATACGCAAAAAGTGATAGTATCTTTTCCAATCAAGAGTTATTTCAATATTTCCTTTTATGCCGCCCCTATTATCTAAAGCCTTGGTTGAAAATTCTTTTGCAAAGAATCCTCTTTTCTTATGAATACCGGGATCATATTCAGCTTTAATTGGTTGATTTGGCTCATCACCTTCCCAAACTCTACCACCAATTTCTTTGGAGTCGTCAATATGTGATTTAATATCTTCTTTTGATTTTTCTCGGAAGTAATTCCTAAACTTTGTGTCTTCTTTTAACGAATTATAAAACTGATTCTTTGAATATTGAATAGGTTTTCTTTGCCAAACCCAATATCTATACCAGTAAAACAGAAATACAACAAACACAGTTATTGGAATAACGTAGATATTTTCAAATTGAATTAATCCACTGAAATATTCAGGCTGTTGATTGAATTGACCACCACCTAATACAAAAACTATTATGACGAATGATATGGCTGTTAATTTTTTTGAATGTTTTGCTAATTCCTCTTCTTGGCTCCTCATTATTTAATATCAGTTTGGGCGAACAATTTGATTGGTGGTATAACGACATTGCGCATAACCTGCGCACGGATTAATGTTGAAGTAGCAACTAACGAAAGAAGAGTTCCAAAACCAAGAGCGGCAAAGGATTGGCGAGGTGCGTCCGCGTTAATGCGCGGGTTAGGCATACCGTTTCCTAAGTTTTTGCTAGATTGAATTCGACGAATGAAATTTCAAAAGGTAAGTAATATTCTTCTGACTCACCGTACCATTCAAATACATTTAAACTAGTTTTTATTGCCAATCTAGTATCCTCGATAGAATACCCATAATAATTTTCCTCTTCGGGAGGTTCTCCAGCATGAACAATTTTGTTTCTGGTACGATAAAGTTTAACTGCATTTTGATAAACAGATTCATTATCTATAAGTAATGATTTCTCAAATAGATAAAGAGGTTGCTCATGGAGTAGAGATGAGAATGAGGAATTTGCTTGTATTAATTTGAAAACGGGGTCTTTTTCTTGAGTCTCACCACCGCCAACTTCAAATTCATGAATTCTATGTGGATTAGAATCAGGTGAATCTGAAATTAAAGTCTGATATTTCTCATCTAGTTTAGTGTTAGCAATTGTTTCTATTGCCATTGCACAATACAATAATGCTTTTCGGAAATCTTCAATAGAAGCAGCATTAACGGCATCGAAAAGTAAGCTGTGAAACACTTCAGGACTATTTTCAATACCAAAATCATCGGCTCTTTTTAGGTCAGAAAATGTAGCAGCAGTTTCAACAGTTTGTTTGCGAATTGCAGCTTTTTTTTCGGATGGTTCAGGAAAAGTTATATCTGGCAATTCACCATTCTCATAATCTATAAATGATAGATTTCGATTTTGTATAGATATTTGTTTGCTACAAAACCGAAGGTTGTTTATAAAATGAGGTAATTCAACTGTGCAAAGTTTCTCGGCATCATGTTTTTCCAATAAATTTTCAGATCCAAAAAGCAGAATGTTTGATTTAAAGTAACATTCATTTTCATTTATAAACATTTTCTCATCTCGTTCTTCCCCAGCTATAATTTTAGATATTTCTGGATATAATAGTGGGTTTAATAATTTTACCCCACCTAAAGTATCTAATGCAAGCAATTTAGGATCATCATCACTAATTTTCCACCAAATTGGACTAATTAGATAGACTTGAAGAATTCTCATGGGAAATTTTGAGACTTATTGGTATGCCTAACGATATTGCGCATAAGGGGCGTGCAAAGTAGTGCTAAATTTGTATTAAAATGTACTACGGAAACTGACAAATCGAAACCGGCAGTCGATGGCGAGGCACGTCCCACTTAATGCGCGGGTTATACTGCGACTGACTATTGGTTGAAGTTTTTTATCCCATTGCTCCTAATTGCATCATCAGGCTCAAATTATCTACTATTCCTTTTTCTTCTACAACCTTTCCATTTTGAAATCTAAGCACCGTCATTCCCCGCACAGTCACTTTATTTCCTGATGATTCAACTCCAAATAAGTTACCATTTTCATGAGTTCCATTGTATTTCCAATTAATTGTAGCGCTACGTCCACTTTCACTTGGAATTATTTCTTCTAATGTAATTACTAAATCAGGAAAAAATTCATGGGTTTGTTTTAGCATTTCTTTGTATTCAGAAATGCTGTTATAAGCTTTTTCAAAATGTGTGTAGTTAACTGTTAAGTCTTTATCTGCAAATTCATTGAGTAAATCTTCCTCTCCTGCATTCCAAATTTCCATGTAGCTCGATGATAGGTCTTCGATCTCCTGAGAATTCATAATTAAAACCTCAACAAAATGATTTTTAATTAGAATGGTGATTAAATGGCTGAATTTAAATAAAGCAGTATAACGACATGGCGCATAACCGGCAGGCACCGAAATGTTGAATTAGTTTAAAAATGAAAGATTAACTAATAAATGGAAGGGAGGCAAGGCAATGGCGAGGCCTGTCCGAGTTAATGCGCTGGTTAGGTGTTTTTTTGGATTTTAGCTCGAGCTTTATCATTCGACAATTTCTTGGTATGATCAATGACGTTTACATTTTTAGCTCCTGAAAATTCTGCAAGTTCAATTAAAGTTTGTCTTTCAACTTGCGAGAGCCCACCATCAAGTTTTTCCATTTGTTGAATAACTGAATAAAATCTTCTCAGAAGAAATAACTTCTTTGTTGTCCACTTATTTAGGAGCGAAGTAAGTAATATTTGAGCATTCTCGAAATGAGCAACTACCAAGCGTGAATTTGAGAATTTCTTAGAAGCATTTTTTGAGATAGTTTCGCCACTGTCCAATCTGGTTATTTCAATTCTATTAGTGAATAACTTTATGTAAATAGGTATGGGCTTAAATAGATCTAACAAGGAATAGTAGAATTATTTTGTAGTTAGTTAGTTTAAAACACCTAACGACATGGCGCATAACTGGCGCACAAACTGTTGTTTAATTAGCAACTAACGAAAGATGAATCTTAAACCCAAGAGAGGGGCAAAGAATTGGCGAGGTGCGTCCGAGTTAATGCGCGGGTTATACCCTGACTAGAATGATATTTCACCATAACTTTTCATAAATTCTTGCCACCAACCCCATTCTGCAACATAATTCATAATCAAATGTTGGAGTCCTATAAAACCGAGCATTAATGGATAAGGCAGTCGTATTTTTCCTCGTCTCTTATCATCCAGAATGAGCATAAGCAATGCTACTTCTACGATTATATAGCTCAGATTGAGCGAGATAGAAAAGCTGTCAACACCAGGAACCCAAAACAAAAGACGGGTAATAGCTGGAATAAATGGTCCAAAAATTGTACAAGCCATATACCGAGCATGATACTGAGTGTCTGAGATATTCTTAATAGCTAAGATGTAAAACAAAGCAAATTGGCCAAGTGTAAAGAAATCAATGAAACCCAGTTGAAAAGGGATCAGAGGCGGGTAACTTCCTTTATTCATCATAACGTGGATCATATTGAGTCCCCCAATAATTAGAAGGGGAACGAGAATAAAAGATGATTTACCCAACATGCGATGCCACTGCATTTTCCCGTTTTTATACAATAGTGGTTGAATAACAAGAAGTAGCATCCACAAGCTAGCCGTAATACCATGGAAATGATGTGCTAAACTTGTTTCGCCTAATTTTTGAAAATACGACGGAAAAAAACCAGCTACCATTATTAGAAAAGCTAAACCAAAATAAAGATAAGCGTTTTGATAAAAAGTAGTGGTGGTCTCTGCTGATGTAGTGTCTCTCATAACAATTATGAATTAATAATTTTAATAGATAGCTAATTATATTGTAAATAGGAAATCTTATCAGCAGGAAGACAAGATTACGATAACTTAAAATAGATAGGAAGGGGTATAACGACATTGCGCATAAGGGGCGTGCAAAATAGCGCCAAATTTATTTTAAAATGTACTATGGAAACTGACTAAATTAAAACCGGCAACCAACGGCGAGGCACGTCCCACTTAATGCGCGGGTTATACCGCGAGCATAGCTTTTAAGCCTGATGTCTCTGGGCTATGCTTGGTAATGTATCTTTAATTAAGGAATAGCTCTCCAGGAAGGACAGATGTAATTTCTTTTTCTGGAGTTCATATTGTCCTCTTTTCTTAAGAATTGACTCGTAGGGTTCAAATGCAATTTTTGCTATTTCTTTACTGTCTTCAAGATTCTTTTTTGTTGCATCTAAAAGGGCATCTTCATATCGAAAGAACTTATTGTGAATATCTTTTCTTATTTCCTCTTCATCATAGCCATAAGAATCAGTGCCAAGCACCTCTGTATCACGGTAATCTTTAGCCATTATTTTCATAAACATTAAAACATCTTTTTGTTTATAGAGTTTTGGAAAATTATTTGCAGTTGAAATGAGGACCATTGACTGGATTAAACAAAAGCAATTAAAATTGCTTTTGTTCTCCTGTAAGGTCGACCACGTAGTTATCAATCCATTTTTTTGAAACACTTCATAGCATGGGATAATAATTTCTTCAAAAATGTCAATGAAAAATCTGCCCCATAATTCACTTTCCAGATATTCTAACTCGTCTGCCATAATTTTATTTAAATTTTAATTTCCCCATCAGAAAATTTACTTATTAGTCTTTCTGCCATTTCAATTTGATCGTCTTCAGTATTTACAATAATTCCTTCCTGTAATGATTTTCCGTCTCTTGTTTCACTAGAAATAGAAATATTGGCTTCATTAAAATTTGTTTGCACAACTTGGATACCAACTTTGCCTTGCGTGGTTCCATAATGCAAATACAGAGAATCTTTATTTACTTCCTTTATGTCAAATCCCTGATCGCGGAAATAGTTGGCAAAATTTTCATACATAGATAACATACCTCCTTGATCAGAAATATGTTTATGTAAGTCTTTTCTATGTTTATAAAAAGATTTTCCGCCAGTTCCCTTTTTGATGAATAAAAAATAGACTACCCCAATTATGAGTAGAATAAGAATGAACTCCATGATGATGCTGTTATTTTGAATTTAAGCGGTATAACGACCTTGCGCATAAGCTGCACGCGAATGAATGTTGAGTTGATAAATAACGAACGAAAAGCTCAAAAGCCAGAATAGTGGCAAGACCTGGCGAGGCGTGTCCGCTTAATGCGCGGGTTAGGTTTCGCTTATTTACAATGCTTCTTCCATTACATTTAGCGCACGTTCAACTTCTTTAGTCATGTCATTTAACGTATGTATTACTTTAGCACGATATTGAGGTTCTGAGATATTAAAAATTAGGTCGACTTTTATATTTAATCTTTTCTGGGTTTGAGCAATGTCAGATGGTATTTTCTCAAATCCTTTTTTATGGAAATTATATTGATCATTGTACCAAACTACATCTTTATTAGTTTGGCTAACTCCTATATTTAAACCCTGTGGAAAGTCAGGTACTTGTCTTCGAATTTGTCTACTAGATATTTTAGTGAAATCCCCAACGGGAGTTGGACTTCTATGCTTATCGATAATATTTATTTGGTGAATCAGATAAAGTAAAGTATTACCACTTGTTCCATTAAATGGCTTAAGACTTTCAATTGCTTTGTAAAAGTCATGACTTACTTTATGTGCATGTCTAGTTTTGATTGCTGATTCAAGACTTGTTGAATCTTTAGCAAAAGGAAATTGGATTGTATTGTGTTTTGATTCATCCTCAATTTCTGGAGAAACAGCTTCAAAATATGCATGGTCAAGAGCAGATCTTAAATTGTGGAATACATCGCCACAATGAATTACAATTTTATCTAAGACATCTTCGTCACATTTAGAAAATGTGAAGCTTTCACCGGTTTTAAGATTACGTCCTAACCAATAAGTGTAAGGAGGGTTATCTTTAACGGTCTTAGTAATATTTTCTATTAACTCTCTCGATCTTTCAACTTTTGATGAAGCACTTCTAAATCTCATAACTCTGAATAATTTTTGCGAAACCTAACGACATTGCGCATAAGCGGCACGCGAATTGATGTCAAATTAGCAACTAACGAAAGACAAGACTCAAACCCAAGATGTGGCAAGGACTTGGCGAGGCGTGTCCGCTTAATGCGCGGGTTAGGTAGCTCTTGAGTTAAAACAAAAAA
>Ga0207771_100478_pt1 | contig 23412 bp, 6 predicted proteins | sample A23M2SouthBayCA_2_FD_187731 | JGI IMG/M metagenome (GOLD analysis project Ga0207771, IMG submission 187731) | Aerobic enrichment media microbial communities from Eden Landing Ponds, California, USA - A23 M2 (2) (SPAdes) | ecosystem: Environmental > Aquatic > Marine > Unclassified | place...
GCGCGGTCGACTTCGGTCGCGTTCGACTCGACCCGGTCGCTCGCGTCGAGGACAGCCGCCGAGAACGATTCGACGTCGGCGACGATCGACTCCAGGGAATCGAGGGTCGCGTTGATCCCCTCGCCGACACGCTCCATCGCGTCGCTCTCACTCTGGGGATCGACTCGCTCGGTCAGATCGCCCTCTGCCGCCCGATTGAGGACCCTCTCGTACTCACCGGCTTTGGAGGTCAGGTGGGAAGTCATCGCTTCCATCTCCGCACGTTCGCTCTCGGCCTCGCGGCGTGCCTGTTCGGCGCTCTCGCGTGCCTCCTCTGCGTTTTCTCTCGCGCTTTCGGCCTCGGCGATATTCGTCCGCAAGGAGTCGCGCATGTCCGCAAACGACTGATAGAGCGACCCAATCTCGTCCTCGCGGTTCGACCGCAGATCGACTTCCAGGTCGCCGTCGGCCATCGTCTCCGCTCGATCGGTCAGCCGGCGCAACGAGGTGACGGTGTTGGAACCGATCGTGACGCCGATCAACCCGAGATTGATCACCGCCAGGAGGATCAACGCAACCAGGTCGGCGTTAATCTGGCCGGCCAGTGCGTAGGCATCTTCCGCCGAGGAGTGTGTCATCACCGTCCAGCTGGTGCTGTCCATCCGGGTCATGCCCATGAGCGTTTCGCCGTCCTCCATGAATCGACTCGCACCCGGCGCCAGCGAGTCACCGACGCTACCATCACCGTGCGTCGAAAGGAGTTTGCTCTCGTTAGGGTGGGCGACGAACTGACCTTGGTCGTCGACGACGACTGTCCAGGTGTCCCCATCACCACCGCTAATCCGTTCGGCGTGCTCCGAAATGTCGATCATGTACACGAGCGCCCGATCGTCGGCCCCCTCGACAGGCGAGATCACGGCAACGATCGGGTGATCGACGATCGGAACCCGGAAGGGTTCGGTCACCATCACGTCACCCGGCCCGTCGAAGTTCGGCGGTTCCTGGGCGAACGGCGCGCCTTGCTCGCGGGGATTGACACCGATCATCTCGTCGGCCGAACTACTCAGAAACTCCATCGACTCCGTGTCGAGGTAGTGAACTTCCACGACATCCTGTGGAACCCCACCGCCGTCGATCATCGCGTCAAGCTCTGCTTTCACCTGAGCGGTGTCACCACTCGCGAACACGGGCAATCGTGACGTCGTCCGAACGTCGCTCTCTATTGAACGTATCCACGTGTCGAGTTGCTGTGCCTCTGTTTGAGACTGTACTGTCAGGTCTTCCTCGACGTCGTCCTCTAGTTGGGCGCTCGTCTGGGCGCTGATGACCCCGCCGAAGACGACGATCACCACCACCGCAAACGCCAGCGCGACCCCGAGTCTGGCCGCATAACTCCGTCGGACGACAGACGGGAGGAGCGACCGCTTCGATGAGCGCATCGAGAGACAATTCGTCTCGTGGATAAAAAGGGCATAGTCCGGGTTTTCAACCGTGATAATCTCACCACCCTCGGACGTTCGGATCCCACATTCGACCGAGGGCTGTCCAACCCTACTACTGAGTTCAGAGACTCACCAAAATGGCAAACCATTATTCAAATGTCGGTGAAAGGATCCAGTGCGTCCGGAGAAAGTGAAGTAACGGTGGTCATAGGACATCAAAATAATGACTGAATCTGGGAGCTATCCGAGACTGTTGGACGCGACGCCCCAGAGAACCGACACTGATGGCTATGGCTACGAGTTTCTGGTCACTGCTGGATACCTCGAAGAATCCAGGTCGGACACCGTGACGTACGACGCTGGCCACGCCGTGAAGTATCGCTGCAGTATCGAGGGCTCTGTGCGAATCGCGTACTTCGAGATCTCGATGGCGGATGTTCCCCAGGATACACCGAAGAAGATTGCCCAGGAACTGAAACGCCGAACCCGACTGCAGTACGTCTGGTTTTTCGATCCAGAAACGCATCGAGTGCAAGTCTTCCGTGCGTCCCGTGGGAAATTTTAGTTCGTCTATAATCCCGGCATCCATACAGGGACGACAGCAGAAAGCAAGCTCGATAAACTAGAAGAGGTTTCCGAAGACATCAACGCCCTCTTCGACTACAAGGAGGCTGTTGACCGATTTTACCGAGAGCTGTGGGACCACCGATCAGATCTCGCAGATTCCCTCACCACCAAGAGTGGATACACACTCAGTAAGCAGGCAGAACTGCTCTCTGCGCAGCGACTCATCGACCACCTGATTTTCCTCTACTTCCTCGTCGAGCGTGGCGTCGTCATCCCGGTGAACGACTCCAATGAAATGCGCTCTACGAAGACAGATCGGATATTCAGCGACGCCATGCGCGAACATGACGATTTCTGGGAGTTCCTTCAAACTGTCTTCTTTGACCGGTTGACCTCTTGAAACGACGACGGCGTCGAAGTTACTGGGTCACTCCGGCTGCACATTCCATTTCTGAATGGGGAGCTTTTCCAGCCAGAGGGGCTCACCACGACGGACGGAACCACAATCTCCGAGGAAGAAGAGCTGGTCGTCGAGGAAATTCTCTAAGGGATTAAAAGGGTGGGAGGTCGCGAGAATCGTTTCAGATACGTTACGAAGAGTAAGCGTCTATAGTGGCAATTGAAACGACTTACACATCGACCGCATGCCTGCAGCGTAATCGAGAGTGCTGCCATTTCCAATGGCTGCGATAGTATACCGCAGGCTATCGGTGAATTTTCAAATAAAATCTGGGGGACAGTGTGATTCCAGCTAGCCGAACATCTGGCGCATCTAAGTCTAAAACTGCCTAATATTTCCATATTTTTAGTAGGAATATGGCTAATGTGGACGACGCGAATAACACCCTCGGGAAGCTCGATAATCAGTGGGAGAACCTCCGAGAAGCCGATATCTCCGATAGAGATCGTGACGCGATCCAGGAGTTCGTCCGACTCGAGCGGCAAGGTAATCAAAACTGCAAACCCAACACGCTCATCACCGATCTGAGCACCCTTCGTAACGCTTCGAAGCGGGCTGAAACGCCTCTCGTCGAAATGGAGATGGCTGACGTCCGGTCGCTCCTCGGTACACTGACTGCCCCGAAGAGTGCTGGCGGACACGGTCTGGACGCTGACGGTAGTGGGATCTTCAATTACAAGAGAGCCCTCAAAGTTTTCTTCCGATGGCTGGACAAGGAACTCGGTTACGGAGACTACGATTTCCCCGACGAGATCGAACTTCCGTCTCAACGTGCCGGCCGTGTCGACGAACAGTCGATGCTTGATCAAAAAGACATCACCGATCTCAAAGAAGCCACGACTAATCCCCGTGACAAGGCGCTGATCGAATTCTTGGCGGATACCGGTGCCCGAATCGGGCTCGCCGCACAACTTCGTATCGGCGATATCCATGATCTCGATACCAAACGCGCCTATTACAAGCCCAATCCCAATGGGGTAGGTCACAAAGGTGCGCCCGACAAACGGTATCCAATTCTCTATAGCCAGGCCGAGCTTCGAGAGTACATCAATCGACATCATACGGATCCACGAGACGAAGCTCCTCTCTGGCACGTCTTCCGTGGCTACGATCGAGCCAATCCCCAGGAGGGGGCCCTGAGTGAGGATCGAATTCGAGCGCTGCTCCAAGAGTGTAAAGGTCGGTGTGGCGTTGACAAGCCTGTAAACCCCCACAACTTCCGCCATTCCGCTATCACCCGGCTTTCCAAGACCGGTCACACACCCCAACAAATCAAGCACATAGCTGCGTGGGCCGACGATCGAATGCTCGACAAGTACGATCATACGACTGATCGGGAACGTAACGAAGAACTCCGGGCCAAGGCGGGCTTTATCGACGAGGCTGAAGCTGGGGCTGAACCGCCAGCCCCGACCAATTGTGGGAATTGCCAGACCGTACTCAGCGCCGACGAACGGTTCTGCCCCAGTTGTGGGGCTCCTGCAACGCGGGATGCCCGAGCTTCTGCCGACCAATTCGAAGACGATATTTTCGACTCGGCCGCTCAAGCTGAGGGCGAGCTTGTTGAAGCTGTCCGGGAACTCCGGGAATTGGTCGACAGTAATCCCGTGCTCCGTAGTGCTATTTTGAGAGACTGATTGGCTCATTGGGTTTTCCTCTCTTTGTCCAATAGTTCCAGCAATCGCTCCGCGTGATCGGAAACAGGGAGCTTGGATCCGGCGAGCATTTCCAGCTCGTTCCGGCGCTCTTGAAGCGAATCGGTCGGCAGCTCAAGCTGGGAAGGACAGCTCATTTAACGACCTCCGATCTGTTACTCTCGACCCAGCTTGATCGAAGCGAATTGGTCGGTCGCCCCAGCTGTAGGAAACAGCTCATTTAACGACCTCCGATCTGTTACTCTCGACCCAGCTTGACCGGGACGAATTGGTCGGTCGCCCCAGCTGTAGGAAACAGCTCATTTGCCTGTCCTCCAGCTTGGCAAGCTGGCACTGACATGGTTGCATTCTAGTGGTCGGATTGCCAGCTGGAAGCTCCCGCTCATTGCGAGACCTCCAGCTGTCTTTGAGCCTGTAGATCCGATTGATTTAGTCGAATACCGATTCCGTGTCCGAATTGCCTGGGAAAGTGGAAATCTCTAGTAAACATCCGTTCGTGAGTGGTCGGTTGCGCCGACCAATCCGAACGGACTGAATCGAGATGTAGGCGGTTTCCGACGAACAACGCCGAAACAATTTTGTGCGCGGCTTGCGGAGTGTCGCCCACGGTCAAGGACTGATTCAGTCCGTTCCGTTGCTTCAGGCGTCCCCGGCATTCCTGGCCAAAGGAGAGTTGCCGTGGACGTCGAGCAATTCAACTGCATAGCATTATCTCCGTGTTGAGACTGCTGCTTCCGGTTCGTACTGCTTCACCATCTTCCGGAGTAGTCTGTCATAAGATTCGCCACCCCGCTTTTGCGACTTGACGAACCTACGCGTGGCGAGTGAGCACGGAATGCGCGTTTCAGTTGCGTCGGTCATTGCCTGATTACGAATGTCAACGTCGTAGCGCTCCGATAAAATGATTACGGGTGAGTCTGAAGTATCCTGTAGGTGGATATCAACTCATATGTCTGAAGAGAAAGACGAAGAATTCGCTGACCTATTTACGGGCATTGAGCAAGCCGAAGACAAAGAATCCGAGCCACTATTTACTCCGGACGATCGGCCTCGTGGAATCCTCTCCAAGGCCGATCGGGAATACTTGTGTGGACTCAAGCACTATGCTCACGCCCAGTCGGAGGCCAACAGAAAACAAGAGATACGTGAGCGAGTCGAAAACGCTCTCAAGGATTTCACCTATCTTTGGTTACTGCTTGACGAGGAAGAACGTGATCTTGTTTTCAAGCAAATGGGGGAAGAAACAGTCACGGAAAGTTTCGTCTCAATGGTGACCTTCATGTATTTGAGTTTAGATGGGGATGTCCCTCGTTTTCAAGAAGTCATCGAAGATGGATTATTAGTTGGGGCTAACTTCGACACTTCAAGCAGATGGGGCGGTAAAGCAACCGACGCAGAAGTTGATATCAATATCAATTACGATCCAGACGTAGAGATGCTCTACCGTAGACTCAAAGAAGGGAACGCTGAGCGGTTAACAGCGGCCGAAATCGGTGTCCTCGCACGGGCCGGTAAATTGGAAGAGGAACACTTGTCAGAGATACAAGAGACAGAGACGTTATCTTCCGTTATTTCGAATATCGGGGGGTCAGCGTCGGATAACAAAGAAGAGTGAACTCTTCAGTCTGATTAGAACATATCTTCTCCCTCTACTCGAATAGATAGCCCCGTCTAAACCCCGAAATTGGTCCGGAACAACCGAAAGAACTAGACGCATTCCCATTGATATCCGATTATGATCCGCGTCGATGACGCCACGGACGTGCCGAAGTGCTGGCTCTCGCCGGAAGAGCTGACGCAACTGGAACGGACAGCGGGTGAACAGGGCTGGGAACGGGAGATTGCGATACAACTGATGGGACGGTGTAGTCTCCGGGCTTCCGAATTGAGCTACCCAGGCGATGATGACCTTCGGTATTCGGATAAAGGCGACGTATGGCTATGCGAAGTGCGCGGGAAGAACACGAAGGGCGGAAATCGGAAGCTCCGGGACGCTTGGATGCCCGACGCGGTGGCAGACGATGTCCACAAGTACAGCCGTGAGCGCTCTCTCTCCCCGTCAGAGTCGTGGGTTAATATGAGTACGCCCACAGCGTCGTTGGGTGAAAGAAATCGCACAGACGCTTGCTGACGAACTTGATGAACCACGCTGGCGGGTAGTCTCGTCTCACGATCTACGACGCTCTTGGGCTACATATCACCTCGTTGAACGCCAGGTTGATGTCCGGACTATGATGAGCATTGGTGGATGGTCAGATTACTCGGCTATTGAACCGTATCTCGCGGAACCGACCGAGGCTCGGATTGGGAAGGCAATGGGATAAGTAACGTACTGGAGAGCCTGTCCGAGAATCTCACTGGGCGTAGTTGACCAGCAAACAGAGTGGCCACAATTCGAGTTTCAGAAAACAACAACCGATGGGGATTACCTCGCTATCGTCTCTGCCACTGGTAGGGATCAATGTAAGAGTTCATACCTTCTCACCTGACAGAGTACAGATCGATTGAAATTAGCGTGCAAGATATAGAGCATGAGTTCTGCACGATGGTATCGATGGACAGACTAAGGAACGTTACTACGATATGGGCTGATTGAGTTTTGCCGCAGTTACTCAATCAGTTGTTTGAGCAAACAATCTCTATAACTCCCTCCAACTCAATGAATGTTCTATGGCAACGAGCGAATCCGCGTTCGAAGTCCCGACTTCGATAGCTGGAGCGATAGTCTTCCTTGTTATTGCAGCACTCGGCTACGTATTCGTCTATGGTGGAGACGCGATCACGCCTGGACTGGTAGTACTCGGTGCGATTAGTACCGGACTTGGCCTGTTTACGTTGTATCTGTTCTATCGGTTCGTACTCGCGGTCGAGAAAATCGCTGATAAGTACTGACTCGAATCGAGTTACCGGCGGTTTCCCAGACCTCCGGTATGCCAGAGGCGCGCGCTGTATCTCGCACGAGTTCGATCAATCTACCCATTCTCTGTCAGAAGCAGCGTGACCGATACAGAGGATGTATTCAGCAGTGTCTATTCTACCTATTCAGTGTCTGTCACTAACGGAGTGACCGATACGGAAAATGTAGCCAGCACAATGAAAATAAATGGACCTATTCTGAAGTGTGTACATCGGTAAAATCCTCCGTGATAGGCGCGAAAGAGAGAAGATGGATATCCGCACCCCCTGGTGAATGCGAGGCGAGCAAAGCGCCCTTTTGCTGAAGTGTTACAAGTATTGGAAAAGAGTGTGGATGAATGAGGGAGCGTTTTGCTTGGATTCACGAATCACTCAGGTCAATAAGCCCAATTTCTAAATCCTCATCCCTGCTAATATCGAATGTATGCTCGGCACTTTCCCATGGCTCAAGAGTATAATTGGACGCTTCTGGTGGGGGTGTGTAAAGTAGTGTTGCTCCGACTGTTTCTCCAGCGCTAACACTCTGTAAAGATGAGATTTCGCTCTTACTGTGAAGTGCCACGTCATCATTATCCCCATCAGCAAAGAGAGTTACTTCAGGAGCAGTTCCAGCATATATGAAATTAGCAGACTTATCCATCTCATTCGTCAGTTTCAATTGAACACCAACATATTGAGTATCATCGTCTGACTCAAAATAAACTCCCTCACTTTGTGAGGGGAATCGTACTTTACTATATTCCTTATAATCCCATTTAACTAATGCACCACTCTCGCCAGCATCTCCATTGCTATTCCCTCCAGAACAGCCTGCAAGGCCAATCACGGTACCTGTACCCACAGAGGAGAGGAACTTTCGTCTCTGCACATTAAATCCTAATCGGCTGATAACTTGTACCTTTCCGCCTATGTCGGACCCGATATACGAACGGTTGGATCAGCCAGAGGAATTTGGTACTGCTTCGTGGTGGATATGCGCCCTGTATCTCGCACGCCGTTTCTGACAGCCTCCGAGAAGGTCTGCTGCAAAACTATGGATTGCTCTGCTAATCTCTATGAGTGGCTGTCCGTCTCCTGCCCGGACCGCCCACAGCTTCAAGAGGTTATGTATCGCTGAGAACGGTGTCCACTCTGTCTGTGCCCCCTTCTCTTACCCGGCCAATTGTTTCCGAGACTCGGCAGAAGGCTTTCGTCGCCAGTTCTGATTTATATACTGACGTATGCGGTTACTCCGAATACCGTTCTCCTCGGCTAACTCAAGCTAGGATTGGTAATAAAAAGCCGAATCGCTAGACAGATTCGGTATGGCCCACCCAGCTAACAACGATAAAATGTATGCATATCGCCGGCTCGGTGGAGGCCGGAATATGCATAGATCGAGGATTGTGAATACATCTACGTCCGACCCCGGGCAATCGACGCTTGATTACGGATATAGATTGGTCATTCAGACTTCAGCTCGATCACATACCCCTACAGCAGAGTACTGAATTGAATCTGATTAGCGCGATAATCACGACCAGTTGTTCTTCAACACTCGCTGAGGAGTGTCACCACTGCTAATCAGCGCGAGAGGCATGAAGGGCGATTGTTCTGCTCTATTGAAAATGCGGGACGGGAGTCAGATCATAATGTCTTGTCGAGTTTCTTGATGTTGTTGAACACGAATAGGAGATCAATCTCACGGAACTGGCAGTGCCAAAACCGCGAACGCAGGGCGAGTCTTGATTGGCTGGTGGTTTTATACCTTGTGGCCGAATGGGTGTGTATGATACGTTCTCGCGACCATATTGTTTCTTTTATTACAATATTGCTCACAGTTGCTGTCCTTTCGGGAGCAGTTGTTGGAACGGCCGTCGCTGCCACTGACAGCGACGGCGACGGGTTGGACGATGCAACCGAGACCAGCATCGGGACCGATCCGAACGATTCTGATACTGACGGCGACGGCATACCAGACGATGTCGAGACAGATGGTGGGATGGCCATAGACACTGACGGCGATGGCACTATCGATGCCCTCGACACGGACAGCGATGGGGATGGCATCTCTGACAGTATGGAGGGGGCAGGCGATGTCGACGGCGATGGCACGGCAAACTACCGCGACACGGACTCTGACGGGGACGGCATTACCGACGCAGACGAGATAACTCTCGGAACGGATCCACGAAGTGACGACTCTGACGGTGATGGAATCACCGACGACGTCGAGACGACACGCCCGGACGGGACCGGTCCGGGGGAAGCAGTCGACACTGACGAGGATGGGACCATCGACGCACTCGACACCGACAGCGACGGCGATGGGACGACCGACCAGAACGAGGGAACTGGCGACAACGACGGTGATGGCACACCCAATTACCGCGATCCGAAAGACGAGGACGGACCAGACGGTGACCTCGACGGGGACAGTCTGACCAACAGCCAGGAACGATCGCTTGGTACGAACACCGAGAACAGTGACAGCGACGGCGATGGCATTCCCGACGACACCGAGACAGACGGAGGGAACAGCGTCGATACCGACGGAGACGGAAAGATAGACGCAAAGGATACCGACAGTGATGGCGACGGGATTCCCGACAGCGAGGAAGGGGTTGCTGACACCGACAGCGACGGCACGGCAAACTACAGAGACGACGATTCAGACGGCGACGGGATTCCCGATAGTATCGAGGGGGCCAGCGACACAGACGGCGACGGAACGCCGAACTATTTGAGTACTGATTCTGACGGGGACGGTATCGACGACAGTGTCGAGGGGCAGGGCGACCCTGACGGGGACGGCACGCCGAACTACGCCGACACGGACTCCGACGGGGATTTCCGAGCGGACGCAGTCGAGGGAACCGCAGACCCAGACGGTGACGGAACGCCGAACTATCTCGATACCGACAGCGACGGCGAGGACTTGCCAGATAGCATCGGGAGCGACGGGGACAACGACGGCGACGGCATCCTAGACTATCTCGACGTGGACGATCAGGACGGCCCAGACGGGGACCCTGACGGCGACGGGTTGACGAACAGCGAGGAGGAGTCGCTGGGGACGGACAAGCAGAACAGCGACACGGACGGAGATGGCCTCAGTGACGGGACGGAGGCTCCCGGAGGGGCGGCGGTCGACAGTGACAGCGATGGGACAATCGACGCACTGGACGACGATTCGGACGGAGACGGCCTTACGGATGCCGAGGAGTCGACTCTCGGAACCGACCCGACCACTGACGATTCTGACGGCGACGGGATTGTAGATATCGACGAGACAAACGGGGGCAGTGCAGTCGACACCGATAGTGATGGGACCATCGACGCGCTGGACAGCGATTCCGACGGTGATGGGATTTCAGACGCGACGGAGAGAACAGCAGATCAGGACGGCGACGGGACACCGAACTACCGAGATACGGACGCCGACGGTGACGGCCTCGACGACAGTTTCGAAGGGACGACCGACACCGACGGTGATGGCACCCCGAACTACCTCGATACCGACAGCGACGGCGACGGTATCAGCGATACCGACGAGTACGTGAACGACATCGGGACCGGAAGCGGCGACACCACCGACCGTGACGCCGACAACGACGAGGTGCTCAACCACCTCGACACGGACAGTGACGGCGACGGCATCCCGGACGGTACCGAAGGCCGAAGCGACGCTGACGGCGATGGCGTCCCGAACTATCTCGACAGGGATGCCGACGACGACGGTGCGTACGATTTCGAGGAGGGGACGGGTGACGACGACGGCGACACCACCCCGAACTACCTCGATGCGGACAGTGTGATCGGCGGGAGTTTCGATCCATCTGCCGACGACGACGGAGATGGGATCTCAAATGGAGTTGAAGGACTCGGTGACGCAGACGGCGACGGTGATCGGAACTACGAGGATACCGACAGTGACGGGAACGGGATTCCGGACAGCGAAGAAGGGGCCGACGACCCCAACGGGGACGCGACCCCGAACTTCGCCGATAGCGACAACGACGGCGACGGTATCGACGACGGAACCGAGGGCGCGGTAGACGAAGACGGCGACGGGACGTACAACTATCTCGACAGCGATTCGGACGGCGACGGTATCGCTGACTCGGTCGAAGGCGCTGGTGACAAAGACAACGACGGGACGCCGAACTTCCTCGACCTCGACTCGGACGGCGACACCATCCCCGACAGTGACGAGACTGCTGCCGACGCCGACGGCGACGGAGCGGGGAACTACCTCGATACGAACGCCGACGGCGGTGCCGATGTCGACAGCGTCGAGGGGGCAGGCGATCAGGACGGTGACGGTATCCCCGACTACAAGGACACCGACACCGACGGTGACGGCATCTCCGACTCGAAGGAGGGGACTGGTGACCCCGATGGAGACAGCACCCCGAACTACCGCGACGACGACTCGGACGGCGACGGGCTACTGGACAGTACGGAGTCCACCCTCGGAACGAACCCGCGAGACACGGATTCGGACGGGGACGGCATCGACGACTTCGTCGAGACCGACGGTGGAACTGCCGTCGACACTGACGGAGACGGCACGATTGACGCACTCGACTCCGACTCAGACGACGACCAGATACCCGACAGCGCCGAAGGAAGTGGCGACACCGACAGTAACGGTGTTCCCGACTACCGTGACACTGACGCGGACGGCGACGGACTCTCTGACTTGGCGGAATCCAACCGTGGGCAGACCGTCGATACCGACAACGATGGTATCGAGGACTTCCAGGACACCGACAGTGACGGCGACGGTATCTCCGACCGAGCAGAGAGCGACACCAATCTGGCGGTGTCCGGCGCACCAGCGTATCTCGACCGGGACGCTGACAACGACGGGATACCGAACCACCGCGACGACGATTCGGACGGCGACGGGATTCTCGACAGTGCCGAGACGGATGACGACGCCGATACGGACGATCTTGTGAACTATCTGGACCTCGACTCGGACGGGGACGGTATCTCCGATCGGCAGGAGACGGCAAGCGACCAGGACGGGGACGGAACTGGGAACTACCTCGACACGGACTCCGACGGTGACGGTGTCGACGACGCGACCGAAGAGTCACTCGGGACGGAGTATCTCAACACGGACTCGGACGGTGACGGTATCGACGACGGGACCGAGACGTCGAACAACGATGGGACCGCTGGCCCCGGAGAGTCGATCGACACGGATGGCGACGGGACCATCGACGCCCTCGATACGGACAGTGACACGGCAGGCCTTCCGGAGATAACCCCGGACAGCGAAGAGACCAGCGGCGACGACGACGGCGACGGGATTCCGAACTACCGCGACACCGACTCAGATGGTGACGGATTCGACGACGACGTTGAGGGGAACGCCGACATCGACAACGACGGAATCCCGAACTACCTCGACACCGACAGTGACGGGGACGGGATCAGTGATGCGGACGAAGATTCGATCGGTACCGATCCGTTCGACGACGACTCCGACGGCGACGGCATCACCGACGACGCCGAGGGTGCTGGGACCAGCACCGACACCGACGGTGACGGAACGATCGACGCCCTCGACGACGACTCCGACGGCGACGGGATTCCGGACGCCGACGAAGGAGACGGTGACCCGGACAACGACGGGATTCCGAACTTCAGGGACACCGATAGCGACAACGATGGCATCTCGGACAGTACCGAAGGAGACAACGATGTCGACGGGGACGGGACGGCGAACTACCTCGATACCGACTCCGACGGCGACGGTATAACGGATGGCAACGAAGACCGGAACGGAGACGGCATCCTCGACGCCGGTGAGACCGACCCGTACGATGTCGACACCGACGGTGACGGAATCACCGACGACACGGAGGGTGCCGGCAGCGACACGGACACCGACGGTGACGGGACCATCGACGCGCGGGACACCGACAGTGACGGCGACGGCATCCCCGATAGTACGGAAGGTGCGAGCGATGCAGATGGTGACGGGACAGCAAACTACCGGGACAGCGACAGTGACGACCCCAACGACCAGACTGGCGATGGAACTCTCGACGACGGTTCCGCTGACGAAGGAACGGCCGATATCGACGGCGACGGGACGGCGAACTATCTCGACGACGACAACGACGGCGACGGGATTTCCGATCAGGACGAGGGGCTGTTGGGTACTGATCTGAACGACGCCGACAGCGACGGTGACGGTATCGACGACGGGACCGAAACAGACGGCGGGAGCGCCATCGACACGGACAGTGACGGAACGATCGACGCCCTCGATTCGGACTCCGACGACGACGGGATCCAGGACTCGACGGAAGGAGCAGGTGACGCGGACGGTGACGGGACAGCGAACTACCGCGACCGGGACAGCGATGACCCGACCGACCAGGCTGGCGACGGGTCACTGGACGATGGGTCGTCCACGGAGGGCACGACCGACACCGATGGCGACGGGACGGCGAACTATCTTGACGACGACAACGACAGCGACGGGATCACCGACAGCAACGAGGACGAAAACGGGGACGGGGTGCTCGATCCGGGAGAGACCGATCCGAACGACGTAGATACCGACGGGGACGGTCTCTCGGATAGTGTCGAAGGCGCCGACAGCGAGACCGACACCGACAGTGATGGCACCATCGATGCTCGTGATAGCGACTCGGACGACGACGGGATTCCGGACAGTATCGAAGGAGACGACGACCCGGACAACGACGGGGTTCCGAACTTCCGTGACACCGACAGCGACGGCGACGGGGTTCTGGATACTGACGAGGACGTGAACGGCGACGGTATCCTCGACGGCAGCGAGACTGATCCGTACGACACCGATACTGACGGTGACGGCCTCTCCGATAGTCTCGAAGAGGGCGGGAGCAACACCGACACTGACGGCGACGGCACCATCGACGCCCGAGACACCGACTCAGACGACGACGGTATCGAGGACAGTGTCGAGGACCTGATACCAGACGACGGGACGGCGACTGACACCGACGGCGACGGCACGCCGGACTACCGCGACAGCGATTCCGACGACGACGGCATTCCCGACAGTATCGAAGACCAGACCCCCGACGATGGACAGGCGACGGACACTGACGGCGACGGCACGCCCGACTTCCAGGACACCGACTCAGACGACGACGGTGTGCCGGATACCGACGAGGACGTGAACGGCGACGGTATCCTCGACGACACTGAAACTGACCCAACCGACTCCGACACCGACGGTGACGGTCTCTCTGACAGTCTCGAAGAGGCTGGGAGCAACACCGACACGGACACCGACGGAACGATCGACGCCCGGGACACCGACTCAGACAACGACGGTATCGAGGATAGCGTCGAGGACCTGACGCCAGGCGACGGGACTGCGACCGACACCGATGGTGACACTATTCCGGACTACCGCGACGAAGATTCTGACGACGACGGTATCCCCGACAGCATCGAGGATCAGGTCGCCGACGACGGGACTGCCACTGACTCCAACGGCGATGGTACGCCCGACTTCCAGGACACCGACTCAGACGACGATGGGATTCTGGATACCGACGAGGACGTGAACGGCGACGGTTCGCTCGACCCTGATGAAACCGACCCGACCAACCCCGACACCGACGGGGACGGCCTCTCCGACAGTCTCGAAGAGGCTGGGAGCAACGTCGACACCGATAGCGACGGAACCATCGACGCCCGGGATACCGACTCAGACAACGACGGTATCGAGGATAGCGTCGAGGACCTGACCCCTGACGACGGCACTGCGACCGATACCGACAACGACGGGACGCCGGACTACCGCGACGACGATTCCGACGACGACGGCATCCCCGACAGTATCGAGGATCAGGTCGCCGACGACGGACAGGCGACGGATACTGACGGCGACGGGACGCCGGACTTCCAGGACACCGATTCGGACGATGACGGCGTGCTGGATGCCGACGAAGACAAAAACGGCGATGGTGTCCTCGACCCTGATGAAACCGACCCAACCGACCCCGATACCGACGGTGACGGCCTTTCGGACAGTGTCGAAGGGGCAGATACCGGGACAGATACTGACAATGACGGAACGATCGACGCCCGGGACGACGACTCAGACGGCGACGGGATTCCAGATGACATCGAAGGAGATGCCGACCCAGATGGCGACGGAATCCCCAACTTCCAGGATACCGACTCGGACGGCGACGGGGTGGACGACACCGACGAGGATGTGAACGGCGACGGTGTCCTCGACGACAGCGAGACCGATCCGTACGACACCGATACCGACGGTGATGGTCTCTCTGACAGTCTCGAAGGGGCCGGAAGCAACACCGACACGGACGGGGACGGAAACATCGACGCGCGGGACACCGACTCAGACGACGACGGCATCGACGACAGTGTCGAGGACCTGACACCAGACGACGGGACAGCGACTGACACCGACGGCGACGGTGTCCCCAACTACCGCGACGGAGACTCTGACGACAGCACCGACAGCACTGTTGGTGGAGATGGCAACCTCGACGACGGTTCAGCGACCGAAGGAACCGACGATGTCGACGGCGACGGAGTCCCGAACTTCCTCGATTCGGACAACGACGACGACGGCATCCTTGACGGTGACGAGGATCTAAACGGCGACGGCGTCCTCGACGACGGAGAGACAGACCCGAACGACCCCGACACCGACGGTGACGGCCTCTCTGATAGCCTCGAAGGTGCCGATAGCGACACCGACACTGACGACGACGGTACCATCGACGCCCGGGACACCGACTCAGACGACGACGGCATCGAGGACAGCGTCGAGGACGAGACCCCTGACGACGGGACTGCGACGGATACCGACGGCGATGGCACGCCCGACTACCGCGACAGCGATTCCGATGACGACGGCATCCCCGACAGTATCGAAGACCAGACTGCCGACGACGGGACTGCGACCGACTCCGACAACGACGGCACACCCGACTTTCAGGACACCGACTCCGACGACGACGGGGTTCTGGATGCCGACGAGGATGTGAACGGAGACGGTATCCTCGACGACACCGAAACTGACCCAACCGACCCCGACACCGACGGTGACGGCCTCGGCGACAATCTCGAAGAGGGCGGGAGTAACACCGACACGGACAGCGACGGCACGATCGACGCCCGGGACACCGACTCAGACGACGACGGCATCGAGGACAGCGTCGAGGACGAGACCGCTGACGACGGGACTGCGACCGACACTGACGGCGATGGCACGCCGGACTACCGCGACGAGGACTCCGACGGCGACGGCATCGCTGACAGTATCGAAGACCAAGCTGCCGACGACGGGACGGCGACCGACACCGACGGTGACGGCACCCCGGACTTCCAGGACACCGACAGCGATAACGACGGCATCACCGACGATGTCGAAGACGACACTGGTGCTATTGGGGACTCACCGACCGATACCGACGGAGACGGCACGGCAGACTACCTCGACACTGACTCTGATAACGACCGCATCGGCGACGACACAGAGGATTTGACCGACGACGATGGTCCGGCAACCGATACCGACGGTGACGGTATTCCCGATTACCGCGACGACGACTCGGACGGTGACGGCATCTCGGACGATATCGAAGACGCCGACGATACCGTTGGGAACGGTGTGGCGACTGACAGCGACGGTGACGGCACACCGGACTTCCAGAGCACGGATTCAGACGGCGACGGCGTGCCGGACGCCGACGAAGACAAGAACGGCGATGGCATCCTCGATTCGGGAGAGACTCTACCGACGAACGCCGACACTGACGGTGACGGCATTGACGACTTCGTCGAGACCGACGGCGGGAGCGCCGTCGATTCGGACGGCGACGGGACCATCGACGCGCAGGACACTGACTCCGACGACGACGGCATCCCGGACAGCACCGAGGGTGCAAGCGACGCCGACGGTGACGGCACAGCGAACTATCGAGACCGCGATAGCGATGACCCCGACGACCAGACCGGCGATGGTGCCCTTGACGACGGATCTGCTGCGGAAGGAACGACTGACACGGACACCGACGGCACGCCAAACTACCTCGACAGCGACAACGACGGTGACGGGCTCACGGACGGCGACGAGAGGTCGCTAGGGACGGATCCGAACAACGCCGACAGCGATGGTGACGGCATCGATGACTTCGTCGAGACCGACGGTGGGAGCGCCGTCGATACAGACGGTGACGGGACCATCGACGCACTCGACACGGACTCTGACGACGACGGCATCCCCGACAGCATCGAAGGAACGACCGATACCGACGGTGACGGCACTGCTAACTACCGAGATACCGATTCCGACGACGACGGCGTTCCGGATAGTGACGAAGACAAAAACGGCGATGGGTCGCTGGACGGTGACGAGACGAATCCGTACGACGCCGACACGGACGGCGACGGAATCGACGATAGTATAGAAACGACGCGCGTGGACGGGACCGGCCCCGGTGAACCGGTCGACACCGACGGTGACGGGACCATCGACGCACAGGATAGTGACTCCGACGGCGACGTGATCCCAGATAGCACAGAGGGCACTGGTGACGCCGACAGTGATGGGTGGGCGAACTATCGGGACAGGGACAGTGACGACCCGACGGACCGGGCCGGCGACGGATCACTGGACGATGGGTCCGCCACCGAAGGAACGACCGACACGGACAGTGACGGGACGCCGAACTATCTCGACACCGACAACGACGGTGACGGCCTCGCCGACGATGACGAGGACGCGAACGGCGACGGGGTGCTCGACCCTGGAGAAACGGACCCGAACGATGCCGACACCGACGGCGACGGCATCGACGACGACGTCGAGGGTGCAGATAGTGGCCGGGACTCGGACGGCGACGGGACTATCGACGCGCGAGATACCGACTCGGACGACGACGGCATTCCGGACAGTACCGAGGGAACAGCCGATACCGACGGCGACGGAACGCCCAACTATCTCGATACGGACTCTGACGGCGACGGCATCCCAGATGCCACAGAAGGCACCGGGGACGAAGACAGCGACGGAACGCCGAACTACCTCGATACGGACAGTGACGGCGACGGCACCCCCGACAGCACGGAGGGGACAGGCGACGCCGACAACGACGGTATCCCGAACTATCTCGACGCAAACGACAGCGACGGACCGGACGGCGACAGCGACAACGACGGCCTGACCAACGGCGAGGAGAACACTCTCGGGACCGATCCGAACAGTGCTGATTCAGACGGTGACGGTATCGACGACTTCGTCGAAACCGACGGAGGGACTGCAGTCGACACTGACGGGGACGGCACCATCGACGCACTCGATACCGACGCGGACGGTGACGGCATTCCAGACTCGACTGAAGGGGTGACCGACTCGGACGGCGACGGCACGCCGGATTACCGGGATACCGACTCAGACGACGATGGGATTCCCGACAGCGCGGAGGGAACGACCGACACCGACGGTGACGGTGTGGCTGATTATCTTGATACAGATAGTGACGGGGATGGGATCTTAGACAGCACTGAGGGGACTGTCGATACGGATGGTGACGGGACGCCGAACTACCTCGACTCCGACAGCGACGACGACGGGATCGTGGACAGCACAGAGGGCACCGGAGACAACGACGGCGACAGCACTCCGAACTATCTCGATTCGGATAGTGACGGAGATGGCATCCCAGATGCGACAGAAGGAACCGGTGATGCTGACAGCGACGGGACGCCGAACTATCTCGATACCGATAGCGACGATGACGGCACGCCCGACAGCACAGAGGGCACCGGAGACAACGACGGCGACAGCACCCCGAACTACCTCGACGCGAACGACAGCGACGGACCGGACGGCGACAGTGACAGTGACGGCCTGACCAACAGCGAAGAACAGAGTCTCGGAACTGACCCGAACGACCCCGATTCGGACGGTGACGGCATCGACGACTCTGTCGAAACTGACGGTGGGAGCGCGGTCGACACGGACGGCGACGGCACGATCGACGCACTCGACACCGATTCAGACGACGACGGGATTCTGGATAGCACCGAGGGAACGACCGATACCGACGGCGACGGCGTCCCAGACTACCGAGATAGCGACAGTGACAGTGACGGCATCCCCGACAGCACTGAAGGGACCATCGACTCCGACGGCGACGGCATACCGGACTACCTCGATACCGACAGTGACGGCGATGGTATCGACGACGCAACCGAGGGTACGGGCGACATCGACAGTGACGGAACGCTCAACTATCTCGATACCGACAGTGACGGCGACGGCATACCCGACTCGACAGAGGGAAGCACTGACGCCGATGGCGACGGCACGCCCAATTACCTCGATACTGATAGCGACAGTGACGGTACGCCTGACAGCACAGAGGGCACCGGAGACAACGACGGCGACGGTGTTCCGAACTACCTCGACGCGAACGACGACGATGGGTCGGATGGAGACGTCGACGGTGACGGACTGACCAACAGCGAGGAGAATTTCCTAGGCACTGACCCGAACAGCGCTGACAGTGACGGCGACGGCATCGACGACTTCGCCGAGACCGACGGCGGCAACGCAGTCGACACCGACGGTGACGGGACTATCGACGCGCTCGACTCCGATAGTGACGGCGACGGCATCCCCGACAGCACGGAGGGAACGACCGACACCGACGGCGATGGCGTCCCAGACTATCGGGACAGTGACGCTGACGGTGACGGCATTCCGGACAGCACCGAGGGTACAGGCGACGCCGACGGTGACGGCACGCCCAACTATCTCGACGGTGACAGTGACGGCGACGGCATCCCCGACAGCACCGAAGGCACGGACGATGCAGATAGTGACGGCACACCGAACTATCTCGACACCGACTCAGACGGTGACGGGATCCCTGACAACGTCGAAGGAGAGACTGATGCCGACGGTGACGGCACCGCCAACTATCTCGACAGTGATGCAGACGGCGATGGTATCCCCGACTCGACAGAGGGCACCGGTGACGCTGACGGCGACGGGACGCCGAACTATCTCGATACCGACTCTGACGACGACGGCACGACCGACGCCGCCGAGGGTACCGGGGACGATGATGGTGACGGCACGCCCAACTACCTCGACGCGGTCGACGGTGACGGACCGGCCGGCGATAGCGACAACGACGGCCTGACCAACGACGAAGAGCAGTCACTCGGAACCGACCCGAACGACGCTGACTCGGACGGCGACGGGATCGACGATTTCGTCGAGAGTGACGGTGGGAGTGCAGTCGACACGGACGGTGACGGCGATATCGACGCACTCGATACGGACAGTGACGACGACGGCATCCCAGACGCCACTGAAGGAACTGGTGACAGCGACGGGGATGGGGCCGGGAACTACCGCGACACCGACAGCGACGGTGACGGCATCCCCGACAGCACGGAAGGGACGACCGATACCGACGGCGACAGCGTCCCAGACTATCTGGACCCCGATAGTGATGGCGACGGCATCCCCGATGCGACAGAGGGTACCGGAGACAACGACGGCGACGGCATCCTGAATTACCGAGACACCGACAGTGACGGCGACGGTATCCCCGACAACGTCGAGCGAACGACCGACGTCGACGGAGACGGGGACGACAATTACCTCGATACCGACAGCGACGGTGACGGCATCCCCGATACAGCGGAGGGAACCGGTGACGCCGACGGCGACGGGACGTCGAACTACCTCGATACCGACAGTGATGGTGATGGTATCACTGATACAGAGGAGGGCACTGGTGATGCAGACGGCGACGGGACGCCGAACTTCCTCGATACTGACGCCGACGGCGACGGGATTCCGGACGGGGCTGAGGGGACGGGAGACACCGATAGCGATGGCACACCGGACTACCTCGACACCGACAGCGATGGCGATGGAATACCGGATAGTACCGAAGGTACCGGCGACGTAGACGGCGATAGTACGTCGAACTACCTCGATACCGACAGCGATGGTGATGGGAAGTTGGACGCTGACGAGGGAACCGACGACGCAGACAGCGACGGGACGCCCAACTACCTCGACCCGGACGACAACGATGGACCGGGTGGCGACAGCGACAACGACGGCCTGACCAACGACGAAGAGCAGTCACTCGGAACCGATCCGAACGACCCTGACTCGGACGGCGACGGCCTCGGCGACTTCGTCGAGACCGACGGCGGGACCGCAGTCGACACGGACGGCGACGGCGATATCGACGCGCTGGATACCGACGCCGACGACGACGGTATTCAAGACTCGACTGAAGGGACCGTCGACACTGACGGTGACGGGACGCCGGACTACCGGGACACGGACGCCGACGACGACGGCATTCCGGACAGTACCGAGGGAATTGGTGATGCAGATAGCGACGGGATAGCGAACTACCTGGATACGGACAGTGACGGCGACGGCATCCTCGACGCAGAGGAAGGCAGCGGTGATGTCGACGGTGACGGCATGCCGAACTACCTCGACACAGACAGCGACGACGACACGATCCCGGACAACACCGAGGGGACCAGTGACACGGACAACGACGGGGTGCCCGACTATCTCGATACGGACGCCGATGGCGATGGAATTTCAGACTCGACGGAGGGTATCGGCGACACCGACGGAGACGGCACGCCGAACTACCTCGATACCGACGCCGACGGTGATGGTATCCCCGATTCGACAGAGGGAACCGCCGACGCAGATGGAGACGGCACGCCGAACTACCTCGATACCGACGCCGACGACGACGGCATTCCGGACAGTATCGAGGGTACAGGCGACGCCGATGGTGACGGGACGTCGAACTATCTCGATACGGACGCCGACGGCGACGGTATCCCGGACAGTATCGAGGGTACAGGCGACGCCGACAGTGACGGGACGCCGAACTACCTCGACGTAGACTCCGACGACGACGGCATCGCCGACGGCGACGAAGACGAGAACGGCGACGGCGTCCTCGACAGTGGTGAGACCGACCCGAACGACGCTGATACCGACGGCGATGGTATCGACGACGCCGTGGAGGGAGCTGCGAGCGATATCGACACTGACGGTGACGGAACGATCGACGCCCGGGACACCGACAGTGACGGCGACGGCATCCTCGACAGCACGGAAGGCGTCGGCGATGCGGACGCGGACGGGACCGCGAACTACCGCGACCGTGACAGTGACGACCCGACCGACCAGGCTGGTGACGGGGCACTCGACGACGGCTCGGCAACCGAAGGAACAGTCGACACCGACGGAGACGGGACGGCGAACTATCTCGACGACGACAACGACGGAGATACCATCGCGGACGGAGACGAGGACAGAGACGGGAACGGGTCACTAGACCAGGGAGAGACAGACCCCAACAGTCCCGACACCGACGGAGATGGCATCGGCGACGATACAGAGACGACCCGGAACGACGGGACCGGTCCCGGTGAACCGGTCGACACCGACGGGGACGGCACCATCGACGCGCAGGATACCGACAGCGACGGCGACGGAATCCTCGACAGCACCGAAGGCACTGTCGACTCCGACGGTGACGGCGTCGCCGACTACCGAGATACCGACGCAGACGGTGACGGCATCCCCGACAGCACTGAAGGAACCGCTGACTCCGACGGTGATGGCGTAGCTGACTACCGCGATACCGACAGCGACGGTGACGGCATTCCGGACAGTACCGAAGGAGCAAGCGACGCCGACAGTGACGGGACGCCAAACTACCTCGACGCCGACAGTGATGGCGACGGCGTCCCCGACAGTATCGAAGGAGATGCCGACACAGATGGCGATGGCACCGCCAACTACCTCGATACCGACTCTGATGGCGACGGCATCCCAGACGTTCGCGAAGGAATCGGTGACGCAGACGATGATGGAACGCCGAACTATCTGGACACAGACTCGGACGGTGACGGTGCTCTCGACGCTTCTGAGGGGACTGGTGACGCCGACGACGACGGAACGCCGAACTACCTCGATGCGGACGACACCGACGGACCGAACGGTGACGCCGACAGCGACGGATTGACCAGCAGTGAGGAGCAGTCACTCGGGACTGATCCGAACAGCCCCGACTCGGACGGCGACGGCATCTCCGATTTCGTCGAAACCGACGGTGGGAACGCAGTCGACACGGACGGGGACGGCACCATCGACGCACTTGATACGGACTCGGATGGTGACGGCATCCCCGACAGCACCGAAGGAACCGTCGACTCCGACGGTGATGGCGTGGACGACTACCGTGATACCGACGCAGACGGTGACGGCATCCCCGACAGCACTGAAGGAACCGCTGACTCCGACGGTGATGGCGTAGCTGACTACCGCGATACCGACAGCGAC
>Ga0207771_100482_pt1 | contig 23327 bp, 29 predicted proteins | sample A23M2SouthBayCA_2_FD_187731 | JGI IMG/M metagenome (GOLD analysis project Ga0207771, IMG submission 187731) | Aerobic enrichment media microbial communities from Eden Landing Ponds, California, USA - A23 M2 (2) (SPAdes) | ecosystem: Environmental > Aquatic > Marine > Unclassified | place...
AACAGCTAGAAATTAACCTATATTTGCGACTCTTTATTGGAGAGGTGGCCGAGCGGTCGAAGGCGCACGCTTGGAAAGCGTGTGTGCGTCTAGCGCGTACCGAGGGTTCGAATCCCTCCCTCTCCGCATTTTTGCTTTTCAGGTTTCCTTAAAATGCCCTAAAAATCGCATATTAGAGTATATGAAGGGCGATTTTGGAAAATTATAAAACCCGATAATTCCAGATTTTACCAGACTTCTGGTGAACTATTCGGTGACCATGCACAAAGATGTCGCAATGGTCACTGAGATTATCTATCGCATCTCAGAAAAAGTGTCCACGAGGACCAAGATCTGTTTTACTGCCTTTCTGTAGAACAAACTCGAAACTCATAAAGGACACAATTATGTTTAGATCTTTAAACATTTCTTATACCGTACGTAAAAATAAAGCCAGAGCTAATGGAGAAGTGCCTATCTATATGCGACTAAATATAGATGGAAAAACCTCTGAAATATCCGCGGGGCGAACTGTAGATCCTTCCAAATGGAATGGTGAAACTTATAGGGTTAAAGGTAGAAGCCAGAAAGCAAAGGCTATCAATCAATATCTTGACACACTTGAATTCAAAGCTAATCAAGCTCACCAGCAGTTGCTCCAGGAAGGGGCGAAGATTACTTCTAGGGCTGTTAAGATGCGAATGACAGGGAAGGATAAGGAGGAGAGTTCTAACCCTGTTATAGAGGTTATAAAACAGCATAATAAAAAGATGAAATCGTTGGTTGGTAATAAATATGCCAAATCCACTTATAAGAAATACTGCACCGTAAAGAAGCATATAAAAGCATTTTTACAGGAACAGTACAATGATGTGGAATACTTAATTACAGATGTAGATCAGGATTTCTTAGAGGAGTTTGCCCATTATCTAATGACAAAAGATGACCCATGCTCAAATAATACAGCCCGTAAGTACTTGTCCAATTTTCAAAAAATTGTCAATAAAGCAAGGTCGAAAGGATTATTGGATTGCAATCCATACCAACACTTCAAAATGCAGTATAAAAAGAAAGACCCGGTTTTCCTTTCTCAGGGCGAATTAAAGAAGATAGAGCGTAAAGAGTTTGAAATAGACCGGCTTGATCAAGTACGTGATATATTTGTATTCAGTTGCTATACGGGGTTTGGCTTTAGTGATGCTGAAAAGCTTAAAAAGTCGGATGTGAAAAAAGATCGAAATGGAGATTATTATCTGTACCAACCGAGGACAAAAACAGGTAATAATGCAAGCGTTTTATTACTGCCAAAGGCGATTGAAATTATTAGCAAGTATGAAGATCATCCAGAGACTACGGATGGCAGCTTACTGCCTATGATTAGTAATCAAAAGACAAACGCCTACCTAAAGGAGATAGCCACTCTCTGCAGAGTGGATAAAAAGCTCACTCATCATGTGGCACGCCATACATGTGCTACCATGCTTTTAACCAATGGAATACCAGTTGAAACTGTTCAAAAAGTATTAGGTCACTCTGATTTAAAGTCTACAATGCATTATGCTCGAGTAACTCCGGATAAGGTTAATTCTGAGATGTCTGAGCTAAAGGAAAAACTTGAAAATGTTTCTTAGTGGATCATAAGGAGTATAATTAAGCATGAATTCATGTGTGTTGATCTGTACTATATTCCTTTGGGAGTGGTTTTTCCAATTTATGACAAAGACAGTCGTTTTTCTCATATTGGTTAGACTTCATCTTTTAATTTTTCTACTAATGGCGAAAACATTTTACCATGAGTACAGGCACCACATTAGGCTTTTTCAAGAATCTAATATTGCACGGTGGATTGGAAAATTTAAAAACGGATTTCCATAATCTGGCAAATGCAAATCTGAGAGACAGCCGAAAGGACTACGATGAGGAAGAAGAAGCATATTATCTTTTTAGAAAAAATCATGAGACTTACGAGATTAGCGAAGAATCGTATCCTCGTAAGTTCAATAAGGAGTTACAACATAGGCTTGAGCGTGAGTTAAAGCGGTCACTTGAAAGGATTGATCAACAACTAGAATCACGAAAAGAATCTGAATCGATACAAAAATATCTGGTATTTATTACGGATGAGCTTAATAAGCTAATCACTCACCTTGAATCCAGTGAAGAATTAAGTAAGTACGATTCAATTAAAGAGGCTTTACTTATACTACAAAACCGGATAGAGAAACTGGAAGAGATTTATATTGACGAAAACTCCTCAAATAGGAATGATAACATGATCAAAGAGTTTTCGGAGGTATTTGCTGAGAATGCAGATTATTCAGCGGAGCTTATCTCTAGGTATTTAAAGCATTGGATTGACTTCAAGGGGTTTCACTATAGGCGGGCGAAAGCAAAAGGAATGCTTGAACAAGAGAAATTATCTATCCCTAATGATGGGACTTTGCGTAATTGGGAACAGAAATGGGAAGAATATACAGCTGCCCGCACAGAAAATTAGTGCACTACAAACATTTCAATAAGTTTTCAATAACCTTTCAATAAGGTTCCAATCGAGGGTATGCTCTTTCTCCATTAACCTACTGTTGAAGATAATTTTTAACTGAAATAGTAGGTAATTATGAAAACATACATTCCTTCAAAACAAGAATTAGAAGAAGTTGTCCGGCATGCAGTTGAGAAAGCTGTAGCTGAGAGGCTTCCCCAAATTATCAATAAAACCAATCGCAAGGACTATTATACGATAGAGGAAACCTGTAAAAAACTGAATGTCTCCAGAAGACATTTACAGTACCTGAGGGATTCAGGTCAGATTTCTTATGTCAAGAATGGGCGTAAAATATATTTCAAGGCGGAAGACTTGGATGCCTTTTTTAATGATAACTACATCAAAGCTGAGGAGGTGTAGTTATGTTAGTTACTAATGAAGAAATGGACTCAGTTTGTACGGCAAAAGATCTCCTGGAACTGGAGGTAACGGAAATTCCGATGCTTGTGGAGGGACTTATACAGGAAACGGGGCTAGTAGGATTAACCGGTTCCTCGGATGTGGCAAAAAGTACGTTACTAAGGCAATTGTCATTGTCAATTGCAAGGGGAGACGATGAGTTTATTGGCTTTCCATTAAATACTAGGTCTAATAAGGTCGTATATGTAAGCACAGAGGATGTTATGCAAGATCTGGCATTCTTAGTAAGGAGACAGTTAGAAAATCCCTCCGAGATTGAAGACTGCTGGGATAACCTCACATTCATTACAGACTCTTACAATCTGCTTGAAAAGCTTGAAGAGTTGTTGGAGGAGCAAAGTCCTGACTGTGTGATAATTGACTGTTTTACGGATATTTTTACCGGAGACATGAATATGGCAAGCCGCATTAGACCTTTGCTCAACAGGTTTAAGAACCTTTCTCAAAGGTATGGTACGCTCTTTATCATGTTAAATCATGTTGGTAAGGGCAAGGAACGGAATCGACCTTCGAAGCATAATTCGCTCGGTTCCCAGGCTTTTGAAGCAAAAATGAGAATGTTGGCTGAACTTAGGAGAGATCCCAGTGATTCCAGCATTAGGCACCTGTGCATTGTCAAAGGTAACTATATTGCCGATGAGGAAAAGAACCGAAGTTATGTATTGAACTTTGATACAGAACGGTTATGGTTTGAAAATACGGGGCGACGGGTGCATTTCGACGACCTTGGAGCTCGAACCAGTACGTTACAAGATGAATGGCTTGACCGTTGCCTAGACTTTAAGGAGGAAGATCCTGAGAGATCGATAACGGCTATTTATAATCTTCTTCAAGAGGAAGGTTTTGAAGGAGGGCGTTCAACGGTCGGTAATTGGATCAGGGATAATTGGGAGGGGTAGATGGAGCTATCTATCCATCCAACAAGCAGGCAAAATACATAGATGGATAGATATGCTCAGTCTCTCTACCTTTGGTTTACTGACCAATTTAGAGGCTGGGCTCCATCTATTTTTACTGTGCATAGTGATTGCACTTTAATATGTAGGTCAAAACAATGGCAAACTATAGTATATATTTAATTAATTAGTGTGAGACTAGTAGTTTTATAAAGTCGACAAGAATTCAGTTGTCAATTATGTTAGAGATTCATATATGAGTAGCATTTTATAGGATAACTGTATTTATCCATCCATCTAATGTACATGGGGTTTGGATGCATGGATATAAGTGAGAGCGTGAGTGTGCTTTTATATCCTCATATTTGGGGTAACTTAAGCTATTTCAATTGTAGATACATCTGAATTATATAACACAAATAATATTTATAAACTTTGTTCTCTTAATTAAGTTTTTTGTGAACTAGTTAATATTTCTAGCCAATCAATTTTAATTTACAGATTATTAGGATATGAATGAGCATCTAAAGAGAGTAGCAGAAAAAGTTAAAGGATTTAAGAAATCATGGGAGCTTAAGTCGACATTGCTAGATCAACCATGGATAATGGTTAACGATATGTTTGATTTGCAGAAGATGATATTTCAATCTAGTGGCGACCTAATTTTGTCTGATAGTGGAAAAGTAGAGATGGGCAGTTGGAAATATCTAGAAGTTGATGAATCCTTATTAATAGAAACAGATGATGTTAAGCTATTATGTAACATCATTTTTATCGACGAATGTGTCGTTCTTCTCAAGTTAGATGGGACTTCCCACAATTTTATTGCTTTGGCTCATCAGCAGAGATTACCTAATCAAGATATTGTTGGTTATTTTCAGAAGCTTTTTTATAACAATACATCTAGGAATGTTCAGGGTTCTTCAAAGTCGAATGCAAAAAAATACAAGCTTGAGGATGGAAGGAGTATTTTAATCAAGAATGCAAGGAATGTACCTGAGAAAAAAATGAGATTGAACTTGGGCAACAAGATCCAAATTGAAGATAAGTCAATAAAGAAGGCAAGCTATACTCTCGCCAAAACAGGGTATCAAATAAGTGTCAAGGATAATACTCTGGTTGACATTAAAAAGCCTAAGAAATACGAAACCAAGTCAGGCGATATTATATATATTTTTCAATCAGTAGTTCATGGATATAGAGATGGTGACAATGTTTATAGAGATAGAAATTTAACCACATATGTACCTGATGGAAGATATAAACTTGGATTTCTAAATACGGTTGAAGTAAAAAATGGCAGAGTTATTTAGAAAACCTTGCTAATTCTATACTGGAGATGTAGTCAATTTCATAAAAAAATAATATATAATATTTTCAGTGGTCTCTTTATGAGATCGTCCAACCTACCTTGTTAAGCTACCCCCTCTTTGTCTTGGGTATTCAAGCAATGCCCGCCAAATATTTAATTCAAATTAAATCCCAAGACAAATGGTACAAGTAATAGGATATAAAGAAGTTATGAACGAAGATGAAGAACCGTTTAACGCACTTCGCATCCAAGGCGAAGTCGAAATGGTAAAATCCACGGAAACAGGTCAGTATTATGCTACGGCTCGTGAAACATCGATTCCATCCACGTTTGACGACGCCAAGTGTGAAGAGCTGATCGGTACGAAGCTACAGGGAAGTATCGACCGTGTTCCCTGTGATAAATACGAATACGAAATTCCGGAAACTGGGGAGAAGATTATTCTTGATTTTACGTGGGAATACAATCCGACTCCGGTATCGATGGAGGAAGAGGTCTTCGAGAATCAGCAAAACGAGGTGCCAGCGTAACTTCCATTATAACACAAACTGATTAGAGGCAGGATGAGAAGTCCTGCCTTTTCTTTTTCCAGTCATTATGAAATCCATAAAACAGGTACTAACAGAACGTGATGATATGAGCGAAGAAGAAGCCGAAGCTCTTATAGCGGAGGCTTCAGAGCAGTTTCACAGGTATCTACAGCAGGGCGATTTAGACTCCGCATACTATATCTGCGAAGAATACTTTGGGCTGGAACCAGACTATGTAACCCAGCTCATGTAATACCAAGCGATTTTTTAACAATGAACTCAGAGGTGGTCTTAGCAGGACCGCCTTTTTTTATTTCTAACCAAAAAAACTTCCAACAATGAATACAATAGAAACTCAACAACCAAACGAAAATGAGGTAAGTGTTATAGAGGAGGCTGAAAACCAGTCTCCGTTTATCGAAGCTAATACCGAACCTATCGATTTGAAGGAGCTTGAGGAGAACCACATTATACCCGTGTTTTCCCAGGATAACGAGCCGGCTATTTCCCATGGAGAATTTATAGACCGAACGGTAGGTATTGTCCACCACGCCTTTCCCAGAGAGACGATCAGGGAACCCGACATTCGGGTAAGTCATCCAAGGAAGGGAAGAATACCGGATGCCAAAGGCAAGCCTGCCGACCAACTGGAGGAACACGAGAAAACCCTTTACTACGAGCGAATGGCGTTTGTTGTTGAAATCTCCTCCATTACTCAGCAAATAAAGGGGAATGATTTAAGCCTAACGGTGGGAGGAGTCAAGCCTTACAACATGGACAACCTCAATCGCAGAAAAGGTACGCCAGAGCATTTCAAGGTCTTTATCGGCTTTGTGAACAAGGTGTGTACAAACTTATGCATATGGACTGACGGGTTTTCGGAGACGATCGAGGTGGACAATCCCCGTGATCTGGAAGGCAGGATCTACAATCTTGTCAATGGATTCAGCTATTCCAATCAATCCCATTTGCTGAACAAGTATCAAGACTATCAGCTTACCGAAGAGCAGTTTGCTCAGCTTGTCGGAAGGGCAAGGCTGTATCAGTATTTGCCGTCCAGCAAAAAGAAGAACCTGCCGGAGTTTCAGCTTAACGACACGCAGATTTCAACGGTAGCCAAAGAGTACTATCGAAATGAAAATTTTGGGAGTGCTTCGGACGGCAGTATTAACCTGTGGGATATGTATAACCTCTTGACGGAAGCTAATAAGTCGTCTTACATCGATACCTTTCTGGACCGGGGAGTGAATGCCTGTCAGTTTACCTCTCAAATAGCCAATGCCTTGGAGGAGAATACCGAATTCTGGTTTCTAAACTGATCGCTGGTTATGGGAAGTAATCTTATCGATGACATCAACAAGTACACCAGCTCGGATAGTCTTCTTGTCCACACCAAAAGCAGAGGGCTGATACGCCTGTATTGCCCGTTTACGGTCAAGGTCATTCGATCAGTGGACAGCTATATGGTTGGACAGGAGCTGGAAGTAGTCAATGTGAAAATATCTCCAGACTTAGATCTCGTATACATCATAGGCAACAAGGGATACTATCACTACTACTTCTCTATTCAAGTCTGAGCTAAAACGCCAATCTAAATTCAAAGCCAATGTTTCAAGAACTCGTGGAAGCACTGTATCAGGCACTTGAGTTCAGGGATATATCAACGGATTCTATCACCCGGATTGATGCCAAGGTTGGATTCATCTGGCTAAAAGCCGGAGAGCAAACCTACTGCATCGATTTCAGGAAAGTAGACTTCGATCTGGATGAATATGCCCAATCTCACTCGCCTTTTGCTGTGTGACTAATGAACAATTCGATAACCAATTATAACTGTAGGGGAGTGTTATGCTCCCCTCAAAATTAATATCACCATGAATGAATCAACATATAACCAACAAGCAGACCGAACTGAGAAAAACGTTCTTAAATCGCCCTCCTTAGCGGAGATATCCCTTAAGTATGAGTCAACTATCGCTCTTGAAGAGTGCCCAGCTATAACCTCACCGGATGAGGCAGTAAAGGTATTTCGTGACATCTGGGATGATGGCACAATACAGCTTCGGGAGGAGTTTGTAGTGTTACTCCTGAACAATGCGAAAAAATGCCTGGGGTGGAGTAAAATTAGTTCTGGCGGAGCTACTGCTACTATCGTAGATCCTGCATCAATTTTCCAGGTAGCTCTCTTAGCCAATGCTACTTCCATCATATTAGCCCACAACCATCCCAGTGGTAATCTGGAAGCTTCAAAAGCAGATAAAACATTGACTCGAAGAATTAAGGAATGTGGAGAAATGATGGGTATTAATGTCAATGACCACATAATACTTACAAAAGGGGCTTATATCTCATTAAGGGCAAAAAATATTGTCTTTTAGTTACCATGGTATTTTGAAATGAAACTAAAGACTTTTTAGGATGATATTGTTTCTCGCTTACTGTCAGACTCTATCCAACCTGTCACCTTCTCCAAAAGTTTATCATGTGGTAAGCTATTTTTATCTTTTATGGCACATTCCCAAATAGTCAATACTCTCCAGCCTAATCCGAGTAGCTTTTCTGTATTCTCTCGATCTCTTTCTTTATTCCTTTCAATCTTATTTCTCCAAAACTCTTTATTGCTTTTTGGTATTTGGCTTCCGCATTTCTCGTGACCGTGCCAGAAACAACCATGAATAAATATGATTGCGTTATACTTAGGCATTTTTATATCGGGTCTTCCGGGTAAACTGTTGTCGTTTAAGGAATATCTATAACCTTTACCATGGATACCCTTTCGGATGATTAGCTCGGGTTCGGTATCTTTATTCCCAACACTCGCCATTATCTCACTTCTTTTTTCTTTAGATACAATATCAGCCATAATGAAATGAAGGGTGTTTACTTCAATTAGGGATTTTACGTAATTCTGATTAGAATTGAGTGAAATTTAAGATAGAGTCTATATCAAGATACAGCTTAAAATAATCAGAAAAGTTCATGGGTTATATTCCTAAAGAGCGAATTGCTCAGTCATGGGCAAATATTGTTGATCGAAATCCAGAAAATAAATTTTTCGGTTTACTTGCCTTGATTAGAGTATTAAAGATAAATGAATCAGATATAAAACCGTCAAAATCTTATAAGTTTTCGAAAATTAAAATATCGGAACTTTTGGATGATTTATTTTCATTTGGTGCCAGTCGTTCTCTGTCAAGAGATCAAGACAGATACTGTATTTTTTCTGAATCATGGATAAGTGAATGCAAGAATCAATTTCTCGACGATCCCCTCAGCATATTTGATGTAAGTGTTGTAATGTCTCATAATGTATCATTTAATAATGAAGAAATGTCTGAAGCTGATTTGGTAGATCAGTTTGTGGAAACTTTTAGGATTTCCGATAAGATGAAAGAAGAATGGTTTGTTGAATCTGGTGATCCTAATTCAATACTTGATTTACAAGAGAGAAGACCTTCTTCGACCGAACTATCAAGCCTGATATTAGATACGTTGGATGTATCTGCAAATACTGAGGATTATGGGTCAATTGGTTTTGAAGATGGAAATATTGTATTGTCAAAAGCGGCTGGAAGTTTAAGTGGGGCACCTTTTTATCAAACACTTTACTCGGGTCAACAAGTTGAAAAGTGTTTACTTTTGTCTTCATTTGATTTGTTCGGCAAATACAACTTTGCCGGGAATAGATTTCAGGAATCGGTCACTATAGATTCCGAGAGTGAAAATATCTACAAAAATTTAGTCGTTTTTGGACCTACTGGAACTGGTAAGTCATATTATTTGAAACATTTGGCAAAATCTTTTGTGGAAGATGAGAGGCATATAAAAAGAGTCACTTTTCATCCCGAATATAGTTACTCTGATTTTGTTGGTAGCTATAGACCTAATCCTAAATATCAACCTATTGGTGAAGAAGATAAATATCTTCGAGATTCTGAGTATTTAGAGTTGGATGACACACGTAAAGAGATGATGCCGGTAATTGATTACAGTTATAGCATCGGACCATTTACAGATGCATTAAGCTTGGCGTTAAATACGGACAAGCCTGTTGTATTAATTATCGAAGAGTTAAATAGGGGAGATATTGCCGGGATTTTCGGAGATTTAATTCAAATTCTGGATAGGGGGCGAGACGGTAAGAGTGAATTCCCCAGTCAAAGTAATTTAGATTTAGTTAAATACTTGAAACGTGTTACAGATAAGTCATTGGACGAAGGTGTTTATTTGCCTGATAATTTACACTTGTGGGCGACCATCAATCAAGCTGATCAAAATGTATTCACATTAGATACCGCATTTAAAAGAAGATGGAATTGGAAGTATTTGCCTATTGATTATGAAGAGGAAAGGCTGTCAGATATTGATATCTCTTGGAGGGGTAGGACAATAAAGTGGTTGAAATTTATTAAGATATTAAATCAAGAGATAGCTTCAATACAAGGAGTCAAAGACGATAAATTAATGGGGCAGTATTTTATTACAGTACAAGATCTAAAAGATGAAAATTTAATCAAAACTAAGGTGTTGCAATATCTTTGGGAAGACGTAGTTCCTCACAACCCCAGCGAATTATTTTCTTCAACTATAACATCTTATGAAAACCTTATGGCAACTTACTCCCAAAAGGACAAGCCAATCTTTGTAGATAATTTGGATAAGGCTTTAAGGGAAATTTCTAACTGATGAGTGTTAAAGTCTTAAATAGTGGCGACTACTTAGAACATAATTTAGTTAATGACTTATTTGCCTTAGAAGTCGAGGAGTTAGTTTCAAAGGGATTGTTACAAAAAACAGGTGCTCGTCTAAAAGTTAATTTTGCAGGTCTCGTAATTACCTCAGACCAACTTATTATAAGCCTTCCAAAAACACTTGATTACGAAAACCAACAACTATCCAAGGTTCAACTTGCCCAACTTTTATTCCAAGTTTTCAAAAAATATTTTTCAAGTTCACAACGAAAAAGTCTTTCCGTCGAGCCTGATCAAGTTCGAAGCAATATAATTAATGGTATTTCTGCAGAGAAAATTTTGATAGATTATGTTAGGAATGGATACTTGAACTTTCACAGTAAGGAATTAAGTAAGAACTACAGTGGTAAGATCGATTGGGGAAGAACAATAAATAAAATTAACCCAATTCACTCTCAACAAAACGTTGTTTATAGCGATGTATTAGCGGAGAAGAAAACAACTGAAAAAAAATTAATAACTGATATACACAAATTGATTGTGTATGAGTGTTGGGAAAAGATAGGAACGTTATTGGATTTACCTGTTCCAGATTATATAAATCTAAATCTTCACCGTAGCAAAATGGTATATGTGCTACAAAACTTCCTAAGAAACGTTTACGACAATAAAAGGATAAACACTTTAAAAATTCTTTTAAGATATTTAAAAACAGGTTCAGTAAGTCAGCAAGCGTCAAGTGAATTTTATTTGGGATCGACCAATTTTGATTTGGTCTGGGAAGATATCTGTTTGAACTTGTTTAAAGTTAGTGAGTTGAAAACATTGAATAGCAAATTGGGCTTTGAATGGAAAGACTCTCAACTATTAGGTGGGGAAGAATATACTAATACTATAATTCCCGATATATTGGTAAGAGATGATGATTCTCTTTTTGTAGTGGATGCAAAAAACTATAATCTAAAGAAGAGTAGACCAGGACAAGCGGACCTTTGGAAACAGTTTTATTATGCAGTATCGATGGACACGATTGCCAAAGAAAATAATTTAAGTTTAGCCAATTTATTATTTTTCCCTTCGCTGAAGAATACTCTCGATGATTCGAATATAAAGCTGCTTTCAACTATTTACCCAACAATTAATGAATCGAGAGAAGATATTCATCAACCTATATATTGCTTTGGATTGGATCTAATTGAGTGTATGAAAGTATATACCAGCAAAGAGGAGTGGTTTAGTCTCAAGCAGCCGATTAAAGAAGGAATTCAGTATAACATTTAGAGATCCAGAACAAGCTCTTCCGATTTAGGTTTTTCCAATTCATAGAATTTGAGCATGTTTTCGAATACTGCTTCTACGACTGGTACTGGAACTGCGTTACCAAGCTGTTTGTAAGCTTGATGGTTCGAAACTGGGAATTCAAAGCTTTCGGGAAAGCCTTGAAGTTTTTTGCATTCGTTGACTGAAAGCTTGCGTTCTAAATCCCACAACTGGGGTACACGATTAGCAATTAAAGTTGGAGCATATGTGTCGAGACAAGCATAGAAGGATTCTTGAATTTGTGTTTTTGACTTATCTCCAACGTGGAATCTAATTGAACCGTCTGGTTTCTGATATGTATAAACTCCATGTTTACCTTTTTTGGTATCAGGGTCATACATACTATTATCATGCTCAACTCTCTCTTCGTCTGATTTAAAATGATCTTCAATTCTTTTAAGATCAAGATCAGATATTCTTAAAGATTCGTTGTCAACGTCAAAGTCTACAATATCTCTAAGAACTGTACCTGGTTTATCACCTTTGGGGAATTTAAATGCCAGTGGTTTGTCAAAACCTACACAGAACCATCGTTCTCTTTTTTGCGGTATACCAAAATTATGGCTATTAAGGACTTTCCAATGAATTGTGTATCCCAGTTCTTCGAGAGATTCTTCTATGATTTTTAATGTTTTACCTTTTCGATGAGATTTTAATCCCTTTACATTTTCAAGTAAAAACATTTTGGGTTTGTGTGACTCAAGAACACGAAGGATATCAAAGAAAAGAGTACCTCTTGTTTTGTCCTTAAATCCCTCATTTTTTCCTGCATAACTGAATGGTTGACAGGGAAACCCAGCCGTCAAAATATCAAAATCGGGGATGTCGTCAGTTTCAATTTCAGTAATATCTCCGTGGGGTTTTTCACCAAAATTGTGTTCATATGTTTGTCGAGCGAACTTGTCAATATCTGAAGAAAACACACATTCTTGGTCGTATTTTTCCAAGGCAAGTCTGAAACCGCCTATTCCCGCAAAGAGATCGATAAATTTCATTTGATAAAAATAAAGAAGTTGCGAATAGCTTATTAACTGTTGCTGAACTAATTAATAAATTATTGTTTGGAATTAAAAGACTTCCTTTTACTAATATAGCATATATAGTAAGCACGATAAGTGACAACGTATTGTCACACAATTTTTTCAGCTTAAATAAAAGGATTTTGTGATGGATAACCTATTGTTGGAACTGGAAGAGCTTGGATTCCCCATGCTCGCAGACTGGATACATGATGGCGAAATAGATAACCTGAAAAGGGCTTTAGAACATCTAAATGATAATAAACACATGATGGATAACAAGGAAGATAGAAAAGCTTTTAACCGAGCAAACGATATTCGGAACAGATTAATACCTAACCAAAAATGAATCAATTATGGAAAAGCATAAAAAATTACTAAAAGAAAAGTTTGATCATGCCAAGGAAGACCTGTTCTACAACTCAGGTGGAGATGTAATGTGGAGTTTATTCAAATTTGAAAGTGGCAGTGTGACAATCTACTATCACGATACTGATGAATTTCATATCATTGATGCTACTGACTCTAAATGGTTTAGCTTGAAAGAAATCGCTAACAGATGGGAACCACTTTCACGGGAAATTATTGAATAATAGGGGATTGATGAAACCCTTAAGATTATCAAAACAAATCGTCTAAAGTATTTGCTTCAAATATCCTTTCTTTTGACGAATATCTTGGACCTTGAGGAGCCTTATTGCTTGATTGTAATTTAACTTCGTCAATCTTTTTAGCCGGCTCGCTGAAATGCAAAATATATTTACTTGTATCTTCCCATTGCTCAATCTTTTTGACTTCGGCTATATGAGTTATAGCGGAAATAGGGGCTACTTGATAAGCTGCAATGTATTTTATTTTAGGTATCATTGACGAATTTAGGGGAATAGCATACCAACAGTTTTGCTCTACAAAGGTTTCTTTGAAAGTATCTTCATGTGCTGGTACTACAATTGTATCAATATCTGATATCTCTATCTTTTTAGTATCCTCATCTATTTCATATAAAAAGGGTTCGAACTCATATAAAATCTCATCACTGGAGTTCTGATATCTCTTAAGAGTGATTACTTCTACTGGAAACTTAAATTTACTAATGAGAACTGTTTCCAATTCATCACTTAATTCATCAATGATGAGAAGGGCATTAAAGGATTCTTTTTTATGAATAATTGATTCCAATAGGTAGTCAACATTTTCATACTTATTTTTTTGTGCAAAGCTTTTTAGCTTTTCTAATTCCTTCGGTCTACTCTGTAGCATTTCTTTTATAACATTCTTCACTTTTACTTTGGAGGATTCAAAGGAAAGAGAAAATTCGAGAATTTGTACCGCAATATGTTTTAAGTGTTGATGACTTGCCAAGTCATTTTCTACTACAAAAATTTTTGGATCTTGACTATCAGTTAAGTCGATTAAGTAACCATCTGGTAAATTATTGGTTTTACCCTTTTCGCCAATTTTTTTCTTGTCATCGAGATAGATTCTTTTTTCCCCAAATAATACTTCTTTTACTTTATTAACAGCATCTTCAAGTTCTGCTTCTTTGTCGAAAGGTAGTTCTGAATATTTATTCTTTTTATTCCAAAGCATTTTATCTGGTTTTAATGTGGTGTTTAGCAGTTCGAGTGCGTTAAGTTTTGTAACGACATTTGGGGTGACATAACCAGCAAAAACTTCAGTGTTGAATTAGCACCTAATGGGAGATTAGATTATACACAAAGAGTAGTAAAAACTTTGCAAAACATATCCCATTTGAAAAGTTGGTTATACTTTCGTCTTAATATAGTACTTTCTCTAAACTTTCTGTTTCAGGATTATAGCATTGATAATAAACTGGAATGTCAAAATTCTTTCTTAATGATTTCATGTATCTTATGGCTTCCTTTGTTATTTTTTTAGGAGCAACTATTATTAATTTTTCGGCATTTTCTGTGTTGGGATAGTAACCGTACTCAAGCAATTGAGATAACCCCTTTCGAATACACAGTCTAACTGAGTACGATGTTTTAATTTCATAAAAAATAAAGCCTTCATCGCTCTTTACCACAAGATCTATTTGTGAACCATAACCTGTATCTTGTTCTGTTCCTACATTTCCCTCCCCATATTTTTTAGCAAGTTGTCGATATATTTTGGTTTGGATCTGATTATGAACAAGATCAACTTTGGTAGAATGTTCCTCATAAGTCGACTTTGTTGAATCCTTCTTGTGCTTGTGACCTGGGGTGAATTCAAACTGGTTTTTATTGGCAAGAAGTTTAGGTGATTGCTTTTTATTCAAAAGGTTATAGTAGTTTGAGGACACAGCTGGATCATCTTTAGAAAACTCCATAGGAGTATCCAATATGTCGAGCGACTTAAGTCGAAACCTTATTACGGCAAAGTTTTCTGGTACTGTATTTTCCCGAAAGTCATTAACATCTGCATTGACATTGCGAAGTTGTTCCTCCATTTCTTTCAACCATCCTCTTTTTCTATAATTAGCATAAACCTCTTGGGATTCTTCGGGAGTTGTAACTATAACATCAAGGATTCGTCCAATCCACCATCGTCTCTTGGTTTTACTATTGATGGCATACAATGATATATTGAATTTTTCTCCAATATATTTTGAGCGGTGTAGCCCGATCGACTGCAAATACGCGTAGTGCCAACCATCAATGAGTTTCGTAGTATCTAAGAGCCATTCTTCATGACCATATCCAAAACGATATTCGTATAAATCTTTATTTTTGCTTTTCCCAGCTTTACCTGATGGCTTTCGCCAACCTTCCGTGTTCCAGCAGATTCGAGAAATCTTGTCTTTTGGCATAGGGTTCTTCGTCATTTAAGGTACATAAATGAATAGCAAATAATCTGCGAACAGAAAATATTTTGATTCTAAATAATGAACGAAAGCTTAAAAGCCAAAAACTGGCAGCTGGGGGTCAGGTATGCCCCTTATTGTGCTGATTGTAAAACAAGCTTAGATCCTCATACATCTATCCAATGTATATACAGTTTGTATGGATGGATAAGTTAGATCATTGATGAAAATTATCTGATTGACATTTTCCCATTAAAAAGTGTTATGACATCGTCTTTCAAAATAAAATTGACATAGATCAATAGATAGTGTTACATTGTAACAAATAATATTTACTTTAATTCCGGGTTTATGAGTAAGGTAATAAGAATACCGAAATCTGTTTTTCTGAGATTACAAAAGCATGCTGAACCACTAGTTGATACACCAGCTAATGTAATTGAACGACTACTAGATTTTTATGAAGAACATAACGAGGAGGACGAAATGTTTAAAAGTTCAGAAGTTAATGAAAATCGAGAAAGGGATAGTGAAGCTTTAGATTTTGATATATTTCTTGCTCCAGCAAGTGAAGAAAATATCAAAACAAGTATTAAAGGTAGTGTACATCTTTCAACAGCAAAGAAATATCTCTCTTCAGAACAATTTGAGTCTTTGTCAGAAAGTCTTGGGGAAAATATAAGTTTTCACTGTTGGGCAATGAATGAAAATAGTCGTGCATATTACAGAACTATGAAGAAAAACGACTATGTATTGTTTAAAATTACTGGGAGTGGATTCTTCAATTTTGTTGGAAAAGTAATTTATAAGTTTGAAAATGAAGATTTTGGTCAAGCCCTATGGGATGTAACACCTGGAAAACCATGGGAGTTGATTTTTGTTTTGGACGAAATTAAACCTATCAAAATTGACCGGGTTAAAATGGTTGAAGCCTTTGGATATAAATCTAATTATGATGTACCAGGATTTAGACGTGTAACTACAGATCATGTCGAAAAAATGCTTGCCAAATATGGATCAATTGATCAGATGATAGATCAACTTTCAGAATAGTATTTGAGAAGTGGTATAGAGACCTTGTATAATAAGGGGTGCACTAATGATTGTAGGGAAAAAGATAAAAAGCTGGCAATTCATGTAGAGGTTCGTCTCCTTAATGCATTTTTTGTATAGTTAGCCTTGTTCCTTATCCATCTATCCAATGTATATGTTATTTGTATGGATGGATGAATTAACGATAAGCAAGGACTTTCTGCTTAGTTAGGTGTTTTACGCAACAAGCTCTCTAAGATTAACTTGGAATGTATTTTCTAAGAACTCTATAGTTTCAGTCTGCTTATCGAGTTTAGTACGAATATTCTGATTGGTAAAAAGCCCTGGTTCCCATTTAGCTTCGGAGCTTTCTACAGCTCTAATCCATTCAACTAGTGCAACATATTCACAAAGTTCATCCGATTCGATATTCTTGTACATATTCCCTCTTAGATCGTAATCTATAAGAGGTTTCCCATCAATTTGCACTTCACGTACTGGCTTTGCTTCTTGAATTATTCTTCCGATTCCAACATAGCCAAAACCATCGGAGCGTTTATTCTGTCTTAGGTATGCAGCGAAAATATCACCAGGATTAAACCCTTTTATATAGTTTTTATACTTAACTCCTTGACCAGCGGATATAAACCCAAGTTCTCTATAGTCATCCCAGTTTCTTTTTTCATTTTTACTATCTTCACCTACTACATAGTAATAAATACCATTTTCGTAATCGAAATTATTTAGTTCTAAATGTAGAGTATTATGTGGTCTGAATTTATTTTTAAAATGCCCTGATGATATATTAGTAAGGTTGCGACCAAGCTTCCAGAGCAATGTTTTTTCAATAAGCAAAGCTTCTTTTTTAGAGAGATCTTTAGCAATTACTCGAATTATTGGTTCAAGCCCTTCATCTTTTATTGAGGCAATCCGATTAGCTTTTTCAGAATCCGAATCATCATTTAAATGAGCATTTTTTCTGGATCCTTTGCCTTTACCAAAATAAAATTCTTCAAAGTTTCTTGGATCTATATAAACATAAACGTAATAATTATTCATGCTAATGGAGTTCTGTTTGACTTGTAGTCAAATCGAATTGAATATAAAATGCGTGCGTAATTTTAAACTTGTAGTAAATGGATTAGCGAAGAGTTGAAAAGCCAATGAGTGGTAGCTAAGTACATATCTTCCAAGGCTGTATTATTTACTTTTTCTTATCTCTTTCAAGAATTTTTCTGTTAAGTCGCCTTTTACTTTATCTGGTAAATCAAAGAAGTCGATATTATATTTTTTCTTTAAAGTTGTATCAGAATGAACGTTCCTAATAATATCTGCTTTAGTATTAACCTCGAAATGATATCCCCTTAATTTGTCATTAAGTTTATATTTATAGGTGACTAAAAATGTTTGCTGATCAATTTTTTGGGCATCCCAACCGATAATATTCAAGGACCCTGAGAGGTCTTCTAATCTTGAATTAATAACATGTTCATTAGTATAATATGGACTTAGAATATTTGCATTCTCAACTCTTGTAATAGCGGTAGACTTATCTACTATTTTGTTTTCTTCGATATTGGAATCAGGATCTTTGACTTTCGTTTGTTGATCTCCAGACAATACCCAAGTTTCACCTGTCCATTGATCTATTTTATAAGAAATCTCTCCCTTTTCATTTTGAAGGACAAAGCGATTACTCCTAAAATAGAAAAAAGAGCAAACAATTAATGTTATGAACCCAAAAATCCAAACAACAAGTTTTTGTCTGTCCATATTAATTTTGTCTAAAGAATGATGAAATTAATTAGATGTTATTTAGAAAGGATTTCCCTGTCTTCTCACGGTAAATAGATATGAGCCTGCTTAATTCTTTTTCAGAAAGTGAGACTATATTTGTTAATGTTTGAACATTTGGGTTATGTAAGCTCATATGCTTCAAATCAAAATAAGAAGATTCTTCACCAGAGTCTTTGAGATTCCATTCCCACATCATTGGCAGAAAATCAATAACTGTTTGAAGCTTACCGAAAGGTGAATCAGTTGGTTCTCTAATCTTGTCATCAAAAGATATTCCAACTATGTGTTGTACCAATGCAGTATCCTTTTCTTTGAGATCTCTATAAAAAGCGATTTTTAAGATGCCATGACAGTTGTTTTGAGGGCAACTTTGGTTAAGAAGTTCTTGATTCCATGATTCAAAGCGTAGCTGTTGAATTACTTTAACTATCGTTGGATCCTTTTTAGAAAATCCACATTCTGTGCATTCCCACCAATAACCCTTTTTTTGAAAATCCATATTTAATTAAGGTTTAACTAGAATTACCATAATGAACTTCTCTATGGCAATTTGGGCACAGAGCTCCTGCATTATTTACGGTGTCACTTCCCCCTTCAGACAGGGGGGTCCAATGGTGGACTTCTAAGTAAGGAGACCCATCGGAAGCTCTTTTGAAAGGGGCTTTATTACCGCATCTTTCGCATTTTCCATCTGCTCTTTTTAAAACCTCTACAATTACGTCTGGATTTCTTCGATAACCCTTTGAGATGACTTGTATGGGTTCAGGTTTTTCAGAAGCTTTAGAGATGCGTCTTCTTCTAGTTTCATCGTCGAGATTTGTTGATTCTTCAATTCCTTTGTCAAGTTCCTCTTGGAGGTTTTCTTCTGTCGTTGACTTTTCTAATCGTAACCATTCTGGTAATTCTTTTACATAGGACCATTTCCCAGGTTGAGCTCTCGGTTTTAGCGGTTCATCATTACCAGTTTTTATAAGGTTCTTAACTGAGTATTTATTAGGTAAACGGTTGAGGTCACATATTGATATTAGATTGATACATTCTGAATCGCCAACTTTTAAATAAATTTCTTCTTCATTTGGCTGATACTGTTTTATATGCTTATTTAATTCATCTAACCGTACTTGAGAAAGTTCTTGTTTATTTTCCCAGCCTACAACTTTAGCCTCAAAACAGATCTTGTCTAAATCAGTGGTAGTAGAAATGTAAAGAGGGATAGGTTTTTTTTCACTTGGAGCATTATCTGCCAATAGCCTTATAGTATGACTGGAATACGGCTGTAGGTAAAATATCTTATTAGGATATTCTTTCTGGGCTTCTAAAATTTCTTCCAGAACACTCTCGTAAACTCCATTAAGAAAAAGCGATTTTCTCATATCGGAATTTATTAAATCTTATCATCATTACATTTAACGTTTCTCGTATTGCTGAAAGTTAAATTACTATTTTACTATTCGGTATTCAGAAAACAAAACATGCATGTTTGCATGGTGAATTAATTATGCAGTTTAGCATAAACTTATTGGAATCTATCTTTCTTTACCCATTCAAGGGAAATTCCTTCTAAATAATCGACTACAGATTCAATTACTTCTTGATCGACATCTTGGAATTTTTCGCTCAAAACTTCTCTAGCATTATATGGTTCATTTCCCTTGTATTGGTAACCACCTTCTTTAGATTCGTAGGGTACACTATTTGCTGGATCTTCAAATTTATTTAAAAACCAAAGAGCCATTTTCTTTTCTTCATCAGTTTCTAAAGGCAGTTTAGGAGTGATTCCTTTCAAATACTCCATTGAGTTTGAAATCTGAGCAAGTTGTCTTCCTAAACTTTCATTCATTGATTCATTTATTACCTTTGCGGCATTAGCAAAAGCAGAAGTGTCAATTTTAGGAATTTTAATAGTGTTAAACTCTTCTTCGTTAATTCTAAGTTTCTCAAGATCTGTTTCTAGTTCTGAAACCTGTTCTTCCAGTTTCTCCTTTTCATCTTTAATATTAGCAATGGTACTAGCTTTTTCTTGGTCATACTGTTCAAGTTTCTTTAGTTCTTCATTCTTTTTTTCAAGCTGGTCCTTAGTATTCTCTAACTTTCGTTGTAAAGAGTCATTATACTCTTCTAGTTGTTCTTTCATACTTTCAAAGTACTCCCGAATTTTCATAGGAGTTAAATCTTTGTAGTGTTGAACCTGAGATTTTAATTGCTCTATTTGTGCTTCTTTTGCTTTTATTATCTCGTCTTTTGCAGAAATGTATTCCTTACTCCAATATATCTTTGCTAACCAAGCAAGAACTGCAGCTGCACCACTAAGAATTGTACCTAAAATGTAAGCAATTTCCATTTGGAAAATTGATTGTAGGTTAAATATATAGCTTATAGATCAGATAAGTGTATAAGCACCTTGTCTGATTATTTGATCTAATTTCCATGCTGTGTTCAAGTTCCCATCAAATGTCCTGTTATACATCATTCCTTCTCTTTACCTCCCGGAACTCTTCTATAGCAACACTACCATATTCAATTGCGTGATTCATAAATTCTCGATACCCAACTGCATCAAGTAATTGGTTAGGAATCATATCAATGTTATCAGTAATATGTTGTCTTATTGGTAACTCTGGATAACCGTCCTCCCTCATAAAATCTGCATAAGGCATGAATGTCAATATGAGCATTCCAAATGGCATATACCTTTCTCTAAGGTCACGCAATACATCTACTTCATCATCTGGGACTTCCATAAACCAAGGTGGAACTAATGGTTCAGTATAAGATTGAATGGGATCAAGTTCAGAGTGTAGGGTGGGCGTGAGGTATTTTTCTAGCCATGTTTGAATGAATTCAGTTTGAAATTCTTGCCATGTTAAAAGTTCTAAGTTTGTATTCTGACAAGCTTCAAAAGCACCTTCCTGAAAACCATTGCTTGAAATAACGTATCCTGAGTTAATACCAAGATCTCCTAAGACTGTTCTGAAAGAGTGGACTACAGCTTGGGGAACTCTTCGTGTCCAATGTTTACATTCACAAGCAATTGTAAGTGTTCGACCATCTATTACTTCTTCTCCGTACACATCTATCTCAACCTCACCTCTTACAGTTTCAAACGTTCGTTCCACATCAACATCAAAACCACATTCCTCTAGTATAGTACCAACTTCATCCTGTAAAGCTCTCCAATCTTCAGGGGTATTTTCTGTTATCAACATAAATAATGATTCATAGCCTTATTTTACATACCAATTTCTAGTAAAGAATGGTATGCATAATATTTCAAAAGGTCTATTAACTATATGGGAGACCGGATTTTAATGTATCTCCTATATTCTAATACCGTTACAAATAGAGGAAATAAACTGCGATAACATATTTTGCTTGTAAGAATTCACCTGTAAGTAAAAAGAATGCTATTCGAGATATAGAGATGGAATGGCATACATATTATGTTCAAGTACCAAGGGAAGAAGAGATAGATATACATGTGGTAGATCATCCAGAACATGGTAAGGATTTGAGGACTGATCCTGATAAAACGGATCGGAATAATCTTGATGATTTACTGGATTGTTAGTTATGGGATCAACCTTTGTTGAATTCGAAATGCTTTTCCATCTCCTCGATTAGTTGACTGGGTTTTACTTCTAATGCAAGAGAGAGTTTATAAACAGTTAATATTGAAGCTGTTTTTTCTCCATTTTCAATTTCAGATATGTAAGACCGATCAAGAGAGCCGAGTTCAGCAAGCTTTTCCTGAGAGATATTCCGGTCTAACCGTAGTTGCCTAACAGTTTGACCAAGTGCTTTTCTTATGTCGGTTCCCTTTACCATCAGTTGAATAAGTAAAGGGAAATCACTTCTTTAGACTACGGGCTATACCCAACAAAAAAGTATATTTACTATGAATAAATATTATATAGTAATAGATAATGAGTCAGAGGGACCATTTACGATTGATAAATTAAAAGAAAAAAAGATTAATGAAGAAACATTGGTGTGGTGGGAGGGAGAAGATGATTGGAGAGAAGCTCAAAATGTAACTGCTTTAGAAGGAATATTTAAAGCAGAAATACCACCTCTGCCGGACCAGAAGAATGAGTATCAGAAGGGAAGGAAGTCAAATTTAAATAAGAAAACTTTTGCCAATGAGCTTAAAGTTTATGGCAAGGTATTAGGAGTTGCCTTAGCCATTTCACTGGTGATTTCTTTGGTATATTACTCAGTGGAGTTAAATCAAGTTCAAAATCCTGACGCAGCTTTGGATAAATATGATCGTGGGTACTTTCCAAATGCAGAAACGAGGATTGAAAATCGCAGAAATAACTTTGATAGATATATTGGAGGAGATGTAGCAGGGATAATATTTTTAGGGGCGATGGTAGGTACAGGCGGATATATAGTTTTCAGAGGGATACAGTGGGTTAACAAAAATTCTGATTAATTATTGATAACACATCTACAAGGGATTATTTCACAAATTACCTTATTATTAATGTGTAAATATCAAAATACATGGATAATATTAATAAAGAAGAACAAGGGGGAGGATGTTTTAATTGGTTAGTATTTCCTTTAATAATAATTCTCATTGGAGTATTTTTAGCATCATTCCAATATATTCTAATTGGCCTATTTGGGATAGGAGTAGTTACGTACATTCTAGTAAAAGTGCTTGATTGGTAAAAAGGAATTAATGTGGATAACAATTATTTTTTCTCGATAATCGGTCGTTCCCAAATGAGTAAGCCAGATTAAATATAAAGTAAGGGGTAGGATTGATTCTCGTATCCATAATTTGTAATTAGGAAAAGGTCACTTCAGTGAACTAAACAGTGACTATTAATGAAAGGTAGCACAAAAACAGTGTTTTTAGTATTCTGAGGCGGGTATTTGCGAGGGTTCGAATCCCTCCCTCTCCGCTCAACTATATTAAGGCTTTGTTTGACAGGCAGGTAAAAGCTTGTCGGACAAAGCCTTTTCGTTTTT
>Ga0207771_100483_pt1 | contig 23324 bp, 13 predicted proteins | sample A23M2SouthBayCA_2_FD_187731 | JGI IMG/M metagenome (GOLD analysis project Ga0207771, IMG submission 187731) | Aerobic enrichment media microbial communities from Eden Landing Ponds, California, USA - A23 M2 (2) (SPAdes) | ecosystem: Environmental > Aquatic > Marine > Unclassified | place...
TGCTGGCGACGTGGCGCCAGCAGGGACGCAACTCATACGACGAACTCAAGCGAGTCGTCCGAAACAACGAGATGACTTCACGCGCTCAGGCTGTGCCCACCGTTGAGCCTTCGGGCTAAACACGTACCAGCTGTCTAACTCCCGTTCGAGACCTGTGAGGATGGCTTTCTGGAGGTCCAGTGCGCGCTCGCGGAACCCGCAGGGAACGCAGTACTCGATAGTGACGTCTGCCATGACGGGTTCGTAATGGCCTGTGTGGGTAAAACGTGTCGTCATCACTGGTGTCCCGACCGCTACTCACGCTGCTGGGTGACAGCCCTCGACGTGCTCGCTAGCAGATGTATCGACTGCAGCGAGGATCGTGCGATGAAAGCCCTCGGCCCGCTCACGGTCGCTGACCGGGATATTCTCGCTCTCCGCACCGCCCGCGAGGATAGTGCCCGCTCAGGCGACTAAACTGTACGCGAGCACGCCTCGCCCTTTCAGTCCGCCAGGAAACCGCCCCGCAACCGCGACAGTCCCGCACAGCACCGCGACGGCCTCACACCTCCCCAGCCTCTTGCGGTGCTCACTCCGTTGCGCTCCTCATCCCTCGCACGGTTTCCGACTCGCGCATGAACGCGCGAGACAGCGCGCGCCACGGTGGACAGTCGAACGACGCGCGCCACAGTGGACCGCCGAACGATTCACGTCACGCTGGCGAGTCGAACAGCACACGTCACCGAAGAAAATCGAACCGCGCGATAGTGTCACTCCTCGTCGGAGAGCCGAAGCGTCGCAGTCCGTTCCCAGGAGTTCTCGTCGATCACGGCGATCTCGCGCTGGCCGAAGACGTAGAGGTAGTCGTCGACGTAGCGGGCCCGGACCGCACCGCCCGCGTCGACGGTGGTCTCGACCGACAGCGACTCGTCGGTGTAGTCGACGACCAGCCCCTCCTCACCGACGGGCAGGAAGAACACGCCGTGGCGCTGGTCGATGGTGAACGCGTGGTGGTTGCTCGAGACGCGCGACCACCCGTAGTCGAAGACCTTCGAATCGGCGATCGTCGGGTCGGTCGGCTCCGAGACGTCGAACAGCACGGCCTTAACACGGCCGTCCTCCTGGCCGATACCGAGGACGTGGTCGTCGTCGACGGGGTGGAGATACGACGAGAAACCGGGAAGTTCGAGGACCCCCTGCTCGACGGGGTCGGCGGGGTCCGAGAGGTCGACGACGTGGAACGGGTCGATCCGCCGGAAGGTGACGAGATAGGCCGTGTCCTCGACGTACCTGACGGCGTAGATCTGCTGGTTCTCGCCCATCCCCTGGACCGCACCGACGCGGTCGAGAGAGTCGGAATCGAGCGTGTAGAGGTCGTTCTCGCTCTCGCCACCGGCGAAGACCGGCACCGTCGTCGCGATGCGGAGGTGGCCGTCGTACTCGTCGAGCGAGAACTGGTCGAGCGGCCGCCCGGGGACCGTTCCGTGGGCCGCGACCGAGAGGTCCTCGCCGATGTCGACGCGGACGATTCCGGTGGTGGTGAACTCCCGCGAGTGGTTCTGCATGTAGTTCTGGACGTCCGTCGAGAGGTTCTCGGAGACGGTCCGGCGCTCAGTCTCGTCCAGCGTCGCCAGCCAGTTCTCGACGGTCGCCTGCACCTCGACGTAGTAGGCCTGGTTCGACAGGTCGTAGCCCTGCACCTCGCGGAGGCGGTCTTTGACGCGGTCGGGCACCGTCTCGGAGTCGAGCAGGGCGTCGGTGTAGGCCGCGCCGTAGTCGAACGGTTCCGTGTAGGTGACGTACAGCGAGTCGGCCGAGACGTAGACCGCGGTGGAGCGCCAGCTCCCGACGAACCCGACGCTGTCGGTCACCTCGCCCGTCGCGGGGTCGAGGGAGATGGCGACGTAGGTGGCGTCGACGGGGACGGGCTCGCGCGGGTGGTGGATGTCGCCGCAGTCGACGCTCGTGCCGTCCATCGGTTCGACGGGACACCGGGGCGCCTGGGCGACGGGCACCTGCACGACGAGGTAGACCTGGCCGCCGGTCTCGCGTGCGGCGACGATACTGCCGTTGCGCTCGCGCTCCCACGCTCTCGTGGGTTCGCTGGGCGTGCTGACGTCGTAGCCGACGACGCCGTCGCCAGTGAGCACGACGAGCGTGTCGTCGACGAGCAACTGTCGCCCGGAGACGTTTATCTCACCCACGAGCGCGGGGTCGGCGGGGTCGTCGGTGTCGATCACGTGGGTCGTCCCGAACCGGCGCTCGCGCTCGCTCGCCATCGGTTCGGGTTCGGGCCCGCGGTCGACCGGCATCGGAACGGGGCGCGGTCCCGCCGAGTAGTAGAAGTGCCGGCCGTCGGTCTTGACCAGATCCGGTTCGTCGATGCCCTCCACCTGGACGTTCGTCGTGCCGGCACGCGAGTCCGAACCACCGTCCGAAGAACCGCCCGCCTCCCCCGATGTCGCGGCGTCCCCGCCGTCGCCGCCGTCAGCGGCCGGTTCGCCCGTCGTCTCGACTGCCCCGTCCTGGCGAACCATCCCGCCGCCGAACATCCCGGCCGAACCCCCCCGCTGGACGTAGTTGGCGAACGCATCCGAGTCGTTGAACGTCGCCATCCCCTCGACGACATCGCTGCCGTTGCTCGACGGTCCGTCGTCACCCGGCGCCCCATCGCCGCCCGGCGGTCCGTCGCCGCCGAGCGGGTCGGCCACGACGAACGCCGCCGCCCCGACCGACACTGCGCCGAGCAGGAGTACGGCGACGACGCCGACGGAGAGTTGCCTGTTCATACCCTCCGATCGACTCGTACTGATAAACCCTTCTCGTAGCATCAAACGCCGATTGGAGGCATCCAGTAGAGCGATCGAAACGTGGTGGCACGTGGTTCCGAATAGCCGAATGTGGCCCCACGAGCATCCGCGCCGAGCGAAGCGAGGCGCGGTTCACTTCTCGCGAGGGAGCGAAGCGACTGAGCGAGAAGGTAGTTTTTCCCCAAGTTTTTGCAACGGGGGGTGCCCACAGGGAGCGTAGCGACCGAGGACACCCCCCGCAGTAAAAAGTGGGTTCTAGTCGTCGGCGATCACGGTTTCGGAGTCGTCTGCGACCAGCCGGTCCATGGCGTCGACCATGGCCGCGACGGACGCGCGGGTGATGTCCGAGTCGTTGGCCGAGACGGTGACGGTCTGGTCGCCCCGGGACATCTCCACCTCGACGGTGACGACGGCGTCGGTGCCGCCGGTGATGGCGTCGACGTGGTAGGAATCGAGGCGGGTGTCGAACGAGTGGGAGAGTGCGGCCTGGACGGCGTTGATCGCGGCGTCCACAGGTCCAGAACCGGTCTCGGCCTCGGTGCGTTCCTCGCCGTCGACGCGAAGGGTGACCGTCGCGGTGGGCGTCTTGCCGCCGGCGACGGTCGTCAGGTCGACGATCTCGACGCGGCGGTCCCGTTCCCGCCCGGTGACCTCCTCGGCGATGGCCAGCAGGTCGGCGTCGGTGACGCGCTTGCCACGGTCGCCGATCTCCTTGACCCGCGAGACGATTTCGTTCAGGTCATCGTCGCTGACTTCCACGTCGTGCTCGTCGAGGGCAGCCTCGACGCCGGCGCGGCCGGCGTGTTTGCCCAGCGCGAGGCGACGTTCCCGACCCACCTTCTCGGGCGGGTAGGGCTCGTACATCGCCTCGTCTTTGAGCGTGCCGTCGGTGTGGATACCCGACTCGTGGGTGAAGGTGTTCTGGCCGACGACGGCCTTGTTGGGCGGGAGCTGGATGCCCGTCGCGTTGGCGACGAGTTCCGCCAGGTCGTACACCTCCGTGAGTGTGAGCGTCTCGACGCCGTAGCCGTGGTCGAGCGCGATGGCGACCTCCTCGATGGCGACGTTGCCGGCGCGCTCGCCGATCCCGTTGACCGTGCCGTGGACGACGTCTGCGCCCGCCGCGACCGCCGTGAGGGCGTTCATCACGGCCAGACCCAGGTCGTCGTGGGTGTGGGCGCTGACGGGCCCGAGCTTCGAGAGCCGGGAGACCGCATCGATTGCGCCATCGGGCGTCGCGTGACCGACGGTGTCGGCCCAGCAGATCCGGTCGGCGCCCGCGTCGAGCGCCCCGCCCAGGAGTTCTTCGAGGTAGTCGAGATCCGCCCGGGAGCCGTCCTCGCCGATGACCTCGACCCAGAGGCCGTGGTCTTTGGCGTATTCGACCAGTTCCTGGGTGTTGTGGACGTTGTCCTCGTGGGAGGTGCCGACTTTCTCGGTGATATGCCTGTCACTGGCGGGGACGACGAGGTTGATACCGTCGACACCGCACTCCATCGCCAGATCGATATCGCGCTGGAGCCCGCGACAGAAACTCGTCACCGTCGCGTCGAGGTCGAGTTCGGCGACTCGCGAGATGGTCTCGCGCTCGCCGGGGCCGGTGCAGGCGCTGCCGGCCTCGATGAATCCCACGTTCGCGCGGTCGAGTCGACGCGCGATGCGGGCTTTCTGGTCGGGGGTGAGCGAGACACCTGGCGCTTGCTCGCCGTCGCGTAGCGTCGTATCGAGAAACTGTACGTCTCCGACGTCACTGAGGTGAGTCGTCTCGGGATGGTCTCCGAACAGCGTCGTCCCTTCGCGCTCACCGGAACCGTCACTCATAACGGAGAATTTCGCGGCCAGCCGCCGTGGGGCGACTTCCTCTATCCTCCGTGTCGGTATGGTCCGACATCGTAGGCGTCAGTCTGTCACGGTCGGCTATTAAAGTGTTGGATCCGCCCGCACCCGTCTCTCACAGCGGTCAGTCCGACACGCCATCGACCGACGCGTCCTCGACCACGCGAACACTGTCGCCTGGTTCGACGCCCTCGGCGACGCCACCGGCCAGTTCGACGAGTGTGTCCGCGCGTGCTTCCCCGCTCCCGGTCCACGGCGAGAGCGTCCGCGCCTGGACGACCTCCTCGTCTTCGACCCAGAGGACGTCCAGCGGCGTCCGGACGAACAGCATGTGGACGCCGTGCTGGTCCGGGTCGACGAACCGGCCGAGAACTGGAAGCCCACCGAGCGCGACCTTCACCGGGTCCCGCCTGACCGGGAAGACGAGCGCGTACTCCTCGGGGACCGAGGCCCGTCCCATCAACCCCTTGACCTGGGCGAACAGCGAATCAGCCGTCTCGACGTCCGTCGCGAGTACCTGCCGGTCGCCGTCGGCCGACTCGTGGACGACGCGCATACGGCCTGCTTTCCCCGACCGGGCAAAACGTTTGTGGCGACGACAGCCTCAAACGCGGCTCTGGGACCGACGACCGCGACGGCGGCTCCCCGTCGAACGCAGCAGTTTACAGTCTGAGTAAACCTTATGCGACGGTGTCCCCTCTGGACGGGTATGGTCGAGCGCGCAGACACAGTGGAAGACGTGCCGATCCCGGCGACGTACGTCACCAGCGTCGCGGCCCGCAACCTGGTCGACGAGGGCGAACTCGCGGAAGCGCTCGCGTCGATCCACGAGCGGATGGTCGACGGTGCCGACGCGATCCACGAACAGTACCGCTCCGAGGACAATCCCGAGCCGGTGGCCGTCGCCGACGGACTCGCGACGGTCGTCTTCGTCACCAGTGAGACGTGGGAACAGGTGCTAGCGGACGTCCCCGAGCAACTGCGGGCCCCGGCGAAGACGACGCACGCCGAGTTCGCAGGCGAATTCGACGTCGACGAGGAGCGACTGGAGGGGTACGACCCGCTCGTGATGCCCTCACAGGAGGTCGGCGAACTGGTCCGTGCCGGCCTCTCGCGACGGCAGGCAGAGGTCCAGGTGCTCCGAAACAGGGGACTCACACAACGTGAGATCGGCGAGACGCTGGGGATGGCGACGAACACCGTCAAGGTACACTGCCACCGCGTCGATACGAAAGTCGAGAACGCGACGCGACTCCTGGAACTCGTCGGCGCGGACACAGCGGAATCCCACGCGGCCGCCGGGGAGCCTCGATCGGACGGGTGAGGCCGCGTTCGGTCGCCGGCCGCGTGACTTGGTTTGGCCGAGCCTACCGCACCCGGGTGCCCCGGTCGCGATTCGATGGGAACAGAGCCGCTACCAACCGGTAAGAAACGATTATTCGTCCGCGCCGTCTACGGAATACTACCACTACTCCGATGTCTGGAGCCGAAATCGACGCCCGAGCCGACGAAGGTGTCGGCGGTGCGAACGCAACCGAACTGACTGAACCGACCGAATCGACCGAACCGACCGAACCGACAGAGCTGAGCGCCGGTGGGGACGCGACCGACCCGCGACTGTACGACGAAGCGACGCGCGTCGTCAGCGGTGCGACCGGGGACGCCGTCGTCGTCGGTGTCGTCCACGACCACCCTGCGAGCGTCTATCGCGCCGGACGGGTCGTCGAGGCGGCCGGCCCCGACGTCGTCGCCGTCGAGCTGCCCCCGCTCGCGCTCGAACTCTTCGAGTCGCTGCCGCCGGCCGCCGCCGACCCCGACGCAACGGGGGACTCGACGGGCGACGACGCGAATAGACCGAACGAGATGAGCGCCGCACTCGCCGCGGCCGACGGCGCCCGGACGGTCGGGATCGACGGGATCGACCCCGGATTCCTCCGTGGACTCGCCGGGTTGCTCCGGCGTGAGGGCGCGACGCTCGACACCGTCGGCGACGTCGCCCGGTCGGTTGTCGGTGTCGGGCAGCAGACGCTCGCCTGTAGCGTGGCGGCGAGACGGGGCGACACGCCCGACCACGACCGGATACCCCGTGGCGGCGCGGACTACGAGGTGACCGCCGCGGACCCGCCCGTGGTCCAGGCCGAGGACGAACGGCGCCACCGCTCGCGGAGTCGCTCACTGTTGCGTGCCATCGAACGGCCACACGCCGACCGCCTCCTCGACGCCGCCCGCGAGGACGCGATGGCGCGACGGCTCGCCCGACGCCTCGAGGAAGGTACTGTCGTCGCCGTCGTCGGATTCGAGCACCTCGACCCCGTGGCGGACGGACTCCGGGCCGTCCAGAGCGAAAACCGGTAGGGGAACGGTGAGGGACGGACCGCGGACCGGCGCGTGGGTCGGCGGCTACCTGTCGTGCGTGCGGTTCAGAAGGTCGATTTGAGGTGGATCTCGTCGCCGGCGATCTGCTCGACCGACTCGTGGCGAAGCGGGTACATCTCCTCGCTTTCGTCGGTCCAGCCGAGTGTCTCGCGAACGCTCTGTGAGAGGCCAGTGTCCGGGCGGACGTGGGCCTCGTCGCCGCGGATCCGCTCGACCGTCCCGATCATCTCTCCGTCTGCGGTCATGACTTTCTTCCCTTCGTCGCTGTTTCTGAAGTTTCGTACCATGGACATCACGCGGATCGTGGGACGGGGGGTCGGCCGGAGTGCTGTCCCCCGACCCGCGGCCGTCGCTTCGAAACGACCGTGTTTGGCTATAGAGTGACTATGCGAACCGACCGACTGCGCCCCGACGACGTAAGCACAGGTGACACTCGCGACGTCCGGGGGCAGAAACGCGACCGCTTGCACACCGGGGAACAGGCCGAGCCTATCGCCGCGTCGAGCGGCGAACGACGGTGAAAGACTGGATCACGAACCGCAATACCATCGGCTTACCGGCCCGCTGGACCGGGTTACTCGCTCGTGGCGGTCGAACACCGAGGCGGACAGCGTCGGGCCACAGGAGATCGGACACTCCCGACGCGAGCGTCCCGCGGTGGATGGATTCAAGCGCGTCGCGGCCGACCGGTCGAGCATGGAGAAGACGCCGTCAGGCACGTCGGTCGGCGTCGACGACCCCTACGCCCACGTCGACCGCTGTGATCACTGCACCGACGAGGGTCGGTGTCGGTTCGCCGTCGAACAGGGCGACCGCGACCCGGCGTTCGCCGACGCGCGCAGTCGCGAGGAGTTCCGGTGTCCCGTCGTCAGCGACCTGGAAGAAGAGGGCCTGACCGGCCCGTGGGCGTGGGCCGACTGTCCGCACTTCCGGTCGCGGACCCACGACCGCGAGTGCGCCAGGTGTGGCCTCGAAGAGCGCCGGAGCGCCCACGACGACGAGCGACCGCTCCTGGAAGAACACCACCTCTCGTACGCCGACAGGGACGCCACCGAGGCCGAGGAGGGCGCGGAACCGAGTCACGAGATCACGGTGTATCTCTGTCGGTGGTGTCACGCGAAGATCCACGACTCGTGGGCGAAGATTACGGACGACGCGAACCCCGACCCCGAAGCCATCGCCGAACGCGAGGGGCGACGCTCGCGCGAGCAGGACGAACTCGGGTTCCAGTCCGCGGCCGAACGGTACGACCGCGAAGACGGGACGGAGTGACCACCCCCTCGAGGTTCGCGTCGTCCGTGATCAGGCCTCGTCGGGCTCGTCGACGCCCGACGTGAGCGGCGGCGGGTCGCTCACGTGGACGGACAGCGAGGCCGCCGCGAGTCCGCCGACCAGGACGAGAAACCAGTAGTTCGACAGCCGGAAGAGAAAGACCGCGGCCGTCGCCGTCGAGAGGTCGAGCCCACCCACGGCGGCGGTCACGCCAGCTAAGGCCACCTCGAACCCGCCCAGTCCCCCGGGAAGCGGGACGACGTTCAACAGTGTCACGACCGGCACGGCGAACACGACCAGCGCGTAGGGGACCGGGTCGCCGATAGCGAGAAAGCTCGTGTACAGCGGAAGGAGAAAGAAGACCCAGCCGGTGACCGCGAACGCGACGGTAGTGGCGAGTGCGCGGCGGTCACCCGCCAGTTGACCCACCGAATCGGCGTAGGTACGGACGACACCTTCGACGGCTTCGGGCGCCAGGGCGGCCTCGACCCGGGCCGACAGTCGGCCGACCGTCCGCCGGAGCGCGGCGGCGACGCGGAGTGCGATCCGTTCGAGCAACGGCCGGCGGTACACAGCCAGATACGAGAGCAGGAGGACGACGCCGGTTACGGCGACCATCGCGACGAGGACGTTCCGCAGGAGCGGTCCGGTCGGGCCCCGGCGAGTGACCACCAGCAGGGCGAGGCCGGCGACCGCGAGGACGAGCGACGCGACGACGTTGAGGAAGGCAAACACCGACGCCGCGGCGAGCGTCGACTCGTAGGGCGCGTCGGTCTCGGTGCTGACCGTGTAGGACATGAGCACCGGTCCGCCGCTCTGGCCCATCGGGAGGACCTGCTTGAGGAACTCGCCGCTCAGGTACGCCCGCCGATACCGGGACCCGCCGACGGAATACCCCGTCGTCGCCACCAGCCGGCGGACGGCCTCGCTCCAGCAGGCGAGCGCGACCACCACCGACAGGAAGCCGACGGCCAGCACCGGCAGGTCCGCCGTCGCCAGTTCCGCCGCTACTGCCTCGGGACCGACGGCCACCAGAAACCCGCCGACGGCCAACAGCGCCAGCGCGAAACCGGCGACCAGCCGGGTACGGCGCGACATACCCGCCGGGACGGCGGGCGCGGGTAAAAGCCGCCCGGTCGATCTGACAACTCTACCGCGGGTGCCGGCTCGCCGCAGTGGGGCGGCTGTCCAGGCGATGCACTCCTCGCCGGGGCCGAGGATCGGTGGCGCGGCGCTCGGCCCGACCGAGACGACCGCCGAGGCGACGACGCCGGCGAGAACGACGAACCAGGCCGCGAACACCGGCAGGTTCGCCGACGACAGTTCTGCGAGCACCCGCCGAGGACCGACCACCCACAGGAAGGCACCCACGACCGCGAGCGCCAGCGCGAACCCGCCGACGATACGGAGTGTTCGCCGCATCTACCGGGCGGACACCGACGCCCGCGATAAACGCGCCGGAGCGAAATCCTGCGCGTTTCGGGGTCCTTTTGTCGGCCGGCACGCTACGGAGGGCTAATGACCCGCATCGACGTCATCGACAACCACGGCCAGTTCACACACCTGGAGCAGCGCGCGCTCCGGGACATGGGTGTGGACGTCGAACTCGTGGACAACGAGACGCCGCCCGAGGAGATAGACGCCGACGGCCTCGTCCTCTCGGGCGGGCCGGACATCGACCGCATCGGCAACTGCCCCGATTACCTCGACCTCGACGTGCCGATCCTGGGTATCTGTCTCGGCCACCAGATCATCGCTCGCGAACTCGGCGGCGAGGTCGAATCCGGCGACTACGGCGGCTACGCCGACGTCACGGTTCGCATCCTCGACGAGGACGACCCGCTACTGGGGTCGCTCGCACCCGAAACGCGGGTGTGGGCCAGCCACGCCGACGAGGTGACACGCGTCCCCGAGGGGTTCGAGCGGACCGCAGACAGCGATATCTGTGGCGTCGAGGCGATGAGCGACACCGACCGCGACCGCTACGGCGTCCAGTTCCACCCCGAGGTCGCCCACACCGAGCGCGGCGAGGAGGTCTTCGAGAACTTCCTCGCTATCTGTGAGTAGGGCGGCGGCCAGTCTGTCTCCGAACCGTTCGTACACTCTGTTCGTCTGTCAGTGTGCAGTACAGGCCAGGTTGAACGCTAAACGCACTCCCTACACATAGCGACTAGTTCGACTACACGAGCGCCCGAACCTGCCTCGGGTACGAGATCACGTTGTCGACGGGTTACGACAGCCAGGCGGCCACGCCCTCGTGCCCGAAGACTGTTCGATCAACGACGATAGCGTCGAGCGTGTCACTGGTCGGCGTCACACCCCCGAACGCCCCAGCTATCGCGTCTCCGGCACGCGCCAGCAACCCGCCAAGTGACTCGACGAGGCCGTCCGCCAACTCCGCTCTAGCGTCGACGATACCCGCTGTGTTACCCGACGTGTCTACTCCGAGCGGTGGCGCCGTCGTCTGGGTATCGAGCGGCGCTGGTGTCGGTGAGGCAGTGGGAGTCGGCGTCGGCGTTGGAGTCGGGGTTGCCGTAGCTGTCGGCGTCGCAGTCGGCGTGGCCGTCGGAGTCGACGTTGGCGTGGCTGTCGGCGTTGGCGTCGGCGTCGGTGTCGGCGGGGCTGTCGGGGTTAGGGTGGCTGTCGGTGTCGGCGTCGCAGTCGGCGTGGCCGTCGGAGTTGGCGTCGCAGTCGGCGTGGCCGTCGGAGTTGGCGTCGCGGTCGGCGTGGCCGTCGGAGTTGGCGTCGCGGTCGGCGTGGCCGTCGGAGTTGGCGTGACTGTCGGCGTCGGCGTCACAGTCTCGGTCGGTGTCACCGTCGTCTCGTTGGGAGTCGGGGTTGCGGTGGCAGTCTCCGTGGGCGTCTCGACAGGTTCGACCGTAACGTTCAGCGACGCCTGGCCGTTCAGCGTCGCCGGTCCGCCGTCGATGGCCTCGGCAGTCAGCGTGTACTCGTCCGGCGCGAGCGAGTCGAGCACGACCGACTGACCTGCGGGAACGGGCACTGACTGGAGCGTGTCGTTCTGGACGAACACCGTCGCGTCGATCGGTTCGTCGTTGGTGACCGTGACGTTCCCGTCGCTCTGGGAGACGTCGAGGTCGATGGCACACAGTTCGACGACGATCTCGACCGACTCGGCGTCGTCGACCGGGACCGCCGTCAGGTTCGGGTACGGTCCGGGCTCGTCGAAGTCAGTCTCGTTGGCCTCTTCGACGGGCACGTACGCCCGGAGCGTCCAGTTGCCCGCCTCGGGCGGCAGGTCGACCGTCCCCTCACCCGGTGAAACTCCGGCGACCGTCCGCTGCTCGCCCTCGAAGAAGGCCACGAGCGCGACGTCCTGGTCGTTCGGGTTCGTGACGGTGACCGACAGTTCGCGCGTCGCCGTCCCGTCGGCGACCGGCCGTGCACAGACGTCGGTCTCGACCTGGAGGCTGTCGAGTTCCGGTTCGGGTGCCGGTGCCTCGATCGTGACCGTGTACTCGTCGACGCCCTCGATCGGGACTGGCTGCCCGTCGGCCGTCGCGGTGAGCGTGTACTCGCCCGCGTCGAGCGGCCCGACGGTCGCGTTCCCGCCAGCGGGCACTGAGGTGTTCGCGACGACACCACTCGCGTTCTCGACGGTGAGGTTCACCGCCACGTCGTTGGGGTTCTCGACGGTGACGTTGCGCCCCTCGACGGTGACCGAGAGGTTCTCGAAGGCGACCGGTTCGGCCGCCGTTCCCGCCGCGGGGCCGTACGCGCGCTCGACGCCCTGTTCGGGGACGAACTCGCCGGACACAGTGTTTCCACCCGTGTCGACGCTGCTGCCGGCCACGAGCTCCCAGGAACCGTCAGTGGTCCCGTTCGACCGCCAGAGCCGGAGGTCGCTCTCGTTGACCCTCTCCGGGAGCGCCGCGTCGTCGTAGGGGAGCACGAGTTCGACGCGCGGAGCCTCGTCGGTGCCCGCGACTCCGACGAACGGCGCGCTCGCGTCGTCGATAGTGACGGGCGTGGCGCCGTCGGGGAACGCAGGCACATCACCGGCTCCCGGGACCTGTCCGGTGATGCCGCGTGACCCCGCCACTCTGACGTTCGTTCCGGTAAGACTAACGCCGGTGACCGGACCGATGTCGAGTTCCTCGGCGACGACCTGGGCAGCGTCACTGGCGTTCACGGCAGTCACCGCACCCGTCACGACGACGTCGACGAGCCGCGTGTCGCTCGGTTCCGCGAGTTCGCCGGTCGCCACGGAGTAGAGCGAGACCGCCGTCTCGATATCCTCGATCGTGGCGTCTTCTACGACGTTGTCACTGGAATCAGTGATCTCGAATCCGATGGGTGCACCCGCGATCTGGGTACTGACGAAGCGGTTGTCAAAGCTCAGTCCTGCGAGCCCCACTGCTACTTCTGCGCTGTTTCGGATCTGATTGCCGTCGAATAGGTTGTCGTTGGAGTCCTCAAGGACGATGCCGGTATCCACCTCGTTGATCTCGTTGTCCACAGCCCGTCCGCGCGAAGACACAGCGAGTAAGATGCCGGTGTCACCGCCAGAGATGTCGTTGTCGACGATTTCGAAGTCGTTGGCGAGTGAGAGAGATATCTTGGCGTCTCGGAAGACGCTGCGACGGATCGTGACGTTCGGGCCACGACCGTCGACACCAACTGATTCGCCCGGCTCCCGGCCCCGGACCGTGCTGTCGGTGACGAGGAGATCCGTCACGCGATCGAACGCGACCCCAGTTCCCACGTCGCTGACACTGAGACGACGCACAGCCCCGTCCTCGACGTCAGCGAAGTCGACACCGGTCTCGAACCCGCTTACGCTCGCGTTCGCGAGGGTCACATTTGAGAGGTCAGTAGCCAGCGCCACCCCGGTGCTGTTAGCCCCGCTGTCGGCCGCCCGAACTTCGAAGCTCTGCCCGTCGATGGTAACATCGCTCGTTCGGACATCCAGACACGGACCGGTACCCGACGCCTCGATGTCGTTCGTCAGCGTGTACCGACCGGGTTCGTCGATAACGGTGCACGACGATAGTTCGGTGGCTACACCGTCGCCGGTTCCGTCACCGTCGCCGTTCTCTGCCCGAATTGTCACCGTGTAGACCTCCTCGCCCTCGACGAGGATGACCTCGCCACCGCGTTCGGCGCTGAGGTCGTACTCGCCGGGTGCGAGCGGGCCGACGGTGAGGTTCCCCGCCGCCGGAACCGGACCCTCGAAGACGGCACCGCTCGCGTTCTCGACGGTGAGGTTCACCGCCACGTCGTTCGGGTTCTCGACAGTGACGTTGCGCCCGTCGACGGTGACCGAGAGGTTCTCGAAGGCGACCGGTTCGACCGCCGTCCCCGCGGCGGGGCCGTACGCGCGCTCGACGCCCTGCTCGGGGACGAATTCACCGGATACGGTGTTTCCGCCGGTGTCGACGCTGCTGCCGGCGACGAGTTCCCACGCGCCCGCAGTCGTTCCGTTCGACCGCCACAGCCTGAGGTCGCTCTCGTTGACCCCCTCCGGGAGCGCCGCGTCGTCGTAGGGGAGCGTCAGCGACGCGCTCGCCGTCTCCTCGGTCCCCACGACGCCGACGAACGGCGCGCTCTCGTTTCCTGCATCGACGACCGGCGTGACGTTCGCGGGGAACGCCGGGAGGTCACCGGTACCTGGCACCTGCCCGGTGATACCGCGCGAGCCGGCCACCGAGACGTTCGTCGCGTCGAGAGCGATACCGGTCACCGGGCCGATGGACAGCCCCTGGGCGACGGCCGTCGACCCGTTGTCGGTGTAGATCGCGGTCGCCGCGTCGGTCACGGTAACGTCGGTGAGGGTGGCACCGCTGGGGAACTCAGTCGGTGATTCGGCAATGTATCCCTCACCCGTCAGGGAAAGAGCGGTGTCGGCCCCGTCGATACTCACCCCCTCGATGTCGATATCGTCGGAATCGACGACGTCGAATCCCGTGTCGACGTTCGCGATCTGGGTGCCGGTGAAATTGTTGTTGTCGCTCATCCCAGCGACGAGCACAGCCCGGGCCCCGTTTTCGAGCCGGTTGTCCGCGAAGTCGTTGGACGGGGCCTCCACGACACGGATCCCGGTCTCGAATCCGGTCACGTTGTTGTCCGTGACGCGAGGTCCACCGCCATCCACGATCCAGATACCGATCTCGCTGTCTACGATGTCGTTTCCACGTATCTCGCCAGATCCACCGCCGAAGATGTCGATACCCGTGTCACCCATCGGGACGAGTTCGTTTCCGACGAGACTGAGGTTCTGAAATAGTCTAGCAGAGATACCAGTCCTCCGGACGTCCGACGAACCCCGAACGGTGCTGTCGGCAACGACTATGTCGGTGGTATCTTCAACGTCTATCCCAGTCGCCTCGTCGCCGGGTGCGTCACCCTGGACAGTGACGTTTCGGATCGCGCTCGACGCGACGTCGGTGACGTCGACCGCCAGGCCGAATCCATCGATGGTCAGGTCGACGACGGTCACGTTGGACAATGTCTCAGGCGCGAATCCTCCCACCGCCACACCGTTGGTGGTGCCACCGGCGGGTCGCGTGAGTGCGTATCCCTGGCCGTCGAGGACGACGTCACTCGACTGTATCTCGATGCAAGCGCCCGACTCGTCCACCTCCGCCTCGACGTCGCCGGTCAGGACGTACCGGCCGGGTTCGTCGATAACGGCACACGACGACAATTCGCTGGCCACGCCGTCGCCGGTTCCGTCACCGTCGCCTTCGTCAGCGATCGTCACGGTGTAGACGTCTTCGCCCTCGACGAGGACGGTCTCGCCACCGCGTTCGGCGCTGAGGTCGTACTCTCCGGGTGCGAGCGGGCCGACAGTGAGGTTCCCCGCCGCCGGAACCGGGCCCTCGAAGACGGCACCGCTCGCGTTCTCGACGGTGAGGTTCACGGCCACGTCGTTCGGATTCTCGACAGTCACGTTACGTCCCTCGACAGTGACGGAGAGACTCGCGAGTCCGGGCGGTGTTTCGGCTCCCGCCGCCGGACCGTAGACCCGCTCGACGCCCTGCTCGGGCGTGAACTCACCGGTCACGACGTTCTCGCCGGTGTCGACGCTGCTGCCGGCGACGAGTTCCCACGCGCCGTCGGCCGTCCCGTTCGACCGCCAGATCCGGAGCGCACTCTCCTCGATACCCTCGGGGAGCGACCCGTCGTAGGGCAGCGTCAGTAACACGCTTGCGTTCGGCCCCGTGCCGGTGATCCCGACGAAGGGCGCGCTCTCGTTGTCCGCCGTGACTGGCGTGACACCCTCGGGGAACGCCGGGAGGTCACCGGTACCTGGCACCTGCCCGGTGACGCCGCGCGACCCGGCCACCGAGACGTCCGTCGCGTCGAGGTCGATCCCGGTCACCGGACCGATGTCCAGCCCTTCGGCGACGACTGTCGAGTCGTTGTCGGCGTAGATGGCGGTCGCCGCGTTGGCTATCTCGACGTCGGCGAGTCTAACGTCCCTTGGGTATCGCGTCGGATCAGTGTCGAGATACCCCGGGTTTGTTAGCGAGACTGCAGTGTCAGCTACGCCGATGGTCGCACCCTGGATGACGATGTCGGCGGAATCGACGACGCTGAATCCCCTGTCGGCGTTCGCAATCTGCGTGTCGGTAAAGTTGTTCTCGTTGCTCTGGTCGCCAAGGCCTACCGCGAGGGTCCCGTTTTCAAACTGGTTGTCCGCGAAGTCATTGTTCTGGGCGTCCGAGACAGAAACTCCGACATCGAATTCGCTTACACTGTTATCCGTGACACGGTATCCATTACTCTCCACAATCGAGATTGCCCGTCCGCTGTCCGTAACGTTGTTTTCGCGTATCTCGGCACCGCTAGTGAGGACGAGAGAAATACCCCATCCACCATCTGGGGCAATGTCGTTTCTTGTGATAATGATGTTGTCAGACCGTGCGGCGTAGATACCAGTCTTCCGGACTTCGGAGGACATCTGGACCGAATTGTCCGCGACGATAAACTCGAAGCCCGATGATATGGCGATTCCCATCTGGTCACCTTCCGGCGGGGTGCCAGCGACTGTGACGTTCCGCACTGCACCCCCCTCCACGTCACGAATGTTGACACCCACGCCGAATCCCTCAACGGTCAGATTCGCGACCGTCACGTTCGACTGGGTCTCGGGTCCTTCCACTTTCACGCCGTAGGCGTTACTACCACTGACCAGCGTGAGTGCGTACCCCTGTCCGTCGAGGGCCACGTCGCTCGACTGTATCTCGATGCAGGTGCCCGACTCGGATACCTCCGCCTCGATGTCGCCGGTCAGCACGTACCGCCCCGGTTCGTCGATAACGGTACACGAGGACAGCTCTGTGGGCACGCCGTCACCGTCACCAGGTTCGTCACCGTCCTCGGCCCGGATCGTCACGGTGTAGACGTCTTCGCTCTCGACGAGGACGACTTCACCGTCGCGTTCGGCGCTGAGGTCGTACTCGCCCGGTGCGAGCGGGCCGACAGTCACCTCCCCGCCGGCCGAGATGGACGTCTCGGCGACGACACCACTGGCGTTTTCCACAGTCAGATTCACCGCTACGTCGTTGGGGTTCTCGACGGTGACGTTGGGGCCCTCGACAGCGACGGACAGACTCGCGAGGTCGGACGAAGCTTCGGCTCCCGCCGCCGGACCGTAGACCCGCTGGACACCAGTTTCTGGCACGAAATCACCGGTTACGGTGTTTCCGTCAGTGTCGACGCTACTCCCGGCCACGACCGTCCAGGCGTCAGCAGTCGTCCCGTTCGACTGCCAGAGTCGGAGCGCGCTCTCGTTGACGTCTTCGGGCAGCGCCCCGTTGTCGTAGGACAGGGTCAGTGACGCACTCGCTGTCGGTTCGGTCCCCGCGATCCCGACGAACGGCGCACTCGTATCGCCCACAGTGACCGGGGTGACACCCTCGGGGAATGCCGGGAGGTCATCCGCTCCCGGGACCTGTCCGGTGATGCCGCGGGACCCTGCCACCGAGACGTTCGTCGCGTCGAGAATGACCCCAGTCACCGGACCAATGTCGAGTCCGTTGGCGACGGCCGTCGACCCGTTATCGGTGTAGATGGCGGTCGCCGCGTCGGCTATCTCGACATCGACGAGTCGAGCACGGCTGGGATACCTGGTCGGTGGGTCGGATATGTACCCCTCGCCCGTCAGCGAGACTGCGATATCGGCCCCATCGATGGTCGCACCCTCGACGACGATGTCGTCGGAGTCGACAACGTCGAAGCCAGTGTCGACGTTCGTGATCTGCGTACCGGTAAAGCTGTTCTCGTCGCTCACGCCGATGAGACGCACTCCCTGGCCGGCGTTTTCGATCCGGTTGTCCGCGAGGTTGTTGTCCTGGGCCTCCGAGATATAGATCCCGATGTCGAACCCCGTCACGACGTTGTCTACAACGCGGTTGCGGCCGGTGTTAAACACCTGAATACCGGTGTCACCGTCAGACACGTCGTTGCCGGTGATCTCGGAGCCACCGACGAGCGCGAACGCGATCGCCGTGCCACCCGCCGGGGTGACATCGTTTCCGGTGACAGTGAGGTTCTCTAACTGCAACCCATCGATACCGGTCGTCTGCACGTCCGCGCTCCCCCGGACCGAACTGTCCGCGACCGTGAACTCGAATACGGAGTTGAGCTCGATTCCAGTCTGGTCTTCCTCGGGCGGGGTACCGACAACGGTGACGTTTCGCACTTCACCGCCCTCGACGCCGGACACTTCGATACCCACGCTGAAGTCTTCGGCCTGCAGGTTCTCGACTGTCACGTTGGACAGCGTTCCGGACCCATCCACCGCCACGCCGCTGGCGTTCCCGCCACTGAGTCGCGTGAGCGCGTACCCCTGTCCGTCGAGAGCGACGTCGCTGGACTGTATCTCGATGCAAGCACCCGACTCGGCCACCTCCGCCTCGACGTCTCCGGTTAGGACGTACCGCCCCGGTTCGCCGATAACGGTACACGAGGACAGTTCCGTCTCCACGCCGTCGCCGTCACTGTCGTCCTCGGCCTGTATCGTCACAGTGTAGACCTCCTCACCCTCGACGAGGACGACCTCGCCCGCGCGTTCGGCACTGAGGTCGTACTCGCCCGGTTCGAGCGGGCCGACGGTCTGGGTCCCATCAGCCGGGACCGGGTCCTCGAAGACAGCACCGCTGGCGTTCTCCACAGTGAGATTCACCGAAACGTCGTTCGGGTTCTCGACGGTGACGTTGCGCCCGTCGACGGTGACGGCGAGACTCTCGCTCGCCGGCGGCGGACACGGCTCGATATCGACGACGTACGTCAACAGGCCGTCGACCCGGACGGGCGTCCCGTCGTCGGTCTCGGCCCGGAGCGCGTAGCTCATCGCCGTGACGGGGATCTCGCGCGTCGCGCCGGCTGGGACGGTGACGTTGACGACGCTGCCGTTCTCGGCGACTCGCGTGACGCTCACCCGCTGGTCGTTCGGGTTCTCTACGGAGAGCGACTCGCAATCGACTGTGACCTCCAGACTCTCGATATCGGGCGTCGGCGGTACGTACTCGTCCTCGACGTCGGTTTGCGCGCCGTTCGAGATCTCGTCGCCGTCGGTGACGCCCTCGTTCGCAGCTGACTCGGCCGCCGTGGACGCCGACTGGGTCACCGTGACCTGTAGCTGGGTGATAGAGACCTCCTGGATCTGGGTCAGGCTCACGCCACCACGGGACGCCCCGCGGGCGGCGTTCTGGATCTGGACGACGTTAGCCACCTGCGACTGTGAGACCGCGCCCTCTGCGGCCGACCCCGCGATGACCTGGATCTGGATGATGTTCACGATCTGTATCTGGACGATCCCCCCTTCCGCAGCGCCGGTCGCGGCCGCCTGGATCTGCTCGACGTCGACCACCTGACTCTGTGCGGCACCCCGGGCCGCCCCCGACGCGCTCCCGCTCGCAGCTTTCTGTATCTGGACGACGTTGACCGACTGGCGCTGGACGAGCGCGCCGCGTGCACCGCCAGTCGCCGCCGCCTGTATCTGGGTGACGGACGCCGACTGGTACTGCGAGATCCCGCCCTCCGCAGCACCGGTCGCGGCCGCCTGGATCTGCTCGACGGTCACGCGCTGGTACTGGGCGATGGCACCCCTGGCGGCCCCGCGACCCGCGGCCTGGACCTGCTCGACGCTGGCCTCCTGTGACTGGGTGATCGCACCTTTCGCGGCGCCGAGTGCCGCCGTCTGGACCTTCTTGACGTCGACGGACTGGCGCTGGACGACCGACACAGTTTGCTCGGATTCGAGAACGCCCCGTGCCGCGCCAAAGGCCGCGGCCTGTCGCTGCTCGACGCTGACGTTCTGGCGCTGGGCGATGGCACCGTAGGCGCTCCCCTGGGCCGCCTCCTGAACCACCGGGACCGCGGTCACACTGTTGGTTGCGGCCGACTGGGCTGCACCGGCGGCAGCACCCTCACACGCGGCCCGTACGTCCCTGGCGCCGCCGCGGCGCTTCTCGGCGAGCGCGCCGTGGACCGCCCCGAACGAGGCGCTCTGTAGCTGGGTCACAGACACGTTCTGGGTCTGTGTGAGCGCCCCGCTGGTCCCCCCGCCGACGGCCGCCTGGAACTGTTCGACGCTGACGTTCTGGCGCTGGACGAGCGCGGCGTGCGTCGAACCAGCGGCGGCCGCCTGGATCTGCGTGACGTTGGCCGCCTGTGACTGATTGGCGGCTAGCCCCGCAGCGTCTCGTGCGGCCTGTATCTGTGCCTGCGTCGCCTCGATGCCCTGTAACTGCGCGAGCTCGACGCCGCGGTCGACCCCTTCCCGGGCCGCCGCACGCTTCTCTGTGGCGTTGAGACTGTCGGTCTGCTGGACGGTGCTATCGGCGACTGGTTCGAACGTCGATGCCGATGGCGAGACGACTGCTGGCCCCGGCGACAGGCTCGAACTGCCGTTCGGACCGGCTGGGGATTCACCGTCGGACGTGATAGCCGTCCCGGCGTCGGGCAGGGGGCCGGCGTCGGGCAGGGGGCCGATATCGGGCAGGGGGGCGCCAGCGGCCCCACCGACGAAAAGCAGTGGCGCGATGGCACCGACCAGCGCGACGAGTGCGAGCGCGACCGCTCGACGACGCGTTCCGCCGGCGGTCGACACCGGGTGTCGCTCGGCCGCTACGTTCGACGAGGAGTTCGGCGAGACCGGAGAGAACGGAACGGCCGCACGCACGCGGGCCCAGCGTGTGTCGGCCGACCGCCGTCGGTTCGGACGCATGATCGATCGTATTCACCGAATCGGCCCGATAAACGGACACAATCGTTCACTGACCCGTCAGTTCGGGCATCGGTCCCCTACCTCGACTATCCCGAAGATACCGCCTGACACCCGCAGTGAAGACACAACACGACCATCGAAGTCGGGATAACCCGATCGTACCGGATCGCCCAGTCAGACCGACCGCTCGCCCGAAATGTGGAGGAGAGCACCGACGAAGCCGGATCTCGCCGAACGTTCAACGACACCACCGGTACGACGAGCGAAACGAGACGGACGTCGGCCCTCGCCAGGAATAAGCGAGGCTGAACGTGTCGAATACCGACACTCCGAACACACGCTTTACCGCCGTAGTTCACGCCCACTACGACAAGTTACCCCAGCTACACTTACTCCCTCGGTGGGCCCGTTCGACCCGAAGCGAGAGGGAAGCGGCCGTCGCCGAGTCGGGGGTTCGAAAGACCACCTTTAAAGTAACCGTACGTCTTTTGAGGTGTAAGAGCGGCGGATTCCCCGGTATGGGGCAGGGTGGACCACTCATGACGACGACCCAGGGCAACCTCGCTAGTCTGTCGCGGTTCGTCGTGCGCGCGCCCAGCTGGTACTCGAGTGTCTTCCTCGCACTCCTGCTGGCGGCCGTGACCGGCGTCGCCGCGTTCAACTCCCGGTTCGTCCTCGAAGACGCCTGGGAGGGGATCTTCTACGTCGGGTTCCCGACCGTCGTGGCGGGCGTGTTCACGCCGTGGGTCGACCGCAAACTCGGCGGCAAACTCTCGCGCAACGGCTCGTCACTCCTGGCGTTGACCTGTGAACTCGTCGCTATCGCAGCGCTGACCGCCGCTGCGATCGTCGCGCTAGTCACACCGCTGGGGCAGGGATTCGTCGTCGACGCGCTCATAGTCGCACTCGCGTCTATCTTCGCGATGCGACTGTTCGTCCTCATGGCCGTCTCGCGACACTCCCTGCCCGTCGCGGCGATACCGGCGAGTCTCCAGACCGTCGTCGCGGCCGGACTCCTCTTCGTCTACAGCGGAACGATGCGCTACCTGGAGTTCGGCGGCGGCCCCATCGCCCGCGCGTTCCTCTACCGTCCCGAGGAAGCGCCGATCCGAATCCAGCAACTCAACTACATCGACCCCGCGAAGTTCGCCATCCTGGCGACGATCTGTCTGGTGTATGCCGGTGCTGTCTGGCTGTTCATCACCGTCATCGACCAGCCCTGGAAACGTAGTCTCGGCGTGAGCGTCCTCGACTTCGTCGGCGGGTTCATCGGCCACATCGCCGAGGGCACCCGCGAACTGGAGACGTTCTTCGAGGAGATCGGTGAGGAGGCCCTGGTGCCCGTCACTGTCCTCTCGGTGCGCCGCCCCGACGGCGGTGAAAAGGCCAGGTTCGTCCTGCCGATGCTTCACCCCGGACCGATGGGCGACATCGGCGGCGGCAACCTCCCCAACCGCATCGCCTCGGAGGCCGACGGCCTCGCGTTCCCGCCCCACGCCACTGCCGGCCACGACTTCAACCTCGTCACCGAACGCGAGGTCGACACCGTCATCGACGCCGCCGAGACGGCCTATCGTCGCATCGAGTACGACGACGCCGCGACCGAATCGATCCGGGTCGAGCAGGGCGAGGCGACGGTGACCGGCCAGGCCGTCGGCGACGGGGCGCTCCTCGTCAACACCTTCTCGCCCAATCCCGCCGACGACGTCGAGTACGCGGTCGGTCTCTCGGCGGCCGCCGAAGCCCGCGTCAGCGGCCTCGACGACGTCATGCTCGTCGACGCGCACAACTGCAACGACGGCCTCGACGGCGAGGACCTGGGCCACGTCGTCCCCGGGAGCGAGCGCTCGTTCGATATGATCGAGGGCGCCGGTACGGTCGGCGAACACCTCGCCCGCGCCCCGCGGGACTCGCTGCGGGTGGGCGTCGCTCACGAGGAGACCGACTGGACGCCCGAGGACGGTATCGGTCCGCTGGGCGTCCGCGTCGCCGTCTTCGAGGTGGGCGACCAGCAGACCGCCTACGTCCTCGTCGACGGCAACAACATGGAACCGGGCGTGCGCGAACAGATAGTCGACGCCGTCGACGGGGTCGACACGCTGGAGGTGATGACGACCGACACGCACGTCGTCAACACGGTCGACGCCGAGAATCAGGTCGGCGACGAGATCGACCCTCAAAAACTCGCCGTGTTGGTCGACGAACTGGTCGACGAGGCGGTCGCGGACCTCGAACCCGTCGAAGTCGGGACTGCCAGCGAGACGGCGCGTGTGACCGTCTTCGGCAACGACCGCACGGAGATGCTCGCCTCGACCGCCAACGCCGCTATCTCGATGGGGGCCCCGCTGGCCGCTGCGATCATCTTCGCGTCGCTCGCCGTCTCCGCGCTCATCTTCAGTCTCGCCAGTCTGTGAAAGTCGGGACACCGCGTCACAGAATCGTTTTCACGCCGATTCGCTGTTCGCTGATGAGTGATAAGTGCAGGGAGTAGCGTTATCATCAGTTTCAGCCAGCACTGGTTTGGAAGAAAGTTGATCCGGAGACCGCACCGCACTCATCAGTGTTCGATGAAAGGGCGAGGGCCGCTGGCGGTCGCTGAGCGGGATATTCTCGCTCAGACAACAGCACCGCGCCGCACTTGCGAGAATAGGGCCCGCTCAGGCGACTAGATGAACGCCAGCGCCCCTCGCCCTTTCAGTCCGCCAGGAAAAATACCGTCGCACAGGCCCTGTACTTCTGCGGTTAAGCGGCGTCGCTAACTTCTTGCGCGACTTATAGAACTCATGAGTACCGTTTCCTACAGGAGTCATACGCCAAAAATCTCCATTCGTCGATTTCTCTCCCCTCTCAGG
>Ga0207771_100484_pt1 | contig 23284 bp, 26 predicted proteins | sample A23M2SouthBayCA_2_FD_187731 | JGI IMG/M metagenome (GOLD analysis project Ga0207771, IMG submission 187731) | Aerobic enrichment media microbial communities from Eden Landing Ponds, California, USA - A23 M2 (2) (SPAdes) | ecosystem: Environmental > Aquatic > Marine > Unclassified | place...
TACAACGTCTGGCGCCTCACGAACCTCCTGGTTCGCGAGGCGCTGTCGGTCAATCTTGGCGCGAAACCGCCGCTTCGCGCCGGCGAAGTCGTCGAACTCGTCGGCTTCTGCCTGACGCCACCCGACTGAGCAGTGACCGTGCCGGCTCCCCGGCGAGACCAGCTCCGGGAGCGTAGCTTCTCGCCGTCGTCTTCCTTCAACTGCGAGAACCCCGTTTCACTCATCCAGCGCTGGTTGTAATCCTCGTTCATCCGGGCGTTGTGGGCCTTCTGTAACGGTGTTTGCTCCCTGTGCTTGATCAACGGTCGCGTTGACTCGGAGCGACACTCCTCACGGAGGTCGCTCCAGGAGTAGTTCGCGTCCGCGGACAGCACCCGCAGGTCTTCCGCCGGAACGCGGAAGACCTGCATCCCGATGTGGCCGTCCCACGCCTTCTTCGTCGTGAAATGAACGTCCTTGATCGCCAGTGAGTTCACGTCTATCAAGATCGTCGTCTTCATCGACTGGAACGAGTAATTCGCGCGGTCGCGGTAGTGGTGGCTGGTCTGATCTCGCTGGAAGCCACTGGCGTCGATCGCGGCTTCGCCGCTCCAGCCCGCCTGCTCCGCTGAATCGCGGAGCAGGCGGCGGAGCTCACGCATCCGATACTCTTGTTCCCACCGACAGAACGAACTGTAGTGCGGTGCCTCGTCGAGATCGAACACGGCGAGGACGCCGGGCATTTCGTTAAGATAGTCCTCGGTCTCGCGGAGGCTTTTCTCCAGTTCGATGCGGTAGAGAATCAAGGCGATCTGCACCCACTCGGCGTACCCGGCCGCGCCGTCCGGCGCGGCGGGTACGTCCGGGTCGTCAACGTGCTGTTTGGCTAGCTTTCGACACATCCAGGCAAGCCGTCTGAGCGATGCCATATCGCCAGACGGCGTCCATTTCCGGGTTAGATTGACGAAATCTTCCTGTGAGAGCGTCTGAGGCTGCCGTCAATCGGCGGCAAAACAAGGCATCTTCTTTCGTCACCCTTCGAAAAGAGACACAAACGGAGATACAGAGCTCGAAACGCGTCGATTCTCGAAGTGAACCACCGGAAAATCCACCGCTAGGGTATCGATGAGAGACCGATCTCTGCCTAGAGTGGAGGTGTCGATCTTGTAGCGACAAACGAGCCTGGAATACCGTTGCCAATCGGCGTGAAACTATCCAGAACGCGCATTGTCTGCCTCTTACTATACGAATATATACAGCATCTGCCCGTTCCTAAGGGAAGACATAATCGCAGGACTGCAACCTGGGTTAACAAAATTTGAATCCCAGATTAACGGTTCTGTGATGTATTCGAGAGATACAACAGAAGAGGGATTTTGGGTATCGTCTGCCCGTAGCGGTGGCGACAGCGTATCTCGCACTCGTTCCAAGCAATCTCCCCCGGCGTTGACTGTCGCTAGTTGTCCACTCTGGCTCAGGAGTCCAGCAGCTGATACGTAGTTCTGAGTGAAGCGGGTGAATCAGGAACCTGATTCATCCGCTGTCCGGAGAGCCCGTTGATGAACCTTCCAAAGCTCAAACGGGTGCTTACAGATCCGGACGAGTTCATTTCGAACCAGCAACTCAAGACTCTTGCTCTGGAGGTCCTTGAACTGGTGCCGATGCCAGGAATCGAGGGTTCGCCCCTCGATTCCGGCGATATCATGGAAGTTGTTCTGCGAGCAGCTGTCGGGACAACCTCGGTCAACGGCGTCACGACCAACACAGCCGAAACACCCAACAGAGAACCCGTCATGGATTGGCTCCATACGCTCGACAAAGAGCCGATGCTGGACGCTGTCAATGACATTCTCGCGTTGCTGGCGATGTCGGTTCTCGACCGCGACCGGTCGAGAACCGTCTGTCTCGACTTCATGGACAACCCGTTCCATGGGACGCCGGAGAGCGACAACGAAATTCGGCGAATGGCTGCCCAAGACGGCACAACACAGTGTCACCGGTACTGCACAGCGTTCGTGATCGCGCAAGGAAAGCCGCTGACGCTGGCGGTTGAACCGGTTGATGGCGAGGACAGCAAGGCCGACGCGGTCGAGCGCGTGCTCGCCCGCGTCGAGTTGTATCCGTTCGACGTTGACCACCTTCTCATGGATCGGGCAGCCTACGTCGGCGAGGTGATTGGCGTCCTTCGAGCGGTTGCACCGCCAGTCTTCCCGGTCAAGACAGGGAAGGCGTCGCTGCGGGAGAAACTCGCAGCGACGGCGTCGTACATGACTGAAGAGACGATCTGTGAAGGCAAAGAGCACGAGCAGACGTTTCCGCTGGCGGTGAACGTCACCTACCAGAACGGTGATCGTGGGAAGTCTGGTGTGAAAGCGACGGGGTACGCGGCGTACGGTCTCGAAGACCGCACGCCGCAGCAAGTCGCAACGGTCTACGACAAGCGCTCACAGATCGAGAAGAGTTACGAGAAGTTCCGTGAGGCACGAGCCTTGACGACAGCACCATCACCGACAATTCGGCTCTTCTACGTGGGTGTTGGCTTCCTGTTAGAGCAGTTGTGGCTGGTCCTGCAGTGGGCCGTGCTCGCCCGGCCACGCCGTGGCGGGCGAGCACTCCCGAGAGATTTCACGTTCAGTGATGCGTTTCTCCACGGAATCGAACGGGTGTTAGACGACGACCTCGGGTGGAAGGAGAAGCATCGGACGAACGGTGAAGGACTGCCGGCTGGATACGATCACGGACTCGGGTGAGCCGCCTCGCTTCGTTCGAAGCGAGGCCGGCGGGGAGCGACAGCTGTGTTCTGAAAGCAGTCTGAGCGACGGTCACAGCGGAAAGCAACCAGATCTATAGGCATCTGTAGTCTGATTCATATCCTCAGAGCGCGTAATAGAGAGTATGACCAAGCAAGGAGACAAATTAGCCGGCGTCGATATCGAGCAGTTGCGCCAGCAACTGCGAACGGAGTCCGATCCGAAGTCGATCAACCGGCTCACGACGGCACTGTTGTACGCTGATGGGATGTCACCGTACGAGATCGAGCGAGTTCTCGGCATTCACCACCAGACAGTCTACGACTGGCTTGATGTGGTCGCCGAGCGCGACCTCGACGCGCTCGGCGACGCCCCACACCCGCCAAACGCCTCGAAACTTACCCCTGAGCAGTGGAAGCACCTGACAGCGGTGCTGAACGCACCGCCGACAGAGGCCGGCTACGACGACCCAGCATGGACGCCCGAACTCGTCCACCACTACATCACCGAGACGTTCGATGTCGAATACTCACTCGCGCACATGTACAGGGTACTAGCGCGGGCGGGGCTGTCTCGCCAGACAGCCCGCCCGCGCCATTACAAGGCCGACCCCGAGAAACAACGCCGGTATCGCGCTGACTTGAAAAAAAGTGGCCGACGCTGAAGGCAGCAGGCTACCGAATCGTCGCGATCGACCAACACAGCGAAGCAGTTGCAACTGTCCGTCGGCCTGGATATTATCCGGTGAATTCACGGCCGACAGTCCGAGTCTTCGGCAGCCGCAAGCGGGTGAATATGCTTGGCGCTGTTACCGACGACGGTGACAGCTTCGTTTGTCTCACGCCTGATCGGTTCAATTCCGCTGTCGCACTACACTTCCTCCGCGCAGTTCAATACGAATTTGGCGAGAAGTTGGTCATTCTGCTGGATAACGCGCCGTATTTCATCGCCAACGAACTCAAGAAGCAGGCCGCCGCTGCCGGCCTGCTTCTGGAGTATTTCCCGTCGCACTCACCGGAACTAAATCCACTGGAACCATGCTGGGAGCAACTCAGGAAGGGTCGAGCCAACCAGTTGTTCCTCACCACGACGGACGTTGAGGAATATCTGAGAACAGCCTTGCCAGAGCTTGATCCGCCGGACATCTATGATTTCATTTGCTAATGCCTATAGGACCACATCTCTGGACGTTCATAATCGGCTCTCGCCCCCGCAAGGAACAGCGAGAACCATCCTGAGAGGACAACTATGGACGAGCGACGCTCGGACGGGGACACGTACCGAGAAGTCGAGCGAACTGTGACCATCAGGCCCGCGAAATCGGGCGATTCATGCGTGGACCGTACCGGGACATCGCTGTCCATGAGAGAGTGAAACCGCATGACGTAACCCGATTATGAACGATAATGCGGCGTGATTGAGGAGACTCTCTGTATCTGCGCTAGACCGGCGACGCTCTGAAACCCTCGATTCTCGCGGTAGTGGCGTCGCTGGCGGCGATGGCCACTTTCGACAGAGACCGGTCATAGTTGCGATTGACACTAGTGGTTGTGTGTTCTTCCGGGCGTCTGTGCCGATTATGGACACCGATAGAACCGTAGAAGCAGGACGAAAGCCCGAGAAACGCGGTTTCTGGACTCCGATGCCGAGTATGGAACGAACACAGTTCAGGAACCAGATCTGCTGAGTGATGGCTCGCAGTAGCCGCGTGATTTTATCGCCCCCTGAAGGGAGCGAGGGCGTACTCGACAATGCGCCCCAGAACGACGATGAAACGAGCACATGACACCATCGACGAACAGGACACGCTCACGTCCCGACGTGAGCTTATATACCAGAACGAGGGAACCGGGGGTGAGACGAAATGGCACAAGGCCCGGTAAAGAAACTACAGAGCGAGCGAGCACGAATCGAACGATACGGGACCGACGGAACGCTTCCCGTGGAGACGACGGAGGCATTGCTGGAGTGGTCGTCGGCACTGCATCCCGAAGAAGAAACAGTTCAGTATGTCTCAACGAGGGGTGAAGAGACCGATCACGCCATCGGAACCGTCGAGACGTATCTCCGAGAGATGAGAAAAGTCGCGGAACGAACCCTGCCGAACCTGTTAGAGGTGGATGCGGATCAATTCAACGTGGCGATAGAGGAGATGCGAACTGGAGAAAATCCAAGCGTGAAGTCAGGCGGTCTTACGAAAAAGACACTCTCCGTGACACAGTCCGCAGCTCGGACGTTCTTCTGGTATCATGACGTACTCGACCCAGACGAGGTCGTGACCTATACTCCGGCGATCAAGTCCGGACACGACGAGGCGGATCTCTTCACCCGTGAAGACGTCCAGGCGCTCAGAACGCATGTCGAAGGACAGCGAAATCGGGCGTTGCTCGAAATGCTGCTGAATACCGGGCAACGAATCAGCGCGATCCAGGGACTTCGGGTCAAGGACGTCGATACAGACAACGGGTGGTTCTTTCTCAACACCGATCGCGACGGGCTGAAAGGAGCAGATGTACGGGGACGACGACCACTTCTCGGTGCTCGACAACACCTTGCCGATTGGCTGGACGTGCATCCACTCGTTGACGACCCTAATGCGTACGTGTTCGTCGGCGACCCGGATCACCACTACACCGATATAGACCAACCGCTCTGTCAGGGGACGATACGAAACATGCTCCAGACGACGGCGGAACTGGCGGCCGTGGACAAGCCGGTGAATCCGCACAACTTCCGGCACTTCTGGACGACGACGATGAAACAGGACTACGGGCTGAACGACGAAGAGATCAAGATGTTGCTTGGACACAAGCGTACAGGAAACGGTGTGAACAGTGTGTACAACCATTCCCGAGATTCCAAACTCCGGTCGAATACGCGTCGTAAGATCGGAACGAACGACGGGCACGGACCGAAACCCCTCACCCCCGACCACTGTGACACCTGTGAGGAACAACTCGAATCTCACTGGATGTGCTGTCCAGTCTGTCGGACAACGTACGGACCCTGACCGATCACACTATCTATGAATTCGAAATAGACACCGTTCCTATTTTCTGAGGAAGACGGCATAGCGTTCCGGAGGAAAGGATGTATAGGGGTCCGCTTCATCTTTCGATCAAATGAGTGACTCGGACGGACCGATGCAAGTATCGGATCCGAATTATCACAGCGAGAACCATACAGCCGCACAGACCTGCGGCTGGACGAAGAACGCGCTGAAGGGCGAAGGAAAGTGTTACAAAAATATATATTATGGCATAAAATCACATCGATGCATCCAGATGACGCCGGTCGTCAAGTGCAACGAGCGCTGTGTCTTCTGCTGGCGGGATCACGCCGGTCATGCATACGAGCTGGGAGACGTCGAGTGGGACGACCCTGCCGCGGTCGCGGACGCCTCGCTGGAACTCCAGCGCAAAATTCTATCGGGCTTCGGCGGCAACGACCAGGTCCCCCGCGAGCGCTTCGAGGAGGCGATGGAGCCCCGACACGTCGCCATCTCGCTGGACGGCGAACCCTCGCTCTATCCCTACCTGCCCGAACTCATCGAGGAGTTCCACGAGCGCGACATCACCACGTTCCTCGTCTCGAACGGGACGAAACCCGAGGTGCTGGCCGAGTGTGACCCCACCCAGCTCTACGTCAGCGTCGACGCCGCCGACCGCTGGACGTTCGACGACACGGTCAAGGCCGTCGAAGACGACGCCTGGGAGCGCCTGATCGACACGCTGGACGTCCTCGCCGAGAAAGACGAGACCCGCACCGTCCTGCGCACGACGCTGGTCAAGGGCCACAACATGCACCACCCCGAGTGGTACGCGGCGATGTTCCAGCGCGCGGATCCGGATTTCGTCGAGCTCAAAGCCTACATGCACGTCGGCCACTCCCGGGGCCGACTCGACCGCGACTCGATGCCCGACCACGACGAGGTCCGCGACTTTACCGAGGCCGTCCAGGAGCACATGCCCGACCACGACGTCCTCAAAGAGGTCCCCGTCTCCCACGTCACGCTGCTTTCGAAGACCGACGACACCTGGGTGCCAAAACTGAAAAAAGACAGCGAGTTCTGGGCACGCGATCCGGTCACTGGCGACTGAATCGATCGAACTGCTATCTTCTGGCTGTCCGGGCCGGGCCACCCTTTGTTATCAACGATTGTAACCGGGCGCGAATCTTCATACAGGATATCGTGAGATAGCTGAGTAGACTTACAGGTATCACACATGCTCGAAGCATTCAATGCGCTCGATCCGATGGAGATCGCGGTCGCGACGGTGGCACTCTGTGGGATCGTGCCGGTAGTCGTCCAGTACCGTGAGCGGTCGAAATGGTTCGCGCTCGGGTACGGGATGCTCGTCGTCGCGGCACTGAGTACGAACCTGGAGGGGTTGTTGTTGGGGACCGTATTCAACCTCGCCGAACACGGGATCGGACTCATGGGCGCCGGGCTGGCGTTTTTCGCCGCGGCGTACGTCCACCGCAAACGCGAGATCGAAGGCGGCGAGGTGAGCGCAGATGGTTGAGTTTACCGTCTTCCTCGATTTCGTCGCGGCGCTCGGATTCGGCGGGGCGACGGTGTATGGCTACCTGAACTACCGGGATACGGACGTCCAGAGTGGTTTCTGGGCGAACTTCTCGTTTGGCGCACTGCTGGGGTTCATGTGGACGAGCGCTGTCTTGCTGGAGTGGATCGGATTTCTCCCGTCGATCATGGACCCGATGAGCGTGACGCTGCTGGCGACGACCGTCGGTGTCTACGCCGTCGGGTCGACGGGGACGATGGCAGTCGTCGACGACATGGAGGAGGCCCAGTCCGAAGCCGAGACGGCCCGCCAGGAGGCTGTCGAACTCCAGGAGGAGGCACAGGACGCTCGTCTCGACGCCGAACAGGCCAAAGAGGAAGCCGAGGCCGCCAGAGAGGAAGCCGAGACCGAACGCGAGCAGGCCCGCCAGTTGAGCGACTCGCTCGAACGGGACGCCGAGGCGTTCGGCGACGTGATGGCGGCGGCGGCCGCGGGCGATCTCACCCGGCGGATGGACGCTGACAGCGAGAACGAGGCCATGCGGGAGATCGCCGAGGGGTTCAACGCGATGATGGACGACCTCGCCGGGACGCTCGTCCAGATCCGGTCGTTCGCCGACGAGGTCCAGCGCGCCAGCGAGGAGGTAGAAGCGGGCGCGAGCGAGAGCCAGAGCGCCAGCGAGCAGGTCGCCGACTCGATGCAGGCGGTCTCGGCCGATGCCGACGATCAACACAGGAACCTCCAGGAGGTGGCCTCGGAGATGCAGAACCTCTCGGGGGCCGTCGAGGAGGTGGCGTCCTCGGCCGACGAGATCGCCCGTACGACCGCTGAAACTGTCGATATCGGCGAAAGTGCCCGGGATTCGGCGGGTGAAGCCATCGACGAGATGGACACCATCCAGAACAAGGCTGACGACACCGTCGACGAAGTCGAGTCACTCGCCGCCGAAATGGACGAGATCGGCGAGGTCGTCGACATGATCGCCGACATCGCCGAGCAGACGAACATGCTGGCGCTCAACGCCTCCATCGAGGCCGCACGCGCCGGCGAGGCGGGTGAGGGGTTCGGGGTGGTCGCCGACGAGATCAAGGGACTGGCCGGCGAGGCCGCCGAGGCGACCGACGAGGTCGAGACTCTCATCACCGACATCCAGGAGTCGACCGACGACACCGTCGTGAACATCCGCGAGATGGGCGAGCGCGTCGACGCGGGCACCGTGACCGTCGAGGAGGCACTCGACGCCCTCGACGAGATCGCCGACAACGTCGCGGCCGCCAACGCCAGCATCCAGGAGGTCAGCGACGCCACCGACGACCAGGCCAGTTCGACCGAGGAAGTCGCCTCGATGATAGACGAAGTCGCCGACACCGCCCGGTCGATCGACGACGAGTCCGACCAGGTCTCGGCCGCCGCCGAGGAACAGACCGCCTCGCTCACCCAGGCCGCGTCCAACGCCCGCTCGCTCTCGGAACGCGCAGACGACCTCCAGGACCTCCTCGACGAGTTCGTCGTCGGCGGCGCCGCGAGCGCGACCGGCGCCGGGACCGGAACGGGCGCCCGCGCCGCAACCGACGGCGGCCCCGACCGGACGTCGACCGACTCCGTCTGAGGCGATCTCCCCGCGTTGTCTTTCGCCAACAGATGTGTGATGCGTCCCGTATTCGGTACACTTATCCGGACGTGACGGTAATTTCGGAGTATGACCGGAGTCACGGCGTCGGCGGTGGGCCACGCCGAGCTGGCGACGCTGAAGTCGCTGGCGCTGGAACACGGCCTCGACGGCGAGGCGAAGATCTCGTGTTCGGCGCTGGCCGACCGCCTCGACGCCTCCACCCAGACCGCTTCGCGGCGCCTCCAGCGACTGGAGGAGGCGGGACTACTCGAGCGAGAGATCGTCGGTGACGGCCAGTGGGTCGCCGTCACGGACGAGGGCGAGCGCGCCCTCCAGCACGAGTACGCCGACTACCGGCGTATCTTCGAGCGCGACGCGACGGTGGAGTTGCAGGGGTCGGTCACCAGCGGCATGGGCGAGGGGCGCCACTACATCTCGCTGCCGGGGTACATGCGACAGTTCGCAGATAGGCTGGGTTACGAGCCGTTTCTCGGGACGCTCAACGTGGAACTCGGTCCCGAGAGCGTCCGCGAGCGCGGGCGACTCACCTCCTACGAGCCCGTCCGGATCGACGGCTGGGAGGACGACGAGCGCACCTACGGTCCCGCGTACTGCTATCCGGCGACCGTCGAGAGCGAGGCCGGCGAGCGTTACGAGGACGCACACGTCATCACGCCCGAGCGCACCCACCACGGCGACGACCAGCTGGAAGTCATCGCGCCGGTGAAACTCCGCGACGAACTCGGTCTGGACGACGGGTCGACGCTCACCGTCTATGTCACCGAACAGTGAACCCGTGACGGGAACCGACGCGAGCGCCGACGCCGCCGGGAGCGTCGAGCGCGCCGTCGAGGCCGTCCGCCGGGGTGACCCTATCCTCGTCCACGACGCCGCCGACCGCGAGGGCGAGACCGACCTGATCTACCCCGCGGGTGCCGTCACACCCGAGGCCGTCGCGCGGATGCGCAACGACGCCGGCGGCCTCGTCTGTGTCGCCCTCTCCGATAGCGTCGCGCGTGCGTTCGAGTTGCCCTACCAGCAGGCGGTCCTCGACCACCCGAGCGCGGCCGACCACGACCTGGGCTACGACGAGCGGTCGTCGTTTTCGCTCACGGTCAATCACCGGGACACCTACACGGGGATCACCGACGCCGACCGCGCGTTGACGATCACGCGCCTGGCCGACGCGGCCGCCGCGCCCGCCGACGCCGACTTCGCCGGGGAGTTCCGTGCGCCGGGACACGTCCACCTCCTCAGAGCAGCGCCAGACCTCGTCGGCGACCGCGAGGGCCACACCGAACTCGCCCTGGTGCTCGCCGCGGCGGCGGGTCGCCCGCCGGCGATGGTGGTCTGTGAGATGCTCGACGACGAGACCGGCGGCGCACTCACGCCCGCCGCAGCCCGGTCCTACGCCGAGCGCCACGGGTTCGTCTACGTCGAGGGCAGCGACGTCATCGCCGCGCTCGGCGACGTCGAAGCGTCCACCGAATCGGGCGACTGAAGTCCCATCCGTCCCGAGCCGACGGTAATGACGGGTTCGACGCGGCGGCGGTTTCTCGGGTCGCTCGGAGTCGCGAGTCTCGGCGCTCTCGCCGGTTGTTCCGGCGGCGGTGGGTCAGATACGCCCGAGAGTGACGTCCAGGCCGGTCCCGACGGACGGACGGTCTTCGACCCCGAGGCGGTCACGGTGAGCGTCGGCGAGACGGTGACGTGGGCGTTCGCCAGCCCCAACCACAACGTCTCGGCCGTCCCCGACCACGCCCCACAGGTCTCCATCCCCGACGGTGCCGACCCCTTCGCCAGTTACGGCGCCGACGGCAGCCCAAACCAGGTCGCCGAGCAGGGAACGACTTACGAGTACACCTTCGAGACGCCCGGCGAGTACACCTACGTCTGTGTCCCGCACATCCGACAGGGGATGGTGGGGACCGTCGTCGTCGAGGAGTGAGTTCGGGTCGTTGGTACAGTAGAGAGCACACTCCAGGGGACTCCCCACCAGATCAGGCTTCGGGGCCGACCCCGTTCATCGCGCCGTCGAGCCGGATTATCGCCTGGCTGACGTCACTTTCGGGGTCGAATCGGTACCGCTGGGGTCGCGTGTTCTCGACGGTCTCGATCACGCCGGCCGCCAGCAACAGCTCGAGGTGGCGGCTGACCGACTGCCGGCTCACGTCGGCCTGTTCGGCGAGTTCAGTCTGATTGAACTCCCGACGGGGCGGCAGGTCGAGCAGCGCATCGACGATCCGCACGACGCTCCCGTTTTTTGTGAGGGCGAGCCATCCCGACGGATACTGCTCGCGAATCGAATCACCGTCGCGCGACTTTCGTGACTCTGTTTCTGTCATAGATCGGATGTGAGACTGGGCTGGTTCTCCGTACCCACGGTTGAGTGCTACTCGGTGTTAAAATCATTGGACAGTAACCCATATCCAGTGTTACGTCGTAGCTACCGAGTGGCCGCGGAGTGGGCGTGGAGTGAGCGTGGGGTGGGCGTGAGTATATGTGCGAAGGCGCGGGCAAGCCCGTCCAGACCGGCCATGTCGCGAACGCGCCTCAAGTGTCGCCTCCTCTGGAAACTCTGTCGGAAACACGGGTGGGGGGCTCCGGTTCCGGAGTCGGTACTCGTCGAAGAACCCTATATCAGGTATCGCGAGGGGCACGGATACAGCGTCGAGAACGACCCAGACGCGCAAGCACAGGCAGCCTGTCGACTCGTCTCGACGTGTGGCTACCTCGAAATACAGGTCGAACCGACGCTGTCGAGATTCGAACAGGCGGGCGGCTTCGATGCGTACGACGAACGGGAAGTTAGCGCTGCACTAGCGGACTGGGGCTGAGACGGGGATCGGCGCTGTGAAGCCCTTACTCGATATCGTCACGAACCCGCTGTCACACCACACCGACGATGAACCCGAAGCCGATGAGGATCAACACGACGGCAGAGATAATCGGGAAGTACTCGGCGAGTCCCGCGACGCGGTCCTCGTAGCGCTCGTAACCGGCGACGAGCAACAGCGTGAGTGCGACGAGGGCGACGAGGACGGCGATCGCGTAGACGAGCATGAGTTCGAGACAGTAGTTCGAGCCCAGACAGAGGCCGATGATCTCGAACTCCTCCTCGTGGGCGAAGCCCAGCACGAACGCGGCGCTGACGATGCCCCACAGCCCCCGCTCGTCGACGTCCTCGGTCGAGAGATGACCGTGGTCGTGCTCGTGACCACCGTGACCGTGTGAGTGGTCGTGGTCGTCGTGGGTGTGGTCGTGTCCGATAGTGTGCTCGTGCGCCACACCGTGCTCGTGTGAGTGTCCGTCGTCGTGGTCGTGACTGTGGCCCTCCTCGTGGGAATGGGCGTGCTCGTCGTCTTCCTCGTCGCCACCGAAGTCGTGTGAGTGGGTGTGACCGTCGTAATACTCGCGAATGCCCAGAGCGATGAGGAGGACGCCGGCGACGTAACGGACCCAGCCCAGTTGCGTGAGTCCGAAGTAATCCTTCGCGAGGAAGAAGACGACCACGACGGCGATGGAACTGACGAGGTGGCCCAGTCCCAGGAGAACACTGGCGACGAAGCCGTGGAACCAGGTGCGTTTCCGGTCGAGCGCGTAAGTGGCGGCGATGGGCCACCCGTGGCCGGGTTCGGCGCCGTGGACCACGCCGAGCGCCACGGCACCGGCAAACAGTGACAGCGTCCCGTCCAGTCCGAACATCTACCGGATCGACGCTTCGTGGCCAGTAAGGGGTTGTTATGGGTAGATCGGCGATACCGTCATACTGCATAGCGACATCGTCATACCGGGCCGACCCATGGGTCCGGCGATGCGAACGACCGTCAACATCGACGACGAAGACATCGCGGCGTTCGACGAGGTCTGGCAGGCCGAGGGCATCGACTCGCGCTCGCGAGCCGTGCGGGAGGCCATCCGCGAGTACGTCGAGTCCCACGCCGCGCTCGAATCGCTCTCGGGGGACGTCGTCGCGCTCGTGGCCTTCGACTACGACCACCACGAGGTCATCGAGGCGTTACACACCGTCCAGCACGACTACCAGGACGTCATCGACACGACGAGTCACACCCACCAGGGCGAGTGGTGTCTCGAAGCCGTCTTCTGTCGCGGGTCCGCCCAGCGGGTCCGGGAACTCGTCTACGCGCTACGGAACTTCGACGGCGTCGGACGGGTGCGAGTGATGTCGCTGGCGTCGCGGTGAGACGCGGAACGCCACTCCGAGGGAGGTCGCGTCGAGGGTAGAGCAAGTGAATCGTCAACACTCATTACGGAGGCGGGAAAAGCCGATCCATGAACAGCGAGAGCGGGGTCGAGGCGGCGGGAACGGGCAGTTATAAGCGCGGGGCGCCCCTCAGCGGGGGACACACATGAGCGACCGACCGGAGATGTACGAGGGCGTCGACACGATCTGGCTGGACGGCGAGTTCGTCGACTTCGAGGACGCGAACGTCCACGTCCTGACCCACGGACTCCACTACGGCACCGGGGTCTTCGAGGGCGTGCGCTGTTACGAGACGGCCGACGGTCCGGCTATCTTCCGGTGGGAGGAACACCTGGAGCGCCTCTACGACTCGGCGAAACCCTACGACATCGAGATCCCCTACGACCCCGACGAACTGACGGAGGCCACCCTCGAACTCATCGACCGCGAGGACCTCCAGTCGTGTTACATCCGTCCTATCGCCTTCTACGGCTACGGCCCGCTCGGGCTCAATCCGTCGAACTCCCCGGTGCAGGTGGCCGTCGCCGTCTGGCCCTGGGGTGCGTATCTCGGCGAGGAAGCCCTCGAAGAGGGGGTCGACGTCGCCATCTCCTCGTGGCGAAAGCACTCCTCGAGTCAGATCCCCACGAACGCCAAGACCACCGGCGCCTACGTCAACAGCGTGCTGGCCTCCCTGGAGGCCAAGGGCAACGACTACGTCGAGGCGATCGTCCTCAACAAGGAGGGCAACGTCGCCGAGGGCCCCGGCGAGAACCTCTTTCTGGTGCGCGACGGCGAGATATACACGCCCGGCCTCGCCGAATCGATCCTCGACGGGATCACCCGCCAGACCGCGGTCGAACTCGCCCGCGACATGGGCTATACCGTCCACGACGGCGCCACGATCTCCCGCGGCGAACTCTACACTGCCGACGAACTCTTCTTCACGGGGACGGCGGCGGAGGTCACGCCCATCCGGAGTGTCGACGACAACACCATCGGCGCGGGCACCAAGGGCCCCGTCACCGACGAGATCCAGTCGGCGTTTTTCGACCTCGTCGAGGGCGAACTCGACGGCTACGACGACTGGTTCACGTACGTCTGACGGACTGAAGCTGGTTATTCTCTCGAAAAAAGCGGCGGACGACTATCGCGCTCGTTCTGTTTCCCGTACGACTCGCGGAACACCCCGCTCAGGCGCCGGTACCCTGCGGCCCTTCCTCGAAGGGCTGGACGACGACGAACCCCTGCTGGCCGTCGAAAGCCATCTGGTAGGTCTCGCCCGAGGACTGGCCGATGGAGTCGCTGATAGACCGGTCGCTGCTGATGCTCGGCGAGAGATTGCTGCTCCAGGCGACTGTCGCCTGCGGGTCGGTCTTGACCGGCGGCGCGAGCACCATCGGGTCGCCGTGGGTCGTGATCGCGACCATTCCCGGGCCCTCGAGGTAGACGTTCGTCAGGCCGCCGGCCTGGGCACCGCCGATACTCCCGATCGTACCGATCGAGTAGTCGACGCTGGTCTCGAAGGCGAGGACGTCCTCGCCGTTGACGCTGATCGACTCCCCGGGGTCCAGCTGGAGGGGCTGGATCTTCTTTTCCTGGTCGGCGACGTAGAGGTGTCCCTGCCCCTCGACCTCCATGATCGGCGTCCCCTCGCTGGTCGCCTTCTCCTTGATGAATCCCATGACGCCCCCTTCGGCCGAGGACTTCCCGGTAAACGAGAGGTTGCCGTCGTAGGCGATCATCGACCCGGCTTTCGCCATCACGGAGCCGTTGACGTCGATGTCGAGTAGCTTGCTGTTCTCCAGTTCGAACTGTTCGCGTCCCTCACCGGGCGCGTTCGACGAGATGAAGTCTTCGAGGTCCATGTGTCTCCGAAGCCGTTCGGCTTCAGCTATCTCTTGGAGTACATCCTACAAAAAGCCAGTAGATAATTGATACAAAACTGGCCAGTCTCACCGGACGTTCCGGTTCGCGTCCGGCGGTTAGCGTCCGCCAGTCACCGGCAGGCGGCCACCGGCCGGCAGTCACCCCGACCGGTCGCGGTCGGTCGGGCTCCCGTCCGTCTCGGTCCAGTCGCCGTCGGCACCGCCGCGACCGTTGCCCGGGCCGCCCGCTCCGCCGGAGCCGTCCAGTTTCGCCTCGATCCGCTCCATCGCCTCGCGGGTCGCCCGCAACTCGGTAACGAGTTCGTCGAGGCGGTCGTCACGGGGACGCCCGGTTTCGTCGCCCCCCGCGCCCGACCCGCGACCGCTCCGGGCCCGGTTGCCGAGTTCGGAGATGCGCTCGCGGACCGCGCGGGCGTTCTCGATGGACTGGAACGTGATGTCCGCACCGGCACTGCCCGCCGTCGAGATGTCGATGTTGGCGTAGTCGAACTGCTTGCCCCAGAACGACTGGTTGTACTCGGTGTTCTGGATCTTGTCGATGTCGACCGTCTCGATGTTCGTCGAGAGGACACCCTTCTTGACGTACAGCGACTTGGTCGTCACGACGAAGTCAGTGTTCTTGATCGCGAGATACGAGAACGGCAGCGCAAGCAGGATGACGAACCCGATGAGGACGGGGATCAGGACGACACCGACGACGGCGGTCCCGACGAGACTCAACAGGACCGGTTCGCCCACCCAGACGACCTCCTCGTCGGGGTCGAGCGAGAGCCACTCGGGCGTCTCGTACTCGCCGGGACTCGCGAGTCCCGTCCCGCCCGCGTCGTCCGTCGCTGTCGTCGCGTTACCGCCCGTCGTGTCGGGGTCTGTCGTACTCATGGATCGAAGTTCGCCTCCGTTCGTTCGGCCGACTCGCGCAGTCGCCGGGCCTCCGGGAGCAACGCGTCGACCGTCTCCGCGTCGAGGACCGCCTCCGCGCCCGTTCCGGACCCGCCGTCGTAGGCGTCACCGCCCGGCCCGCCCGAGGCCGCGACCAGCGGCCCCAGTTCCGCGCGGAACTCCTCGGGGTTGTCCAGGTCCGTGATCGCCAGTGCGGTACCGCCGCCCCCGGCAGTGGTCAACAGGACCGTCCCGTAGTCGAAGAGGTTGCCCATCAGGTCCTTGCGCAGGGTCGTGTTCTGGATGCGGTCGACCCCGACGCGGACGACTCGCTCCGAGAGGACGCCCGTCCGCTTGTAGACGTTCCGATCGGTCAGGACGTAGTCGGTCGCCTGTACCTGCAGGTACGCCAGTCCGGCCCACCCGACGGCCACGATGACGGCCAGTCCGACCGCGCCCCAGACGGCGACGGTGACGACCGTGTCGGCGCCGCGCAGGGTCGAACTGGACAGCGCGATACCGCCGCCGACGGCGACCACGACCAGCAAGAGTGCCCCGACGACGTGCGGGATGATCCGGCGCACCCGGGGCTTGCCGCGCCAGACCACTGTCTCCGAAGCGTCCGGCGAGAACCAGTCTGCGTCGCCGACCATACCCCCCGACTCGCCTGTCGCCGAGTTAAGAGTTCCGTCACCGAACGCGGTGGTGACACCGATCCGGATACGTGTGGCCTGCTGGTTCGTCCCGGTGTCGCGTACGTTTGCTCGGGGTCGAACGGTGAACACACTCTCTGAAGTTATAGGCAGGATATAGTCCATCCGGAAATACATTCAAACAGATACGATACCGGTCGACTCTCGAACACGTAACTTTATCAACCGATAGGTGCCCAGTCGTGGATATGAGCGACGACGTATGCGCGCTCGTGGGGGCAGTGGGGGGCGCAGGAACGACGCGACTCGCCCTGGAGTTCGGGGCGACGCTCGCCGGCGACGGCCGTTCGGTGCTGGTCGTCGACGCTGCCTACGCCACCCAGGGGCTGTCGACCGCTTGCCCGGAGCGCGTCGACCCCGACGTGACCGGGGTCGTGACCGACGACCGACCGATCGCGGCGGCGACGTACGACCGCGAGGTCCCGGCGGGGCGACTCGCCCTCGCACCCGCGCGAGCACCGTTCGAACGTCTCTCCAGAGCAAAGACGAGCGAGTGCGCCCGGCGACTGGCCGGGCGGATCGGCGAGGCCACCCGGGAGTTCGACCACGTCCTCGTCGACGTCCCCCCGGTGGCGGCCAACCAGGCCGTCGCGGCCGTGACCGCCGCCGACCGCGTGGCGCTGGTCGTCCCCGATACACAGCGGGGCGTCGACGCGCTCCCACGGACGCTGGACCGACTCGCCGACGTCGACGCCGGTGTCGACGCCGTCCTCGCGAACCGCACAGACGGTGACCGACAGGTCGAGGACGCCGACGCGGTCGTCCCGGACAGCCAGACGACGGCACTGGCGTCGGCCCCCGTCTGTCCCGGCGAGGGCGAGTTCGAGGCGGCAGTCGCGGCCGCCGTCGCGACGACCGTCGGTGTCGAGGTACCGCCCGAACGCCAGACGTCCTCGCTGACCGACTATCTCCCCGGCTAGCGGTGCGTCCTCGGTCGCTCGGAGCGGCGGTCGGTCAAAGAGCCGTTGTGGTGAAGACCACTCACTTGTATCCGGCGACTCTCGATCCAAGCAGCCACATGACCGAGGAGTTCTCCAGGCGCGGGTTCCTGGCGGCCGGTGCTGCAGCAGGGACGGCGGTACTCGCCGGCTGTAAGTCCATCTCCGGCGACGACACGCCCGAGTGCGAGTTAGTCCTCAGCCTCTCGCGCGAGGACAGTACGCTCCGGGAAACCTACGTCGTCGACCTCGAAGCGACCGACCCACGGTGGAACGAGGCCGCGTTCGCCGCCGCCAGGAACGGCCGGGAGTACACGATGCGGTATCGCCGCCCCTTCTACGCCGACCCCGAGGACCCGGTCTACGTGCTGTCGGAGGGTACCTACTACGAGTGTGGGTCGGTCGTCGTCGACGAAGTGACGACCACGCACCCAGTTCTCCGACTCTACGGCGTCGACGACGCCTCGGCACCGTCGACAGCGGGAGTCACGACCACCGACGCAGGGGCCGAACCGGTCCCCGCAGGCGACCTCCCCGAGGCCGACCAGCGAGCGGTCCGGGCCGCCCACATGGCCGCCCGGGCACGAGGTAACGTCGGCGGCGTGCCGTGGGGGATCGTCCAGCGGGGCGGCTACGTCTTCCGGAACGAGGACGCCATCGCCGACAGCGAGTTGCTGGCTGAAGACGGCCCGGCACAGGTCACCTTCCGCGACACCATCTACGACGTCGCGGTGACCGAGGAGACGTTCCACGAACCCGTCTACCGGGCGACCGTCGAGCCCGTCGCCGACTCGCCCGAACGGATGGAAGCGATACTCCGGGCGAGATTCGTCGAGGCGCGATTCACCCGTGACGAACGCTCCAGCGACGCCCGTGACGTGCTGCGGGAGGCCGAAACTACGGACGACGGCTACGCCGAGACCCATCCCTACTCGTCGGGCTTCGAGGAAGTATTGCGGGCGCTCCACGCCCGAGCCTACATCGACGGGAACATCGAGAAAGACGCCCGCGGCCGCCACGACGGCCGACAGTTGTTCCGCTACGACGGGACCTACTTCGAGTACACCCTCCGTTTCCGGTCGAACGAGGACTGACCTCCCGACGTGCCAGTGTGACCACCGCCGGACGAGGGATTGATACCGCCGCGATTCGACGGTCGACGTGGCGGCGATGACGACTGGTTACCCCTCTGAGCCCCTTGTGATGACGTGGGAGACCGAGCCGCCACACTGACCGACGCTGGATTCTCGACTCGCCTGGACTCGATGAGCGATCGACACGGCTGACGATCGCTGGAGAGAAACGCCTCAATGAGCCACACGACGCTGCGTACGTCGAATCCGGATCAGCCGCCGCCACCGGCGACGCCGCTGCCGATGGCCGCGCCGCAGTCGTTGCAGGCCACGACGTAGAACCGCTTGGAGGAGCGAAACAGGCCGGCCATACTCGCGTCGAGGTCGACGAACTCGACGTCTTCCTCGCTGGCGATGTCACCGTCACACTCGGGGCAGTGTACCATGTGCGACGCGTCGACTGGTCCCGGTAAGTGTCTTGTCCCGGCAATTGCCTTCTCCCGATCGCCACACCAGACACCTCGGTCGACTCGTCCGAACGGTCGCGTCGAACCGGCGGGGCTGACCGGGGACGCCAGAGTGAAGCGAGTTCGGGCGGACCCACAGTCATGGCACGCGATCCGTTCCCGCGACTCGGACTCGGGACGTACTCGGACGACAACCGCGAGCAGTGGCGCGAGAACGTCCGGACGGCACTCGACGTCGGTTTCCGCCACGTCGACACCGCACAGGTCTACGAGAACGAGACGTACGTCGGCCAGGGGCTGCGCGACTCGGACGTCGACCGCGAGGACGTCTTCCTCGCGACCAAGACCGTCCACCACGACGTCCCCGAACGCGCCGAGGACGTCCCCGACGCAATCGACGGCTGTCTCGACCGCCTCGGCGTCGACGCTGTCGACCTGCTGTACGTCCACTGGCCCTCGGGAATCTACGACCACGACACCGTCCTGCCGGCCTACGACGCCGCCTACGAGGCGGGCAAGACTCGCAACGTCGGGCTCTCGAACTTCTCGACCGAGTTGCTCGACGAGGCGATGGAGGTCCTCGACGCCCCCCTCTTCGCCCACCAGGCGGAGATGCACCCATTGCTCCCCCGCGAGGACCTGGTCGCCCACGCACAGGAACACGACTACTGGTTCGTCGCCTACTGTCCGCTGGGACAGGGCGCAGTGTTCGACGAACCCGAGATCCAGGAGGTCGCAGAGAAACACGACGCCACGCCCGCACAGGTGAGTCTCGCGTGGATCCTCTCTCACGACAACGTGGCCGCGATCCCGAAAGCCAGTAGCCGGGAACACATGGCACAGAACCTGGCCGCACAGGATCTGGAACTCGACGACGAGGACGTCGCGCTCATCGACTCCATCGAGCGCCGTCACCGGAACATCGACTCCGACTGGGGTCCCTGGAACTGGTAACGCGTCTGTCCGCAGCAGTCGGTAGATACCACGATTAGCGCCCCATATCACCGTTTTCCACTTTCACTTCGGCAGACGAGAGTTTATATACGGGGGCGACCAACGTTCGGGTGTCTCCCATCGAAAACAACGCGGAGACAGGAAACGACAATGACGGATTTGCGTACCCACGCGACAGAGATACACGAACAGTTTGCGGACCAGCTAGAGGTTTCGGTCGACGAGATCGAGGAGCGACTGGACACGCTGGTCAACGAGTACAAGGTCCCCGTTTCGGAGGCCAGGCGCAGCGTCACCAACACCTACCTCGACGAGGCTGGCATGGAGCGCGACGACCTGGGCGGCGGTGGCGGCAACGAGCAGGTCCAGCTGGCCGACGTCGACGCGCCCGAGGAGTGGGTCGACATCACGGCCAAGGTCGTCGAACTCTGGGAACCGCGCTCGGACGCGGTCGCCCAGGTCGGTCTGCTCGGCGACGAGACGGGCACGATCAAGTTCACCAAGTGGTCGAAATCCGACCTGCCCACGCTGGACGAGGGCGGCGTCTACCACCTGCGAAACGTCGTCACCGACGAGTACCAGGGACGGTTCTCGGTGAAACTCAACCGGACGACGGTCGTCGAGGAACTCGACGAGGACATCGAAGTCGGCGACGAGGACGTCACCGTCGAGGGGGCACTCGTCGACATCCAGTCCGGGTCAGGGCTGATCAAGCGCTGTCCCGAGGAGGACTGTACGCGCGTCCTCCAGAACGGGCGGTGTAACGAACACGGCGAGGTCGACGGCGAGTTCGACCTCCGCATCAAGGGCGTCCTCGACGACGGCGAGACCGTCCACGAGGTGCTGTTCGACCGCGAGGGCACCGAGGACCTGACCGGGATCGCCCTCGAAGAGGCCAAGGACATGGCCATGGACGCACTCGACACCTCCGTGGTGGCCGACGAGATGCGCGCGGACGTCCTGGGACGCTACTACCGCGTTTCGGGGCCCACCTTCGGTCGGTACGTCCTGGTCGACGAGATGGAGCGGCTCTCGGACCCGGCCGACCCGGAAGCGGTCCTCATCAAAGCGAGGTCGATCTAGATGGCGACGACACCCACCCGCGAGGTCGCCCGGCGCGTCTTCGCCGGCGAGTTCAACGACTCGACGTACACGTTCAAGGAATCGGACGACGAACGCGCCCCGGTGTACGTCCTCCTGCCGACGGGCGAGCGCGCCAACCGCGTGTTCGTCGTCGGGACGCTCATGGAGACCGAGGACGTCGGCACCGACAGCGAGTACTGGCAGGGGCAGGTCATCGACCCCAACGGCGACCGCTTTTACATGTACGCCGGCCAGTACCAGCCCGACGCGGCCGCGATGTTGCGCGAACTCGAACCGCCGGCGTACGTCGCGGTCGTCGGCAAGCCCCGCACCTACGAGACCGACGAGGGCGAGGTGAACGTCTCCATCCGGCCGGAATCGATCAGCGAGGTCGACGCCGCGACGCGGGACCGCTGGGTCGTCGAGACGGCCGAGCGCACGCTCGAACGGGTCCAGGCCTTCGAGGCCGACGCGCCCGACGACCCCGACGACGGCGCCACCGTCGACGAGTACGTCGCGATGGCCCGCCAACAGTACGACCGCCCGGTCGAGAACTATCGACGGCTCGTCGTCGAGGCCCTCGAGAGTCTGGAAGCCGACGACGAACTCGAAGCCAGCGCGGACGACTGACGCCGGTCGGTTGCCGACGACGACCGACCGGTCGCCCGTAACGTGCGGCGGGGATCCCCCACGATCACGGTACGGTCGGGTTTATTTCACCGTCTGGAGCGCTGTGTCAGCGTCTGACAAATCGTTAAGTGTGAGTAACGACGAAGGTGGAGTGATGAGCAAGAACAAGACCATCTCGTTTCGCGTGAGCGAGGATAAGTTCGAGACGCTCCGCGAAATCGCTGACGAGCGGGATCTCTCCCTGTCGGCGGTCTTCCGCGACTACGTGGACATGCTCGTCGCCCACGACGGGCAGGTCGAGGTGGTCCCGGAACACCAGCTCAACGAGTCGACGACGAGCGACACGGAGACGTTCCCGCCGAAAGTCGAAGTCCCGAAGAGTTTCGTCCGCGAACACGAGCGCCTCGAACTCGAAGCCGAACACCTGCGCGAGCAGTTAGAGGAGCACAAGCGCTACGTCACGAAACTCCGCCAGCAACTCGACGAACACGACCAGGAAGACGTCGTGCAACTCGAGGACCTCGACGGCGGTGAACCGGAACAGGAGTCCTCGTATCGGCTGGGCAACTTCGACGACGGTGTGTGATTGGCGTTTTGGCGGTCGGCTCTCTCTTTTCCGACAGTAGTGTGTCGTCGGTAGCACTCGGTCCCGCCTGTGCCACATATCACCGAGCGACGGGCGCTGGAGAGCGCGTCCGGACGGGTTTCAGAGCGGGGGTCACTCGGCCTGTTTGGCCAGGTCACGGGCGGCGAGGTTGACGTTGCGGCGGTTGGCCTTCCAGTAGGCGTCGAAGAGACCGCCGGCGACGGGGAGGAGGCTGCCGACGTAGTCGACCGAGATGTTCAGGACCATCCGAACGAGCGTGAACAGCGAGACACCGGCGAAGGCCGCTTCGAGGACGATGTACAGCGAGAGCGCGGTCGCGACAGAGTCGCCGGCCACGGGAAGGACGCCGAGTATCGGGTCGAGACCGAATTTGAACTCTGTCCCGGGTACACGGAGGCCGTCGTCGAGGACCGTCGCGGCCACGTTCATCCGTTCGAGCGCGGCGCTGTCGAGTTCGGCGGGGAGTTCGTCGACGGGGACGTCCTCGACGTCGAGGACCTCGACTGGGGCGGGTTCGGTTTCGGCGTCGGGCTCGGACATACTTCGCGTACGCCCTCCGCGGCGATAAGGTCGGCGGTGGTGACCCCCCGGAGCGGTGTGACGGGCCAAGACAGCGGTGTGACGGGCCAAGACAGCGGTGTGACGGGCCAAGACAGCGCGGTGTCGAAACTGTCGGTCAAGTACAATCGACGCCGGGACCGGTGTAGATCTGGCCCTCGCTGGCGTCGTCGGTGCGGAACAGTTCTGTCCCGTCGAGCAGTATCTGGTTGTTGTACCCGCCCTCCATCCGGAGGAACTTGAACTGGCTCTCCGAACAACCGGGTTTGAACGCCATGTACACGTCGTCGGTCGGTTCGACGTGTGCTGTCCGGTAAAGATTTCGTCGGTCACTCATCGCTACTCACCTCGGTTGCGAGTGGGTCGTCAAAGTCGTCTTGAGGCGATGGCAGCAACCTGTCAAAAGCGTCGGCTGGCGTCTC
>Ga0207771_100485_pt1 | contig 23226 bp, 27 predicted proteins | sample A23M2SouthBayCA_2_FD_187731 | JGI IMG/M metagenome (GOLD analysis project Ga0207771, IMG submission 187731) | Aerobic enrichment media microbial communities from Eden Landing Ponds, California, USA - A23 M2 (2) (SPAdes) | ecosystem: Environmental > Aquatic > Marine > Unclassified | place...
CGCACGGAGACGTTGACCATCTCCGAGACGTCACCGCGCCGGCGGGCCTGCCGGATCTGGTTTGCGAGCTGTTCGGGGTCGGGATGTGTCCCGACCAGACTGCCGTTGACGTACACTTTGGCGTCGCGTCCCTGACTCATGATTTAATCGTCCGCTGGCTGCTCGATTCGCTCGATCCCGGGGATGCCCTGGACCCCCATGTCGGCGAGTTCGTGTTTGAGTTCCTGTGCGTCCTCGACGTTCTGGGAGAGTTCCATCGCCTGCGCGAAGTTCTTCACCAGACCGCAGTTGGGTCCTTCGGGCGTCTCGGATGGGCAGATCCGACCCCACTGGGTCGCGTGCAGGTCACGCGCCTCGAAGTGGGGCTGGCTCCGGGACAGGGGCGAGCGAAGGCGTCGCAGGTGCGAGAGGACACCCATGTAGTCGGTTCGGTCGACAAGCTGACTCACACCGGAGCGGCCGCCGACCCAGTTCCCCGTCGCGATGGGGTGTTCGAGTCGCTCGGTCAGCACGTCCGAGCGGACGACGGTCGAGACGGAGAGCTGTCGATTTCGCATGTTGGCGCGTTCGAGCTGGTACTTCACGTCGCGTGCCAGCTTGTTCAGCGCCGTCCGGAACAGGTCCTTCATCAGGTCGCCGCTGACCTTCAGCCGCTTGTTGGCGTAGTGGTCCTTGTCGTCGGCGTCGCGGCGACCGAGCGCGAGTTCGAAACAGGCCTCGGCCATCCGGCACAGATAGTAGGCCTTGTTGATCCGCACGTCCTCCTCGTCGACGCCCTCCTCGTGGAGGTGGGGCAGGAGATAGCGGTCGATGACGTAGTTGGCCCGTTTGAGCTGGTAGTTCTTGCCCTGGCCGGAGGCGACGCGTTCCCCGAGGGTTTCGATTGCGCCCTCGGTGGTCTGGACGTCTGCGGCCTCCAGGTTTTCGAGCATGAACTTCACGATCTCCGGGTCGTCGGAGACGCGGTGGACGATCTCCTCGTCGGATTCGAGTCCGAGCGCACGAACGAGCGTCACGAAGTTGATCGATCCCGAGACGCTCGGGAAGGAGACTTCGAGGATGCCATCGCGGGTCCGCTCACACAGGACGAGTGCACGATACCCACGGCGCTGGGAGAACGTCTTTGCGACCTGCACGTCGTCGCCATATTTCGTGTCGTGTTCCGCGAGAATCTTGTTCGGCGCGAGGTCCTCGCTGGTCATCAGGACACGCTCGGAACCGTTGACGACGAAGTACCCACCGGGGTCGGCGGGGTCCTCGCCGATGTCGATCAGTTCCTCGCGGGTGAACCCGTTGATGTTACACTTGTTCGACCCGACCATGACCGGCATCCGACCGATTTTGGTCTCGGTCTGGTCGACGACGACCTCCTCTTCTTCCTCGCCGCCGCGAACGATCGCCATCTCCATGAAGACCGGTGCGGAGTAGGTGATGTTTCGCAGGCGCGCTTCCTGTGGATAGAGGAGTTCTTCGCTGCCGTCGGCCTCGCGAACGCGCGGGGTGACGACGCGCACGTCGCCGAGTTCGACGAAGACGGGTTCCTGTCCTTCCTTGTCGCCGATGTCGGTCTCGATCGTCTCCTTCTCGTCGACGACCTGCTGCATGCCGCGGTCGAGAAATGAGTTGAACGATCGGAAATGATGCTCTGCCAGGCGCTCACGCGAGAAGTATTCTCGCGAAATCGCGCGTCGATCGTTGGCGTCCATCAGGACACCACCAGTCGATACACGACTGCCTGATCTGTGGTTCGGGAATCGCGGACTACCTTGACCACGTCACCGACTTGTGCCTCGTCGGGGGCGGCTGGGTCGGTGCGTTTGAGTTTCGGCAGGTCCGTCTTCTTGATGTTGTACTCCTCGAGCACGTCGTCGAGTGTGTCCTCGTCGACGATGCTGTGATCTGGGACGAGTTCGTGTTGGCTTACGTCTACCATGGTTGGTGTGGCCGGCTAGTGGAGAAGGTGGCTGTCACGAGATACTACAGGTCGCTATAGGCGGAACCCATTTAACCCTTACCAAGTCCGTCTGCAGTAGCTATCCGGCCCGGTGCCGGGAGTCGCATCACCATCAACTATGCCAAGGACCTTCATAGTCGTTTGGGTGCCGACCGGTTTCGGCGTTGCTGAGTGGTCTCGACGCTGGCGCTCGTGTCCGCCACTGACCACGGTCGCACGCTTTCCGCTCACGTGTGTCCGCTCGACTCGTGAACGACGTCCCATTCGGTCTCTCTCGTTCCACTGCTCTCCGCGCTGACGACGCGCCACGACACTACAACTCAATGACGGCGCGTTTGGAAAGTCTTAATACCATCACCGGGATACGATGAGATGCAACGTGCCCGGATGGTGTAGTGGCCCATCATACGACCCTGTCACGGTCGTGACGCGGGTTCAAATCCCGCTCCGGGCGCTTCTGCTGGAAACATACTGCTGAACAAACGAGCATGCGACGTGCCCGGATGGTGTAGTGGCCCATCATACGACCCTGTCACGGTCGTGACGCGGGTTCAAATCCCGCTCCGGGCGTACCTTTGCGACGAACAAACTCGTGAGTCGCAAATATGCGACGAAGGGATTTGAACTACGGAACGAGCGAACGAAGTTCAGACGGTTCAAATCCCGCTCCGGGCGTCTTCTTCCGAACTCACATCTCTAGCGAGGCGTCTCGTCGCCGCCACGGTTAAGCCATCGAGTCATGTCAATACTACAATGGACGGTAGCACGGGCGATCGAGTCTGGGGGGCACGCCGCATCACGGCCCTGTATCTGGTCCTCGGGGTCGGTTGGATCGTCGTGTCCGACTTTCTGGTCACGTGGGCACGTCTGGGGTCACAGACGGTCCTGACGGCGCAACTGGCCAAGGGATCGCTGTTCGTCGCCGGATCGGCGGCGGTGTTGTACACTCTGGTCGGTCGCGAGCAGCGCGCGCTCGAAGCGACGAACACGGAACTGGCCCAGAGCCTCCGTCACGTGAGTGTCCTCCATCGCGTGTTGCGTCACAATCTGCGCAACAGTTGCGACGTGATTCAGAACAACGCCGCGTTGCTCGCCGACGGGACCGCCGACGACGACGCGCTGGTCCGGATCGACAGACAGGCCCGACAGCTGGGGGCAATCGCCGAGAAGTCCCGCCATCTTCGGGATGTGATGCTCGACGACGCCGACGAGGTGGTGCTGTCGGTCGCGTCAGTCGTCGACGAGGCCGTCGAATCGCTCGACGGACACGTGCCGACGGTGACACGAGAGATCGACACAGCACTGTCCGTTCGGGTCCATCCGCGATTCGTCGTCGCGGTCGGCGAATTGCTGCGTAACGCCGTGAAACACCACGACGAGGCGTCCCCCACGGTCGCGGTGTCGGCGGCCGAGGACGGAGACTGGACGGCGATCACGATCAGCGACGACGGGCCGGGACTCCCCGAGCACGAACACACCGCGCTGGCCGGCAGTCACGAGGAACCGCTGCGCCACTCCCGCGGGATCGGGCTTTGGCTCGTTCGGTTTCTCGTCGAGGCGTCGGACGGGACACTCGCCGTCGACAGCAGCCCAGACGGGACCGACGTGGTGATCCGCGTGCCGACGGCGAGCCAGTGACTGGGTCGGTGTGGTGGCATGGAGGGGTAAGTCCCCCTCACCCTGTCATAGGTCCGTCCCACCTCGGGAAACGGACACTCTGGTGCTCACACGACGGCGATAAATGTTTTGTGGCGCTGGGGAACTGTTTAGTGGCGTCGCACGAATCCCCGCTGTATGGAGGACGTGGACCGTGAGGCGATGCCGCGGGCGATCGTCGAGGAGTTCCTGACCCGCGAGCGTGGGACACGGGCGCTACTGGACGAACTGGAGAAGTTGTCTATCGAGGGCCGGACCGAGGAACTGCACGAGCGGATCCACGCGCTCGCAGAGAGCAACGAGGCGGTGTTCTACACGGTCGCGTTCAGTCTGGCCGACGCCGCCCAGTTTTTCGGCGACGTGGAGGCCCAACTCGACGTGACGGCGGCCGACCGACTGCGTGATCTGGCAGAGACCTATCCGACGCTGGCCGAGCCGTTCACCATCGTGCGCACCGAAATCTCTGAGGACCGCAAGAACCCAGTCACGAACGTCAGCTACGGTGTTTCGTACCACCGCGGGATCGAGTCGCCGATCGTCACCTACCAGCCGCTGTCGGGCGACCGTGTGCTGTACGAGTCCCGGGCAACGCCGTCGGAGGTGCTCCAGACGGCCGGCGATATGGTGGCGGCGACCACGGACGCGCTGGACGTGGCCTTAGACAGCGATCACTCGGTCAACACCGAGGAACTGAGTGCGCTGATCGACCGGCGCGAGGAACTGGAGTCCGAACTATCGCGCCTACGAGACGATCTTGACGAACTCCGGCGCAAACCTGTCGACGGGGAGTAGCGTCGCCACGGCGACCGTATCGGGTGCGTTTATGTGTTCCCGGCCAGTAGCTGCGGTCGACTCTATGGGACTGGACCGACTGGCCGATCAGGTCGAGAAAGAGCGGCGAGACCTCCGGATTCTCGAAGCCGTCATGGCGCACGGCCCGATCGGGATCGTCCGGCTGTCCGAGGAGACCGACGTACCCGAGCACAAGGTTCGCTACTCGCTGCGGATGCTCGAAAACGACGAACTCGTCCAGCCGACCCCGCAAGGTGCGATCCCGGCCGACGACATCGACGAGCGCGTCGCGACGCTCAACGAGGGACTGGCGCACTTACTCGAACGGACCGAGACACTGAAGACGATCTTTTCGACCGACGCCGACGCGTAGACGCCGCAGCGAGACTGCTCAGTCGAGCGCTGCCAGCAGTTGCTCGACGTCTTCGGCGGTGTTGATCGCGTGGACCGACGCGCGGACGGCGTCGGGATGGGGCAACGACCGGACGACGATACCTTCGTCAGCGAGCCGTTCGACCGTCGCCGTCGGCTCGTCGGTCTCGAAGGTGACGAGACCGGACTCGTATGCGTCGGGACTGAGGACCCGGTCGCCAAGTCCCGCCTTCAGCTGGTCGGTGAGTCGTGCGACGCGAGACTGGACCGCGTCGTAGCCGATTGATTCGACCGTGTCCATCGCCGTCGCCAGCGCGACGTAGGGGGCGGGCGTCGTCGTGCCGACCTCGAAGCGCTGGCCGCCCTGTTTGTACTCGTAGCCCGTTGCGGCCGGGTCCTCGACGCTGCGGTAGCCGATGCGGCGCTGAGCGAGGCGGTCGTGAGCGTCGTCGGCGACGTAGAGGAATCCGCTGCCCCAGATGCCAAGCAGCCACTTGTGGCCGGCGGCGGCGACGAAGTCCGCGCCCCACTCGTGAACGTCGACCGGGTGCTGGCCGACCGACTGGACGGCGTCGACGAGCACCTGCGCGCCGGCGTCGTGGGCGATGTCGACGACCTCGGAGACCGGCAGGCGCGTCCCGTGGGTCCAGGTGAGCGAGCTGAGTGTCACCAGTCGAGCGCCGTCGACGGCGGATTTCAGATCGGCCAGATCGAGACGGCCGTCGGTCGTCTCGACGACGCGCACTTCGATGTCACGCAGGTCGGCCAGTCGCTCCCACGGGAGGATGCCGGCGGGGTGTTCGAGATCGGTGCGCACGACCACGTCGCCGGGCTGGAAATCGATCGCGCCCGCGACGAGGTTGACGCCGTCGGCGGTGCTGCGAGTGAGTGCGACCTCGTGGGTGGCTGCGCCGATGTGGCCGGCGACCGTCTCGCGTGCCGCGTCGAGCGTGTCCCAGGCGACGGTGTACGGTCCCTCGCCGGCCGGAGCCTCGAAGGCGTGGCGTTCGAGAAAGTCGGTCGCGGCCCCGACGACGTGGCGCGGACTCGGCCCGCTCGCACCCGTGTTGAAGTAGGTACACGACTCCAGCGCGGGCACGTCGGCTCGAAGCTCCTCGATGTCCATAGTCGAGTCGTGGGTCGGGGCCGACTTCAAACACGCACCCGAACGCAACGGGTGTCGGTCGACTCGGCGATCGCCGACGCTGCTCGCACGCCGGTCGTCACGCGCTTCGGAACCGATAAACGGGTGCGTGGGAAACGTCTCCGACGACCCGCGACGGCCGGCCACTCGGCCGGCGGTCGCCCGGAGCATCGCTATGTCGGAGACGCACCCACTGCTCAGGCTGGAAACCGTCGTCCTCGTCGGTCTCGGGGGCTTCGCTGGCTCGAACCTGCGGTACTTCGTCGGTCTGTTGTTGCCCGGACTGGAGGGGACCTTACTGGTCAACGTCGTCGGGAGCTTCGCCCTCGGCGTCCTGTTCTACGAAGCCGTCCACGTCGGCCTGCTCGCCAGCGAGACCAACCTGGCCGCGACGACGGGCTTCCTCTCGTCCTTTACGACCTACAGCACCTTTGCCGTCGAGACCGTCCAGCAGGCACCTGCCATGGCGCTGCTCAACGTCCTCGCGAGCTACGCGCTGGGACTCGCCGGGGTGCTCGTCGCCCGCGCGCTCGTCCGCCGCTTCGAACGGGAGGCTGCCTGATGGATCCCGTCGATCCCGCACACCTCGTCGGCACCGGTGGCGCACTCGGTGCGCTCGCCCGCCACTACCTCGGGCAGGCCGTCGACCGGGAGTCGTTCCCGGTCGGCACGCTCACCGTCAACGTCGTCGGGAGCTTCGTCCTCGCGCTCGTCACCTTCCTCGCGCCGGCCGAGAGCGTCGTCCTGCTGGTCGGCGTCGGCGCGTGTGGCTCCTTTACGACGTTCTCCTCCTTTGCCGTCGACACGGTCCGACTGTGGGAGGCGGGCCGGCCCGCCGTCGCCGCCGGGAACGCCGTCATAAACCTCGTCGGCGCGCTCGCAGCTATCGGACTGGCGTGGCTCCTCGCCTCGGTGTGACGAGCGAATTCCGCCGACAGCGTTGGGGTTTAAATCCCATCCGTGTGGAATGGGAAGAAGGATGAACCGAGCCACTGCACTCCTGCTGATCGCGTGTGTCATCGTGATCGCATCCACTGGCTCGGTGACCGCTGCAGTTTCCCCATCGGCAGTGGAGCCCTCGTCGAACACGACGTTCGACGTGTCGATCGAATACGGCGGGAACATCGTCCCACCACAGTCTCCGAACGAGGCACCGGACCGCTACGAGGTTCGGGTCACCGGCGCTGAGACGGTCACGATAACGTCGCCGACGTTGCACCGCTCTCGGCTCGCGACGATGTTCGGCGGCACGAGGACCGCCACCGGCGTTCGCGTCCCAGTGCCCGAGAACGACACGCTCACGATGACGCTTACGGCCCCGTTCGACTGCCTCCCAGGAACGTACGAACTGCGCTTTCGTGGGGCGTCAGACGAGACGGCCACCACGACGCTGGCACTGAGCGAACCAGCGACGTTCGAGACCAATCTTCGTGGACAGGTGCAGACGGTCGCTCGCGGACAGGTTGCTGAAATCCCATTTCGGATCGACGTCTGCTCTGACACGCCGGCGACACTGTCAGTCCGCAGCCCGAACGGCACGTGGTGGAACGTGACAGTCGACAGGACCGGCGTCGGCGAGTCTGGGGCGGTCCGATTCGCGACAAACGGCACGACACCGCGCTTCACGCAGGTGCTGGGGAATGCGACGATTCGCTCTCGATCATCGACCGGCACGGAGACGACACCACTCCCGACCGGTGAATACGACCTTTCGATGTGGCAACGGGGATCCCAAACCGACGTCGGCGCTCTGGCGATTCGTCCACCCCAGGATGTCCCTACCACCGCATCGGCGGTGACGCGAACGAGTACAGCCACCGTCACTGCACCCCCACCGACCCACAGCTCGACGATATCCACCGCGACCGAAGCGACCACGCGAGTGACCGACAGTGTGTCGCCGACGAAGGCCGAACACACCGCCACTGCGTCCGCGCCGACGCGGACGACAGTCCCACAGCCGGCATCGACGGCACCTGACCGAACTGGGACGACTGCAACCACTACGGCGACCGGCGATGGTCCGTGGATCACCGCTCTTGCGCTCGTCTTGGCGCTTCTCCTCGGTAGTCGACGCGCGCAGTGACGATCTCGCATCGAATCGTGGTCCACGCATTTATGAAGGGGGACGCCACCAGCGGTGCCCATGTTCGAAGCACTGTGGCGCGACGACCGTGCGATCGAAGGACTGCCGATCAGACTCGTCATCGCTCTCGTCGTTGGCGTGGCGAGCCTGAGCGTGATGATGAGCACCATCTCGGGCGTCTCGACGCTGACCGTGAGCGAACTCGATGTCGATCCCTCCGTCGAGGTCGTGGGCCAGAAATCGACCCAGCTCACTCTCACCGTCGTCGACCCGGAAGGCCAGTCGGTGTCGGGCGCGACCGTCGTCGTCAGCGGCGGGACGGCGTCGCTCGACGGCGTGGCGACGGCCACCACCGGTCCCGACGGTAACGCGACGGTAACGATCGATCCCACACTGGACCGCAATCAGAAGGAGGGCACGGTGACCATCGACGTGAAACCGCCGGCCAGTGGCGGCTACAGCGATCGCCGGGAGAACACCCAGATCCTCGTCGTTCGCGGCCACGAGTAAGGGTCGACTGTGATAAGTCGAGCGTACGCAGACCGTGCGGACCACCGCGCGCCCCTTCCCGGGCGACACTCTCGTCGGCAGGCGGCGAGTCAACCGGGGCGTCGCCACCGAATAATCCTCCCTTATTGGCTGAAAACTGCCATAAATGGGTTTATAATTATCCGCGCGTGGAGCAAGGCCCTCCCCATGAACCTCGCTGCTATCGGTTTCGGTAACGCGGGTGGCAAGATCGTGGACCGGTTCGTCGAGTTCGAGGAGGCGTCAGGTCGGTCGCTGACGACCGGCGTTCTCGCGGTCAATTCCGCGGAGATCGATCTGGCGAAACTCGACGTGATCCCGCCGGACCGACGGCTCATCATCGGCCAGACTCACGAGCGGGTCAAGGGCCGGGGCGTCGGCGCAGATCCCGAACTCGGGGCGACGATCGCACGGCAGGACCTCACCGAGATCGAGCGCCAGCTCGACGACGTGCCGATCCACGACACCGATGGTTTCCTCGTGGTCGCGGGGCTGGGCGGTGGCACCGGCAGTGGCGGTGCCCCGGCGCTCGCCGAGCGTCTGTCACAGATCTACGACGAACCGATCTACGGGCTGGGTGTCTTGCCGAGTGCGGACGAAGGCGGTCGGCCGTCGCTCAACGCCGCCCGATCGCTCCAGACGTTCGCCGACGCAACTGACAACCTGATGGTGTTCGACAACGACGCCTGGCGACAGACGAAGGGATCGGTGTCGGCGGGCTACGAGCAGACCAACTGGGAGATCGCGCGCCGCTTCGTCACCCTGCTTGCGGCCGGCGAACTCGACGGCTCGCAGGTCTCGGAGTCGGCGATGGACGGCAGCGACATCCGCCGCACGCTCGCGCCCGGCGGCCTCAGTACGATCGCGTTCAGTCAGGCAAATCTCGAAGCCCAGACCCGCGAGCAGCAGGGGCTGCTGGGACGCTTGCGCTCGAACGGTCAGCACCACCCCGAGGAGAGCGATCTGGCGATGAAGATCCACGGGCTGGTGCGCAAGGCCGTCCAGTCACGACTCACGTGTCCGGCGAACATCGACTCGGCCGAGCGGGCGCTGATCGTCGTCTCCGGGCCGCCACGCGAGGTCTCACAGAAGGGGCTACAGCGCGCTCGCCAGTGGCTCGAACGCGAGACCGGCAGCGTCGAAGTGCTGGCCGGCGACGACCCGCGGACGAACGCCGACGCGCTCTCGGTCGCTGTCTTGCTCTCGAACGTCACCGACGTGCCACGCGTCGACGCCCTGCAGGAACAGGCCGTGAGCGCCCAGGAAAACACCGAGCGACAGGCCGCCCAGCGCGACGAGGCGATCGACGAACTGCTGACCGACGACGACGACAAACTCGACCCGCTGTAGCGTGAACGAGCGACGCCGTGGAAACGGCGCTTCGTGACCGGGCTTGGAAAACACGCAGCACGCTCGCCTGTTCATCCACGGACGTAGCTCGTCGACTTCGCTGTGCCCTGGCGGATGAACGGGCGAGACGTGCCGAGGGCTTTCGAAGTCCTGTTGTCCCGTCTGGCTACGGTCCCGACAGAAGACCCTCAAAACTGTGCTAGTAGGCGTCCCAGTCGATCCACTCTTGCTCCCAGCCAGTCGCCGACTGGGCGGCCTGTCGGGCGCGCTCGCGGTCCTCGCGGTGGGTGCGATTCCGTTCGGGAGTGTCGGCTTGCTCGCCCTCGACGAGCATCGGCTGGAAGGCGACCCCACCGAGTCGCTGCCGGTGGCCGTCGGCGTCGACGACCGTCAGCGTTTGCTCGCCCGCGCCCAGTGGCATGACGAGGTGGCCGTCGTCGGCCAGTTGCTGTGTGAGCGCCCGCGGTGGCTCGATCGCCGCCGCTTCCAGGAGTATCCGGTCGTAGGGTGCGTATTCGGGCAGGCCGTCGATCCCGTCGCGCCGGTCGACCAGCACGCCCTCGTAGCCCGCTTTCGAGAGATTCGAGCGGGCGTCGTAGACGAGTCGTCGCGTGATGTCGATCGCCTGCACGTTCTCCGCACCGGTGATCTCGGCGATCACGGCGGCGGTGTAGCCCACGCCGACGCCGACGACGAGCACGTCGTTGTCCTCGCGGGGATCGAGGGCTTCGAGCAGTCGTGCGACGGTGCTGGGCGCGAGGACGCGCGTCCCGAAGCGCTCGAACGCGCGGTCGGAGTAGGCCGCTCGCTCGTCCTCGACGAACGCCTCACGCGGCACGGTCCGCATCGCCTGTGCGAGGCGGCCGGTCTGCAGACAGCCCTTGCTCTCGTGGGCCAGACTGTCGACCATGTCCTCTCGTAGCACCGCCGGCTCCATACACGAAGTTCCCACCGGAGCTATTTGAATGGCGCGCCCTGCCACTGCGCGGTCTCGGCCTTGCACGCAAGATTGATCCTCTCTTCCACCAAACGGCGAGACGATGCAGGGGACACCGGACCCGGTGTTGGGGAGTGAACTGGCGACGCTGGTCGTCGCCGTCGGTGCGGGGGTGCTCATCGGAATTATCCCCCTCGTCGTCGACCGTCGGCTATCGCCGCGGCGATACGCTGCCGTTGGCGGGCTGGCGTATGCCGTCGGCATGACCGCGCTCTGGGCGGTACCGCGGATCGGTGTCGAAGGACTTGGCTGTTCGTTGCCGGCGGATCTGGCGACCTGTGGCCCGCTGGCGCTGGTCGGCGTCGCCGTCTTCGCCGGACAGGCGGCCGTGGCGCTGTACGCCTACGCCGAGTACGGGTCCGTCGCGCCGCTGGGCGTGACGGTGCTCGTGACGATCCTGCTCGCGTACGCGTTCCTCCGAATCCGCGGCGAGAGCGACCCGTTGGCGCTGTACGCCCTGTTTTTCGGCCCGGCGGCCGTCGGCGTGACCGTCATCGTCGGGGTCGGCGAAGCGTTCGTCCGGCGAGCGCTCGCTGAGCGGGACTGATACTGCCGGCTGTCACTGTTTCACGCTGTTCGCGATTCCGGGGTCGCGGCATTCTTCACAGACGGACAGCCGGCAGTATGGGAATCGTCGCCGCGGCCGAGCGCACAGCCGTCCTACCAGGCCGACCAGGCGACGCTCGATTCGTCGCGGACGTACAGTCGTTTGATGTCCTTGGCGATGGCGCTGTCCCGATCCTGATCGTACTGCTCGCGGTCGTAGCCGTGGGCGTCGTCGCGGACGTGAAAGCCCTCGACGGTGAACTCGTTGTCACCGAACTCGTCGGTCGCGCCGACGGTGAACTCGTAGTCGCCGGGGATGTTCAGCTTGAAGCTCTCGGTGCTGTCGTGGCGCCCGTCTTTCGGGTGCATCGTGACGTTGACCGCGACGTTACCGACCGCGCGGGTCCAGATGGTCTCGACGTCCTCGGCCGTCGCCTCGTCGACGCGGCCGCCCGCATCCGTTTCGACGGCGGTGATGCGCACCGTCATCAGGGCTTCTTCGGTGTCGAGCAGGAACTCCTCGCCCTTGGCGAGGTCCTCCTCGGCGGGGACGTCGACGGTCGTGGTAAAGGAGTCGCCGTCCTGCGAGACGACGACGCGCCGTTGGACTTCGTCGTCTTCGGGGAGCTGTTCTTTGTGGGTGTGATCGCACTCAGTACAGCGAACCGTCACGTGGCTGCCCGGGGACAGCACCTCGTGGACGGTCTCGAACGCCGGCGAACACGCCGGGCACGGCAGGGCGATACGATCGCCCGGTGTGGCGTCAGTCATAGAATCAGTTATTCGGGCGGGACGTAAATGGTCGTCGTCACGCGGACGTTCGGGCCGTCTGGCGATGCTCGTGCATCACTCCGCGCTCGGGAGTGCCACCGCTTTCCCATCGGCGAAGACGGTCGGCTCCCGTAGAATCCCGTCGAGGTGGATGGGTGCGTGGGTGTCGCCGCCGATGGCGTGGTCGTCGCCGATGGCGATGTGGACGGTGCCGCCGGCTTTCTCGTCGAGGAGGACCGAGCCAACCAGATCACGGACGGCGACGTTGGTGCCGATACCCAGTTCGGCGAGGTTGTAGGCCGCATCGCCGGCCGTCTCGGCGGCGTCTTCGATCTGCTCGCGGACGGCGTCGTCGCCGATCTCGGTGACCTGTCCGTCTTCGACTTCGAACCGGAGCAGGTCGCCGTCCAGTTCGCCGTGGGGCATCATCGTCCCGTCGACGACGAACGTGCCGGTGGCTGTCGTCGGACTGACGAACACCTCGCCGGCGGGGAGGTTCGACATCTCACCCGGCTCGTGGACGATGCCGGTGTCGAGTTTCCATTCGCGCTCGCCCAGTTCGAAGGTGATGTCCGTCCCCTGTGGCGAGGTGACGCGAATCTCGTCGGCACCCTCTACCTGTGCGAGTACGTCCCGGCAGTGGCCGGCGATGGCGTCGTAGTCGGCATCGAGACCCATCAGAAAGACGGCTTCGGTGATGCCGGGGAGCGTCGCGACGCGCGCCCCGGCGGCGTTGGCCTCGCTGCGGGCTTCAGTGTGGCTCAGGCTCTTCGTGGTCGGAGCCAGTACTACGTCCGCGGCGGCCATCGCAGCGGCCACCGGTTCGGGTGGTTCCTCGCCGTGCTGGTCGCCCGGTGGGTACCGCAGAAAGACGGTGTCGTCGGTGATCTCGGTCGCGACGCGATACAGCGCCTCGCCGATGGCCTTGCGCTTGTCGTCGGTGACGATCGCACACGACTCCCCGGGCTGGAGATTCATGCACTGCTCGACGGCGGTGCGGGCTGGCGTTCGCAACGACGAGTTCATGCCAGCTAGTGACCGGCCGACACACGTAAAGGTATAGCAGCCCGCCGATCGACGAGATCGGCGGCCCGCCATCACGCAACAGGGTACTCCGAAGCGAGTAATCTTATATCATTATTAATCATAATGGATTTAACGATCTCACCCGAACCACTGGGTATGCTCCGCGTGGGCATCAACGGCTTCGGTACTATCGGCAAGCGTGTCGCCGACGCCGTTCGTGCACAACCCGATATGACGGTCGCGGGCGTCGCCAAACGAACACCGAACTACGAGGCCGAGGTCGCTCGTGATCGCGGCTACGCGCTCTTTGCCGCCGCGGACGACACCCCGTTCACGGCGGCCGGTCTCGACGTCGCCGGCCACGTTCGCCAGCTGGTCGCCGCCAGTGACGTGATCGTCGATGCCACCCCGGCCGGCGTCGGCGCACAGAACCGTCCTCTCTACGAGAAATTTGACACGCCCGCCATCTATCAGGGTGGCGAGGACGCCGGTGTCGCGCCGGCGAGTTTCAACGCTCGTGCCAACTACGGCGAGGCGGCCGGTGCCGACGCCGTCCGGGTCGTCTCCTGTAACACGACCGGTCTCTCCCGTGTGCTCGCGCCGCTCGACGAGACCGTCGGCATCGAGAAGGCCCGGGCGACGCTGGTCCGCCGGGGCGGTGATCCCTCCCAGACCGGGCGTGGACCGATCAACGACACGCTCCCTGACCCCGTGTCGATCCCGTCACACCACGCGCCGGACGTTCAGACCGTCTTCCCGGACCTCTCGATCGATACGATGGGGATGAAAGTGCCGGCGACGCTGATGCACACCCACGCGCTCAACGTCACGCTCTCGGGGACGCCGACGACTGCCGAGGTGCGAGACCTGCTCGCCGACGAGGACCGGCTGCTGCTCGTCCCCGAACGGCTCGGCATCGACGGCGCGGGCAAACTCAAGGAGTACACCCGCGACGCCGGCCGACCACGGGGCGACGTGTGGGAGAACTGTATCTGGGCCGAATCGATCAGCGTCGAACCGCTGGACGACGGCCGCAGCGACTGCTATCTCTTCCAGGCGATCCATCAGGAGGCCGACGTGGTACCCGAGAACGTCGACGCCATCCGAGCGATCACCGACGTGGCCGACCGGGCCGAGAGCGTTCGCCGAACCAACGAGGCGCTTGGCATCGACCGCGGTCTCGCCGGTCTTGACACGCGATCGACGCCCACGCCGCGGGACGCCGCCAGCGACGACTAGCGCGGCCCGACTACAACTGCGTGAACGTCACGTCGTCGGTCTCGGTGTCGATGACGGCGACGTGTGGGCGCTCGGGTGCGCCGTCGATCGGGACGCCGCCGGGGTTGATCCGCACCGTTCCTTCGTGTTCTTCGAGCACTTGCTCGTGCGTGTGGCCGTGGAGTACGTAGTCGTAGTTTCCACATTCGACGAGCGCGTCGACGATGGCCCCGCTGGTGCCGTGATACACTGCGATTTCGACGCCGTCGACGGTCAGTTCCCCCATCTCTCCGAGATAGGTCCCGAAGTCGTCAATCTGTGGCTGGAGACCCCATTCACCGTCGTTGTTGCCCCGCACGGCGTAGCAGTCGAAGTCCGCGTCGAAGTGGGCCGCAGAGAACGGTGCGACGAAGTCGCCACAGTGGACGACGGTGTCGACACCAGCCGATTCGAACTGTTCGACTGCTGCCTCGACTACCTCGGTGTCGTCGTGCGTGTCGGCGACGATGCCAATCTGCATGGCGGTACCAGTGACGGCGTGGCAGTTATTCTTACCGGCCCTCGCGTATCGATGGCCAACCACGACGGACGACCGGAGAGTTCACTCGATTTCGAGTATGTTTGTTCCGCAACTCGACACAAGGAATGTATCGGTGCGACACGAATACAGTGGCATGCGACGCACCCCCGCTGGTCGTGACACGCCCGCCGCCGAACAGGACGACAGCGACGACCGACCCGAGTCACGCACCGACTGGCTCGCGCGCCACGCCCGGACGCGGACGGCCCCGGACGGTCCGGCCGTTCGCGCCGACGACGATGTCGATCACGACGATGACGACCGCCACGACGAGTGGCTCCGTCGTCACGGCCGCACACCTCGCACGTAGATCGCCGCCTGCGATCGGGACACTGCTACAGCACTCCGTTCCGAGACCCTCGCTTCGCGGAGCGCGACCGCGCTACGACTGTTCGAGCACTTCGACGCCGATCAGTTCCGCGCCGGTGAGCGCGCGGATGTACGCGCCACCGGCGATGGAGACGTGGCCGAAGTCGTCTTCGCTCATGCCGTACATCTCGATGGCTCGCGAGGTGTCGCCACCGCCGACCACCGAGAAACAGTCGGTCTCGGCGATGGCTTCGAGCACGGTGACGGTGCCGACGGAGAACCGTTCCTCCTCGAAGACACCGAGTGCGCCCTTGACGAAGACGGCTTCCGAGTCGCCGATTACGTCGGCGTAGCCCTCGGCGGTGTCGGTCCCGATGTCCATGAACGAGACGGTCTTCTCGTCGATGTCGGCCACGTCGATCTCGGTGCGTTCGCCATCCTCGTCGGCATAGGCCATATCGTGAGCGACCGTGATCTGGTCGCGGTGTTCCGCCAGGATCTGCTCGATCAGTTCGTGATTTTCCTCCCACTGGGAGTCATAGAGATCGAGATCGGGATCGAGATCGAATCCGACGGGCGCGCCGTCGGCCCGCAGGAACAACTCGCCCGCGATGCCGCCGAGCAGGAAGTCGTCGACCGTGTCGCCGAGGTGGTTCATGACGTTGATCACGTCGGTCGCTTTCGTCCCGCCGACGGCCATCGTCACCTGACCGTCGAACTCCTTCTCGGCGATGGCGGTGTTTGCCTCGTACTCGGTCTCCATGACGCGGCCGGCGTAGGCTGGCAACACGAGCGGGAAGCCCACGAGCGAGGCGTGAGCACGGTGGGCCGCAGAGTACGCGTCGTTGATGTACGCGTCGAACTTCGGGGCCAGCGTCTGGACGAACTCCGTCTCGGCCTTGACCTCGGGATCTTCTTCCGGCAGTTCGTCCGCACACATCCGGGTGTTTTCCAGCAGGAGTACGTCGCCCGATTCGAGGGCGTCGATCGCTGCCAGCGCGTCCTCGCCGAAGGTGTCGGCGACGAAGTCCACGTCGTAGCTCGCGGGCGCAGCCCGCTCGCTCGTTCCGTGGTCATCTCCATTCGCGCCCACGCGCCCGACGTGCTCTGCGAGGATGTCGGCGTGCTGTTCGAGCGAGACGAACGTGTCCCGACCGGGTCGGCCCTGATGGGCCATCAGTACCGTCTCGAACCCGCGGTCGGCGAGTTCGCGGACCGTCTTCGCGTGGCGTTCGAACCGGCGGTTGTCCTGTACCACACCGTCTTCGACCGGTGAGTTCAGGTCGAGTCGGACCAGCACGCGCTGGCCGTCGTCCAGATCGTCGAGCGTCTTGAACGCAGTCATCGTAGTCGTGGGGTCGCGCGTGGCCGAGAAAAAACTGCGTGGTCCAGTGCTAGCGAACGTCGCCACTGAACGCTGCATTACCGTGCATTAGCAGACCTCGAAACCCCTCGGCGTGCTGGCGGCCGCTCGACATCCCGCTCCTGCGTCACGGGAATCCTGCCACAGAGCGCCTCCACTCCGCGGAACGCGGCGCTGCCACCACGCCTCGCCCTTTCGGTACTTGTTGACGGCTATGCTCTCCGTTGACACGAACCGAGACGTTCGGTCTCGTCGTTCCGTCCGAGAAGCGGCAGGCAGATCACAGCGTCCTTCACCGGGTCAGTTTGGCATCTTCCTGATCGGGATCGATCTCCTGGAGTCGGTCCCCGCAGTCACCGCAACTCACCGCGGTCACCTGGTGGACGCCACAGCAGGACTCGACGGTTTCGGGACTCGCCGTGAGGTCGCCACCGCAGGCGGGACAGCGCTCGACGAACCCGCGCAGCCCCGTCCGAATCGTTCCGCGTTGTTCGACCGGCACGTCGGCCCAGCGGTCGGTCCACTCGTCGAGGGCGGTGTCCATCGCCAGATCACTCAGTACGGCGGCCTCGCTGGGCCACTTGCGGATGCGATTGTCGATACTGATCGCGGGATACTCGCGGTCCTGAAATTCGACTGCGTCGGGGTCGGCGTCGAACAGGCGCGCCAGCGACGCTCGCTCCTCCGTTGCGTCGCGATAGACGCCGAGCTTTCGGTCGTAGACGCTCGCGAACTCGTCGGTCAGGTGGCCGTCGTCGTCGGTCTCGCCGTCGAAGGCGACGACGCCGGTCTCGGTGAGGAACGCCTCCGGGTCGACGGCGTTGTCGCGGTGGTCCGCGACCTTCTGCAGCGTCTCCCACTCCTCGCCGTCGGTCTCGTGATCGTCGAAGCGCTCGCGGATCGACGCCGGGAGATAGCGCTTGGTCAGCCTCGGCGTTCCGGGGACGAGATAGCCACGCAGATAGATCGACGCCAGCGAGACGACGAGTAAGACGACACCGGCCGGCGGAGCGAGGACGGCGACGACACCGCTCACCACGACCGCGATCACGACGTTGAGGACAGTACAGGGGAGACAGCGGTTCGCGCCGGTGTACTCCGGCCGGCGGAACCGGTCGATGACGGCGGGCGTATCGGCCATACCACTCGTTGGCGTCGGATCGTGAAAACTGGTATGGCTGACTCGACACCGGAGCGATATGTACCCGGGGACCGTCAGTGTCGGTATGGACAACGTCGAGTACGCCTACACGAGCGGGATGGACGACGACGCCGTCGAGCAGCGCCTCCGGGCCGGCGGGACGGGCGTGCTGGCGCTGGCGAACGACGGCGAGGCCTACGCCGTGCCGCTTGCCCATTACTACGACGACGGCCACCTCTACTTCCGGCTCAGCACGACCGAGGACAGCACGAAGTGGGCGTGGATCGAGGCGACCGAGCGGGCCACGTACGTCGTCTACGGCACCGAAGCGGCCGCCGACGCCGACGAGATCGAGTCCTGGAGCATCCACGTCACCGGGCCGATCCGACGGCTGTCGGCCGAGGAGCGCGAGCGCTTCGACGCGGCCGAGATCAACCGTCAGTTCACGCCGATCCGGGTGTTCGACGAGGCGATCGAGGACGTGGATATCGAGATCGTCGAACTCGCGATCGAGTCGATGACTGGCCGGCGGACCGACGACGCCGGCCGATCCGGGTCGTAGTCGCGTGTCCGTCTCGGCCGCCGACGCTTCCGATGATGTTGCGCTTGGGTCACCGGTCGGGGGACTACAAGACGCTCTTGAGTGTCGACTGGGATTTTATCAGTGCCTCTCACACGTAGCCGTATGGAAGCGAAGACTGTCGAATCGGTCGAGAAGCGATCCTCGTCGGCCGCCCGGACGCTCGGGAGCCGACTGTTCGTCGTCGTGCAGTTCGCGGTGTACGGACTCGCGGCCACGGTTGGATCGCTGTCGATCGTCACCGCGTTTCAGACGTATCTGGTCTCGACTGGCGGCGGCGTTGGCCGCCCCGCCCTGTCCCTGCTCGGTGTCGCCGTCGTCCTCGGTGTCGGGTGGACGCTGCTGTTGATCGCGCTCTCGGGTGCAGTCGCCTGCGGTGTCGGACGCCGTTCGGTGTGATCTGGGACCCTACTGGTCGTCGACGACCGGGAGTTCGACGGCGAAGACGGCCCCATCCAGATCGGGCGACGAGTCTCCGTCCTCGATCGGTCCGTCTTCGATCCAGACCCGTCCGCCACAGTTCGAGACGAGTCGCTGGACGAGGTACAGGCCGATCCCCGTTCCATCACTGCCCAGCCCCTTCTCACCCTTGCCGAAGACCCGCTCTCTGTGGTCGTCGGGGATGCCTGGGCCGTTGTCTACGACGCGGACGACGACCACGTCCTCGGTGACGGTTCCGGTGACCCGTACCTCGGCGACATCGCTGTCGTTGTGCTGGATGGCGTTTTTCAGGAGGTTTCGGAACACCGAGTCGAGCATGTCGTTGCACAGCACCGACACCTGCGGGATCGAGACCGTCGTCACGACGGCGTCCGAGTACGTCGATCGAACTTCGTCGACGGCCCGTTCGACGGCATCGCCGAGCGCGATCGGCGTCGGGTCGGTCGTCTCGGTCAGGAACACGTCGGCGATGTCGCGGGCCGTCGTCGTCAGGTCGACCGCGTGTTCGGCACTGTCGACGATCTTCCGGGCGTATTCGCCGTGCTCTCCCTCCAGCGCGTCCGCGAGCACGTCGGCGTACGCAAGGACGACGTGCAGGTCGTTGCGGATGTCGTGGCGCAACACCTGATTGAGTACGTCGAGGTTGTCCCGCTGGTCCGTGAGTCGCTGTTTCTGCTCTTTCCGCTCGGTGATGTCTCGCGAGTGAATCGATAGCCCGTGGTCGTCGGCGAACACCCGAAGCTCCAGCCAGTAGTCGAACGGCTCGGGGACGTACTGCTCGAACTCCGCTGGCTCGCCCGTTCGCATCACGTCCCGATAGCGTTGCTCAAGGTCCTCGGGGATGTCGTCGCCGAACGTCTCCTAGAGGACCGTGCCGACGACCGCCTCGGGTTCGATCCCCGTCCGCTCTGCCATCCGCTCGTTCCAGAAGGTGACCCGCCAGTCTTCGTCGACCGTGTACACCGCATCGGTCGTCCGATCGAGGAGGCGATACTGGTCGGAGCTGTCGACCGCTGCGAACATCGCGCCCTCGATGTCGCCGTTCTCGTCCCGAAGGGGTTCGGCGGCCGCCCGATAGCGGTGTTGTGCCCACGGTTTGACGAGCGTGAACTCGCGTTCGACACGTGACTCGGTCTCGATGGCCTCGCGCTTGAGTGCCATCGTCGGTCGTGCCATCTCCTCGTCGAACAGTTCCGCGTCGGTCTTGCCGAGAATCTCCGATTCCGGTGGCTCTCGACCGTCGTTGTGGACCCAGGTGTGTCTGAGATCACGATCGACGTACGCGCCGTTCATCCGCCCCGTTTCCAGAACCAACTGGAGGTATCGTTTCGTTTGGGCGAGTTCGTGTGCCAGCGCCTCGTCGCTCATCGCCGCCCAACTCCGTCGACAGCGTTGTTCACCACGTCGTGCCCACCCACTCTTCGACGCGCACTGATCGTGCGGGTCAGTGGCAGTGCCATCGTACGAAATCAGTCGACTGACTGCTTAAACCTACGGTCCACGATCGTTCATACGGAAAGTTGTAGTTGCTTACCGGTGAGCGTCGGCACGGGGTAGACGCTCACCGGTAAATCGCTACAACCGTCCGTATCAGTCGTCCTGGTCCTCGACAGCCCGAAAGCGGTCGGCGTAGTCCGCGACGTAGTCCCGAACGGTCCGGGGGTCCCTGTCGAGCAGTCGTCTCACGTCGTCGGTGACGCGGCCGGCGAGTCCCAATCGAGCAGTCGTATAAATGGCGACCATCAGCAGGACGTACCCGAGCGGTTCACCGCGCGAGTGCATCCGCCTGACGAACGCCGGGATCGACGGGTCGGCGTAGGTGATCGGCCGATCGAGCACGTCCGAAAACACCGCAGCCACATCGTCGTAGGTGAGCGCCGTCGAGCCGGTCAGGTCGTAGGCCACGTTCTCGTGGCCCGGTTCGGTCAGGACGACAGCGCCCACTGCGCCAACGTCTTGGGCGTCGACGAAACTGGTCGCGCCCGATCCCGCCGGGACGAAGATCTCGTCGTGATCCCGCACGTCGCGGCCGTGGACTTCGTGGAGGTTCTGCGTGAAAAAGGAGGCCCGCAGGAAGGTGTGGGACACGTCGGCAGCGGCGACGTGTGTCTCGATTCGGTGGTGGGGGATGAGGAAATTCTTCTCGGCACCCAGCGTCGAGAGGTACGCGATCTGTGCGACCCCGACGCGGGCCGCGGCATCGACGAAGTCAGTCAGATCGTCGACGGCGACGCCCGGCGGTCGCACGAGAAAGAGTCCGTCCACGCCATCGAGTGCCCGACCCCACGTTTCGGGTCGAGCGAAGTCGAAGTCGACCGTCTCGACGGCCGCGTCGAAGTGCTCGCGGGACCCGTCGGGATCACGCGTGCCGGCCCGCACCGGCAGCGCCTCGGTCTCTCTCCCGACGAGTGCGGCGACGACGTGGCGGCCGACGGTGCCGGTCGCTGCCGTCACCAGAATCGTGCCAGCCATCGTCTCACCGCTCTCCCGCGGGCAAGAGTCGGACCGAGACGCCAGCGACGACGACGTGCATCGCCATCAGGACGACGACGCCACGGGGCGTCGCGGCCGGGTCGACGACGAGCAGGCCGAGATCGGGGAGCAGGGAGAGGACGAGGACGACCGCAGCGACGCGGCGGAAGGTCCGGGCCGGTTCGCTCGCCCGGCGACGGAGCAGTGCGTAGACGGCCGCGGCGCCGACGACGCCGAGCACCGAGAGCAGGACGACCGGCGGGATCGAGAGCGCGCGGAAGTCGGGCGCGACGGCGAACGCGTCTGCGGCGAGGACCAGCGCGACGTTGGCGAGGACCGATGCGACGGTGGCAACCCCGGCGCGGACCGGAAGCCCGGGTGACAGACTGGACTGCTGCGTCGTCTCCGTGCTCATGCCAGTCCGTACGGGTGCCGGCGTGATAGACTGTCAACTTCGTACCCGCGAGTGAGCGCCTGCTCGACGAGCGGACGGCCAGTGCGACCGGTGGCACCGAAGACGGCGATTTGCATGAGAGAGAGGAGGGCTGTCGAGCGTATAAGCTTGCAACTTCGAAGCTTCGAAGTAATGGGCTGTACGAGCGCCAGTCAATGAAGATACGAAAAGGCAAGTATTTGTCTGCCACTCCACAACGGGTGCCATGACCGATCGACCGGAGTACCCGGACCTGAGCGCCGGTCTCTCCCGAGAGCAAGCGCAGGCGCTGGCTGACTCCTTCGACGCCGCGGAACGCGACCGGATCGAGACGACCGTTTCGGACCTGTTGGACCTGCTTGGCAAGGCCCACACGATGGCGGTTCTCTCGGAGTTCGCCTTCGCGACCGAGCCACTGCGCTTTAGCGACATCGAGGACAGCATCGCGATCGCACCGAACACGCTGTCGGCCCGCCTCTCGGATCTGACTGGGGCCGGTCTGCTCGACCGCACCGCCTACGACGAGATCCCCCCGCGCGTCGAATACACGCCCACGGAGAAGGCCGAGGCGCTGTTTCCGGTCTTCGCGCACCTCCATCACTGGGCGATCGAGTACGATCTCTCCGGGGGCGAGTGACGCGCTCGCACTCGACTTTTCTTTCCGTAGCCACCACCGTCCTTCGAAGTTGCACGTATATCACTACAGCAGCCAAAGTACGGACCATGCCACGCCCCCAGTCGGCGGCCACCCGCGAGGACGGCCACGACCCGGACGCGAGCGACCGGCCAGCGGCTATCGACGTTTCGGCTCTCGAACTGACCTACAGCGACGGCACCGAGGCGGTTCGCAACGTCGACATGACCGTCCCGGAAGGGGAGTTCTTCGGCTTTCTCGGTCCCAACGGCGCGGGGAAGACGACGACGATCAAGGTGTTCGCGACGCTGCTGTCGCCCACCGGCGGGTCGGTGACGGTCAACGGCTTCGACGTGACCGCCGAGCCACGGAAGGTGCGTGAATCGATCGGTTACATGGCCCAGGAGACCAGCGTCGATCCCGAACTCACCGCCCGCGAGAACATCCGCTTTGCCTGCGAGGCCTACGGCGTCCCGAAGGGCGAGCGCGCAGACCGGGTCGACGAACTGCTCGAACTGGTCGATCTGGCCGATGTCGCCGACAAGGAAGCGGAGGAGTTCTCCGGCGGGATGCGAAAGCGCCTCGACGCGGCGACGGCGCTGGTCCATCGCCCGCCGCTCGTGTTCCTCGACGAACCGACGACTGGGCTGGACCCGAAAGCCCGTAATCGCCTCTGGGAGTACTTCCGGCGCATCAACGACGCGGGGACGACCATCTTCCTCACCACCCAGTATCTCGAAGAGGCCGACCAGCTCTGTGACCGGCTGGCGGTGATCTTGGACGGCCAGATCGTCGCCGACGGCAGTCCCAAAGCCCTGAAACGGCAGGTCGGC
>Ga0207771_100486_pt1 | contig 23192 bp, 20 predicted proteins | sample A23M2SouthBayCA_2_FD_187731 | JGI IMG/M metagenome (GOLD analysis project Ga0207771, IMG submission 187731) | Aerobic enrichment media microbial communities from Eden Landing Ponds, California, USA - A23 M2 (2) (SPAdes) | ecosystem: Environmental > Aquatic > Marine > Unclassified | place...
CATGACACCATCGGCAACCGACGCATCTCCTGCGGAGTCCGAGCCGACGGTCTACGACCTCGACCCGCGGTGCGGTCGGGAGGCCGTCGAATCGGGCGCGCTCTATCACGCGACCGTCAACGGCGTCGTCGACTACGGCGTCTTCGTCGACATCTCAGACCAGGTCTCGGGCCTGGTTCACGAATCGAACCTGTTCGCCAGCTACGATGTCGGCGACAAACTGATCGTCGAACTCGACGACGAGCGCGAGAACGGCGACCTGAGTTTCCACGAGCGCGACCCAGACTCCTACACGACCGAAGCCGTCTCCTACGGCGACCAGACGACTGTCGACGACCTCGCCGACCAGATCGGCTCGACGGTCCACCTCGACGGGACTGTCGTCCAGATCAACCAGACTGGGGGCCCGACTATCTTCCAGGTCCGTGACGAGACCGGTGTCGTCCCCTGCGCTGCGTTCGAGGACGCTGGCGTCCGGGCCTACCCCGAGATCGACCTCGATGACGTCGTCCGCCTCAGCGGCCACGTCGAATCTCGCAACGGTGGCGTTCAGATCGAAGTCGAATCCTTCGAGCGAGTCGAAGGCACGACCGCCGAGCAGTTCCGCGAGCGCCTTGAGGACGGGCTCGAAGCTGCCGCCGAACCTCACGACATCGATCCGCTCGTCGAGTGGGACGCCTTCGAACCGCTCCGCGAAGACCTCGAAGATGTCGCACGACTCTTGCGACGGACGGTCCTCGAAGGCCGCCCGATCCGGATGCGCCACCACGCCGACGGTGATGGCATCTGTGCGAGCGTGCCCGTCGAACTCGCGCTCGAACGGTTCGTCGAGGAAACCTACGAGGACGCAGACGCCGCCCGGCACATGCTCAAGCGCCTGCCGAGCAAGGCCCCGTTCTACGAGATGGAAGACGTCACCCGGGATCTGAACTTCGCGCTGGAAAACCGCTCTCGGCACGGCCAGAAGCTCCCGCTCCTGTTGATGCTCGACAACGGATCGACCGAAGAGGACACGCCGGCCTACGAGAACCTCGCCCACTACGACATCCCGATCGTCGTCGTCGACCACCACCACCCCGATCCCGAGGCCGTCGAACCGCTCCTGGAGGAGCACGTCAACCCCTACCTCCATGGCGAGGACTACCGGATCACGACGGGGATGCTGTGTGTCGAACTCGCCCGGATGATCGCGCCCGACCTGACCGAGGACCTCCGTCACGTCCCCGCGGTCGCGGGGCTGTCGGACCGCTCTGAGGCTGACGCGATGGCCGACTATCTCGACCTCGCGAGCGAGGAAGGCTACGATCGCGCGGAGCTTCGAGAGATCGGCGAGGCGCTGGACTACGCGACGAACTACCTCCGCTACGACGACGGCGGCCCGCTCATCACTGATGTCCTCAATGTCGACTGTGACGACCGCGACCGTCACGAGGAACTGGTCGAGTTCCTGGCCGAGCGTTCCGAGCGAGACATCGAGCGCCAGCTCGACATGGCGATGGATCACCTCGATCACGAGCGCCTCGACAACGACGCCCACCTCTACAAGCTCGATGTCGAGAACCACGCTCGGCGATTCACGTACCCTGCGCCGGGCAAGACCACCGGTGCGGTCCACGACGAGAAAGTTCAGGAGACGGGTGAGCCGGTCATCACTATCGGCTACGGTCCGGACTTCGCCGTTCTCCGGAGTGATGGCGTCCGTCTGGACATCCCCCAGATGGTCGAGGAGTTGCGCGAGGAACACCCCGGCGCGGGCGTCAGCGGTGGCGGCCACCTCGTCGTCGGGTCGATCAAGTTCGTCCGCGGCAAGCGCGAGACGATTCTGGACGCACTCGTCGAGAAGATGGCCGAGGCCGAACTCGACGAGGAGCTGCATAGCTCTGTGTCGCTCCCCCGCGAGGAGTAAGGAAACACCTACTCGGGATCGAAGTTGATTCTCCGGGCGACCGTCCCCGCCAGCGACAGCGCGAGCACTGCGACTGCGAGCAGTCCCACGGGAACAAGCGTGATCCCACCCTCCCAGTCGCGCTCGAAGACGGCCCCGAAATACTCGCCTGCCTCCTCGCCGTGTACCACGACGGCGACTTCGCGATTCTCCCTGTAGGCGTTGGCGTTCCAGTTGAGACTCCCGACGATCGCCGTGTCACCGTCGACGACGACGCCTTTGGCGTGGATCTTCTCGTAGCGTCCGTCCGACTCGGCGAGCCGGACCGAGAGCGGGAGATCCTCGCGGCCGGCGACCTGCCGAATTCGCTTGGCCAGGTCGCGATTCTCTTCCCGTGTGTACCACGCGCTCGACAGGAGGATCTCGACGTCGACGCCACGACGGGCGGCGTCGACCGACTCTCTCAGGAGGATGTCGTCCCGGCCACCGATCGACATCTGGACAATCCGGATCGAGTCGCTTGCGTTGGCGAGTATCTCCCGGACGCGGCCCGCGGCGTTATCGGGTGCGACCAGCAGTTCGACGCGCTCGGCCGCGAAGGACTCGGGTTCGATCCGCGAGGGATAGCGACCTGTCGACGGGCTCGCGGGCTCGAACGACGCGTTTTCGCGCAGTCGCTCCCAGCTGATCGCGTCGCGCCAGCCCGAATCCGCACGAAAGGTTCGTTCCAGCCCGGTGACCACCGTCTTCGAGTCGACGACCACGCCCCACCCCCGACTCGACGTGCCACCGACGCCAGCCGGTTTCCAGTTCTCGGTGAGAACCACAGCCTCGTCGTCGACGACGGCGTATTTCGGATGGTGGAATCGATAGCGAGCGGCCGGCCCGTCGATCAGCCGGACGGAGACGTTGGCTGCAGCCAGCCGGTCGAGTGCTTGTGCGCTCTGGGTCGTCAGTCCACCGACCGGTGACCCCTCCAGCAGCACGCGCGTCTCGACGCCACGTTCGCGAGCCGCGACGAGTGCGTCGACGACCCGCTTGTCGGTGAGCGTGTAGCCCGCCAGCAGGATCCGCTCGTCAGCCTCGACGAGCATCTCGTGCGGGACATCCGGCGAATCGGGGAGCGTGAACGCCGTTACCTGAGAAGGCCCACCCACGACCGGATCGAAGTCGGTCGCCCCGAGCGGCCGCCAGCGGCGGTCGGCCCCCGGGGAGAAGACCTCCCCCTCTGGCGCGGCGGTGTACTCGACCGTGTCGGCCACCTCGTTCGGGCCGCGCAGGGTGAGCGGCTCTCCAGAGTTTGCGAGCTCGGGACAGCCCTCACAGTCGACAATCGGCCCGGCGACAGACGACGGTACGGCGTCGGGGTCGCTGGCGAGGACAATGCGGCCGCTGGCTGTCCGATTCGGCAGGTCAGCCGCCCCCTCGTCGTCGCCGAGTCGATAGGTGCTCAGGTCCGTGCCGTTCGGGACCGAGAGGGCGACGAACTCACCCGAATCGCCGTCTGCGATCGGGTTCGGGTAGACGGCCGTGATCGACGGCGCTGGATCGGTAGCGATCTCGCCAGCACCCGGCTGCTGTCCGACCGACGGCCCAGCTGCGGCTGCCAGCGCGAGGGTCAGGAGGACGACGGCGGCAGCGAAGCGGCGCACACCACGAGGTGGGGGCGACTTCCGGGATAAACCTCAGGAGTGAAGCGTCGCCTTCTCGGCTTCCGCCTCGACGAGGTAGGAGTCGTCGGAGTGAGAACTGACGGTTTCGAGTGCGCGCTCGGTTCCGATCTGGACGAGCGCCCAGGCCGCGCTGGCGCGGACACTCTCTTCGGGGTCATCGGCGAGGATATCGGCGAGTGGGTCGATGGCGCGCGTGTCGCCGATCCGACCGAGCGAGCGCGCGGCCGCACTTCGGACAGTTGGATTATCGGCGTCAAGACGGTTCGCGACATCCTGCGTGGCTTCCTCGCTCCCGATCGCGCCCAGCGAGCGGAGGGTCGCCTCCTGCAGCGCGGGATCGCCGTCGCCGTCGATAAAGTCGGCCAGTGTCTCGATAGCCTCCTCCGAGCCGATTTTGCCCAGCACGTCGATGGCGAGCTTGTCACGCTTGCTCGCGCGTTGCTCGACGGGTTCGAGCGCCTCTTCGGGACCGATCCGCTTCAGCGAGTCGAGGCAGTTCTCCTCCATGAAGTCCGATGTCAGTTTCTCCATCGCGAGCAGGATCATCTCGACGGCCTCGGCGTCGCCAGTCTTCTGGTAGCGCTTCTCGTAGAGTTTGACCGCACTCCACTCCGGCGGGTAATCCTTGCGCCGCACAGAGGACAGGATGTCGTAAAAGCCCTCTTCGGTGAGTTGCTCCCGCACGGTCAGGTCGTCCCAGGCCTCGGCAGCCTCGACAGCGTCGTCCAGATCCTCGGCCGCAGAGAGGAGTGCCGTGATCGTCTCGCTGTCGGCGTCGGGATCGAGTGAGAGTCCCGATAGCGTCTCGCCGACCGCGTCGAGCAGTTCGGCGGCGTCACCGCTGGCCTCGATGTCGGCGTCGATAGCGTCGTCGATGTCTTCGAGGAAGGCTGTGACAGCCGTTTCGATCTCTCCCGCCCCGTCGTCGGTCCAGCGCGTCTCGCGGATGGTCCCGGCCACACTCTCGACGATCTCGGTGACGTCTTCGAGATACGGGCCGCGTGCGTCTTCGAGGTCGCTCCGGAGGCCCTCAATCCGCTCTTCGATAGCCTCTGCGGGCGGTTGCTCGTCCTCGTCGTCCGGTTCGGGCAGGTCGGCTGCCTCCAGTGCCTCGGCCGTCGCGTCGAGGGTGGCCTCGACGTCGTCGAGGTCGGCTTCCGTCTCGGCGTCTTCGAGTGCTGCGGCGATGTCGTCGAGCCGCGACTCGAAGTCCTCGACGTCGGTCAGTGCGACCTCGTCGGACGCGCCCGTGTCGGCGGGTGTCTCCTCGGTTGCCGCGTCTTCGTCGTCCCCGTTGCTCATGCTCGTGAGTGTGTCTGTCCCGGCCAAGAGCGTTTCCCTTCGACTCAGTCACGTCGGCCGTCGGGCGCGTAGAAAATCGGAGCCAGCAGGAGATACGCCATCGCGGCCGCCAGTAGTGCCCGCGGCAGCACGCGCGGCCCGAGCGTCGGTGCGAGGACGGCCCCGAACTGGACGACCCCCATCGCCAGGGCGTCCCTGTCCGTGAGCTCGGGATACTCGATGGAGGTGATCATCAGGTAGACGAACACGCCGGTGGCGGTGACGAGAATCGCCGGATCGGAAACACCCGAGAGGTACGCCGCCGCCAGTACTGTCGCGGCCAGCGTCGTCTGGACACCACAGGTCGTCCGCTCGGACAGATCGTAGGCCGTGTACATCGCCAGCCGGACGACGGCGGCCGCGACGAAGAAGGCAGGAACGAACAGGACCGCCGCGTCGGCGAGTGTCAGATTCGAAAGCGAGATTCCCCACTCCTGCTGGGCGATGGCATAGACCAGGATGGCGGGGGCGACGCCGAAGGAGGCGACGTCGGCCAGCGAGTCGACGTACTCGCCGACTCTGGTGGAGCCGTATCGGCGCGCGAGCACGCCGTCGAGGCCGTCTGCGATCCCCGCGAGCAGGATGAGGCGGGCGGCCAGTTCGGGATCCATCGTCGCGACCACGGCCGCGAGAAAGCCCAGCATCGCGTTGGCGACCGTCACGGCGTCGGCGACGCCGAGGCGACCGACGAAGCGGGGCCGGAGCTGCATACCTGCTCTCTCGCCGAGGGCACTCTTAGTCCGTTCGATACACGGCGACTGAACCGTGTCCCCTTTGACGATCCAGTTCCGAGCATCGACCATGCATCGACGGGCGTTTCTCGCCACCGGCGCGGCAGCGCTCACCGGCGGCTGTCTCAGTGCACTCGGTGGTGGGAACGACTACGACATCGGGATGTCCTCACAGGCATTCGACCCCCAGACCATCGAAGTCGAGGTGGGCACCGAGGTCGTCTGGCGCAACACCAACTCCCGTGGCCACACCGTCACCGCCTACGAAGCCGGCATCCCCGACGGTGCGGCGTACTTCGCGACCGGCGGATTCGACACTGAAGACGCCGCCCGAGAAGCCTGGCGTGACGACGGCAGCGGCAACATCTACGGCGGCGAGACCTTCAGCTACACCGTCGAGGTGGCGGGAACGTACGATTACTTCTGCATTCCCCACGAGAGCGGCGGCATGGTCGGTCGAATCAACGTGATCGAATAAAACAGCTGAACTGCCGTCGAGAACGCTACTCCTCGAACGGCTGAACTGCCGTCGAGAACGCTACTCCTCGACAGCGACGTCGTCTTCGTCGACGTCGACGCTGGTCTCTTCTTCGGCAGCGACTTCTTCGGGGTGGGCTTCGAGGGTGGACTTCTGGATCTCGACCCGTCGGAGGGGGTAGATCGTCTTGGCCTCGTTGTAGATCGCCGAGGAGAGACGGCCCTCGACGACGCTGTCGATGAGGTCCTCGAAGGTGTGGTCGACGGCGGTTTCCTGGACCATGTCGATCATCGTCCGGCGGATGGCCTTCTCCTGGCTCTCGTCGGCGTCTTTCGTGGTGAGCGCGACGGGCTGGATCTGGACGCGGTAGTCGTCGGTCGTCAGGACCGTGACGAACGCCTCGACTTTCGAGGAGCCACGGCGGACGAGACTGCGGACGTAGTCACGGGTGAGTTCGTGCTTGACGAACTCGGTGTAGGCCGTGTCGCTGCCGACATCGTTGATGCGGAACTTCAGCTTCGTGTTGTTCTCGCTGGCGTCGTTTTTCAGATCGCCAAGCGTCGTCTCGATCGTTCGATCGTAGAGCTGTTCTGGTTCATCTGCTGGTGTCGCACCGAGTTCCTCTCGCCCGAACTGCTCGGGGGCGAGGACGGTGTACCACCGCTTCTGTTGCTTCTGCTTGGATACGGATCGTTCACTCATGTTGTGTTGTTGGTGTCGTTGTTAGTCGTACACTGTGCAGCGACGTGGCAATTGACGACGTAGTCGTCGGCCGTCGAATGGAGTCCACCTGTGGTTTCCCGGTCGATCTGTGTCTCGATCGTGTCGCCGTCGACGCGCGTGTCCATCTCGTCGGTGTTGTCCGGGGTGATCGCGGCTGCGATCGCCTCGGCTGTCTCGGGATCGTCGTGGTCGGTCCGGACGACCAGCCTGCACGTCATACCTGCATCGCCTCCCGGATCGCCATGATGACATCCGCCGTCTCTGCCTCGACGCTCGCGACCGCGCGTCGGGGCGTCCCGAACGCGGTTCCAGCGCCCAGCGAGTCGATCGCGTCGTCGAAGACCGATTCGAGATCGATCTCGGTTTCGGGCGTTGCGGCCGCGGCGGCCCGGCCGTCGGTCAGCGCGAGCACGACCGGCTCGGATGAGCGAACATCCCTGAACAGCCGTGCGACAGTCTCGACAGGGACGTCCCCATCGTCGCGCACGACCAGGAGCCCGTCGTAGCGACCCGTAGTCGCCGCCTCGATGGCCGCGTGGGCACTGCGAGCGTGTCGACGCCAGGCGTCGAGCGCGGCGTCGCCGACGTCGTGGCCGAGCGCCAGCGTGACGGCAGCCCCGGGATCTTCCTTGACTGTCGCGTCGAGCACGTCGGCGTAGCCGCCGATCGTCTCGAACGGGCCACCGTCGTACGGATGGAGTGCACGGCCGATCGTCTCGGCGGCACGCTCGCTGGCCGTCTCCGTGCTGAGGACGGACAGTGCCAGCAGCGACGCGACCCGGCGACCGTGGTCGTCGGCAGCCGGATCGACGCCGTCGAGCACTGCTCGGGCCGCGTCTGGATCGCCCGAGAACGGAGCGTGTGTCAGCGTCGTATGGGCCAGCCCGTCAGCCAGATCAGCCGTCGGAATGGCGACGCCCGGTCGGCGGTCGAGGCCCGCGATATCAGCGAGTGGAGACGTCGTCGGTCCGGTCGCGGCTTGCGCGCCAGCAAGCGCGAGGATCGGATCGGCCGACTCGATATCGAGTTCGCGAGCGGCTTCGAAGGCCGTCGCACTGGCCGATTCAGAGACGCCCGAGAGCGTGACATCACCGTCAATTCCGACGGGGCCGAGCGCGACGGCCACGTCAGCGTCGGTGGTCCGATCGGCGCTCGCCCACGGCCGTGCGACGCTCACCTGGAATGGTGTGTCGACGGCGTCGAGAGCGCGCGCGAGAACGCCCGCGCCTGCCAGCGAATCGGCGTCCGCAGCGCTGACAAGCCGGACGAATCCGGCAGTTTCGAGCTGCGTCGCGATGTCGCTGGCAGCAGGGGCGTCCTCGGGAGACCGACCGGCAGTGGACATCTATTCGAGGTACTCTTTGGCGACGTCGTAGGTGTATTTGAAGTCCTCGTCGAGTTCGTCGCCGCGGTAGTAATCGACCAGGCGGCGAATCTTCGACTGGGTGTTCTGCAGTGCGCGCTTGTTCTGGTGGTCGCCAGGGTTCTCGATCATGTGCTCACGCAGGCGAACGGCGCGCTCGAAGAGATTGTAGAGGTCTTCGGGCAGGTCGCCCGTTGCGTCGTTCTCCTCGAGAATCTCGGTGACTTTCTTGCCCGTCGCGAGTTTGACGTCAGGGATCGGCGTGCCCTGAACGCCCTCGTCGCGCAGCTTCAGCCCGATCTGACTCGGGCTGTGGCCGTCTTCGGCGAGCTCGACGACGCGCTCTTCGATGGCGTCGGTATCTACGTCACTCCACTCCGGCGGTTCGTCTGCCACGGGCTTGTCCGAACTGGACGAGCCGCGGCGGCGTGTATGCATTCGTGCCATTGTTCTGGTTGGAACGACACTGACCGCTGTACGTGTGGCGTGGTGCGCGTCGGCAGTGGTTGCTGCGATCGGCGCCTGACGCCGGACACGCCCGCAATCTCGGAGCCGCCCAATCGGACGGCGAGTCAGATTTGCGGTCGTGTGTTCCCACCTATCTCTTCTCGCTGGGCCACTTGACGGTTTCTATCCGGTCCGAGAATCAATGCTGAGAAAACGGCCAATAGAGCTTTGCATATTCAGAGACGAAGTGAATACAATGACCGAGACGTTCTCCCGGGCCCAGTCCGAAACGATCGGGTTCGTCCTCATCTTCGCGCTCGTAATCGCGGGGGCAGGACTGACCGTCGCCATCGGTGGGAGCGGGATCCTCGACACCCAGTCGAGTATCGAGTTTCAGCGTGCGGAGAACTCGATGACTCTGTTCGACTCCCGTGCAGCGATGGTCGCGCTCGGCGACTCGAACGGACAGACCGTCTCGCTCGGGCAGGACGGTGGTAGCGTCTCTGTCCAGGACGACACTGGCTGGCTCCGCGTGACCCATCACAACTACACTGGCGAAGACGATGCACACGATGAAGTAATCTTTAATCGGACGCTGGGAAGTGTCGTCTACGAGAGTGACACGGGGACTCTCGCCTATCAGGGCGGCGGCGTCTGGCAAGTCCAGGGCACCGGCGACGCACGGATGGTCTCCCCACCCGAATTTCACTACCGCGGAGCGACGCTGACGCTCCCGGCGATTCAGGTCCACGGAGAGGGCTCAGCAAGCGGAAGCGTCGACTTGACTGTCCGCCCGCGCCAGCAAGCCCGGCTCGTCTATCCGAACCAGACCACCGTGACCGAAGACGGCGTCGGCGCACCGTACGACGATACTGGCTCGACTGACTATCGCAACTACACCAATCCAATTCGCAACGGGACAGTCAACGTCACTGTCAAGAGCGAGTACGCCGAGGGTTGGGAGTCGTACTTCAGACAACGGACGACTGGCGAGGTCACCAGAGACGGTGACAAGGTGACGTTGACGCTCTCGACGATCTCGGGGCCGCCCGGCGAGTTCGAACTGCCGACGTTCGGGACTGAAGACTACGTCGAAGCCTCCGGAATCGGTGAAGACCACCCCCTCTCCCGTTTCGAGACTTCGGTCGTTTACGGCAACGGTGGCGGGACCAACGAGTTCTCCTACTGGCACGAAAACGAGGAGACGGGCGAGCAGTGGGAACTGCACATCTCACCGGACATCTCCGGGAACTTCGATTGCGGGGATACGGTCGACGTTTACGTCGCCCAATACTACTACAACGGCAGCAGCCACGAGGAGTACGAACTCTGGGAGACGACGATCCCGGCCAACTCGGACGCCCTCTCCTGGGGTTGCAACGACGGCGACCCACAGATCTCCATCGACCTCACGAGTACCGACAGCGACACCGAGATGGCCTACAGTGAGAGCGGCGTCAGCACAGGTGGGGGTAGTGGCGGTAGCGTCTGTGACGGCAACCAGTGGTGTTTCGGCTCGAACATCAACGACTGGTCGATGAAGAGCGAAGTCGACCTCGACGGTCACGGGTCGATCGGCAGTTGCGAACCCGCGACCTACACGCAGGGTGACACCAGCACGGGTTGTATGCTCGGGGATATCGTCGATCACTACCTTACTGAGGCCGGACCGAATGTCAACCTCCACGCAAAGACTGGGCCAGGCGGGAGCACGCCAATCCAGCAAGACCCCTCTCAGGGGACGCTCCTTTACGAGGAGTCGAAAGGCAGCCGTTTCGTGACGTTCCTGCACATCACGGAAAACGAGATTGAAGTCAGCGTGGACGCCTGATCGTGACGGCGTCCTCGCGCTGATCCGGATTTGTAGACGATCAGGTTTCGAACTCGTAGATGATCAGCGTCCGCGTCAGGAACACTGACTCGGGATCGTCGATCGTACAGCGGACGTTGTCCTCGCGAGGGCTGTCACACGATAGCTGCTGTTGCTCCGTGAAGTACGTCTCCCACAGACCAGCACGCGGCGAGGTCACGTTGAGGATTATCTTCTGGTGGCTGGTCGGGTCTTCGTTGAATCCGGGTGCGGGTCGGCGCTGGCGGCTCACGGCCCGCACGCGGACTGTCTGGCCGCTCGTGCTCGTAATGTCTCCGCGGTGGCGGTTCTGGACGATCGGGAGCAAGAGGTTTTTGGAGGCGTTCACCAGCGGCGGTTCCGCGATCATCACCCCGTTGTCGCCTTGCGTACGGAAGGTCGCCCCACCGGCGTAAATGACTCTGGAATCGCCGCTCTTGAAGACGATTGGGTCGATCGGAAACTGGTTGACCTCCGACCCGCCGGACTCGTTGATCGCGGTGACGTTCATCATGATCGGCTCGCCGACCTGCAACTGGGCGCTCTGGAGGCTGATCTCGGTCGCACGGCTCGGCGCACCCTCCTCGTAGATGTCGGCCATGTTGTCCGCGAGGACGTCGAACGCGCGCTCGGCGTTGTTGAGTTCCTCGGCGTCGCGGGTCTCTTCGAGCGATCCGAACCCGATGATGGCGACGAGTATCACAGTCGAAACCACGAGCGCGAACACCAGCGCGAAGCCGAGGACCTCGCTCAGGCCCCGGTCGTCCAGCTGTTCGTCCACGTTTCGTTGGTCCATCCTATTGGTCACCCCGCTGGACCTCGAGTGTCCCGCTGTCGGTGTAATTCACCTGTACCGACCCACCGTTGAGTCGCGTCATCTCGACGTCGGTCTGGTTGGCGAACGCGGCCCGAACCTCAATCTCGGGGTCGCGCGAGGTCAAGACTAGATATGGGTCGTCACCGCCCTCGACGGCGATCGTATAGGTTGACCCGCTGACTCTCGACGGAAGTGATCGCCTGACGACGACGGTTTCGTTGTCAGTCGTCGTCCGTGCCATCCGATCGGCCAGTGTGATGTCGTTGGCGACCTGTTCGCCCAGCACTTCCATCTCCGTGCGGATACTCGTCTCGCGCTGGTCGGTGACGAAATCACCAGCCGTGAGGAACAGCCCGATCACCAGCAGGAAGGCGATCGTCAGCCCGAGAATGTAATTGACGGTCACCGAGACGCCACGTTCGTCGCCGCCAAAGCGACCAGTGTCACGCATCGTTCTCACCCGGGATTGCCCGTGCGTCTGTCGCATAGATGTGGTCCGCCGATTCGTGCAGGACATGGATCGTCGCCGCGTAGATGGCCTCGTCGTCGGCGAAGGGCGTGTCCTTGTCTGAGCTATAATATATACTGTTGGGGTTGGTCGAATTGATGACTAACGAGAAGTTTCCTTGGATATTATGCGCGTTCTGAAATTCGATGAGATACGGTTTTGAGATACCATCGGCAAACTCGTAGCCATCACATGATTCTCCGCCGACTGTCCCCGCATTGACGTTAATTTCGGGATTCAAACCGCCGATGTCACATGTGGGCCCACCTACGACATCGAGAGTCGTTGCTGCTGTACCTGACTGATTGTAGATTTGGACGGTCCACACGTCGGCCCCACTGACACTGGCCAATCGGATTGTGAATGGCGACGTCGTATCGAGTTCGTCGGAGTCTGTGACGTTAATCTCGAACGAGCGCGTCCCCTGGATGTCGTTGTCCAGTACCCAGTCGATCGCCCCACTATCGCTGGTAAAGTCACGCAAGGCGTTGAACTGACCGATCCACGTGCCCTGTGTCACGCTCATCAGCGACACTTTGGTACGGTCCCCACCGGTCGCGAGGATCGGCGCAGACCCGTTGTCCATCGAGTCTATCGCGGTGGTGAGGTTCGCGACGTGGTTGTCGAAGGATTCCTCAGTTTGGTTCTCGTTGACGTATTCGATGAGTTGCTCGGTTCCAGCGACCGCGTCCGCCCGGTAGGCAATCGCCTCCGAACCGTGGGCGTCCTCGCCACGAGTGGCCAGGTTCTCGGTATAGATCACCGAATTCAGCATTACGGCGAGGGCGATAAACGTCACCGCGAGGACGAAGCCCGCCACGAGCATGATCTGTGCCCGATCGTCGCTTCGATCGGATCGAGGCCAGTTCAGATCCGCCATACGACCACCTCCACGCGAACTGTGTTGTAGTACCCGCCCGCGCCGACGTCGGGGGCGTAGAAGTTACCCGAGTCGATCTGTGTGCCGAGTTCCAGATCCTCGGTTCGGAGCCGACTCTCCTCGGTCAAGACGAGCGAACGACTCGCCATCACGGCGTTGTCGCTGGGTTCGCCCCGATAGATCATCTCATCACGGACGACGCCACCGTTCGTCCCTGTGTAGGTGACATAGACGTTGTAGGCGATTCCCCGATCCCCGAACGCCTCTTCGAGCGACTGGCCGAAGTTCGTCGGCATCGTCTCCGTGTAGTAGCCGTTGATCGTCCCGTTGTGGAACCGCTGGCCGCTCGCGTTCCAGTACAGCACTGATCGTTCCAGATCGCCGTTTTGACTGGCGATCGACAGAATCCCGGAAGCACTCGCCTGTTGTTGGTTTTCGATATGCTGATTCGACGTACTGGCAGACAACGGTGTCACGGCCGTAATCTGGAGTGCAAAGACGAGGCTCGACAGCAACAGCAGAGCTGCGACGACGGCTTCCAGCGTGTGAGCCTGCCCTCGATTCACCATAGTCGCACCACCAGAAACACTGTTTGAGAATCGAGCTCGACGACTCGACGGCCAGTCACCGACGACTCGACCCCAGCGATATCCGAGCCGACAGTCAACCGGGTGTCACCTGTGCAGTCGCTCCCCGATTCGAGTCGCGACCCGGGGGATTTCGAACTGTCGTAACACAACTGCTCGATGTCATCACTCCCGTCGACCGATCCCCGTATCGAGATGTTCGCGAACTGGAAATCGCCGTATCCAACTCGCTCTTGCAGACTCCCACCTGTGTATTCACAGTCTCCGGCGGCGTCAGGCCCTCCAAAGAACTCCTCGGTACAGTCGCCGGAAAGCACGTATGGTGTCGTCGGATCTGCGACTAGCGACTGCTCGCTCAGTTGGTCAGCCACGCGATTGACGGTGACGATGTTCTCTTGGCCGCCCTCTTCGAACGGCTGGAGCGTTCCTGGTACGAACAGGAACACGCCGGCCAGAACGACGACGAAGATCGTCACCCCGATCGTGAAGTCGAGTGTCGTCTGTCCCCGAGTGTGCTGGCTCATCGATTTCCTCCAGTGGCTGGCCTGATGACCGGCCGTCGATCGGCCGCTCGGCCCCCGTTCCGAGGCTGGAAACCGGCCACAGCTGTTGCTGTGCGCCTATCGGTTTCCCCAGGTGTCTTCGTTTGATCGTTCAATTCGTAGGCCACTGTACTGATTGCTTGCTCAAAGCGTCGGCGGCGAACGGGCTTAGCTATTGTGGCCGTCGTATCACTCGTGAAAATAGTCCATGCCCACGAGTACCAGCGGGCGCCCGGTTCGATGGGTTTAAGAAAACCCCTCGGATATATTTGGGTGCGTCGCGGGCTCGTAGATCAGTGGTAGATCATCCCCCTGGCACGGGGAAGGCCCGGGGTTCAAATCCCCGCGAGTCCATATCTGCTGTCGCTCACAAAACCGTGAGCGACGCATCTCTGATTGTCCGAGCGGGGATTTGAGCCAGGAAGTCGCAGTGCGAACGGAGTAAGTGACCGTCTTCCGTTGTTCACAATCCCCGCGAGTCCATTCACTCCGTTCCCAGACGGACAGCATTACTGTCAGCCGTTCGTGTGACTATCTCGCGCGTCCACGACCGACCGATCACGAAAGCAGCCCGACCACACAAACTACCGCTCAACTCGATATTTCGACGTTGTCGACGTCGAAGTCGATGATACCCGTCGGTTTAGCTTCTTCTTCGGAGAGCCCGATACTGTAGAGCATCAACATTCTGTTGTCGGTGTTTTTCCCGTCGGGGAAGTCATAGAGGACCAGAACCTGGTTACTCTGGAGACTCAATTTATCGGCGGACTCGTTGTAGAGACCGCCGTAGTTGTCCAGCGCTTCCGTGAGATTCGTTTGCCACTCCGCGGCGGTCGTGTTGTCGAGATAGTCGTTGAACGTCGCGGAGTCGTCGTTCCTGAAGACCGTGACGTTGTCTCCTTCAACGACCGTCGGATCGGTCGTGTTCATCTCCGCACAGCGGGTAACCGGAACCGACGATCCGTTGATCACCTTCGACTGCCCCGTTCCGACCCACTTGTCACAGCCGAACCGTTTCGCCGTAAAGTTCGTCACGTTGCCGCCGGTGACTGCGAACGCGTGGCTGAACGTCGAGGGGGCAGTCGGGTCGTTGATGTTCATCCATTCCTCCTCGTCGTGAGTCACGGTCGCAATCTGGCCCGTATCACCGGTGATCTGGGGCGGATTAATGGTGCTGTTCGTCGAGAGATTCGTCGTCACACCATAGTGGCCGACCTGATTGGTGCTGGAGACGTCTTCGGCGATGGCGGAGAACACCTCTTCGAGTGCCTCGGAGTCCTCCGCGAAGTAGTACTCCCCGCCACCAGCGGCGGCGGTGTCCTGAAGGAAGCCTTTGTCGACAGAGTCCTCGTCGTCGTCGAAGCCGATCGTATACGTGACCGTTCCCGTCCGGTTCATCCGGTCGGCCAGTTCAATCGACGCGGCGTTGCTGCCGTAGTAGCTGTCGCCGCCGATGTGCCACCATTCGTCGTCGTCGTTTTTCCCGTCAGTCAGCATCACGACGATCGTGTCCCGACTCGCGTTACTCCGGAGGTCGAGTAGGCTCGCTGCTTTCTTCATTCCGCCAGCTGAGTGCGTGCCACCATCCGCCTTGGTCTTGTAGACCGTCGAACTGTTGAATGCAGCAAAGTCACTCGTTATCATTTGACCGTCCGTTCGATAGATTGCCCCTTTGTTGGCGTAATCATCGTTGAACACCGACAGAGCCACGCGATCCATTGTCGGGTCAAGATACGTCGTGAATTTCTGCATCGACTCCCGAACGGCTTCGTCTTTGGCCTGGCCACCACCGGCCCCCCAACTCATCGACCCTGATTCGTCGACGACGAACACCACGTCGAGCGGCGGCCGGGTCACGTTGACAGCCTGGGGAATCTGACGAACGGTCCCGAGTTCGGGTCGATCGGAGAGCGGCTCACTGTAGACCGTATATGTGTTTTTGACGCCTTTGGTAACTCTGATTCCGTCGTCGGTGATCGACGCGTCCTTCATGTAGTCTGCGCCCGAGACGTTGACGACGTTGTTTCGCGAGTCGTCGGTCCGCTTGGGGAGTGCGCTCTGATTGAGAAAGACCGTAACCGTCCTCGTCGATTCGTCGACGGTCAGATAACTGTCACCCTGAACGGCAGGCGCGCCCTTCTGGAGGCCAGTCTCGCTTTCGAGATACTCCGCCCACGCCGGGTAGAAGTCGCTCTGGATCCGCATCGTCACGTTGTCCGGGCGAACACAGTCGCCCTGCAAGAGCGTGTTCACGGCGTTTTTCGTGTCTATACGTGAGGTGTTCACGTCCGCGACAGCCTGATTGACACCGCCCTGAACCTGGCCGGTCATGTTCAGCAGTGAGATGTCTATCGTCCCGTTCCGATAGGATACATCTGGGGCTGTACGCATGACAGTCCCGTTGTTCTGGGACTTGACCCACGTTCCGCCGGCCTCGTAGGCGATGAGCTGCCCGTCGTCACGTTCGAATCGGATCGAATCGAGTGGCTCCTCAACCGAGCACGCGCTACTCTCGTCGACCGTGATGCTCAGATACCCCTCGTCTTCTGTCAGGTAAGCGTTCCGTTCGATGTTCGAGCCGACCTCGAAGTTGACTGTCTTCGCTGCACTGGATGACGCCAGCGTGCTCAGCCGGGAGTCAATCTCTTGAATCCCGATCTGCGCCGACTCGTCGCTCTGGCCTTGCCTGGTGTCCTCGACCGTTTGCGCACCGAAATAGACGACGATCAGCGACCCCGTGATGACCATACCGATAATCAACACTGCACCGATCACCTCCGAAGCTCCTCTCTCGTCGAGCCTGAACTGTCTCTTCGCTGTCGTATCAGTATCGTCACCTATCGATCTCATCGAATCACTCCTGAATTATCGTATTGTCCCTGTCCCCGCTTGCCAGTCGTTTCGGCGGTTCGTCGGAACAGCGCGCGTCGCTGAACGGCGCGAGCCGGGTCGCTGTGTACTTCAGACGTGGGATGGCGGTTGCCGTTCGAGGTTGGTTTTGGGGTCATGAGTAGCTAATCTCGATGATGGATCGTCGGATGTAGACACTGTCAAGGTCGTCGCCATCACCACACCGAACCGTCACCGACGTGTCGGTCTGGTCCTTGACCGTCCACTCGCCCGGGTCACGGTCGAAGTGGTTGGCCCATTCTCGGGCCCGGCTCTCATCGCCGAACGTTAGTTTTAGATCGACCTGATCGATCTCGGACGCACTCCACGTCGAGTTCGGGAACAGCAACGAACTTTCGGCCAGACGACCGGTGATCCGCAGCGTCCTGCTGCCACTGATGTAGCGGTCCTCCTCGGCTCTAGTGGTGACGAACGAGAGGACACTTTGCCCGTCCGAGCAAACGAGCCCCGGTTTGTGGAGGATGATACCACTGTCTGAATTCGGACGGATACGGTAGGTTGCGCCGTTCTCGTAGCCGATCAGTCGGTTACCGACCTCGTACTGTAGTGAGCCGAGCGTGAAGTTCTTATGGGCTGTCTTCCCCGTATCAGTGTCTCTGACCGTCACATTTATCGACGACGACGACGAGACGGTGATCGAACCACCGCCGAGCTCGATCGCCTCGGTTCGGACGGTAGCCTGGCTCTCTTCGAGTTCGTCGAACGACCGTGCGATCAGTTCGAACGTTCTGTCCGCGTTTTCCAGCTGCTGGTTCTCATCGAACGATTCCAGTTCTGTGAGGCCGAACGTCGCGACCAGTCCGACCGACGATATGATAATCCCGAACATCAATGTGAACGCCACGACGTCGCTCACTGCCCGTTCGGTCGTCCGTCCAGACACTTACGATCCCTCCCGCAACTCGACCCCGTGCAACTCGGGGCTGCGCTTGGTCGACGGCGAGTTTAGCTCTGCACGGATCCAGAACGTGTCCGCGTCCTTCTTGATCCCAGAGAGCGTCACGGTTCCGGATCCGCTGTCGGTCGAATCGAGTGTCACCGTTTCCGACTTCTCTGGGCCACTATCCGGCTCGGCGTAGACTGTCAGTGTGATTGTCTCTCCAGCACCGATATCAGCGTCGTAGTTGACGTCGATATCGCTGTGCTTGCTGATCCTCGTTCCAGTCCGCTTGTCGGTTACTATCGATCCCTTGGTTACGTTCGACAGTTTCTTTATCTGGTTTGAGTTCAGGGCCGTATCGTAGATTCGGATGTCGTCGATGTTCGCGTTCGTATCATGATCGGGGCTGTCGAGGCTCCCCCCGATACCGATCCCGTTGCCACCCGCGTCTCTGATTTCGTCGGGATCGCCGTTCGATCCGATCGACGTGCCGTCGACGTACGCCCGGATATCTACACCGTCGAACACCCCGACCACGTGGTAGTATCTATTATTCGACTCGTAAATGTCGTAGTCGGGTGAATCTTCCCAGTATCCGTACCAGGATCCCCGATAGTAGTGCCAATCAAAGATACTGAATCTGAAGTCGTCACCGCTGTGTAGCTCCATTCGGTAGGAAGAGTCCTTCTCGAAGAGCGTTCGCCTATTGGTTCCGCCTTTTCGGTGTTTGTTTACCCACATCGAAACTGTCACCTGATCCCCATTCGACATTTCGAGTGAACTATCGGCTGGCACTTCGACGTAGTCGCCACCGCCGTCGAACCGGAGCGCGCTGGTTCCGCTGACTCCTTCACTGGTCTCAGTCGGCGATCCACGGATGATACCGTCGTTGGTGCCCTCGATGTCCTCGACAGAGCCGCCGTCAAACGGCCAGTAACTCACCAGCGAGGTATCGACGCTTCCCGGTGGCCGTCCAAGCTGAACGCTCTCTGCGGAATAATCGCCGTAGTTCTGGTGAACCACACCTGTTGATGATTGGGCGGCGTCCCAGTCACCCGCGGTCTGCCAGGAGTACGCACTGCCGCCGAGGATCGTCGCCGTATCGTTTTGCGGCAGCGGCGAAACCGCGTTGCCGTCCACGTCTGTGGCTGTCGTTACCTCGACGTAGTACGTTCCTGGCGGCCGGTTGAACGACGCCTCGTACTGGTAGGTGCTGCCGGAGACACTCTCGGAGAAGTCCGACAACGACAGCGACGTACTGGCCGACCCGCTCCCAATCTCGGCGTCCAGAGAGGTGAGCTGTCGAGTCGAGTCGAAGCTGACCACGATGTCGTTGCCAACCGCATCGACACTGTAACCTGAGATTGACTCATCATCATCATCGCCCGGCGTGATGATTGTCCGGTTCGTCACGCCGTCGTTCCAGTAGCGGAAGCCGAACGCCGTCTCACCAGCTTTCCCGCCGCCTTTGTACTTGCAGATACTGACAGGTACTGTTTGTCCTGATGCGATATCAATCGGAGCGGCGGGGTCGCCGTCGGCATCATCAGCAGATTGGAGATCGAGGATTTCTCCATCTAGTTTGTCTTTAAAGTCGATCGTGTCGAAGTCGTAGTATCTATCACTCTCGTCGAAGTCACCGTCGTTGTCGATGTCGAAAGCAACTTCGCCAGATCCACTTTTAAACTCAATTTTGTTGACGCTTTTTGGTGGGTCAAGGCTGATGTGGGTTATTTTGATCGAATCGCTCCACTGGTTCGTTATGCTGAACTGCGTCTCTCGGCCGTTACATCGGCTCAATCCGCCGCTATCGACGTCGAAATCATCGTTGTACGAGACACCTGAAACTCTGAACTTAGTGCTTCGATTCCCTACCAGTCCTTCGTCGTCTTCGACCTGCAGCGTTACGTTGTGGCGTCCCGGCGAAAGCGTCGTCGTGTAGGTGGGCTGATCACTTTCCGGTAGGACCTTGCCGTCTATCGACCACTCGTATTCGATGATCGTCCCATCCGGATCCTCGGTTCCTGGCGCGCTAAACGTAATCGAATCCCCCTTCTCAGGGTATCCTGGTCTGTATTCGATGGGCCTGACAATCGGTGCCTTAGGGTTTGGATCGGTCACTTCACTGTATCTATTATCGTCGACGTTTCGGCCGACACCGACTCGCATCGTCCGAGACATCGGAACGACGGCGTTGTTTCCGCCACCTGCACCGCTGTTTTCGGCGGTCAGGTTGAACGTCGACGGATTCGCCCGATTGACCGTCACGTCGACGTCGTCCGGAACGGAGACGGGAACCGTCTGTGAGACATCTATCTCGACGACCGAGACGACGAGACACTGGTCGGACGTGTGTTCTAGCGTGTCACAGTCGTTGCCTGTCTCGTAGGAGACGTGATATTGGCTTCCGACGATCGACTCGGGCTGGTCGACGTAGACGGTCGCTGACCCGCTTTCGTTGCTCAATCCGATGACTTCCTGAACGTCGTCGGCCAGTTGATTACCGATCGTCTCCACTTGGTCTCGGGCAGCGAACTCCTGCTGGTCGGTCAGAAAGCCACTCGCCGTGCTGACGAGCGTGATCATCAACAGGCCGGTAATCGCGATAGTCAACGCGTGCGTCACCGGTGTCGAGAGCGCGCGCTCGTCGTCCCCGAATGCTGTTCGTCCCCCACGCTGCTCTACGTCGGCATCGATCATCCTGATTTCCCTCTGTTGCCCTCGATGACGATAGACCCAATCGTTCTACCGTCTCTCGGAGCGGGGCGTTCCGGCGGATGGCTTCTCCCGCCAGTACTCCCCGGTTGTTCGTTAACGTAATTGACTCTCCCATATAGTTATAGTGGACTATCTAGCGAGCGTGAAAAAAGCCGACTCACTCGACTGTGCTGGGTGGTGTTTTCGGATCTCGCGACCGTTTCGTCTATGGGTAGATGGTCGGAGAGTTCCTCTCAGGGGTCGTAGACGGTGATGTTCCGAACGGTGCCGAAGTTCACGTCGGCGGATCGGTAGGCCAGATCGATCTGGCCTTGCCAGACGACCGGTGAGATACAGGGCCCCCCATCACCGCTCGTACAGTCTCGGTCCCAGTCTTCGGGGCCGGATCCGTCGTCGAATCCAATGCTCTCGGAGGACGAGTCGTTCTCGTTGACGATGATGTCGTACTGTCCTGCGAGATTGTCGCCGTTCGTGATTCTGATCCTCTCGTACGGGCCATCAATCTCGTTGATCCCCTCGAACGTACAGTCACTCGAGAATGCCTGGCCGGTCCGGAGGTCCAGTAGGACGCGTCCACTGACAGAGCCGCAGGCTACCGCGTCAGTACCAGATACGGTCGATCCTGACACATTCACACGGAGATTGGGGCCGTTTCCACCGTCCGATCGATTGAACCGATATTCGATATTCTCGCCACCTTCGGAGGTAATTTCGAGAGTCGCTTGATCACCGCTGGTGTTACGGAGATTGACGTTCAATACCATCCACCCGAGATTGGCCGGGTTTACACTGCCGAGTCCCTGGTTGACAGGGTCCCAATCGGGCTCGTCCGAACCGCTAGCTGGATACGTGAATTTTCGATCGGTTCCCTGAACGATCCGCGTCCCTTCATCGAGTGTTTCGCTGTACTCGATGTCGACGAATACTGTCCCGCTCGCGGCATACGAACGGGCAGTAGCGTCGCTGTAGGCTGAAATTTGGTCGCTGATGCTCTCATCTACCTCTGCTATCGTGTCCGTCCGGTCGGCGGCGTTCAACCGCAACATCAGCGAGCGTGCACTCTTCTGGGATTCGAACGAAAACTCTTCGATAGCGGGGGCTTCGACGCGTGCCTCACCTGTCCCCACGTTCTCGGTGAACAGGACAGTGTTGACGACTACCGAGAGCCCGAGGATGATTATCGCGAGTACGACGGCACCGACGAGCAACAACTGTCCACGTCGGTCGAACCCATTACTCTCTTCTTCCGGTCGACCTGCGTCGATCACCAGACGATCACCCTGATTTCGACCACGTTGTACACCGCTCCGTCGACTGCGTTCGGCACGGGATAGTACCCACTCTGATACGATTCCGAATCCGGGCAGTCCTCCCCGTTTACAGCCGGGCAGGTATCGTACTGCCACAACTCCGCCGAGCCAGCCGTAGGCGACGTCAGCGTCATGTTATCGTACAGCGTGACCCGATACGTTGCCGACACTGAACTGTCGGATGGGGTCCCCCGAGACGCGATCGCCGTCTGCTGGATCCCTTTCGACTCGTCTTTCGGGAGATAGCGCATCACGACGTTGTACTGGCGATCCCTCGAGTCGAACGTCCCGTTCAGTAGCGTTCCGAGCTCTCCGGGCAAGCGCTGATTGCCGAACCCGATATTCGGGTTGACAGCGCCGTAGAAGGTCCGGCGGCTCTGTGACCAGTTGCGGGTCAGTTCCGATAGCTGTCCGTCGTCGTCTCCGCCTGCGAGAGAGAGAACGTCGTCGGCCTGCCGCTGGAGTTCAGTCCGGACACCCTGATCGACGGTCCCACCGGTCGTCGGTGTGATGACGACTGCCTGTAGCGCGTACAGCAATGCCGTCAGTACGATGATTGCGCTGATGATCCCCTCCAGCGTGAATGCTTGCCCGCGGTCGTCTGGGTCTGGTTGCCTGCGCATCTTACCACACTCGAACCACGAGTCGGCACCCCGGCTGACATTCCTCGGCCTCCGGCATGCTATCGTCCAATGTCACGATCCGTGCTGATGTCGCTACTTCCCGGTCTCTGATGTTGTTGTTCGTGGAATAGACGTTTCTCGTCCCGTTGAGCGTCTCGACAGTAATGTTGATGTTGGCCGTGATCGGCAGGCCATACCGGTCGAGCAGGTCCCCTTCCGTGTCGTCGAGTCTGTCGCTCAACGCGGACGCGTTGAGATGGTTCGTCTGTGATCCCTCCGAGAGCGTGTTCAGCATCTGTGTCGACACCTGCTCGGCCTGTGCCCGCTCGGCTCCGCTGGTCGAGGACTGAAATGGTGTCAACAGCCCCGGGAACAGCGACAACACGAAGACGAACGCGATAAGGAAGATCCCGATCCCGACAGCAAAGTCCTGCAGCGTCTGCCCCCTTGTATCACCCGCCCATGGCATAGCTAGAATCGACCCCTCCACTGCGTCAGGCGCTCGCTGATCCGCGCTCGCGTTCCAGCGGTCGGACCGACTACCAGCAACAGGAGTGCAGCCTCGCTCGTGTTGTTGGCTGCTCCCCCAGTGTCGCCACCGCCGACTGCGATCCAGACGACGAGCGCGATCGTCGAGAGGATCACCGCGTACTTCACGCCCGAGATGAGGTTCACGTCCCGGATATACCCGGCGATGAACGACGAGAGGATCGCCTGGAGGGTCACCGCGTGGAAGAACAGCATCGACAGCGGACCCAGATCGCCACTGAAGCTCGCTCCAGCAGGTGCGTCGCTCGACCCGCTGGACGCTGCTGATCCCAGCCCCTGCATCGTGTCGAGGAACTGGACTTTCAGGAGTGCGATGACGCCCAGCAACGTCAGGTAGGTCATGATGATGATCACGGTCTGCATCCGCGTCCGGGACTT
>Ga0207771_100487_pt1 | contig 23191 bp, 30 predicted proteins | sample A23M2SouthBayCA_2_FD_187731 | JGI IMG/M metagenome (GOLD analysis project Ga0207771, IMG submission 187731) | Aerobic enrichment media microbial communities from Eden Landing Ponds, California, USA - A23 M2 (2) (SPAdes) | ecosystem: Environmental > Aquatic > Marine > Unclassified | place...
GACAACGGGGCACCCGACGTAGCCGACGCGACTCAGGACTCCGCCGAGACGATGCAAGAGCCCTGTCCGGCGGCCGACTGCGACAGCGACCAGGCCTACTACGAGATGATGCCCAAACCGGGCGGGTCCTACGAGGTTCGGCTGTTCACCTGTGTCGAGTGCGACCACAAGTGGCGCGAGTCCTGAGTCACCGTACCCCACTGCGGTCTTCGGTCAGCTGCTTTCGCCCGCCCGTGATAGTTCCGAGAGCGACCGTGCATTCCGCAGATCGCCCAGCGAACAGTACCACGCGCCGCGTACACCCGTGGTATCGTTCTCGATGGGGTCCGCGAGCGCGACGAGGTCGTCGAGTTCGAAGACGACGACCGCATCAGTGTCCGAAAAGGGGTCGATCGTCGCCGCCCAGTCAGCCTCGTCCATCGGGCCCGACTCCCCGCAGTGTTGCACAATCTTGTCCGTGACGCGGGCGTAGTGCGTGCCCACTGACACCGGAGCAGTCCGGTAGAATGCCAGGTACTCGAAGGCCGCCGTCGTCCGGTCGTAAGACTGTGGCGACGGGTAGAATCCCGCCCGGCACCGTTCGAAAGTGTCCGTTCGGATGGCGACGAGACAGAGGCGAGCGTCGTCCGATGGCGTGTCGGCGTCCGGCGTCGAGTCGTCGTCCATCTCCGACTCCCTGGTCACCTGTCGGGCCCCGCCACGCCGTCGAACCGCAGGGCGTAGGCGTGGTCGTGGGCGGGCCGTTCCGGCAGGCTGACCGTGACCGTCTCCCGCTGGGTACTCGTTCCGCAAGCTACCCCGCCCGCGGCGGTCAGCAACGCGGCGTCGCCGGGCACCGACGCCGTGTGTTCGGGAATCCCGAGCGTGAGTTCGTCTGCCGGCCACTCCAGCGCCGTCGCGTAGAGCGCACCGTCGGGTTCCCGCTCGCTCGTGTCTTCTCGGTCGCTCTCGTCGTCGTTCGCTCGCCAGGTGTACCGGACCGGCACCGAACTCGCCTCGTCCTCGGCGACGACCCACGGCCGAGTGCCGAATATCGCTTCGCCGTTGACCTCGAGCCAGTCGCCGAGCGCCCGGAGGCGTCGCTCCTGTGGGTCGGGGATCGTGCCGTCGGCCTTCGGCCCGACGTTGAGCAGGAGATTGCCGTTCTTCGCGACGATATCGACGAACGTCCGGACGAGGTCCGCGGGGTCGACGTGGTCTGCCTCGTCCTCGACACGGTTGTACCCGAAGGAGTGACCGACGCCGCGACAGGCCTCCCACTTGCGCTCTGTCAGCGAATCGAGCGTCGCGTACTCGGGCGTGACGAAGTCACCGTGGGTCTCGCGCTCGCCCTCGTCGTCGGTAGGGTCGATGGTGCCCCCGACCGAGTCCGTCGCCGCGCGGTCGTTGACGACGACGTCCTGGCCGCGCTCGGCGGCGCGGTTGTAGAAGTCTGCCATCATCTCCTTCGCGCGCAGGTGGTCGCTGTCGGCGTTGGGCGTGTCGAACCACAGGATATCGGGGTCGTACTTCCGGACCAGTTCCCGGTGTTTGGCGTTCATGAAGTCGACGTACTCCGGGCCCGGCCGACTCTCCGCGCTCCCCAGCGGCCCCGGCGCGTAGTCCGGGTGGCCAAAGCGCCCAGGGAAACCGGGCTGGTAGTAGTTGAAGTTGGCGTGGTAGGATGCACCGAATCGCAACCCGCGGTCGCGGGCCGCCACCGCGAGGTCACCGACGAGGTCGCGTTCTGGCCCCACCTCGGCGGCGGTGTACTTCGTGTAGTGGCTGTCCCACAGCGGGAAGCCGTCGTGGTGCTCACCCGTGAGGACGACGTATCCCGCACCGACGTCTGCGAAGAGGTCGGCCCACCGCTCGGGGTCCCACTCGTCGGCGGACCACTCCTGAATGAAGTCGGCGTACTCGACGTCCTCGCCGTACTCGGCGACGTGGTAGGCGTGGGTCGGCGATTCCTCGTCGTACATGTAGTAGGGATACCACTCGGCGTACGGCGAGGCGTGGTCGCCGCCGATGTCGGCGTCGCTGGGCGCCCAGGCGGGCACCGAGTAGACGCCCCAGTGGACGAATATCCCGAGTTTGGCGTCGTGGTACCACTCCGGGACGGGGTGGGCGTCCAGCGAGTCCCAGGTGGGTTCGTACTCGCCGTCCGCCTGACCGTCCCCGTCGACGCCTTTCATCGGTCTGTCGTCACTGTCATTCGTAGGTGTGGACGCTCCCGGTCGCGCGCGCTTCGATCTCCGACCAGTCGTAAGAGACGCCCAGCCCGGGGCCCTCGGGCACTTCGACACACCCCTCGCCGTCGACGGTGTCGAGCATGTCCGAGTAGTCTCCCTCGTAGACCGGCGGCTGGGTGTTGGGGGCGTCAGGATGCACGAGTGCGAGTTCGTAGTAGTTCGTGTTGCGCGTCGCGGCGATGCAGTGACGCTGGGCGGGCCCGGGTGCGTGGAACTCCACGTCCAGTCCGTGGCCCTCCGCGACTCGCGCTCGTTTCATCGCGCCGGTGATCCCACCGTCGTACTCGGGGTCGGCACGGACGAAGTCCGTAGATTCAGCGTCGATGAAATCCGTGTAGGGTTCGAGCCCGCGGACGTGTTCGGTCTGGAGGATCGGCGTTTCCAGCTGCTGGCGGAGCTTGCGATGGGCGTGCTGGGAGATCCCGCCGTCGCGGTAGGGGTCCTCGTACCAGAAGAAACCCTCCTCGTCGAGCGCGCGGCCGAGTTTCAGCGCCTCGCCGAACGTCTCCAGTTCGCAGGCGGGGTCACACATCAGGTCCATCTCGTCGCCGACGGCCTCGCCGACGGCGTGTATCGTGTCCACCTCACGCTGGAAGTCCCGCGAGCCCTCGCTGCCGCCCCAGCCGTGGATCTTGAAGGCGGGATAGCCCATCTCGCGACACGCCTCCGCGAACTCGGCGAACGCTTCCGGACTGTCCAGCCCGCCGTTCTCGTCGCCGTGATACGTCGAGGCGTAGGCGGGGAACCGTGTCTGGTAGGTACCCAGCAACTCGTGGATGGGTGCGTCGTAGTACTTGCCTGCAAAGTCCCACAGGGCGATGTCGACCGGACCGATTCCCATGCGGTCGTACTTCCGGAGCGCCCGTTTGATCTCCGACCAGTGGCGCTCGCGTTCGAGGGGGTTTTTCCCCACGAGGTAGTTGGCGAACATGTTGACCTGGGCGGCACCGGGAGAGTTGCCGCCGACGTACTCGCCGGTGATACCCTCGTCTGTCTCGATCTTCAGCGCGAACAGTTTGCGCTCGACCGACTCGCCGGGCGTGTAGACGAGGTTGAACCCGTGCTGGTCGGTTCCCATGTCGGGTATCTCGTAGCCGAACTCGACGCTCTCGATTTTCGTGATCTCCGGGGCCATACAGTGGAGTCGACGGCCACGTCCTTGAAACGACAGCCTCCGGCAAGTCGGACGAGAGAGGCGGCTTCGACCGCGGTGGGACGGTCGCACCTGTCGAAACGGCTTTCAGTCCGGTCGCCGAACGTGACGCATGGTCGAAATAACGATCCTGGAACTCAACCTGAACGCGGAGGACCTGATCGCCAACGCGCCGTTCAGCAGCGGCGGGAAAGGCAGCGGTGACGACGAAGACGAAGTCGACGACCCAGCCGGGTTGCTCCCGGCGTTCGACGACGAAAACGATGAGGACGACGAGGACGAACTCGCGGCGGCCGACGATGGACGGAACCTGAAACCCATCGCCGTCGGTGCCGTCCTGCTGGTGCTCGTCCTCGCCGTCGTCGCCGGCCGGCGCCTCCTCGGTGGCGAACCCGAACCGCTGCCCTGACTCTGCGACCCGGAGTCTCCGAACGCCGCCGGCCGCGAATCGTGTCGTTCCCCCCGGGACAGAAAACATATTAGCGGCCAGTACCTCCCGTCGGTATGGGGATTTACGAGAGCGTCCGCGCGGTCACGACGGCCTCGGGCGACGGTCCGGTCGACTGGGACGCGGTCGCCAGGGCCGCCAAATCGTCGACCGACCCGGGGTCGATCGACCTCGCGGCCGAGGAGCGGGCGGCCTACGCCGACGACGTGCGTGACGCTCGCGACCGCGTCCGCGAGGTCGGCGCAGTGGAGTTCGACCTCCCGGAGACCGTCGAGATACAGAACCGCCACCACTGGATCGACGCCAACGTCGTCACCTTCAGGCGTGTCATGTCCCTGATCGAAGACCAGACGCCGCTGTTCCCGGGGACGGCCCGCATCGTCAACACCGGGACGATGGCTGTCGCGTTGAGTTTTCTCGGAAACAACGTCCTCGGGCAGTACGACCCGCTGTTGCTCGCCGAGGGCGACGACCACAGCCTCTACTTCGTCCACCCGAACATCGAGCGGGTCGCCGACGAACTCGCCGTCGACGGTGACCGCTTCCGCCGATGGATCGCCATCCACGAGGTGGCCCACGCCGCCGAGTTCGGCGCCGCACCGTGGCTCTCCGATCATCTCGAAGCGGCGATGGAAGACACCGTCCAGGCGATAAACGAGCGCCAGTTCGACCGCATCTCCGTCGGCGAGTTGAACACGACGATGACCGCCGTCGAAGGCTACGCCGAACTCGTCATGGACCGCGCGTTCGACGACGAGTACGCCGACCTGCGCGCGAAAGTCGACGCCCGCCGGCGGAATCGAGGCCCCATCGCCACGCTCGTCGGCCGACTGCTCGGTCTCGGCATGAAACGGCGCCAGTACGAGCGCGGCAAGGCCTTCTTCGAGGCGGTCGCCGACGCCCGCGGCGTCGATTTCGCCGCCCGCGTCTGGGAGCGACCCGAGAATCTCCCCTCCGAGGCGGAACTCGACGACCCTGCGCGGTGGCTGGCGCGAATCGACGGCTGAACACTTCGGGCTCTTCGCGGTGGCGGTTCCCCGACGAGTACGTCGCTCAGACGAGGGAGAGTGCTATAGTAGAATTTGAAACGATTTACACATCGACCGGGGACCGCCCCCCGGTCGAGTGAGCAATGACTTTCAAATTCTACTATAGTCGCTCAGTCGTCGTCGAACCGTCGTTTCAGGAGATAGCCCAGACTGCCGACGCTGACGATAGCGCTTCCGACACCGAATCCGGGCCCTCCAGCTCCCGTGGTATCGTCGTCTCGGTCGTCCCTGCTCTCCTCCGGTTTTTCACCGGATGGCTCGTTGCTGGTTGTCTGTTGTCCCTCCTGACTACCCCCTCGCTCGGTAGCGGAATCCTGGTCGGTCTCGTCGGTCTCTCGCTCGGTAGCCGAGTCCCGACCGGTTTCGTCGGTCTCTCGCTCGGTAGCGGAATCAGGACCGGTTTCGTCAGTCGCTCGTTCGGCACCGATGTCCTGTGTCGTCGCACGAGCGAGCGGGACGTCGTCTACGACGGCAACGACGGGGTCGTCGACGTTTGCGTCGGTGTCTTCGCCCAGAGTGAACGTTACCGCTCCCGTGTCACCTGGCGAGAGTAGCGCGATCGCATCGCCCGGGTCAGACCCGTAGAGTGTCTCGTCGTATACCCGGAGTGTCAGGGCGTCCGCTACCTCGTAGGAATCGCTGACGCTGTACTCGACGGTTGCGCTCCGGTCGTCACCTGTGGGCGGACTGGTGTACCCGACAGTTACAGCGCCATCAGTGTCTCTGAACACGACTGTTCTGTCAGTATCGAGGATCTGCTCGCCTACGACCTCGACCGCGATATCGGTCCCGGCGGCCATCGGGATCTGTTCCACGGAGACAGTCTCCGTGACCTCCTCCCCGACAACCGGGGCGCCCAGGAGTACGTCGGTGTCTGCACCGATATGCCCCTGCAGCGTCAGCGCCGCATTCGGTTCGTATCCGTCTTCGACGCTGTACCTGATATCGAGCCGGTCCCGGCCGTCAGTCGGCTGGGTTGCAAACGCAACGGTCCCTGTCTCGCTCTCAGATTCTTCGTTCCCGTCCGTATCACCGATCACGACCGACGTTGAAGAGAGTGTGCTATCGTCGTCGATGTCGACGAGTTCGACCGAAAGCTCAGTTCCTTCCTCGACCGTCACGTCGAGTTCTCCGCTCGAGAGATCGAACGTCTCCGTCTCGATAGGCCCCGGATCGAAGGTCGTCAGCAACGACCTGCCGTTGTCGGTATCTCGAACGAACAGGTGGATCGGCGAACTGGTCCGGTGGCTACTGTTCACGCCGTACTCGATCGCAATTGTCGGCTGAGTGCCAGTAGGGGCGTCCACGATCTCGACCAGCGGCAGTTCTTTCACCACTGCCCGTACGGACGCCACGGCAGATTCGGGATCCGTCGTGCCCGCAGGAAGCACGACGCCGACGATCCCTTCGCTCGCAACCGCCGAACTGAGACTGACCGCAGACGTGGCCTCCTCGTTTGTTGTCACCGGGGCCGGTGTCTCGGTAATATCACCGCGTTCCGTACTCCGAACGCGGAGTCGATACGACTGCTCGTCGTATATGGCAGTATCGAACTGAACGGTCGTATCGCCGACCTGCGGTCGTTCGGTGAACGAGAGCTGTTTCAGTCGGGCGTTTCGGCGGTGGAAGCTCGCGATGTCCTGCTGGATCTGGAGCGGAGCAGCAGTGTGACCGACCCCGTCGTACACTCTGAACGTGGCGTCTGCACCGGCCTCGTCGTACACCCTCTCCGAATACGGCATTCGGTCTTCCTGCATGTCTTCGCCGTACACGTCGACGGCGACCCGCTGGTGTCTGTCACTCCACGCGTCGTCGTACGGGATGGTATCGTTCTCGTCTTCTCCCCCCAGGTAGAGGAACTGTGCGACCTCTCGCCAGCGTGTGGCGTCGAACGGCTTGCCGGTCAGTTCCTCGAGATCTGTGATCCCGATAGGATAGTCGAGTTCGTGCCCCTTCGCACGTTCGAGCGGCAGTATCGGTGTCCCATTGATCCCCCCTGCGGACAGCGAACGGACTCTCTCCGGGTGGAGCGCGGCGAACCGATTCACGAAGTTCCCGGACGCCGAGAACCCGTTCAGCAGCACGTCTTCTGCGACAGGATAGGACAGTCCGTCGAGCAATCCTCGGGCGTGTTCGATCATCCGGAGTAACTGACGGTCGACGCGCTCGAGGTCTGTCCGGTCCAGTTCCATCGAGTCCTCGTCCAGTGCGTGCGTGTACGTTCCGCTCGGAGCGATCTCTCCTGCCGGTCGGGGAAACACCGGGACGAGGAGTGGTACTACGAGAGCTTTACTGTAGAGTTGCGGCCCTAATCCGTCCGCGAGTCGGTCCTCCACTGCCGAACGGTGGTCGCCGAGGTCGTCGCTCGGCAGACCGGTGTTGTTCGGTTCGACGAGCATCGGGACGGGCGCTTCCTGGGTCGTTTCCGGTACGTACAGGTAGTACGGATAGTTGAACCCCGCGTCGCTGTTGGCCGGCACCTGTATCGGCCCCAGGAGATCCGTGGCCGGTGTGCCGATCTTCTCGTGAGCCGCTACGGGTGTCGAGGTAGCGGAGGCCCCAGCCAGAGCAAGCAATCCAATCCCCGATGCTTTCAGCACGTCCCGACGGTTCAGATCAAAGTCACTCGTTGGGTACTGGTTCTCTGATACGATATTCGAAGGTCCGGGACCCCGAATTTAAGTACTGGTGGCCGAGTATCAATATTCGATTTGGGGCCGCGCGAGAGAGTTCGAGACCCACGACTGGCGGTTCGGTGACCCTGCCGCTGTGGTCTACGAAACGAAAAATGAAATTTCCCCAAGAATACCGGGGATCTATATATTCAGCCTCGGCACTACTCAGCCGAACATCTGGCGCGACATTAGAAAGCTGGAATACCCATTGGGTGCCCATTTGAGAATTCAGGCCTACCAGATCGAGAGATGGCTTGCGATAGCAGCTTCCAGTTCATCCATCTTGGGCGAACTGATTTCACCCATCTTCCAGTCGTCTTCATTTGTGATTCGGTCAGCTATAGAAACACTCGCAAGCAAATTTGCCTTTGCAACAGACTTTTCTTCCACTCCGTCTGCCTCTGGAAAGAGTTGGACTTCGTAGTCATGGCCAGAATACTCATTCGTCGTCACCGGAACAACTGTCACAGTATCAAGACGGGAATTTGCTGTGTTATTCTGAACCACAACCGCCGGATGAGGGCTATCAAATTCGCTGTCTGGAATTTTATGTTGATCTGGAAAATCGACGCGTACTACATCAAATCGACTGATGGTCATCTATTGATTTCGGCACCGCCGTCGGAACCATCATTTTTCTTTTGCTGATCCTCACCTATCGCCTCTACACTTGCCTGAGTCCAGGGCTCAACAAATTCTCTATCAGAGAGATTCCTGTCTGTTTTATTATTGGCTTCTTCATTTTTTGCTTTGCCAATAATATTTAGAGTGGTTGCTCTGTCCTCAAATCCGTGTAAGTCACCTTCATAGTCTGAACGGATTTCCTGCTTATCGTTCTCAATAGAAGTGAGGAGTTTACCTTGATTGTCGCCTGGAGAAAGGTGGGCGGTATCCTCGGATATCATGAGTGCAACATATTTCCAAGCGCTTCCATAGTAATAGTCGATGATTCGCTTAACGAAGCGCTGCTGACTCGATGAAATTGTGTCGGCGGTGGAAGCGTTTGCAAGAACCTTTTTTAGGAATCTAATATAGAGCCTGAACGGGTCCCGTGCCTTACGAAGAGAGTCAATTCCCATCAGTTCTCGCATCAATTCACCAGCACGGTGACTGACTTCACGATGATACGTTTCTGCGTCGTCATGCCAGGAATCATCGTCCGAGATCTCGTCTAAAACCTGTTGCAGTTGTGCACTTTTGATATAAAGTTGTTTGTACGGTTCCGGAGCTTCCCTTTCATAGAAGGAAACAAGAAACTCTTTGGTCGGTGCCTGTAGAATATGCCCAAATTCGTCTAGCTCTGTATCGAAGAAGTATGCGTATTCCAGGGGACTATAGTAATCTCTCTGGGGAATTCGAGATTCATCCGGGGCATCACATTCTTCCTGTGTTTTGGAAGAGACTGCAGCTTCAGAGTACTGTAAATCTACAGGAGCGGGGCCATACTTGTACCAACCAAAGGTAATGGGAACTTCTAGCCGCTTAATCGCAATATAGGCAAGTTTGTTTAGCTTAATTGAATCGATCGATGCCGCTGGCGCCTCTCTCCAACTCAAGGCAATCCCGATCCCCTCTTTGATGTCTTCGATTAAATCGCGTTCATCTGCACGCGTCAGCATGGGTTACTACTGAACTATTATACCGCTGTCTGTTTAGTCTTTCTGTCCCCTGTAGACCCCGGGAACATCTACCCTATAACCGTATTAGTGCAGCGAACCGCTCAAAAAGAGTACCCTGTATGGGTTCCCAATGGGATACCCACTATCCGAACATCTGGCGCATCATGGGATGCATCTCCATGAGTTGCTCTTCGGCGATCTCTTCGTAGATCTTGTAGGTGATAGACACCGTCAGCAGGAGCCCCGTCCCGGAGACGCCGCCGATGGTACCGAGCATGTTAGCCATGACGGCCAGCAGGCCCACGAGCGCGCCGCCGATGACGGTCACCTGCGGGATGTACCGTTCGAGCACTTTCTCGATGACGGAGACGTTCCGGCGGAAGCCGGGGATCTCCATGCCGGAGTTGTGGATCTGTTTCGCCGTGGCTTCGGGGCCCATGTCGGTCGTCTCGACCCAGAAGATAGCGAATATCCCGCCACCGATGACCATGAACGTCAGGTCGATACCGATCCGCAACAGGATCTGCCACGGTTCGGCACTGCCGCCGGCGCCGATGAACCACATCCAGTCCGCCGGGTCCCGTATCGGCGCCATGTAGTAGAACAGGCCGCCGATCGGTTCGGAGACGCCGCTGGCGGTGTCCTGGTACTGGCCGAGCCAGGCTGGCATTCCGGCCCCGAGCTGTGCGTAGATGATCCGGCCCAGGAACTGCAGGTTGGCCTGCAACGCGCGGACGAGGATCATCGGCAGGACGCTCGCGTAGATGAGCTTCACCGGGAAGCGACCGCGAGCGCCTTTCACGCGCGTGTTCGACAGCGGGATCTCCACACGGACGCTCTCGGCGTAGACGACGACCGCGAAGATGAGCAGCGTCGTTACCAGCGCGATGACGTCACCGGCACCGAACAGCAGCGCCTGGAGCCCGCCGGCCGAGAGCAAGGACCCGACCTGGGGGTCCTGTGCGATGGCGACGGGACCGAACGAGATATCGCCAAAGAGCATCGCGAGCCACGTCGGGACGAGTCCCGCCTGGTTGGCACCGATGGCCTCGACCGAGACGAGGCCGCCGATGAGTTGCTGGCTGACGCCGGCGATGATGAACAGGCCGATACCTGAGCCGACGCCCCACTTCGAGATGACCTCGTCCATGTAGAGGATGAGGACACCGCCGACGAAGATCTGTGCGAACAGCAGCCACTTCACCATTCCCGTGGCGCTTCGACTGCCGAACAGCGACTGGGCGACCGCCGGGTCTGCGGGCAGGAACCCGCCCGCGAAGACCATCGGCAGGCCGGTCAGGCAGATCATCACGAGCACCAGCACCTTCTGGAGGCCCTGGTAGAGCACCTGGTCACGCGGGTTGTTCTGCGTGTCCAGACCGAGCAGGTCGGCACCGCCGAGCAACTGCAAGACGATGCTCGCCGTGACGATGGGGCCGATCCCGAGTTGCAGGATCGTCCCCTGGCCACCGGCGAGGATCGAGCGGAACTGTCCGAAGATGTCGCTGCCCTGACCGCCGCCCAGCCCGAAGAGGTAGACGTTGGTCAGGAAGAAATACAACACCAGCACGCCCGCGGTCCAGCCCAGCTTGCGCTTGAAGGGGACGTGTCCCTCCGGGCGGCGGACCGAGGGCATGCGAGTCAGCAGCGGTTCGGCGGTGTCCTTCCAGCCCATGCTATGTCTCGTTTTCGTCGTCGCCTGTATCCTTGTCGGTTTCCTCGACCCGGCGCTTCCCGCTGACGGTCAACTCCGTACTGCCGCCGGCGTCCTCGACTTTCGCCGCCGCCGCGTCGGAGAAGGCGTCGGCCAGCAGGTGGAGTTCGTTGCGCACCTGGCCGTCGCCGAGCACCTTCACCACGTCGACGTCGTCGTCGTGACCGCCCTCGACCACGTCGCGGACGTCGATGCGGTAGCCGTCGCCCTCCTCCTCGGCGAGGTCGTCGGCCGCCAGCAGTGCGGCGTCCTCGTCGAGTTCCTGGAGGTCGGCTTCCAGGACGTTCTCCTGGACGTCTTCGGGCCGGGTGAAGCCGTGCTTGTCCCAGGGCCCGTGGTGGTGCATCTCGTGTTTGCGGCTACCCGCGTTCCCGCGACCGCCGCGGTGTCCGGCACCGCGCCGGTTCTTCTGCGTGCCGCCGCCGTGGGTTCGCGTCCCGCGCTGGCGTTTCTTCTTGGACGTCATCGCATCGCCTCCAGGAGGTCGTCGATGGCCTCGGTGGAGTGTTTCCCGAGCTGGCCGCCTTCCTTGGTCGGGTGTTTGATGCCGTCGTGACCGCCCCGCGGGGGGTGCAGGCGCAGCGTCGGCGCCAGCCCCGCCTCGCGCAGCGTCGTCTCCTCGTCGACCAGCGCCTGGGCGAGCGATTCGACGTCGTCGTAGTCGGTGTTCTCCGCGACCCACTCGTCGTCGACGTCGGCCTCACCTTCGAGCGGTTCACCGCGGCGCTCGACGAGCAGGGCGACCGTCTCGACGCTGGGTTCGCCGTAGGCGACGTAGTCGTTGACCTTCGTGACCATCCCGTGGTAGGTGTCGGTCTCGGGGACGAACGTCGCGTGGTTCACGTTGTGGACGTTGAGCATCCCCAGCGTGTCCCGGATGTCCCCGTTCATGTTGACCTCACCGCGCAACTGGACGAGCGCTTGCATCACTCGATCACCTCGCGCTTCTCCCAGGTCTCCTGGGGGACGCGTGCTTCGGCGGTGTTCTGGAGCGCGTTGAACGTCGCCTTCGCGAAGTTCACTGTCGTCCGCGTGTTACCGGACGAGCGCGTCCAGATGTCCTCGATACCTGCGAGTTCGAGGACGTGGCGCACCGTCTCACCGCCGGCGAGCCCGAGCCCGCGCGGTGCGGGCTGGAGTTCGACCTCGACGGAGCCGGCCTTGCCGGTCGTGCGCAGGGCCACCGTGTGGGGGCGCCCGCAGCCACACTCCCACGAGCCACACCCGCGGGAGACGTCGATGAGGTTGAGCTTCGCGATCTCGATGGCCTTCTGGATGGCGCCGCCGACCTGGTCGTCCCGACCTTCGGCGTAGCCGACGAGGCCGTTGCGGTCGCCGACGACGACGACACAGCGGAACTTCACGCGTCGTCCCGAGTCGGTCATCCGCTGGACCATGTTGATGTCCAGAACCTCGTCCTCCAGGCCGGGGACGAGCTGGTCGACGATCTCCGGTTCTTTCAGGGGAAGTCCCGAGTTCAGGGCGTCCTGCATCGAGTCGACCTCGCCGTCCGCGACGCGTCGACCCAGCCGTGTCCTCGGTTCCCAGCCGTTGTTGGCACTCATAGTTCGATATCTCCTTCGAGGAGTGTCTCGCGGAGCTCGTCGAAGTGTTCGGGGAGCTCCGTCGCGTCGAAGTCACCGCTGTACAGATCCTCGTCTCGCTGCTCGGCGTACTCGGCGACGTGTTCGCCGCGCGTACGCGACCAGTCCGCGAGGACGCTGTCGTTGTGCGGGACTTCGAGACCCGCGTCGATCGCACCTTCCTGTACTGCGAAGACTTTGCTCCCCGGCGTCGGGGAGTTCAGCCCGATGTCGAGCACCGCCTCGTCCAGGCCGGCCTCGACCGCGCGCAGTCCCGCGAGCACGCCCGTGAGATACGCCGCGGGCAGATTGCCCGTCGGTGCCTCCCAGCCGTACTCGGCGAGGTCAGTCGAACGCGCGCTCGCGACCGTCTCGTCGCCCCGGGGCCCGCGGGTTATCAGCTGCGCCGTGACGGCCTGGTTGCTCTTGCGGGCGACCAGGCGCGGTTTACCGGATTTCAGCAGGCGCAACCTCTGGTGGTAATCGGTCCGGGCCTCGCGGCGCCGCCGCATCGGTACCGTGTATCGTGGTCCTGTTGCCATCAGTTCTCACCGCCTAGCGTGCGCTCGATGTCCGCGACGCTGTCGAACTCGCCGCCGCTGGCTTTGTCGTACAGTTCGCGATAGGTCGACCGCGAGATGGTCCCGTCGTCGCGCAACTCGCGCAGTTTCCGGCGCTGTGCGCGGATCGACGAGATCCACTTCTCTTTCTTGTTCTCGCGCCCGCCGGCCGTCCCGCGTCGGGTACCCTGCCCCTTGCGGTGACCGTACGCGCGCTTTTTCTGGCGTTCCCGGGCCCGACCGCGCGAGTTGCCCTTGGGCTCCTCGGCGCGGATGGCGCCCTCGTCGACGAGGTCGCGGACGTCCGCCCGCGTGATCGCCTCCTCGATCTCCCCCTGTCGCTCGGGGTCAAGCCAGATCCTGTTCTTCCCGACGTCCAGGACGTCGGAGGCCATGCGTTTCTGTGCACTCAGGTCTGTCATTCGACTTCGACCTCCTCGTAGGTCGGGTTGAGGACGCGGATCTGCCGGTCCTCTGCCTCGTCCTCGATGCGCTCGCGCTTGCGACCGCCCACCTTCGAGGCGATGCGGACGGCCTGCGTGTCGCCGTCCACGTCTTCGAGGTCGTCCGTGTTGTGGACGCGCACCTCTTCGAAGCCCGAGGGGTGCAGGCCACGGACGGCCTCCGGCGACCGGAAGCCCGCCTGAACCGTGTCGCCCTTGCCCTTGATACCGCGTCGCTGCTTCGAGAGCCCGCCGCGTGGCTTGCGCCACGAGGTCGGGACGCGCTTTTTCTTGTGGTAGTCCTGCCTGTTGAACTGGGGCTTGTTCACGCGCTTGCGCTCACCCAGCAGGCGTTCGGTCTCCTCGTCGAGGTCCGGTTCGATGTCGACGTCGATGCGGGGCTGTCGTTCCGTCTCGACGTCCTCGTCGGTCTCGACGTCGGCTTCCTCGTCGACTTCGACCTCGGCTTCGGTCTCTTCGGAGACTTCGAGCCCGCCGACGTCGGCCTTGATCCGAGCAGCGAGCGCGTTGCCCACCACGTCGGCGAGCTGTTCCTGGCTGGCACCGCGGACGTCGTCGACCGTCTTGAGGCCTGCCTCCTGCAGGTCCTCCGCACGGGCGGGTCCGACGCCGCTGATGTCGGTCAGTTCCTCGTACCCGTCTTCCTCGTCGGCCGACTCCGTCTCGGTCTCGTCGTCGTCTTCGTCCGCGTCGTCGCCTGTGTCAGCGTCCGCTTCGTCGGCGTCAGCCTCTGCGTCGTCGGCTTCGGCATCGGCCTCTGCCACGTCAGCATCGGCGTCTTCGTCGACTTCGACGTCGGCGATGTCGGCTTTGATGCGTGCGGCGAGCGCGTTGCCCACCACGTCCGAGAGGTCGTCCTGGCTCGCCGCTGCCAGGTCTTCGACCGTCTCGTAGCCGGCCTCGCGGAGTTCCTCCGCGCGGGCGGGTCCGACGCCGGCGATGTCCGTCAGTTCGCGGTCGTCGGCCATCAGGCGTCACCCCGTGCGGGCTTGCCGGTGATGTACACCCCGTCCTGGAAGACGCGGACGTCCTTGTCCGTGACGCGGGTGAGCTGTTCGATGTCCGCGGCGGTCTGGCCGACGGCCTCGATGTCGGGGCCGCTGACCGTGACGAACTCCTCGTCGACGTCGACGTCGGTGTCGCCGTGGATCTCGGTCCGGCGGGGCGCACGCTCGCCGAGGAAGTTCTCGATGAGCACCTCGTCGCCCTCGACGTTGACCTGCATCGGGAAGTGAGAGTAGAACACTTCGAGTTCGTACTCCCAGCCCTCGGTCACGCCGTGGAACATGTTCCGGACGTGGCTCTCGAAGGTCCCGAGCGTCGACATCGTCTTCGCGTCGTCTTCGGTCGATTCGATGACGACCGCTTCGACGCTGTCGCCGTCCTCGTCTTCGACGTCTTCGACCGTGACGGAGACGTCCGGGTACCAGAGCCGCCGGGAGACGCTGCCGTTCGGGCCGTCGACCGAAAGGTCGAGGTGGTCCGTCTCGGCTGTCACGTCGTCGGGAATGGGTAGTTCTGTTCGTGGCATTAGTAGACGTATGCGATGACCTGGCCACCGATACCCTGTTCGCGGGCCTCGTAGTGGCTCATGATGCCGTGGCTGGTCGTCACGACGAGTGTCCCGTAGTCACGGGCGGGGAGGAATCGCTTCTCCCACTGTTCGAACTCGTCGGCTCCCGCCGAGTACCGGGGGAGGACCGGGCCACATTCGTTGATGGCACCTTTCAGTTCGACCTCGAACTGACCGGCTTTGCCGTCGTCGACGTACTCGAAGCCGTCGATGTACCCGCGGTCGTAGAGGACCTCGAGTACGCTGCCGATCTCGTTCGAGGCGGGCGCTACCTCGTGGTTCAGATGCCCGACGCTCTCGGCGTTGTCGATGCCCGAGAGCGCGTTGGCGAGTGGGTCCGTTGCTGTCATGAGTACTTCCTGAATCCCATGCTCCGGGAGATCTCCCGGAAGCACTGGCGACACAGCCAGATGTCGTACTTGCCGACCAGTCCCTGCTCTCGACCGCACCGCTGGCAGGACTCGAGCTGGCCGGTCCGTTTCGCGACCTGCTCGCCGGTCTCCTGGGCGTCGTCTTCGGTTTCGCTTTCGCTCATTCTGTGACCTCCACACCGAACTCTTCCTCGACGAAGGCGACCGCGTCGGCCACGTCGAGCCGGTGGCCCGACGGGATCGACCGCGACGCCTTGTCGCGTTTCGACACCCGGTAGCCCGGGCGCACGAGGTTCACCGTCACGTCCAGGCCGTAGATCCCGATGTTCGGGTCGTACTCCTGGCTCGGGAAGTCGGTGTGTTCCTCGACGCCGAAGCTGAAGTTGCCGGTGTCGTCGAACTGCGTCTGCGAGACCTCGACCAGTTCCAGCGCCGTCGCCAGGAACTCGTTGGCGGACTCGTCGCGTAGCGTCACCTTCGCGCCGATCGGGTCGCCCTCGCGGATGTCGAACTCGCCCAGGGTCTCCTGGGCCTGGGTTCGCACGGGCTGTTGCCCGGCGACCTCGCCGAGGATCTCCTCGGCGTTCGCGAGTTCGCGACCGCCCTGGCCGACGCCCATGTGGACGACGACTTTCTCGACACGCGGCTCGCGCATGTCGTGGAACTCACCGCTCTCGGTCTCCGAGCTCATTCGTCGTCACCTCCGTCTTCGTCAGTCTCGGCCTCTGCGGACTCCTCGTCCGCTTCGTCGTCGGCCTCGGATTCGGCTTCGTCAGCCTCGGATTCGGCTTCGTCAGCCTCGGATTCGGCTTCGTCGTCGGTCTCGTCCGTGTCTTCCTCGGTGACGTCCTCGTCGGGAGCGTCCTCGGTGAAGTTCTCGTCGATGACGACGACGTAGTCTTCGACCGTCTCGAAGGCGCCGTCTTCCTGCTCGACCTGGACGATGTTGTCGGCGCTGCCGGGGGTGACACGGATCTCGTCGACCCGGCCGACCTCGCCGGCGTGTTCGCCGTTGACCGCCGTGACCAGCGCGCCCGTCTCGTACTCGAAGTGGGCGACGACCTCGTCGCTCTCGTTGTCGACGATGAGCGAGTCGTCCGTGTCGTAGTCCTCGACGTCGACGACCAGCGTCTGGCCGTCGTGGAGCGTCAACTGCACGTCCCCGCCGGGGACGTACTGCTTGTTGACGACCTTGCCGAGTTTGCTGCCCGCCGAGTCGGCGTCGATGGGCGTCAGCGAGAGCCGACCGCCCTGACCCGGGAACACGCGGTAGTACTCGCCGCGCTCGATAAAGGCGAGGATGTCGAACATCCCGACCGGGCGTTCCTCGTCGGAGACAGCCTTGCCGTTGATCAGGACGCTGTCCTGGTCGAGGGCGTAGCGGGCCTCTTTCCGGGTGTCGGCGTAGCCGAGCACGTCCCGCAGGACGATGAGCAGGGGGACCCCTGCCTCGCCGTGGGGGCCGGCGTCGGCCTTGACGGTGAATGTCTCGGTCTTGCGCTCGACCGGCCAGCTCTTCGGTACCGACAGTCGTTTCTGGTGGTTGCTCATGCGCTGTCCTCCTCGGATTCGAGTCGGGCCTGGCGGAGGTCGTCCTCCAGGTTCAGGCTCGTGACGCGCACGTTCGAGGGCTGCAGCCGGCGGGGCACTTCCTCGCCGTCTGCGGCCTCGATAGTGACCTCCTCGACCGAGATGGTCTCGTCGGTGAGGTCGACGTCGAGCACGTCGCCCGTCTCGCCGGCGAAGTCGCCGCGCATGACTTCGACGGTGTCGCCCTCGTTGACCCGAACCGACCGCTGGTCGTACTCCTCGCGGAGGTCGTCCGTGAGCGTGGCACGCACCTGGCTCTGGCGCTCGTGGAGCGCCGCCTGGGCCCGTTCCTTGCGCTGTTTGCGTGGTTGCTTGCTCATACTATCATCGTCGCCGTCGAGGCGACAGACCCGAACCGCTCCGCGACCTCGCGGGCGATCGGGCCCCTGAGTTCCGTCCCGCGGGGGTCCTCGTTCTCGTCGACGATGACCGCCGCGTTGTCCTCGAACTTCACGCGCGTGCCGTCCGGTCGCCGGATCGACTTGCGCTGGCGGACCACGACGGCCTCCAGCACTTGCCGGCGCATCTCCGGGGTGCCCTTCGTGACCGAGACGGTGATCTTGTCACCGATGCCGGCCTTCGGGTGGCGGTTCTTCGTCCCGGAGTAACCCGAGATGCTGATGACTTTCAGCTCACGGGCGCCCGTGTTGTCCGCACACGTCAGCAGCGACCCTTTCTCCAGGCCCTGCGTGACGTCGGCGTTCATCGCTTCCATTATTCACTACCTCCGTCGGTGGGGCGTCCCACGACGACGTGGCTTTTCGTCTTCGACAGCGGGCGACATTCGGCGATCGTCACTGTCTCCCCTTCCTCCAGGTCCATGCACGGGGGTGCGTGGGCCGGGACGCGCGACCGGCGTTTCATCAGCCGGTCGTACTTGGGGACGGTGACGTCGTACTCCCGCTCGACGACGACGCTCTTGTCCATGTCTGTGGAGGCGACCGTGCCGTCGAGCGTCTGTCCGCGCACGGAAAGGCTTCCGTGGAACGGGCAGTTCTCGTCGTCACAGGCCGTCTCCGGCTCCTGTACGTTCAGTCCTAGCGCCATGTGTGTGCTCCTGTGTTCTCCGTTCGTCGGGCAGGCCGTCCGACCAGCCTGCGACCCTCCACGTCGACGTGCTCCCCCGACGGGAGTGTGAACGTGAAGGTCGTCCCCTCCTTGGGGACGTGGGACACCCGGTCGCTGCCGTCTTCGTCGTCGGCAGCCGACTCCGCGCCGGAATCGGCCTGCACTCCGACGGTCTTCGTCGTCTCCAGGACGACCTCACCGCCGATGTCCAGCAGGTCGGGATTCGACGCGGCGGTGACGCTCACGTCGAGCCCGACCAGTTCGTGTCGCACCAGCGACGCGGGTGTGACTGGCATCTACTCGGCCTCCTGTTCGCCCAACTCGCCCTCTTCGCGCTGGATCGTCTTGATCCGGGCGATGGCCTTGCGGAGCTCCTTGATACGACCCGGGTTCTCGGGCGCACCACCGGCGGCCTTGACCGCCTTGTCGTTGAGGAGCTCGGTCTCGAGGTTCTCGAGTTCGTTCTCGCGCTCGGCCGGCGTCATGTCGCGGATCTCCTCTGCATGGAGGACCGTCATTCCTCGTCACCCTCCTCGTCGTCGGAGTCCGACGCCTCGGATTCCTCGGCGTCCGCGTCGGCGTCCTCGTCGGCGTCTTCCATCTCGTCCATCAGCTCTTCGGCTTCGGCCTCGGTGTCCTCGTCGAGTTCCTCGTCGACGGCGTCGTCGAGGTCCGCGAGTTCCTCCTCGACGTCGTCGTCGCCGGGGACGTCGACGTCGTCGAACTCTTCGGCGTCCTCGTCGAGCTCCTCTTCGATGACCTCTTCGTCGATCTCGGGCTCGGGTTCCGCGTCCTCACCGACCGACGCTTCGGTCACCGGCTGGGTCTCCTCGGGTTCGCCCTCGAGGAGTTCCTCGACGGTCTCCTCGCCCTCTGCGGAGACGTACTCCTCGACCTCGACACCCTCGTAGATCTCGAAGTCGTCGGGGAGTTCGGCCTCCGGCGGGATGATCTTCACCTGGACGCCGATCGTCCCCAGCTTCATCACGGCGGTGCCGATGCCGTGGTCGACGATATCCTCGGCGGGTTCGCCGTTGTGCTTGATGTACCCGCGGTTGAACTTCTCCACGCGCGAGCGCGCACCCGTCACCTTGCCCGAGAGGACGATCTCCGCGCCCTTCGCGCCGGCTTCCATGATGCGGTCGATCGTCGTGTGACCGGCCTTCCGGAAGTACCAGCCGCGTTCGAGCGCGTTGGCCAGTCGGTCCGCGACGATCCGGGCGTTGAGGTCCGGCTCGTCGACCTCCTGGACGTCCACCTGCGGGTCGTCCAGGTCGAAGTCCGACTCCAGGGTGGAGGTGATCTTGCGGATGTTCTTCCCGCCCTTGCCGATGACCATGCCGGGCTTCTCGGCTTTGAGGACGATCTGGGTGCCCATCGGGGTCTTGGCGACTTCCATGCCGCCGTAGCCCGCACGCCCCAGTTCGTCGGCGAAGAACTCGTCTATCTGGGTCCGCTGGAGGCCGTCCTCGATGAACTGCAGTTCGTCCGCCATTATTCGGCCTCCTCCAGGACGAGTTCGACGTCCACTTCGGGCGAGTTCCACGGGCTCGCACGCCCCATCGCGCGGGGCTTGCGACCCATCGACTCGCCGACCTTGTGGGCGGCGACGTGTTTGATGACCATGTTCTCGCCGTCGAAGCCCTGGTGTTCGGCGTTGCCGATGGCGTTCTCGAGCAGGTCGAGGAACGCCTTCGAGGCCTTCTCGGGGTAGCGGCCGGCGTCCCAGCCCTCGATGTCGTTACGGTGGCCGACACCGGAGTTGTGCTGGCGGAACGGCACCGACCGTTCGCCGGCGATCACGGCCTCCAGGTAGTCCTGGGCGTCGCTGGCCGTCTTGCCCTTGATCTCGCGGGACAGGGCCTTGCTGTGCTTGTGGCTCATCTGACGCTCCCGGAGCATCGCTTTCGCCGTGGTGTCCGGGTCGACGTCGACTGAGTAGCTGATTCCCATGTTATTTGAGCGGGACGAACTTCGAGGAGCGCGTGGCGCCGATGCCGGCCTGGCCGTGCTCGACCGAGTTCCGTGTCAGCTGGAACTCGCCGAGGTAGTGGCCGAGCATCTCCGGCTCGACTTTGACGCGCTCGAAGCTCTGTCCGGTGTAGACGGCGAAGGTCAGGCCGACCATCTCCGGGAGCACCGGCATGTCGCGCAGGTGCGTCCGGATAGGGTCGTTGGCCGTCTCCTCTTCGCCGGCGTCGCGGGTCTCCTCGAGCAGTTTCTGCTTCTCGACCGAGAGACCGCGCGTGATGCTTCGCCGCTGTCGAGCGGGCAACAGTTCCGCGACTTCCTCGACGTCCATCTCCTGTAACTCCTCGAGCGTGTGACCACGGTAGGAGAACTCCCCTTCGTGGCCGATCTGGTAGTCTGAACTCATCGGTCACCACCGCGGCCTGTGCGCCGCGAGGATATGTCCCCGACCTTCCGTCCCGGCGGAGCGTTCCGCGAGATGGATTTCGGTTTGCCCGGGTGCTGGCGGCCACCGCCACCGAACGGGTGGTCGACGGCGTTCATCGCCACACCACGGACGTTGGGCCACTTCGTCCCGCGGGCCCGCATCTTGTGGTACTTGTTCCCGGCCTTGACCATCGGTTTCTCCGTGCGGCCACCGCCGGCCACGACGCCGATCGTCGCTCGGCACTCGGGGTCGAGGCGCTTGACCTCGCCCGACGGGAGCTGGACGACCGCCACGTTGCGGTCGTGGGTCATCAGCTGGGCGTTGACGCCCGAGGCGCGGGCGAACTTGCCGCCGTCGCCCGGGTTCGCCTCGACGTTACAGACGGGCACGCCCTCCGGGATCTCCGCCAGCGGGAGCGTGTTCCCGGGCGCGATCTCGGCGCTGACGCCGACCTGGATCTCGTCGCCGACGCCGACGCCTTCGGGCGCCAGCACCAGTCGACGGTCGCCGTCTTCGAACTCGATCGCGGCGACGGGCGCCGAGCGGGCGGGGTCGTGTTCGACGTCGACCACCGTGCCGGCGATGACGTCGCCGTCTTCGACTTTGCGGTGCGACAGCTCTGCCTTGTAGCGGTGTGACGGCGCCCGGAACGTGGGCGTGCCGCGACCGCGTCGTTGTCCCTGGATTCGTCGTCCCATGCTCAGAACACCCCGATGCGTGATGCGACTTCGTCCGCGTCGTCGTCCTCGGAGAGTTCGACGACGGCCTTCTTGTCGCCGCCCGGCGTCACCTGCGTCGTCACGTCGACGACTTCGACGTCGAACTGCGCGGCGACGGCGTCGGCCACCTCGGGCTTGGACGCCGCGGAGTCGACCATGAACTGGAGCTTGTTGTCGAAGTCCAGGTCGTCCATGGCCTTCTCGGTCATGTGCGGATACTTGATCACGGCGCGGCTCATCGCTCGGCCACCTCCGCGACGGCACTCTCGGTCCAGACGGTGAGTCGACCGTGTTCGCCACCGGGTGCGAGGTCCTCTGCGTTGACCTCGCGTGCGGTCGCGACGTCCGCGCCCGCGAGGTTGCGAGCGGCCTTCGAGGGCTCCTCGCTCGTCACGAACAGCACCGACGAGGGGCGCCTGTACTTGCGCCCGCGGGAGGTCCCGCGGCCGGCGCGAACGGTCGTCTCGTCTGCGCGCTCGATGTCTGCCTCGATCCCGAGCGCCTCGATAACGTCGACGACCTCCTGCGTCTTGACGAGGTCCTCGAAGTCGTCCGAGACCACGAGCGGGAGGTCGACGTCGTCGTCGAAGTCGTGTCCACGCTCGCGAACGGCCTCGGCGTCCGTCGTGGCCGCGACGGCCGCGCGGACGGCGAGTTTCCGTTCCTTGTCGTTGAGGTCGAGTCCCTGGTCTTTCTCGGCTTTGGGCGGGTGGGCCCGTCGGCCGCTGACCGCCTGCGGGACGCGTCGCGCGACGTTGTTCTCGCGGGGGACGTGTGCCATGCCGCGGCCACTGCCGAACGATTCGGCGGGCGTCCGCAGGCCGGCGTAGTCGTCGCTCCCGTAGTCCTGTTTCGCGTTCGCCTGTGCGGCCAGCACCGCGCGCCGGACGAGGTCCGGTCGGTGCTGGGTCTCGAAGACGTCGGGGAGTTCGAGACTCCCGTCGGCTTCGCCGTCCAGGTCGTGTACTGTGGCTTCCATGCGTTAGTCCTCCTGTGTGGCGACGCGGCCCTGGTTGCCCTGGTTGGACTGGGTCGAGACGTAGCGAACCTCGGGGTCCAGACGGGGCTGGTCGTTCGGGCGCACGGCCGGTCGGAAGCGCACGACGCGCTGGTCCGGACCGGGCACGGAGCCTTTCACGAGCGTGTAGGGGCCGTCGACCTCGCCGTAGTTGACGAAGCCGCCCTCGACGGTCGGCTCGTCGCCGTCGCCGATGTCGATGAGGCGCTTGTTGAGTTCGGTGCGCTGGTGGTAGCCGGTCTGCCCCTGCTGGGGGACCGTCGAGCGCACGCGCGAGGGGTTCCACGGACCCAGGTTGCCGATGCGTCGGCGCCAGCCCTGGCGGGCGTGTTTCCCTTTGCGCTTCTGGACGCCCCAGCGCTTGACCGGGCCCTGGGTGCCCTTCCCCGTCGTGATGGCCGCGGTGTCGGCATACTCGCCGGCGCGGAACACGTCGTTCATCGCGTGCTCGCCGCCCTCCTCGAGCAGGTCGAGCCCGAAGTCGACGCGCGCTTCGAGTGAGCCACCGCCGACTCGCGTCTCCATCACGTCGGGTGCTTTCTTCGGGACGCCCGGCACGGCGCCCGGGTCGGTGTGCGTCACGAGACGCACGTCGCCCAGGTCACCTGCTTCGAGGGCGTCACGTACCTGTTCCTCTGCCGCGTCGGCGTCGTGGCCCTCGGGAACGTCCAGTGTCCGGCCGAGTTCCGGGTGGAACTCGTCGGTCCAGACGTCCGTGAGCGGCCGGAGGCCGTACGGCGTGTCTTCGTAGGCTCGCAGCGCGACGGCGCGCATCGGCGGGGTCTCGATGACTGTCACCGGGACAGTCTCTTCCATCCCCTCTCGCGGCGAGTCGGGCTCGTCGTTGATCAGCACGACGTGGGTCATGCCGGCCTTGTAGCCGGCGAATCCCTGGAGCCCGGGCTGGCCGTCGTCGTCCGGCCAGCTGTTGAACCGCGGCGTCTCACTGGCCGCACGC
>Ga0207771_100493_pt1 | contig 22894 bp, 23 predicted proteins | sample A23M2SouthBayCA_2_FD_187731 | JGI IMG/M metagenome (GOLD analysis project Ga0207771, IMG submission 187731) | Aerobic enrichment media microbial communities from Eden Landing Ponds, California, USA - A23 M2 (2) (SPAdes) | ecosystem: Environmental > Aquatic > Marine > Unclassified | place...
GGAGCGGACGATCCCGCTTCCTGTCCGCTCGTCGTATTCGAGGAACTTATCCACGATTTTCCCGCCGGCCTGCCCGAAGCCGATCATCGCGAGCTTCATAGGTGGTTCTCGTGGTAGAAAGAAACGTATAATCATTAAAAGCCTTGTGCCCGCCTATCATCTCTAAGAACGAATCCTGTCTGTAAACAAGGGGAAGACGGTACGAATACTGGATCAGGCTCTGATCCTATCGGGCCAGTCCCAGATAGTCACCGAAGCTTCGCAAGACCGATTCGTCGATGCCGAAGTGATCGACATCGTTTTCGGAGATGTTCCCGACTTTCAGACCGCGGTACTGGTCGCTGTCCATCGGGAATCCGGGCAGGACTCCGAGCGTCGTCAGTCCGATTCCCGCCAGTGCCATCGGCAGCGGAACGATCCTGACGGATTTGTCCTCGCTCTCGTAGACCATCTCGGTCACATCACGGAGTGTGAGCACCTCCGGGCCACCGACCTCGAATGTTCGACCTGTGTGCTCTTCGTTTTCGATGGCGTCGGCCATGATCTCGGCGAGGTCGCCGACCCAGATCGGCTGAAAGACCGTCTTCTTGCCACCGCCGGGCAGGGGATACACCGGGAGGCCGGGTGCAAACAGCTTCTTCAGGCGCTTGGTAAAGGGGACGATCTCGTCACCGTCACCGAAGACGATCGACGGCCGGAAAATCACCCACTCCAGGTCGGAGTCTTTGACCACTTCCTCGGCCTGCCCTTTCGCCCGGAGATAGTGTGTCGGACCGTCCGGGTCGGCGTCGACGCCGCTCATCTGGACGATCCGATCGACGTCGTGGGCCTCGGCGGCCGCGACGACGTTTTTCGTCCCGTCGAGGTGGACTTTCTCGTGCATCCCGTTGCCCCCGTCGGGCGTGAACAGCGGTGAAAGTGCGACGAGATTGACGACGACATCCTGGCTCTCGAACGCGGATTCGATCGAGTCGTACTCCGTCACGTTGCCAGCGGCCGTGTCGACACTGTCCGGAAGGACCGACGGATCCGGCTCTCGGGAGAGACTGGTCACGTCGTGGCCGCGCTCGGCCAGTTCCGCACAGAGATTCCGTCCGACGAAGCCGTCGCCACCAGTCACAAGTACCTGCATACTCGTTTCGACGCTCGGAGCCGGTATAAAAATGGCGCGCAAACAGTTTGGGAGAGCGATACGAGTGCTGGACCGATCACGACGGTCTTACAAATCCGCACTGTGAGGTAAGCGTATGCTCGTCACACTGGAGGGGATCGACGGCAGCGGCAAGACCAGCGCCTGGGAGACGCTGCGCGAGACGACGCTCGATGTCGAGACGACGTTCACGCGCGAGCCGACGGACTCGTGGTACGGCGAGGCCGTCGAACGCTCGATCGACGACGACGGCGCGGACTCGCTGGCCGAGCTGTTCCTGTATACCGCCGATCACGCTGATCATCTCTCGTCTGTGATCCGTCCAGCACTCGACCGCGGTGATCTGGTCGTCTCCGATCGGTATTCGGACTCCCGGTACGCCTACCAGGGAGCGTCGCTGGCCGACCATCCGCAGATCGAGGACGCACTCTCGTTCGTCCAGCGGATTCACGACCCGTGGACGCGACCGCCGGACCTCACGATCTACCTCGACGTCGATCCGGCGGTCGGTGCCAGACGCGCCGGCGCGACAAACAAATTCGAACAGACCGAGTACCTCCAGCGTGTGACAGACAACTACGACCGCCTCGTCGCGGCCGAACCGGATCGCTTCGTCCGTATCGACGCCGAACAGCCACAGGATAACGTCCAGCAAGCAGTGGTCGAGACGCTCCGGGAACGGCTCTAAGAGGAATTAGCCTAGCAGTCCATAGATTTCGCCGGGAGAATCAACCCAACTCCCGGCCAGAGTGAGAATGTCTCCGACCCGCTACGCGAATCACTATGAGCTACATCACTCCACGAGCCGTCCGTCCGCAGTTTGGACACTCCCAGTCGTAGTTGAGTCTGGTCGTCCCCACGAGCGCGTTCCCGTGTTCCTCGACGCGCAGATTTCCCCGCTCGCGCGCGCAAGCCATGTGGTATCCCCCGTCGCAGTGCCTGCACGTCTTCTGGGCCCCGTCTCCCCCACAGAACATGCAGACACCTGTTGCGCAATTAACGCTCATTATCTACCATGTAGTTCTTTACTACCAAAAATCCCCACCTTCGTACTGGCTCTACCCCACGGATGGCCTGAACTATATAGACGTACCGAGCCCAAATAGAACCATTCAAGTATTACTCGACTCTGAGTAAATAATGCGAGCGCCCGTCGGCTCGCACTGTGCCCGTGAACGGTCGTCATGACATGGTGATCGGGCCCCCTGCCCCCTCTCTTCGTTTCGGAACGCTCGACAGAACCGGATGTGTCGCCGACCACCCAATCCTTAATGGCTTTTCACCACAAAACTGAGGTATGTTCGACGAGGAGGAGCTGGAGCGGATTCGCGAGGCAAAGCGCGAGTGGGAGGCGGACACTCTCGATCCCGTTCTCGATTCCTATGGCGAGCGTACCGACCGCTTGGCGACCGTCTCCAACCACGAGGTCGACCGGCTGTACACGCCAGCGGACGTCGCGGATATCGACTACGAGGACGATCTCGGATTCCCCGGCGAGCCGCCCTATACCCGTGGCGTCTATCCCACCATGTTCCGCGGGCGGACCTGGACGATGCGCCAGTTCGCCGGTTTTGGCACCGTCGAAGAAACCAACGAGCGCTTTCACTATCTGATCGAGGAGGGGCAGACAGGATTGTCGACAGCGTTCGACATGCCGACGCTGATGGGCATCGACTCCGACGACGTGATGGCCGACGGCGAGGTCGGCAGGGAAGGCGTCGCCGTCGACACGCTCGCGGACATGGAGATTCTCTTCGACGGGATCGACCTCGCCGAGGTCTCGACCTCGTTCACGATCAACCCGAGTGCACCCGTTATCTACGCGATGTACGTCGCGCTGGCTGACCAGCGCGGAGTTCCCCGGAAACAGCTCCGAGGCACACTTCAGAACGACATGTTCAAGGAGTTCATCGCGCAGAAAGAGTGGGTCATTCCTCCGGAACCGTCGCTGAAGCTCGTCACGGACGTGATCGAGTTTTCCGTCGCGGAGACGCCGAAGTTCAAGCCCGTCTCGATCTCGGGCTATCACATCCGCGAGGCCGGGTCGACCGCGATCCAGGAGCTGGCCTTCACGCTCGCGGACGGGTTCGCCTACGTCGAGGACTGTCTGGACCGGGGAATGGACATCGACGAGTTCGCGCCCGCACTCTCGTTTTTCTTCAACAGCCACAACTCGATCTTCGAAGAGGTGGCCAAGTTCCGGGCCGCGCGGCGGATCTACGCTCGCGTCATGAACGAGTGGTACGACGCAGACCGCGAGGAGAGCCGGAAGCTGAAGTTCCACACCCAGACAGCCGGCCAGTCACTCACCGCCCAGCAGCCGCTGAACAACGTCGTCCGGGTGACGCTACAGGCCCTCGCCGGGGTGCTGGGCGGCACCCAGAGTCTCCACACCAACAGTTACGACGAAGCGCTGGCGCTCCCGAGCGAGGAGGCCGTTCGGGTCGCCCTGCGGACCCAGCAGATCATCGCCGAGGAGTCGGGCGCGGCCGACATCGTCGACCCGCTGGGTGGGAGTTTCGCCATCGAGAAACTCACAGATGACGTCGAGGAAGAAGCGATGGCGTACATCGAGGAGATCCGCGAGAAGGGTGATGGATCGATGCGCGAGGGTGTCCTCCGCGGGATCGAGCAGGGCTTTTTCCAGCGCGAGATTCAGGACGCCGCCTACGAGTACCAGGAGCGCGTCGAGGAGGGCGAGGAGACGGTCGTCGGCGTCAACGCCTACACGAGCGACGACGACGAAGATACCGAGATCCTCACAGTAGACGACACGGTGCAAGAGCGACAGCGCGAACGCCTCACACGGGTCAAAGACGAGCGCGACGATGCTGCCGTCGAGGCGGCGCTTTCGGCCGTCGCCGACGCGATACGTGCCGACGAGAACACGATCCCCGCAGTGGTCGACGCCGTCAAAGCCCAGGCGACGATGGGCGAGATTATGAGCGTCTTCGAGGACTACTACGGGACGTATCGAGAAGGGACAGGCGTGGCCTGACCGCTCAAAAATCGAATTGGGGCCAGTTATGAGCAGTACCCCTGATCGCACTCGATGTCATTCACACAGCCGAGGTAGTCCCCTTCCTTACAGATCATGTCGGTATAACAGTACAACTGTTCCCATCCTTCGCGACTATAGCCGAGAATACACCAGTATCCACACTTGACGCCGACCTGTGCGCAGCTTTCGAGCGTGTCTAGCTCGGGGTCGACGACGGAAACGCCATCGTCATCTTCGACAATCGCGTGACTCCCGGTGTCGCTTTCGGGATATGCAAACAGCTGGACTGCATAGCCGTCTTTCTGAATAACGGCCGAGATTCGGGGGACGATCTCGCCGTTGTCTTCGTACTGTTCGACGCGGACCCCCTCAGTCCCCTTCGAACGGGCCCGTACCTCGTGGCCGGTTGGCTCCAGCGACGTGAGATCGGATTCCTCCAGCAGCCCCTGTGAAATCAGCTCTTCGACAGTGTTTGCTGCAACGGAGTTCAATGCCTGTTCGATCACGGGTGCAGAATCGTAGGCCGCCTCGAAGTTATCATGGTTGGCCACTGCCGCGTCTGGGTCGACAGTTGCCGAGGCTGTTCCAACTGCCCCGATCGCAGCGGAGCCTGCTGCAATCCCTTTGAGAACACTTCGGCGGTCGAAATCATTATCTTCCGTCATTGCAATCCCCCAATTTACACATCCACATATTATATTTTTTGATTTTATCTAGAAGACAGAGTTTAAATGCATAGTTCAGAATCAGTAGTTATATATCGTGTAAAGAGGATAGAGGGGAGCCATATACGATCTGCCAGAATAGGAGTGTTCAACCATCCGAATATGAAACGCGCAGACAGTCAAGAATTTGCGACCGATCGAGGTTCCGAAACGTCGTGAGTACAGGGTCTGACTGGGAGTCACCGTACCAGCATGGCCTCAATCGTGATCGAGTAAGCGTAGCGCGGCGAGTGAGCGCTGGAAGCAGCTGGACGGATTCGATGAGTCAGAGTTGCCCCCGAACACAGGAAGGGGAGGGGATACTTTCATTGTACCCTCGCGTGAACGTCGAAACACGATGGTCGACAATGATGATTCAGAACTGGAAGCACGGCTTCCCGACCAGGATTACTACCGGCCGCCGCCGGAGTTCGTCGGACAGGCGAACGTCACCGATCCGGAGATTTACGACCGGTTCGACGACTTCCCCGCGGGGTTCGAGGAGTACGCCGAGATGCTCGAATGGGACTCGCGCTGGGAGGAGGTACTCGACGACTCCAATCCGCCCTTTTACGAGTGGTTCGTCGGCGGTGAGTTGAACGCCTCGTACAACTGTATCGACCGTCACCTCGACGAGCGCAAGAACCAGACAGCCCTGCTCTGGGAAGGCGAAGACGGCGAGCAGCGCAACATCACCTATCAGGACCTCTACCGCGAGGTGAACAAGATGGCCGCCGCCCTCGAAGACGCCGGCGTCGAAGAAGACGATGTCGTCACACTACACCTTCCGATGTTGCCCGCACTTCCGATCACGATGCTGGCGTGTGCTCGGATCGGCGCGCCCCATTCGGAAGTGTTCGCGGGCTTTTCGGCCCAGGCACTGGCCGACCGGATCGACGACGCTGGTAGCGATGTCGTCGTGACCGCCGACGGCTACTACCGCCGGGGCGACCTCCTCAACCACAAAGAGAAGGCCGACGAGGCCTGCGAACTCGCAGCAAAAGACGTCGACAAAGTACTGGTCTGGGAGCGCCACGAGGGCGAACTCCACCCAGAGGCCGACCTCGAAGAGGGCCGGGACGTACTGGTCTCGGAACTGCTGGCCAACAACGAGCGTGCCCGTGTCGATCCCGTGACGCGTGACGCCGAGGACCCACTCTTCCTGATGTACACGTCCGGGACGACAGGCAAGCCCAAGGGTTGTCAGCACCGCACAGGAGGCTATCTCGCGTACGCCACTGGGACGAGCAAGTACGTCCTCGACATCAAACCCGAGGACACCTACTGGTGTGCGGCAGACATTGGCTGGATCACCGGCCACACCTACATCGTCTACGGGCCGCTCTCGCTTGGCACGACGAGTGTGATGTTCGAGGGTGCGCCCGACCACCCCCACAAGAGCCGTATCTGGGAGATTGCCGAGAAGTACGATGTGGACATCTTCCACACCTCACCCACTGCCGTCCGGCAGTTCATGAAGTGGGGCAAGGAGTACCTGGATGGCTACGACTTCGACTTCCGACACATGACCACGGTGGGCGAGCCAATCCAGCCGGAAGCCTGGAACTGGTACTACGAGCACATCGGCGACGACGACGCGGTGATCGTCGACACCTGGTGGCAGACCGAAACCGGCGGACACCTCATCACCAACCTCCCAGCACTGGACGACATGAAGCCCGGCAGCGCCGGTAAACCCGCACCAGGGATCGAGCCGGCAATCTACGACGACCGGGGCGACGAGATCGAGCCAGCGTCCGGCCGCGCCGGCAACCTCGTCATCGAGCGCCCCTGGCCCGGCATGCTGCAAACTGTGTACGGCGACGATGACCGCTTCATCGAGGAATACTGGCGTGACTTCTCCGAGACCGACAGCGACGACCCCGCAGACTGGGTCTACAAGGCCGGCGACGGCGCGGTTCACGGGCAGGACGGCTACTTCCGTATCCTCGGCCGGCTCGACGACGTGATGAACGTCGCTGGCCACCGCCTGGGGACGATGGAGCTGGAATCAGCCGTCTCGGAAGTCCAGGAAGTCGCCGAAGCCGCCGTCGTCTCCCGAAACGACCACGAGAAAGGCGAAGTGCCGGACGTCTACGTCACCCTTCGAGAAGGCGTCGACCCAGCGGGAATCGAGGACAAGATCGTCGCAGCAGTCGAGCGCGATATAGGAAAATTCGCTCGGCCGAACGCCATCGTGATCGTCGACGACCTGCCCAAGACTCGCTCGGGCAAGATCATGCGCCGTCTGCTGGAAAACATCTCCAACGACGACGATCTCGGTGACACGACGACGCTGCGCGATCCGAGCGTCCCCGAGCGAATCCGCGATCAGATGCGCGAGGAGTAGCGGTCACGTCACTCCACGCGTTTGTCGTCGAAGCGCTCGGCGACGAACTCGACGGCGAGCATGAGGATTCCAAGACCGAGGCTCACGTAGACCACGCCGAAGATCACCATCCCGACGGGCGTTGCTGGAAGCTCTATCACACCGAAGAGGACGGGATCTAGCCCCTCGGGATTGATGACACCGATGATGAATCCCATGAGCGCGGCGATGGTGACGACCGTGGCGTGGACGACATAGAGGACGCGCCTGCCCTGCCAACGGGAGGCAGTAGATTCTGTCACATGGGTCGTTCGGGTCGAGAGCGATTAGTCTTTTCACTTCGAGTCCGAAGTGGCCCGTATGTCCGACAAGGATCTGCTGTTCATCGTCCTCGCGCTGATCGCGTTCATGATGTTCGTCGCCGGCGTCGCGCTGATCGCCGGGTGATTGTGTGTCGGCCGCGCCAGAGCGCCTCGAGACAGAGAGAATAAATTCGCCCACCCCTGAGAGCAGCCAATGACCGATGATCGCATCTTCGTGCTGGAGTTCGTCGCCGTCCAGCTCGTCGTCGTTTCAGCGATGATCCACGTCGTGGTCGGTGTGATGGGATGGTGGACCTGGTTCGAAGCTGCGATCCCTCTCAAGGCGGGCATTCGCTACCCGTCGCTCATATTCTCCGGAATCGCACTGCTCGGTGGTATCGGATACGCACACACACGCGAGAATCGTCGCCCCTTCTACGCCGCCGGTATCGTCGCCATGGCTGGGTATATCGTAGGATACTTCCTCTGGCACATGCTCGGCCACCGGAAATACATCCTCTTTGGCGACGGTGCCGGGACCGAACAGCTCTCGGTTCAGTGGTTCCTCGACCATCTGCTTGCCGGCCCCGCAGAGTTCGGCGCGTTCGTCGTCGAAGTGGCCGCGATCGTCGTGCTCGCTGCGCTGTTGTACGTGACGCGCGAGGACACTCACACTTCCTCGTAGCTCCCCCGGTAGTATCAGACACCCAAAGCATTTGCCGCTCTTTCCAGAAGCCTCCAGTATGCGTCGTCGTCGCTTCCTCGCGGAGACATCACTGGTCGGGGGACTCGCACTCGCTGGCTGTGTCTCTCGCCCCGAGGGGCAGTCGACCACGACGAGACAGACAGAGTCGAACCAGCACCCATTCCAGTTCGAAGTGAGTGTCGTGGCCTCCGAACCGACTGTTTCTCGGCCCCCGGTGATCGAAGTCGCGGTAACGAACATCGACGACACGGGCCACATACTCATGACGGCGAGCGACGACTTTCCGTTTCCCACTCCGCGGGCGAGTACCGACGGTTCGGCGCTCGTGCTCGGCTCCACGTCCCTGTCGGGGCGAGACGATGACTGCTGGAGCAGGATTCCAAGTACGTTACCGACGATTGCGAGCCATCAATTCGAGCCTGCCGAGAGATTCTCGAAAGAGTATGCCGTACTGAATCATGAATCGAACACTGACTGCTGGCCTGCCGGCTCGTACGAATTCACACAGGAGTACGCGCTCGATCCCGACGACGAAATGACGTACGACAGCGGCACATCATTCACGTGGGGATTCACTGTCGTCGTTGCTGAGACGCCATCGATTGCGGTCGGATAAGTGATAGAAGCCGGAAACAAAAAACAGCAATTCTGGACTTCCAGTAGCGCAAGCGCTACTGTCGCTCGGAATCGCCATCCGGCGATTCCTCGCCCCCGTCCGCGAGGGCGATGTCGTCTTCTATTCGACGCTCAAACCAGCGGAACTCACGACTGTACAGATCGTCTTCTTTGAGGTTCCACGGATCGCCGTCGGTGATACGCCGCCCCTCTTTCCAGGAGGAGACGATGTTCCAGACGAATATCAGCTGGCCGATCAGGAGGATGAACGCGCCGACTGTCGCCATCTGATGGAAGACGCTGAAGACGTCGACCGGCCCGATCGAGACGTTGTAGGTCGCGTACCGCCGGGGCATCCCGAGATAGCCCAGAATGAGCATCCCGAAGAACGTGATGTTCGTGCCGACCATCGTCAGCCAGAAATGCCACTTGCCCAGGGTCTTCTGGTACATCCGACCCGTGTAGATCGGGAACCAGTAGTAGACGCCCGCGAAGATCGCGAAGGCGATCGCACCCATGATCACGTAGTGGAAGTGCCCGACGACGTAGTAGGTATCGTGCAGGAGCGCCGAGTCAACGGGCACTGCGGCGAGGAAAACACCGGTCACGCCGCCGATGATGAAGTTCGCAACGAAACCGATACAGAACAGCATCGGCGTCGTCAGCTTCAGCTTCCCGTTCCACATCGTCGTGATCCAGTTGAACGTCTTGACTGCGGATGGTATTGCGATCGCTAAGGAGACTGCCATGAACGACGCCTGCAGACGCGGGTCAAGCCCGGTCGAGAACATGTGGTGGGCCCAGACACCGAAGCTGAGAACCCCGATCGCCAGCGTGGAGTAGACGACGAACTTGAACCCGAACAGCTTCCGCCCGCTAAATCGCGGGATGATGTAACTGATCAGCCCCATCGGTGGGAGGACAAGTATGTACACCTCGGGGTGGCCGAAGAACCAGAACAGGTGTTGCCACAACAGCGCCCCGCCACCTTCGACGGCGAAGAATGTCGTCCCGAGATTCCGATCCAGCAGGAGCATGACGATCGCACTGCCGAGCAGTGGGAACGCGAAGAGGATCAGGCCCGACTGGGTGAGCATCGTCCAGGAGAAGATGTCCAGATTCGCCCAGGTAACGTCGTCGTCACGCTCGGTGAAGATGGTCGCGATGAAGTTGATCGCCCCCATCGTCGCCGAGACGCCAGTGAGGTGCAGACCCAACAGCATCATGTCGGCCCCGACGCCGCCCACTGAAGAGATCCCCGCGCCCGCCGACAGCGGCGCGTACATCGTCCAGGATGTCTGGGCCGGTGCGATGCCGGGGATGAGGAACCCACCCCAGATCAGGAGTGCACCGGGCGGGAGCAGCCAGAAGGCGATGGCGTTGATCCGCGGGAACGCCATGTCGTCAGCCCCGATCAAGAGTGGGATGAAGTAGTTCCCGAACGCCGCGAGAATGGGCGTCCCGAACAGGAACAGCATGGTGATCCCGTGGCTGGTCAGGAACGCGTTGTACGTCTGCGTTTCGAGGATGTCGACGCCGGGCCACAGGAGTTCGACCCGCATCAACAGGACCATGATTCCGCCGACGGAGAACGCGATCAGCGCGTAGAGGCCGTAGAGAAGCCCGATGTCCTTGTGGTCGACCGTCGTGAGCCAGCGTGTGATTCCTGCCGGTTTCTCGGAGTGTCCATACCCGCTGTCCTCGCCGACGAGGCCGCCGCCGCCCGCCAGTGGCGTGTACGACCGCCAGTTCTCGATCCGCGTGAGAACGGCGGCGACGACGATGAGGAGCAGCCCCATCAGCACAGTTATCGCGAGCTGTCCGCTTGCCATATGGGCCTCTCAGGACCGGGGGGTAAAGAAAGGATTGGATCGATCGGCAATGGTTTGCGTTCGACCCGTGATATTGAGGGTCGTTTATTCGTCGTCGGACGCCGCGCCGTCGGGTTCGACCGTCGCCGTCTCGGCGTGGATTCCAAGTTCTTTCTCCGCGCCAGCGATCGCTTTCCCTGCGTAGTAGGTCAATACGGCCAGCAGGACGAACGTGGTGAACACGATCGCCAGCTGGACGGTCGTGAACACGGAGTCGAACGCGAGCGGTCCGGGTGCGTACACCAGGAACACCACGAGGAAAAACGCCAGGATTCCGAGGGGGATGACGTTGACCGTCAGGTCGAGCAGCGTGTCCCGGTCGAAGATAGCCCTGTCCATATCCGAGCCATAGCGGAGGCGAGTAAATAGGCTGTTGGTTTCTCCCAGCTATCGCGCGGGGTGACGTCCGATCTGGGCGGCCCCGATACCCACCAGGAAGACGCCGGCGAGACCGATCGAGACGCCGCGGCTGAGGAGCCGATACCCGGGTTCGTTTGGTGTGTCGATAGCCGAGAGCGCTGCCGTCGTCGAAAACTCACCCTGAAGGAGTGCCAGTACCAGCGCGACCACGAGCAAACCGGCCCCGACCAGAGCGCTCGTCTTCCAGAGATGAGTGGCGTAGCCCGATTCAGTGAGGATGCCGGCGATACTGCCGCCGAACAACAGGACGCCGCCGACGGCGATCGGGAAGACGCCGAGCACGATTCCGACTTCCGATAACGCAAACCCGAGTGCGACGAACAGCGGCCACGGACTGGCCATCCGGTATCGATCGCTGACCCCCGGTTTCTCGTTCATATACCCTCATTGGGCGCGCATGGAAAAAGGAGCACCGATTGTGTCTGACGCGGCGCAAAGTATTTGGCCTGCATACGACTTGTCCAAGACAATGACGACGCGCACGGCTGACCGTGTCGACGAGTGGGACTCGCGCCCCTTCTCTGATGGCTACGAGGAGTTGCGAACACTGTCCGATCGTTCGTTCTCCGGGGCGGTCACGGCGGGACGGGCCACGCTCTATATGCTCAACGGCACAGTCGTCGGCGTCCTCGGCGGTTCAATCGAGGACTTCGAAGACGCCACGGGAACGGTCTACGTGGCACCGACGGCCGCGCTCCCGCTGCTGGCCGTGATGCAAGAGCGAAGCGACGAGGTTCGCGCGAAATACTACAGCGAGGAGACAGCCCTCGATGAGGCCGACCAGAAGCTCTCCGAAGGCGGGTTCACGGGCTACGTCGAACTCTCGGAGAACGTCCTCAGCGGCGACTACTACGTGGTTTACCATGGTGGCAAGTCAATGAGCGTCGCCTACGTCGGCGAATCCGAGCGACTCCTCACCGACGAGGAAGCCTTCGAGCAGGCCGACGAAGAGGTCGGAATCTACGAGGTCCGTCCGATCGAGGTCGAACCGATCGAGATTCCCGAACCAGAACCGCCCGAGGACAGTACTACCGGGTCGGCCTCGGCCGATTCGACTGATGAGCCAGAGCCGGAAACGGACGCACACGACAACTCCGACGACGGTGCTGATTCCTCCGAGACGGCGTCTTCGACTGCTTCCGAGACTACCACGGACGTCGAAGCGGAGAGTGAACCGACCGAGGGAACCGGTGTCGACTCGTCGACCCGTGAGGACGCACAGTCAGGTGGGCGAGCCAGTGGAGCTGCCGGCCCGGAGTCGGAACGGACATCCGAGCGACAGTCGGCGAGCAGCAGTGCGGAGGACCGACGGTCCACGCAGCGAGAGAGTCGGGATCCGACACGTGAAAACCGTGAACAGGCGCGTGAATCTTCCACCGAGCGGACGCGCGACACGCCGGCCCGTGGGTCGGATGAGTTACGAGAGGGCCAGCCACGAACGGCACCGGACGACGAGCCACACCATCCATCAGACAGCGAGTCGGGCCGATCCCGACGCGACGATGGGTCACGCCAGTCCCAGCGCGGTGGGCCAGACCAGTCACACAGAGACGAACGTGAAGGACGCGAGCGACGCTCGGAGTCGGAGCAACCACCGGAGCGCCGACAGTCACGGTCTGTCGACAGCGGCGCCCGATCGAGAGATTCACGTCGTTCCCAGGAGCCGGTGACCGAGAGCCGATCGCATGGGAATACACCAGAGCGCGAATCCCGTGAGCGACGGTCCGAGCGGACAGACCTGACCGACGCCGCAACCGAGGTCGCCGAGCGCGCAATCTCCGAAGAGACGCCCTCGGGGGACACCGCTGACCTCGAACATCGGACGATCCCGTCGGTGGATCCTGATCGGACGTGGACGACCGAGGACGACGGCGAGTCTGGCCAGTCGAGTACGACCCAGTCGACACCCCAGACGCAACGCGAGACGGGGGCTCGCCGCTCGGCTGGTAGTGGGCGAGAGTCCGGTACGAGCACAGAACTCGACGCGGCAGAGGCGGAGATTGAGGATCTAAAGCGTCGTCTCGACGAACTGAAAGCAGAACGTGCGGAGCTCGAAGGTGCTCGGGATGAGCTCGCGGAGACACGTGACGAACTCGAAGCAGAACGGAACGAGTTACGGGAAAAGCTCGACCGCGTGCGCACCGAGCGCGACGAACTCCAGGCCGAAATCGAGGACCTTCGCCAGCAACTTGCCGAACAGGCAACGTCGACCGAGACGATGACCGCAGAGACCTCACTCAGCCCGGCACAGGCCATCGACGGGACGAACCTCTTCGTCCGCTATGAGTCGAAAGGAGACGCGACGCTGAAGAGTGCCCACGACGGTTCGGCCGACGCCGACGCTGTCGACGCGAACCTCAATCTGGAGTACCACACGGGCTTCGAAGCCGACGACGTGGCCGTCGACGGTCGCCCCTTCGAGGAGTTTCTCTTCGGTACGCTCCACTATCGGTTCGTCGACTGGGTCGTCCGCACGCTGCTGTACGAGGTCCGCGACACCGGCCACCAGAACGCGCTCGCCGACCTGTACGACGCGATCCCGCGAGTCGACCGCGCGGAACTGAACGGCTCGGTTTCCATCTCCGTCACCGAGGACGGCCAGGAGCAGCGCACACAGGAACACTTCGATGTCGTGTTGCGCGATCGGATGGGCAATCCGCTGGTCGTGACGAACCTCAACGACTCGCGCGAGGCTGCCACCGACGAGATGATGACGTCGCTGGTGACCGCCGCCACGCGAGTCGGCGAATCGAGCGACCACCTCGATGGGGCCTTCTTCGTTACGTCGAGTTTCTTCGATCCCGACGCCCTGGAGACTGCAGCCGAGGCGTCCGGTGGCGGAATCCTGAGTCGTGACAAACGCGAGAGTTTCGTGCGGCTGTCGCGAAAAGATGGGTTCCATCTCTGTCTGGTCGAATCACGAGACGGCGGCTTTCACCTAGCGGTCCCGGAACTGTGAGACAGGCGGCGCTCGGACAGTTGCCTAGTTCTCGATTTCGGCTGCGTCGTCGATCTTCATCCCTTCGAGCTTCTCGATGATGTGATCGATCTTCTCGTCGAGGTCCTCGACGAATTCGGCGGTCTGCTCGGTCGTGATCGCACCCTGGCTGGAGGGCTCGATGAGGTTCTCCTCTTCAAGGACGCGAAGCGAGTACCGAACCTTGTGATGTGGGTAGCCGGTCTCGTTTGACATCTTGACGATGCCGATTGGCTCGTTCTCGATAACCATCCGCAACACCTGCAGATGGCGTTCCAGCATGTCGACTTCCTTCTCAAGCCGGTCTATCATGGCATTTGTTAACTTGTGAGCCCGGGGTTTAAATGTTGCTGTATCCCAGGTCCAGAATCGCTGTAGCGAGCTACGGAAGCTGGCTATTTAGACGTTGTGATATATTCACTAGCAGTCTGGGATGGTATATGATGACAGTTGCGGAGGAGTGCGGACCGTAATCTGTTTACCCGGGTGGACGGAATTCGGCCGTGATGACTGTCACGATTGTCGGTTCCCAACTCGGCGACGAGGGGAAAGGCGGTGTCGTCGACCTCTACGGCGAGGATGCCGACCTCGTCGTTCGCTATCAGGGCGGAGACAACGCCGGCCACACCGTGGTCGAAGGCGGGGAAAAGTACAAGCTGTCGCTCGTTCCCAGCGGCGCGGTCCGGGGCAAGATCGGCGTGCTCGGAAACGGCTGTGTGGTCAATCCTCGAACGCTGTTCGAGGAGATCGACAAACTTCGCGACCGCGGTCTCGACCCGGACGTCCGCGTCGCGCGCCGGGCACATGCGATCCTCCCCTATCACCGCGTGCTGGACGGAATCGAAGAGGAAGTCAAGAGCGAGGACGATCAGGAAGTCGGTACCACGGGACGGGGGATCGGCCCGACCTACGAGGACAAGGCTGGCCGTCGTGGGATCCGGATCGGTGACCTGCTCGATCCCGAGATTCTCCGCGAAAAGTTGGAGTACGTCGTCCCGCAGAAGCGCGCGGTCGTCGAGGATGTCTACGGACTCTCAATCGAGGATCTGGACGATCCCGACGCCTTCGACGTCGACGCGCTGTTCGAGCAATACCGTGAGTACGGTGAACGGCTGGCTGACAGCGGTCGAACCGTCAACGCCAGCGCGTTCCTCACAGAGGCGATGGCCGACGGCAAGAACATCGTGCTGGAGGGCGCACAGGGGACGCTCATCGACATCGATCACGGCAACTATCCGTACGTCACCTCCTCGAATCCGACCGCAGGCGGGGCCTGTACCGGGACTGGTCTCGCACCGGGCGTCGTCGGGTCGGGCGAAGTGATCGGGATCGTCAAAGCCTACCTGACCCGGGTCGGGAGCGGCCCGATGCCCACCGAGCTCGGCGGCGTCGTCGGCGACACACCGGGCTACGAAGAGCAGGGCGAAGGCGACAACGAGGAACTGGCCACCTACATCCGTGAAGAAGGCGACGAGTACGGGACCGTCACTGGTCGACCGCGCCGGGTCGCCTGGCTCGATATGTCGATGCTGCGTCATGCCGCCCGAGTCTCCGGGTTCACTGGCCTCGCGGTCAACCACGTCGACACGCTCGCAGGCCTGGAGGAAATCAAAGTCGGCCACAGCTACACGCTGGACGGCGAAGAGATCGAGACCATCCCCGCGACGACCGAGCAGTGGGCGCGCTGTGAGGCCAACTTCCGCACGTTCGAGGGCTGGCCCGAACAGGACTGGGACGCCGTCGCCGAGGAGGGTTACGACGCACTCCACGAGAACGCCCGGGCCTATCTCGAATACGTCAGCGACGAGCTCGACACGCCGATCTACGCCGTCGGGATCGGTCCCGGGCGCGATCAGTCGCTCGTCCTCGAAGAGCCGGAGTTCTGATCGACTCGCTCGTGAATGGCCGGTCGCTCCCGGGGGCTTTTTGACGGGCCGGGCCGGAGGGGGGTGTATGAACGAGGACCTGCTGGACATCATCTGCTGCCCGCTGGACAAACACGACCTCGAACTGGAGGTCGACGAGCGCGACGACGACGGCGAGATACTCGCCGGGACGCTGACGTGCTCGGAGTGTGGCGAAGCCTATCCGATCGAAGACGGGATTCCGAACCTCCTGCCTCCGGACATGCGTGAAGAGTCACCAGCCTGATTCCGCCGGCACGATTTCGCTCCCGCGGTACCGGCCACTCGGCTCGTGATCGCACTATTCTCGTGACAACGTTTATTGAGCGAGTCAAACAGTACGACGTATGTCGTCCATCGAATCGTTGTCGCTGTGGGTACACATCGCAGGAGGCACCGTAGCCGTATTTGCGGGGGTGGTCGCACTCGTGACCGAGAAGGGTGGCCGGCGACATCGAGGAGCCGGGAAGATATTCCTCGCCTCGATGGGCGTCGTCGTCGCGACGGTGTTCGGGCTCGTGGTGATCGACCCCACGACGTTCCGGATCGTCCTCACGCTGGTGGCCGTGTTCAGTGGATACCTCGCGTTCTCGGGGTATCGTGTCCTCGCCCGGAAGCGCTCGCCCGGGTCGGCGCACCCGGTAGACTGGCTGGCTGCCGGGAGCGTCGTCGCCGCCTGTCTCGCACTCGGTGGATGGGGCGCGGTCCGGGCTCTCGACGGCGATTCCTTCGGGATCGTAATGGTCGTCTTCGGGATCATCGGGGTCGCGTTCGGGGGACTGGAAATACGGCAGTTCCGGAGCGGTTCCGCGGGGGAGTGGCTCGTCGACCACCTCCAGCGGATGATCGCTGCGTATATCGCGACAATCAGTGCCGTTTCGGCCGTCAATCTCACGCCGGTCCTGGGGATCGGGGCGTGGCTGTGGCCCACGGCGCTGGGAACGCCACTGATCTACTACTGGTCGAAACGCTACAGCACCGCGGGCTGACGTGCCAGCAACACTGGCCTGAACCTTTTTCTACTGTGCCTGCGCACAGCCAGTCGTGCCAGATACGCTGCCGGTGCACGTCAACCGCGAAGAGCTTCACGGGCTGGAGGTCCCCAACGAGTTCACGACGACCGATTCCTTCGAGGTCCGCCTCCAGAACCACGGTGAGTCCGTCCACGTGCACCTGCACCTCGACGACGCCCTCTCGGAGGTGGCACACCTCGAAGCGAACAACCACCACGTCGAGGCTAACTCGACCCGCAGCGTCACCGTCGACGTCGTCGGCTCCCCCCCTGCACGGGGCAAGCTCAAGGTCGTCACTGCCTACGGAGCCACGACCCGCTACGTCGACGTCATCCTCGAAGAGCCGCCCGAAGAGGCGAACCCTGTCGCCGTCGACGAGTCACTCTCGAAACCCCAGCCCCGTGATCGTCCGGCCCAGTCGACGCAGATGGGGAACTCGACAGACCTGCCAGTTGGCCCGGACGTGCTCGTGCTCACACTCGGTGCGGCCGCACTCCTGATGGCCATCGTCGGTGCAGTGATCATCGACAACACGGTCGTCCTGCTGGGCTCGCTGGCCGTCCTCGCGGGCGTCCTGGTGGCAATGTATCTGCTGATCGAGTGACTCGCGACAGAATCACGATCCGTTGTCACTATATTCGGCTTCCTCGACAATTTCGATCCCGACCGTCGCCGCGTCGACGCCGACGCGCTGAAACTGTGTCCGGATGTGTTCTCTGGCCGCCTCGATCGCACGCTCCCGGGTTTCAAATCCGCGCGGGCTCGGCGTCTCGAAAGCGACGTTGATCTCACGGTCGCCCACCGTCTGGAGCTGACCACCGCTCGCAACCTCGTAGAAGGCGTCACAGACCCAGACGTACGGCGTCCCCTCGTCTGGTGCACCCCGGTAGCTCGGCGGCTCCTCACCGGGCTCGTAGAGCGTTCCCGTCAGGGCCGTCCCACCGGCGGTCCCACGGATCAGTAACATACCACACGGTACGATAGCGAGCAGCAAAAATCCGCCGGGACCCTCACTCCAGCCGTACCTGCGCGAGGACGGGGAAGTGATCGGATGGGTAGCGATCCTCCGCATAGAGATCGGTGCAGACGCCGTGCTGGTGAACGTCGACGCCGTTGGTGACGAATACGTGGTCGATCTTGCGGTTGGGTACGAGGTGCTCGAAGTCAGTTACGGATGTCGGCGGGCCGTAGTGGCCGTGCTCCGAGACCTCGCGAGCGTTGCGGAACGTCCGTTCGCCGACCTCGGGGTCGACGATCGTCTCGTGTGGCGGTTCGCCGGCGACGCAGTTGAAATCGCCAGTCACGATCGCCGGATCGTCGCCGGTGATCTCGTCGAGTCGCTGACGGAGGAGTGTCGCACTCTTACGGCGCGCTTCGGGTCCGTCGTGGGAGAAGTGGGTGTTGGCGTGGACGACAGTGTCGTCGGTGCGGCGGTCACGCAAGCGTGCCCACGTGACGATACGGGGATGGCGGGCGTCCCAGCCGAGACTCCCCGCCTGGTCGGGCGTCTCCGAGAGCCAGAAGGTATCGGTCTCTTCGAGGGCGAATCGCTGCTCGTCGAACCCGATGGGCGAGTATTCGCCTTCTTCAGCCCCATCGACGCGGGGGCGGCCGACCCACTCGTAGTCGGGGAGGTGGCGCTTGAGGTATTCGAGCTGGTGGCCCAGCGGCTCCTGCAGGCCCAGCAGCGCCGGTTCACGAAAGCGGATCGTGTTCGCGACCGCCTCTCGGCGGAACTCCCAGCGGTGTTCGCCGTCGTCCGGGTTGTCGTACCGAACGTTGTACGTCATGACGCGGAACCACGCGGTCATCGTTCTCCCTTTCGAGTCCCCCCTTGGTGTCTGTTTGGGAATGGGCCAGCTACTCACTATCTATGCCGTCAAAATGAAAAACAATTAATAGAGCATCCGAAATGGGTGCGCTATGGATGATCTGTCACGGAGAGAACTCCTTGGCATCGCGGGTGGCGGCCTGGTTGCAGGTGGGGCTGGATATCTGTTGCTGCCGGATTCAGGTGATACACCGCGACGAGCGTACGAATCGTGGGTGCCGGCGGCCCAGGGAAGGATAGAATCAGTGCGGTACTGGGATATCTCGTCGTTACGTGCCAACAGGGCTTTTCTTCCGTTCGAGCTTTCGGAGACGGACTTCGAGCAAGATCTCAACCTGTTCAACACCGAGGATATCGAGTGGGAGATCACCAGTATGGCCGACTTCCTGCAAGGAGGAATGTATTTTGGATCGTTCGAAGCCGCCAAAATTGCCGATCACATGGACCAGGAGTGGTCATGGGCCTCCCGCAGAGGGACGTACGAAGGGTATCACATAGTCGGGAAAGACGACTACAGATGGGCAATCGGAAACGATGCAGTCATCAGAGAGAACCTGGAAAACACCCTTGAGACTATTATCGACACGAAACAGGGTGAGACTACGCGCGCCGTCGAGGCTACGACTGGGTTCGCTCGGCTCGTCGATGAGATCGGAACTGGATCGGGCATCTACGTCGAGTCGCTGGGACAGAGTTTCCAGGATACGACGCCGTCCGGTCTCCGCGGGGGTGGTTCGAACGTCACAGTCGAAGGGCGTTCGACATCGTTCACGATAGCGTATCTGTTAGATCACGAGCCAAGTGACGAGGATGTGAGCGCGGTGCGAGACGAGGTCGAACGATACGCAGTCACGGGTGTCTCCACATCGGTTGGCGATCAGCTTGTGACCGTGAGTGGAAGGTTCGACACAGCTGATCTATCTTTCTCGCACCTGTATGGGGAGTACTCGCTGCAAAGAGAGCTCCCGTTGCCGGGCGGTCCCAGCCGATAACCGCCAGAGATCGAGATAGAGCCGTATCAAGGCTCTCTTTTCTCGACATCGAGATGCCCCGCGAGCGGGTGGTACGCTTGAACGGTTACTGCTGTGGCTGTCGGCTGCCGGTAGACAGTCCTCTTGATCGGCTGGATGGACGAACTACTTAGTAGTTGCCTGCCTTCGAATCCGGTATGTCCGACCTTGGGGATTTCACTGAATTCGACGGTGACGACGATGGCGACACAGCCGAGGATTCACGGCAAACATCCGACGACGAAGCGCTCGATGACACAACCGACACGTCCAGCCAGGACGACGATCGTTTCGAGCCAGTCGACGTCTCGCCGACAAGCAACGATCATGGCATCGGCGTTCTCTCGGCAGCGGAAGGGCTGACGATCAGCGAGGACGAAGACGACACCAACCTCCGGGCGTACGTGACCGTCGACAACCGTTCGGCTGTGCGGATCGGGAAGTATCTCCTCGTCCCCTATCCCGACGGCGAGCGTCTGTTCTGCCGGATTACGGCGCTCGAATACGCCCAGGAGTTCCGGGCGGACGACGCGACCGAGATCCACGCCCAGCGCGCGATGAACTCCCGGGAGATCGACGAACAGGACTTCAAGTTCATGGCGACGCTGGAGCCCGTCGCGGTTCTATACGAAGAAGATGGAGACCTCAAACGCCGGATGACCGACCGCGTCCCAAAGCCCGAAACGGTGGTCCGACAGGCCGACGACCCAGGCGAGATCAAAACAGGATTGAAGATTCCCGAAGGCGGCGTCTTTCTCGGGCATCTCTCGGTCGGTGGCGAGAAAGTCCGGACTGCGGCCCAGCCGCCGACCATCGACTACCGGCTCAAGGACGACTACACCGACGGCGACCCGCTGGTCTTCCGGCACACCCTCGTCGCTGGCGGGACAGGATCGGGCAAGACCCACGGCGCGAAGAACATGCTCCGGCAGTACCTCGCTGAAGAACGAAAATATCCCGTCGAGTCCGGGAGCGATCGCAATATCTCGCCCGCGCTGGTCGTCTTCGACCCGCAGGACGAATACTCACAGATGCACGATGACGGCGACCTTCCTCAGGAGTTCCGTCGTCGCTGCGAGCGTGAGGGGATCGCCTGCGGCGGCGTCGACGATACGGTTGCGTTCGTCCCCGACGTGGCGGGGGCCTCGTATTCGGCCGACCACCACCGCGCCGAGCAGGTCCCGTTCACCATTCCGTTTGCGATGGTCTACGACAACCCCTGGCTGATTGCCGGCAGCGGTCTGAACGACAATCAGTACGGCGCGCTGGTGAACGTACTCCTGCCGCGGTTTCAGAAAGAGTACGGCCGCAGTGGAACCTACGACCAGTTCTCCACCTTCCTCGACGACCCCGCACTTCGGGAAGAACTGGACGAATCCGGCAAAGTCCACGAGGCGACCTTCGATGCCGTTCGGCGACGCGCACTCGGCTTCGGTGGCGTCTTCGATCAGGACGCCCGGCCGATCACCGATATCGTCCACGAGTTCGTCCGCCCGGGCGGGGTCACCGTGGTCCCGACCTACCACATCAACGACTCGCGGGCGACCGAGACGGTCGTGCTCGCGCTCGCCTCGCTGATTGTCGACGAGAAACTCTCGAACGATCCCGAGTTCGACCGGATCGAGGAGACGCCCCTGATTCTGGGGATGGACGAGGCCCACAACTTCCTCACCGACGCCGACACCGTCCAGGCCCAGAAAGTCATCGGCAAGTTCACCGACGCCGCCAAACAGGGCCGCAAGGAGCGTCTGGGTCTGTTTCTCATCACGCAAGATCCACAGGACATCGCCGACCCCGTGTTCAAGCAGATCAACACGACTGTCGTGTTGAATCTGGGTGATGAGGACGCCATCTCCGCCGTGAATATTCCCTCGAATCTCGAATCCAAGGTTCCCTACATGGAGAAAGGCCAGATGGTCGTCTACTCGCCGGACAACTCCGAGCCCGTGGAGTTGATCGGCCTTTCGACCTGTGTAACCAAACACGGACGCTGATAGCGGTTACTGTAGCGATTTACCACGCTCGTGGACACAGTTCCACGAGTTCTCGGTCGCGAAGCTCCCGAGGACCACGTCGTGTGGTCGATGTAGAACAGGCCGACAGGAGTCACGATGAATCTACGATGGGGCTGTGGCCCGTTTTCACACGGCCGGTGCTGAAAAGCAATTCTTAAACCCGCGCCGACGGACTCACAGATATGGCAGGTACAATCGAAGTTCTCGTTCCTGGCGGCCAGGCCAACCCTGGCCCGCCGCTCGGTCCCGAGCTGGGACCGACTCCCGTAGACGTGCAGGCAGTCGTTCAGGAGATCAACGACCAGACCGAAGCCTTCGACGGCACCGAGGTCCCCGTTACCATCGAGTACGAGGACGACGGCTCGTTCACCATCGAAGTCGGTGTCCCACCGACGGCCGAACTCGTCAAAGACGAGGCCGGCTTCGACACCGGCAGCGGCGAACCGCAGGAAGATTTCGTCGCCGACCTCTCGGTCGACCAGGTCAAGCAGATCGCAGAGCAGAAGCTTCCCGACCTCCTCGCGTACGACCTCAAGGGTGCCGCGAAGGAAGTTGTCGGCACCTGCACCTCGCTGGGTGTCACCATCGAGGGCGAGAATCCGCGAGAGTTCAAAGAGAAGATCGACGCTGGCGAGTACGACGACGTGTTCGCGGAAGAAGCCGCAGCGTAGCGAGGATTTTCCGCGAACGCCCGAGGCACGAGCACAGCGAAGTGACTCGACGTTTTCGCGGAAGCGGCTGAAGCGTAGCGAGGCCTCCCGTTCACGGGTCGTACCTCCCCGCTCACTCGTACGGAGGCGCTCGGCAAGCCTCGCGCTTCCCGTTCACGTGTACGAGGTCCTGACGGACCTCGCTCTGCTCACGGCTCCTTGCGTCGCCGTTCGCTCGTACGGAGCCACTCACATCCGTTCGTGACTCCCGTTCGACGCCTTTAAGTTTCACATCGACTTCTGATTCAACGAGACAGGCGTCCGCCTGTTTCACTGACCCGTAGAAGCCATCAGGCGCACTACGGAGGTGAACAATGGCAGATCAGGAAATAGAGA
>Ga0207771_100495_pt1 | contig 22881 bp, 26 predicted proteins | sample A23M2SouthBayCA_2_FD_187731 | JGI IMG/M metagenome (GOLD analysis project Ga0207771, IMG submission 187731) | Aerobic enrichment media microbial communities from Eden Landing Ponds, California, USA - A23 M2 (2) (SPAdes) | ecosystem: Environmental > Aquatic > Marine > Unclassified | place...
CGACTCGCCGGCCAGCCAACTGGCGACTGTCGCCCGCCGGTTCCGCATCGCGGACCTCCGGGCGGCCGGCATCCCGGTCGTCGACTGGCAGTGGGACGACTCGCTGTCGGTGGCGATCGCCCGTTCGGCGAGGCGGTGGTCGACGTGACAGGGATCGATCGCTCGCCGACCCGGACCGGGAGCGCCATCGCCGTCGCTGCGGCGCTGGTGGCGCTCGTGGTAGCCGGAGGCTTCTCGTGGGCGGGACTGGCACTCGGCGGCGTGGGCGTGCTGGCCGTCGTCACTGGTCTCACGCTCGCCAGACACGACGCCGTCACGACCGGCGGCGGCCTGCTCTTGCTCGCCGTCATCGTCGCCGGCCTGCAGGGCGCACCGGTCCCGGCGCTACTCGTCGGCGCGGTGGCGGCCGTCGTCGCGTTCGACAGCGCCGGCACGGCGATCGATCTGGGCGCACAGCTCGGACGCGGGGCCTCGACGCGCCGGCTCGAATTCGTCCACACCGGCGGGACAGTGCTCGTGGGTACCGTCACTGCCGGGCTGGGCTGGGCGGTCGTCCAGCTGAGCGTGGGGTCGACACCGCTGACTGCACCCGTCCTCCTGCTCGTCGCGGCGCTGGCCGTCGCCGGTGCGCTGGCGTCTCGTGGCCGAATCTGACGATTCCGTGCCTGTGTTGGCCCACTCACCGATTCCACGGCCGCGGTGCAGCGTCGAACTCGGGATCTGCGCGGTGACACTGGACCGGTCGGCCGTCGATCTCGACGGTCGCGGGCACCTGTTGCTCACAGACGCTCGGCAGGACCGCTGCCAGTCGCTCCCGTGCCCGGTCGAGGTCGCCGTCTGCCAGCGCCGCGACCGCGTCGTCGACGCCGCTTTCGATCCGCTCGTCCGCGAGGTCGTCGGGCAGGTCGAAGGTCTCGCGGACGACGGTCTCGCTCGTCGTTCCGTCGCCGTCGATCCGGGCCGGGAGTTCGCCGACCTGCACGGTAAAGCGCAGGGCGGCCAGCCGTTCCCACTGGTCGGTCGACAGGTCGGCGTCCTCGGGACCGATCACGGCCGGACAGCGCGTGTGGAAGCGACACCCCGATGGCGGGTCCGCGGGGTCCGGGATCGTGTCGGTCAGCGGTGCCGGGAGGTCCCGGTCGGACGGGTCGAGGCTCGGGACGGAGTCCAGCAGGACCTTCGTGTAGGGGTGGGCCGGTCGTTCCAGCACCGCATCGACGGGACCGCGCTCGACGATTTCGCCGAGATACATCACGGCGACCCGGTCGCAAAAGCGCCGCACAACGTCGATGTCGTGGCTGATACAGAGGATCGATACGTCGAACGCCCGACGGACTTCGTCCAGCAACGCGAGGATATCCGACTGGACGCGGGCGTCGAGTGCGCTCGTCGGTTCGTCGGCCACCAGCAGGTCGGGGTCGACGACGAGCGCGCGAGCGATGGCGAGGCGCTGTTTCTCCCCGTCGGAGAACTCGTGGGGATAGCGGCCGGTGTCGTCGGCCGCCAGCCCCACCCGTTCGAGCACGTCCTCGACGATGGCCTGTCGTCGCTCGGCGTCGTCCATTCCGTTGAGTGCGAGCGGTTCGGCGACGGCCGTCCCCACTTGCAGCCGTGGGTTGAACGCGTCGTTGGGGTCCTGCACGATCAACTGGACGCGCCGCCGGAAGGCCCGCTTCGCTGCGCCCGTCAGTTCGCCCACGCGGTCGCCGTCGAACCTGATCGTGCCGGCCGTCGGTGCTTCGAGACCGAGTAGCGAGTGGGCAAGCGTCGTCTTGCCGCTGCCCGATTCGCCGACCAGCCCCAGGGTCTCGCCCTCGTACACGTCGACGCTCACGCCGTCGACCGCTCGCACGCGCCCGACCTCCCGCCGGAGCCACCCCTCCGTGATCGGGTAGTGGGTTTCGAGGTCGGTCACCGAGAGCAGTGGGTCGCCTCGTCGGTCGACGGTTCGCTCGCCCAGCGCCGACCTGTCGTGGTCCCCGCCCGTCGGCTCAGTCATCCTCGGTCACCTCCCCGGTCGGTCTGACGCCGCCGTTGCCATCGAGCACGGTCGTCTCGTCTCGCCCTTCGGTGTAATAGACACACGATGCTGCATGGTCTGGCGCGCCGTCGACGGCGTAGAACGGCGGCTGTACACCTGTCTCACAGGCCGAGACGGCGTGGGGACACTCCGGCCGGAAGCGACAGCCGTCGGTCGGCAGGTCGCCTCTGGCGGGCCGGTCTTCAAGCTGTTCGAAGCCGTCGTAGCTGTCGAACAGCGCCTGCGTGTAGGGGTGGCCCGGTCGTTCGAACACCTCGCCCACGGGACCGCGTTCGACGATCTGGCCGCCGAACAGTACCAGCACGCGGTCGGCCAGCGATGCGACGACGCGCAGGTCGTGGGTGATCAACAGCAGCGCCATCCCGTCGCCAAGCAGGTCCCGAAGCAGTTCGATCAGTCGGGCCTGTACGGTCACGTCGACCGCCGTCGTCGGTTCGTCTGCGATCAGGAGGTCCGGGTCGCCAGCGAGTGCGATCGCGATGGCGACGCGCTGGGCCATCCCGCCGGAGAACTCGTGGGGGTAGTCGTCGATCCGCACGCCGGCACGCGGGATACCGACCCGTCGAAGGAGGTCGACCGCGCGCTCGCGGGCCGCGCGCTCGCCAACGTCGCCGTGGGCGGTGATCGCCTCGATCAGTTGCTCGCCGACGGAGTACACCGGATCGAGCGCGTGCTGTGGGTTCTGAAAGACGTGGCCGATCCGATTGCCTCGGATCGCTCGCAGGTCCGTGTCGTCGGCCCGGAGATCGATGCCGTCGAAGGACACGTCCCCATCGACGATCTCTGCGGGTGGCTGGGGGACGATTCCGGTCAGGGATTCGCAGGTGACGCTCTTGCCGCTGCCCGATTCGCCGACGAGACAGACCGCCTCGCCCCGCTCGACCGCGAAGCTCACGCCGTCGACGGCCCGGACCGTCCCGCGGTCGGTCTCGATGTGCGTGCGGAGATCCGATACCGAGAGCAGCGGATCGTCGTCGGCCGCTGGTCCAGCCATCCTCATCGCCCCCCTCGCGGATCGAGCACGTCGCGCAGGCCATCGCCCGCGAGTTTCAGCGCGACGACGGTCGCGGCCAGCGCGACCGCCGGCACCGTCGAGATCCACCACACCTGATAGGCTGCCATCCGGTCGGGACTGAGTCCCTCGGCGATGGTCGATCCCCACGAGTACAGTTCCACGTCCGAGAACCCGAGGAAGGCCACGCCCGCCTCGGCGAGGATCAGGATGGCAAAGAGGTGAAACACCGCGGGCACGAGCGTGTTCGTCACGTTCGGGAGGACGTGCCGGCGGGCGACGTAGGCGTCCGACCCGCCCAGACTGCGCGCGACGACGACGTAGCCGTCTTCGCGACGCTGGAGGACCTCGCTGCGGACGAGTCTCGCGACGGGTCCCCAGCTCAGCAGGCCGAAGGTCACGAGCAAGAGCAACAGCGACGGGCCGACGTACATGTAGCCGATGAAGTACAGAAAGATCGCCGGGATACACAGTTGCACGTCGACGTAGGTCATCAGGAGGTCGTCGAGGCGTCCGCCTCGGAAGCCCGCGGCGACGCCGACCGCGGTCGCCAGCGGGACGATGAAGGCCGCGGTAAAGAGCACGACGTAGATGGCGGGGCGAGCGCCAGCGACGAGCATCGCTTCCATCAACTGTCCCCGACCGTTGGTGCCCAGCGGGATGAGGATCGATCCCTCGCAGTAGCGCTGGATGCCCTGTCCCTGTACGATCGTCCCGAAGCAGTTCGGACTCCACCCGGCGTCGACGGTCACCCCCACCGGCGGCTGATAGGCGTAGCCAAAGTGTAGCTCCGGCCGGCCCAGCAATGTCGGCAGGAGGGTCCCCAGCAGACCGAAGACGGCGAGGAAGGCCAGCGCGGCGGTGAGGACCGGCCGCGATCGGATCGACTCGTAGGTCCGGCGGACCGCGGCCCGGTTCCGTAGCGCCGGGACGACGCCGTAGGATACCAGCCCCACCAGCCCGGTCAGCACTGCCCAGTCGATCGGTGTCACGTTCCACTCGGCGACGAGATAGACGTGCGCATAGTAGTAGTCGTACACGAAGAGACCGGCGAGCACGAGCAGACCAGCGACGAACAGCGCTCGCTGTGTCGTCACCAGTCGCTGTTCGGTGTCGATCTCGGACCAGTCGACGCGCTCGAAGCGGGGACGCTCGGACGACTCCATGGAGGGTATGCCAACACGTGGCATCTATTCGTATAAAACTAACCGTTCCTTCGAAGGTATTTCTTTCTCGTCTCTACAGAACAGACACGACGAGAACAGAGCGTCCGGAAGCTCGCGGCCGTCTCTCGCTGGGACTCCGACGTTACGCTTCGACGCGCGCCTGGTCCAGCGCTGGGACCGTTTCGACGTACTCCTCGGCGTCGAGTGCGGCCATGCTTCCGGTGCCGGCGGAGGTGATCGCCTGTCGATAGCGCGGGTCTGCAACGTCGCCAGCGGCGAACACACCGTCGACGGCCGTGCGAGCGGTCGGACGGCCGTCGGTGTCCGACTCCGTGCGGACGTGCCCGCGGTCGTCCAGTTCGACACCGGTCTCCTGCAGGAACTCGGTGTTTGGCGTGTGGCCGACCGCGTAGAACACGCCACCGATGTCGACCTGTTCCGATTCGACTTCGACGCCAGATGCTGCCTTCTCGCGTGGATAGCCCTCGGGATGGGACACGAGCGTCGCACCGGTCACGCCGTCGGCCTGCGAGCCGTGGATCGCGTCCAGTTCCGTGTTCCACGCGAACGCGATGTCGTCGTGCTCGCGGGCGCGGTCGGCCATGATCTCGGAGGCTCTGAGCGTCTCGCGGCGGTGGACGACCGTCACCGAGTCGGCGAATCGGGCGAGAAACAGCGCTTCTTCCATGGCACTGTCGCCGCCCCCGACGACGAGCACGTCGTCGCCGCGGTGGAACGCGCCGTCACAGGTCGCACACGTCGAGAGTCCGTGGCCCATCAGTTCCGACTCGTTGTCCGCGCCGACCCAGCGGGCGCTCGCGCCGGTCGCGACCACGAGTGTGCGCGTCCTGACCGTCTCGCCCGTCGACAGGGTCAGTTCCTTGGGCTGGCCGTCGAGCGTCGCGGACTCGATGGTGCCGTGCTGGAACTGTGCGCCGAACTGCGTGGCCTGCTCTTTGCCCCGCTGGATGAGTTCCATCCCACCGACGCCGTCGGGGAAGCCGAGGAAGTTCTCGACGTCCGTCGTGAGCGTCAGCTGTCCGCCCGGCTCGTCGCCTTCCAGCACGAGCGGGTCGAGGTCGGCACGGGCCGCGTAGACGGCCGCCGAGAGACCGGCGACACCGGACCCCGCGACGACGACGTCTCGAATCGGCTCGCTCACTCGGTGTACCTCCCGACCAGCGATCGGAGCTGTTCGGCGGGCTGGACCCCGACGATCTCTTCGACCTGCTCACCATCGGCGAAGAGGACGAGCGTCGGCACGCCGCGGACGCCGTAGGCGGTCGCGAGCTGTTGATTGGCGTCGACGTCGACCTTCGCGACGGCGGCGTCGGTCTCGGCGGCCAGCGTCTCGACGATCGGCTCGAGCATCTTGCACGGGCCACACCAGTCGGCGTAGAAGTCCGCGAGCACGACATCGTACTCGGCGACGACCTCGTCGAGCGTGGCTTGCCCGTCGATCTGTACGGGATCGGTCGGTGTCGTGTCACTCGTCGCTGCTGTCTCGGTTGTCATCACCAGTCTGTAGGTACTTGCGGGATTTAAGAGTTTTGAGAGGATTGCACAATACCAACTCGACTGACGGATGGGCCACTGGCTGGTCGCAGTGTCACGGTCGAGAGAGAAAGCAGAGAGAGCGGTCGCGAGGGTGGCTGAATCAGCTTTCGGCCGACGAGACGGGTGGCTCTTCCTGCTCGTATTTCGTCTCGAACTCCTGGATCAACTGTCCCATCTTGGCGTACCAGTCGTTGAGCATGCGCTGCATGTCGTCGGCGATGCTCGCCGGATCTGTCGGCCGATAGACGTGGTAGTACCCACCCTGCTCGTAGTTGATCTGTTCTTTCTGGATGAAGCCGGTCTGGAGCAGGCGCTGGACCGCGCGGTAGGCGGTCGAGCGTTCGCGATCGACGGCGTCGGCGATCTCGTCGACGGTCAGTGCCTCCTCGGCGGAGACCAGCGCCTGGAAGACGTCCCGGTCGAGCTGTTTGAGACCGTGGAAACACTCCAGCAACCCCTCACACTCCATATCCTGTTGGAGTTGTTCAGACATTGAATCGGGCATTCGTATCGATTTCATCTACACGCCCGTCGGTTAAAAGACTTGTGTATGGATTGCACAATCCTGCACTGGCGTCAGTCGAGCGTCGCCGAACCGGTCGCCGACTCCGCGCGGAGTGCGGTCACACTGCTGTAGACGACCGCACCACTGACCAGCAGTGCAGAGCCGAGGATCAACACCAGACTGACGGTGTCGAACACCGGGATGCCGTAGACGTTGCCGACCTCACGGACGGCGACGGCGATCGCTCCGCCCAGCAACATCAGGCCGAAGTAGACCTTGATCTCGCCCTCGTCGACGATGCTGGTCGCCGCCGAGCCGACACGTGCGCCAAGCGCACTCCCGGCCAGCAGCGGCAGTACGATCGAGAGGTCGACGCCGCCGTCCATCGCGTAGAGGAAGCTCCCGATCCCGCCCGAGAAGACGATCTCGAAGAGGTCCGTCCCGACGGCGATGGGGACCGGCACACCGATCAGGTAGAACAGCGCCGGCATGCGGATGAAACCGCCGCCGACACCGAGGAAGCCCGAGAGCAGGCCGGTCGCGAACGCGACGCCGAGGATCATCCACAGCGACACCGAGACACCGCCGCGCAGGGTCATCATCGGCGGCACCCTGTACGACTGGATTGTCTTTGCGATGTCGGGGATGTCGTCGGCGTCGACCTCGGCGTCGGCCGCGTCGTGATCGACGCCGCCGTCGCCGTCGCCGCCCTTCAGCGCCTCGTAGGTGACGAACACGCCGATCCCGCCCAGCAGGAAGACGTACGTGACGCTGATGATCGAGCCGGCCATGCCCAGTTCTTCGAGGTGGAGCACGATCTCTTTGCCCACCTCGATCCCGGCAGTCGTCCCGGCGATCATCAACACGCCGAGTTTGTAGTCGACCTGCCCGAGGTCACGGTGTTTCAACGTCGCGATCACCGAGGTACCGAACACGAACGCTAACCCGCTCCCGACGGCCACGCGCGAGGGATAGCCCATCACGAGCAGCGCCGGGGTCACCAGGAACGACCCACCCATCCCGAAGAATCCAAAGAGGACTCCGATGAGGAGGCCGAACCCGACGAACAGGGCGAGCAGCGCCAGACTCATTCCGAATAGCTCCATATCAGGTGTTCTTGATTCGTTCGATCAGCGTCTGTCCGATCGCCTGTTCTGCCGCGCCGTAGCCGACGTACAGCACCATCGCTTCCAGCAACACGACACCGATGAGCGCGCCCGCCTGCGCCGTTGGGGGCAGACTCGCAACGTCGATCATCGGCGGTCACCATCTGAATTGTGCGGTTGTGTATGTATCATCCTTTTCTACTCATCCACTCCTAACAGAGTGGGGCTAATAACGGTTTTGGACCTGCTATACAATATTACTGCAACGGATCACACGGCTAACCCACCGGAATATCTCCATACGTTATAGGGATATTCGGGGTGTGACCGGGGGCACCGAGCGCCCCAATATCGCGGTGATGGATGCTGGCGCGCGCAAGACGGTCGGTCGTCCCCGATGAGCGATGCGCGGGACTTCCGACGTCCGCCGATAGTCGTCACTCGCTCTGACTCTCACCGATGTGTCTTGCACAATAGAAACAATATTGTACTGGCGGCCCGAAGCATCAGGTATGAGAGCGATCTACGCGACGGACCTCTCGTCAGCCAGTGAAGCCGCGATCGAGAACGAGACCTGTCTGGAGTGTCTCGACCGGATCGGCGTTGACACGATCCACCTCGTCACCGTCATCCCCTCGAACGTCCACGCGGGGATGCCCGGCATGAACCTCGAACAGCGGCGCAACCGCGCCCTCTCACAGTATCAGTCGGTGATGGAAGACGCCGGCTTCGCGGTCGAAAAACACGTCGTCCGGGGAACCCCACATCGGCGCATCAACGGGATCGCCGAGACCGTCCGGGCCGATCTGACGATCATCGGTTCGCGCGGCCAGAGTCCGCTAGAGAACCGGGTCATCGGCTCGACGGCACGCAATCTCTCCCGGACGACCGTCGTCCCGCTGCTGGTCAACCGGATCGAGCGCGCCACGGAGACGCCCGAAGTGCGCCGAGCACACCTGTTCCAGCGAGTGCTCTACGCGACCGACTTCTCGGAGAACGCCGAACGCGCGTTCGACGCCTTCTCGTATCTCAGACACGCCACGCAGGAGGCGACGCTGGTCCACGTCGAATCGCCCAAAGAGCCGGCACACGACGACATCGAGGAACGACTCGCTGCCCTCGCGGACACGCTCGCCGGCTGGGACATCGACACGGAGATACAGGTGCGGTCGGGCGACCCCGCGAAAGAGATCCTCGCCGCCGAAGCGGACGTGACGCCGACGACGACGCTGCTTGGCTCGCGCGGCCAGAGTCGCATGCGTCGGCTCCTGCTGGGGAGCGTCTCGGAGACGATCGTCAGCCGGGCCGACGGGAACGTCTATCTGGTGCCACCGCCGCGAACGGCCTGATCGCTGCCAGCGCCGTCAGTGTGGTTGCCGGTGCAACGACAGTCGACGCTCCACTACTGTCACAAGAATTATCGTCCGATCGACTCATTCGCCCACATGGCCTTCCCTGATGGACGACAGTTCACCCGTGCCGTCATCGTCGTCGCAGTCCTCCTCGTTGCCATCCCCCTCGGTGGCTTTCTCGGCGCGGCGACCGTTTCGGCATTCGTCGACAGTCCCGTCTCCGGTGTCCTCGTGCTGGCCGGCTCGGTGACGGCCATCGCTGTGATCGGGCTTGGACTGTACATCGTCGCCGAAGGACGGGTCCCCTCGTTTCTCGCGCGATATACTCAGGAATGAGACGGCTTGTTGTCGCCGTTTCCCGGCGCTCGCCGCCCTATTCTAAGGGTCACCGGCTCACACCGCTGACTGCAGTGTCGACGGTCGCGATCACAGATTCAGTATCGCGATCGCACCGTAGCCGGCGACAAAGGCCAGCGCGAACGACCCGGCCCACGCGCCGACGGTGACGCCGATCTTGCGCGCGCTCACCGCGCTCCCGCCGCCGACGGCGGCCCCGCTGCCGATGATCGCGCTCACGACGATCTCGTTGAACGACACCGGCACGCCCAGCAGGACCGCGACCTGCGCGATCAGGAAGGATGGGACGAGCGCCGCGATCGAGCGCCGGGGTCCCAGCGAGGAGTAATCCTGTGCCAGCGACTTGATCATCCGCGGTGCGCCGGTCCAGGAACCGACGAGCATGCCGAACCCACCGCCGACGAGCACCGCCATCACCGGAACGAGCGTAAAATCGTCGAGCAGCGGCAAGAGCGGTCCCACGGCCAGCCCGACCTGACTCCCGCCCGCCGAGAACGCGACGAGTGACCCGAGCGCGAGCAACACCCGCCGGAGTCCGCCGGTCGTGTCCCGACGGATATCCCACCAGACGAGACTCCCGACCGCGAGCGCGACCAGTCCAGAGACGCCCAGCAGGGCGGAGATGGGGTCGACGCCGGTCGCACGTCCGACGGCCGCGACGAGCGACCCCGCACTGCTCCCGGGACCGAGATACGCGAACCGGACGTTCGCGAGGACGGCACCCACCAGCCCGGCCAGTGCGGGGACGCTGAAGCGTTCCGGTACGTCCGGCCGGGGGAGGACGCTCGCGATGCCGTAGGCGAGACCACCACCGACGAACGGCGTCAGCACCCAGACTGACCCGATCTGGAGGTACTTCGACCAGACGGGCGTGCCTCCGAGCGCCAGGCCGACGCCGACGACCGATCCGGTGACGGTGAAGGCCGTCGCGATCGGATAGCCGGTCTTGATGCCGACCGCCATCAGTCCCGCGCCGATCAGCAGGACGACGATGACGCCGGTCACCGGGAGGCTGATCCCGCCGACGAGACCGCGACCGACGGCTTCCGAGACGTTCGCGCCCTGGACGACGGCACCGGCGAACCCGAACAGGCCGACGACGAAGGCCGCTCGCATCGTCGGAATCGCGTTCGCACCCACTGCCGGGGCGAACGGCGTCGCACCGCTCGATCCGGCACCGATGACCCACGCCATGAACAGGCTCGCCAGTCCAGCGGTCAGAAACAGGCCGATAACTGAGAGTTCCATATCCGAATATAACCGCGTGTTAGTCCCCGGCTGACGCCGTTGGGCGGGCGTCTGCGTGCTGACTTCGCCAGTAGCCCTGGATGTACGCACCGAGGAACATTCCGGCGAGCGCCCACAGGATCGTGATGTTCCCGACGCCGAGGCTGGCGTAGGCGGCACCGGGACAGATGCCCGAGATGCCCCAGCCGACGCCGAAGATCCCGCCGCCGATCAGCACGTTCCGATCGAACGACTTCAGGCGGCGCTCGTAGGCGTTTCCGGTGAGCGGGGCACGATCGCGAATCCGGGGCATCACCGCGAAGGCGATGCCGGAGACGATCGCCGCACCGAACATGACGAACAGCAGCCCCAGATCGTCGAACGTGAGGAACTGCAGGACGATCTCGGGCCGAGCCATGTGGCTAAAGCCCAGGCCGAACCCGAAGATCAGGCCGCCGACGAAGATCAGCGGCTTGAACAGCGGATGTCGATCGTCGGTCATCTTACGGCGTCACCCCCAGTGCGGCCACGATCTGTGCGGTCCCGATCGCGACCGCCAGAAACGTGATCACGCCGACGATCGATGTCTTGGAGGCCGAGCCGACGCCACAGACGCCGTGGCCCGAGGTACAGCCCTTGCCGATCCGGGTGCCGATGCCCACGAGCGTCCCGCCGAGGAACAGCCGCCACGGCTGGACGTTCGTCGTCCAGAACGTGAAGCCGCCCAGCTGGTGGAGCTGACCGGTCGTCCCAGACTGATAGAGCGAACTGGAGACGAGACCGGACTGGACCGTCAGCGCGAACAGGAAGCCACCGAGGATGATCCCCAGCGTGAAGACGACCCGCCAGTCCCGCGAGGCGACGTAGCGCTGGAAACGCGACTGCCCCGAGACGTACGATAGCGTCGATTCGAGGAACGTACTCGCGCCCGCGGGAATGCCGGTCCCGAGGTAGATCACGACGGCACCGAGTCCGACGAGCATGCCGCCGACGGCGTAGCGACTGATCCCGTTGGGGAAGAGGTCGGCGGCCACCTGTAGCGCGACTGGATCAGTCACCATCGGTGATCTCAGTCACCCGCGAGCGACTCTTGGCTCGCTGCGCAGTTGTTCGGACCCAGTTCGAGCGTGAAGGCCTCCTCGTCGTCGACGGCCTTCTGGCCGAGGTTCGTGGCGATGATCTTCTCGTAGTTGGCCGGCCGTGGCGGCATGTCCGAGAGTATCAGGTCGACGAAGTCGTCTTCGTCCATCGTGAGCGCGTCCATGCGCTCGACGAGGTCGCCGATCGGTGCGGTGTAGGTGCCATCCGCTGCGGGCTCCGCGGCGTCGCTGAAGTGTGCGCCGCCGATCAGCGTGTCGTCGGGCAGCGTCAGAATCCGCTCTTGCAGCGACTCGTAGAGCATCCGGGCGGCATCGGGCGCGCCGTCGTCGCCCTCTTCGAGGTCGGGGCGGGCGACGCTCTCGATGAACAGGCCGTCGCCGGTCGCCAGCAGACTGTCGTCGACGAGGTAGGAGGTCATTCCGGTCGTGTGGCCGGGCGTGAACACCGTCTCGATGGTGGCGTCGCCGACCGCGAACGCGTCGCCGTCGGCGGCGGTCGTCAGTTGGTCTGCGTCTTGCCGAGCCTGCGAGGCAGGGCTCGCGGAACTTCGTTCCGCGGCGTACGTGACGCCGCGGTCGACGGCGGCCTCGGGGATGACGCCCTCGACACCCTCGTCGTCGAGAGCGCGCACGCCGGAGATGTGATCCGCGTGGATGTGCGTGTCGAAGGCGTATTTCAGCTCGACGCCGTGGTCCTCGGCGTCGGCGAGATAGCGGTCGGTGAAGGCCCGGAGCGGGTCGACGATCGCCGCCTCGCCGTCGGCGACGAGGAAGTAGCCCAGACAGCCCGAGGAGGGTCGCTGGTACTGATACAGCGTGCCCGCGCCGTCGTAGTCGCTGACTTCGACGGTCTCGTAGATGCTTGCCCAGCCGTTCATGCCCTCGTCGAGGTGGTTCACCTCGTAGTCGCGTTCGGCCAGCGTCCCCGCGACGAACTCGCTGGCACCGCCTTTGGCACAGAGGACGGTCACCTCGCGGTCGTCGGGGATCGATTCGAGCACGTCGTCGTCGATGTCCTCGTCGAGGAAATTGAAGTACGGGACGTTGATCGACTCGACGGTCTCGCCGTCGATGTGCCATTCGTCGTACTCCGATTGCATGCGCGCATCGAGCAGCGTCAGGTCCTCGCCAGCGTCGATGCGGTCCTTCAACGTCTCCGGCGCGACGGTGTCCACGTCCGCGTCAGGAGTCGGGAAGTCTTCGGGATTCATGTCGTACACCCCCACCTACTGGGTGGACCTACTAAAGAGTTTGCATAGAAGTGCGCAAGTAGCACAATATAGGCGGTTGGTGGTCACGAGAGATAGCCCGTTAAAACGCGTATAAGTGCTGTAGGGCGGAAAATATGCCGGCGGCTGGTCTACACAGTAGTTTGTGCTGTGTGCAAGAACCAACATTCTTTTAACCTCGGGGGTGATATTGTGCGTTAGCTCCAATACAGATCAACGGAGCGGATACCCAATGAGTGAAGCATACGACATCGCAGAGACGCTCGACGTGAAAGGTGCATCGTGCCCGATGCCGGTCGTGAAGACGAAGGCCGCCATCGACGACCTCGCAGCCGGTGAAATCCTCGAAGTGCTCGCTACGGACTCCGGCAGCATGAGCGACATCGAGGGATGGGCTGCCGGCACCGACGGCGTCGAACTCGTCGACCAACAGGACGGAGCGGACGTGTACACCCACTACGTTCGCAAGACCGAGTAACGATGAGCACAGACACGCCCGACGCGACGGCCGACGACACTGGGGACACCACCGAGAGCGAAACGCCGTCTCGCGCGGAACTGGCCGCTCGTGTCGAGGAACTCGAAGCCTCCCTCGCCGCTGTGACCGAGGACGACGACCAGAAGAAGATGTCCATCATCGCGACGAAAGGGACGCTGGACATGGCCTATCCGCCGCTCATCCTCGCCAGCACCGCCGCTGCCTTCGGATACGATGTGACGGTGTTTCACACGTTTTGGGGGCTAGACATCCTCCACGAGGAGCGATCGAAGGACCTCAAGCTGAGCTCGGTCGGCAATCCGAACATGCCGGTGCCAAACGCCGTCGCCGCGCTCCCGGGGATGGACCGCATGACGACGAAGATGATGGAGAAGAAGATCGCCGACAACGATACCGCGACCATCGAGGAACTCATCGAGACGAGCCTCGATATGGGCGTGGAGTTCCAGGCCTGTCAGATGACCATCGAACTGATGGACTACGACGAGGAGGACTTCTACGACGACGTCACCACCGGCGTCGGCGCTGCGACGGCCCTGCAAGACATGGCCGATGCAGACATCCAGCTCCTCGTCTAACCCCCGCGTATTTCGGGACGCCGCCGACTTCGTAGCGACGCCGTTCGTTCCCCTTGTCTCACGAAGTCGTGACACAGTCAGTCAGCGGTCGCCGTCGGGTCGCTGGGCCGCTCCCACGGCCCGTGCGATCGCCAGCACGTACCCGATGCCGTACTGGACATTCGGGTCTCGCGAGGCTTTCACCAGCCCGATCGGACCGACGCGCTCGGGCGGCTCACCGTCGGCGTCGCCGACACTTTCGAGCACGGTCCCGAGCGCGTCGCGGGTCTCCTCCTCGGCCGCCGTGTCGGCGAGTTCGCCCAGCGACGAGCCGGTCGCCGCGAGCGACCGGACCATCTCGTCGTCGAGGGCGGCAGTCGCCAGCGACACGATCCCGGCGAGTTCGGCGAGTTCGTCGAGCGTGCCGGACCGCTGGAGTTCGACCAGCGTTTCGAGTGCGGCCTGTAGCTCCGCCCCGTTTTGGCCGACCGTCGCGGCCAGTTCGACGGTCTCGTCGGTGGCGAGTCCGTCGGCCGACTCGGCGAGCGTCGCCGTCGTCCCGGCCAGTTCGCGGGCCATCTCGTCGGTGAGTGCGTGCTCACCGAGCGCCAGCACGTCGAGCAGTTCGTTGACGGCGTCGAGTCGCTCGACGAACCCCGCGACGGCCTCCGGGTTCTCCGCGATCAACGCTTCCAGATCCGCCTCGCGCTGGGTCGTCTCCCCGGACATGGTCAGAGCAGCCCCCGTGCGGTGAGCCAGTAGGACTCGTTGTAGGCCAGTTTCGACCAGTGGAGCTTCTGGGAGGGGGGCGCTGGCGACGGTGGGGTCTCGTAGTCGAACTCGACGAACGAGGCCGCGTCCATTCCGGTCTCGATGAAACACAGCGTCTTGCCGCCGTAGGTCGCCGTCGCCGGCCGCCCGCGGATCTCGCTGGCGATTCGCTGGCCGACGACGCCGGCCTGATAGTGGGCGACGCTGCCGGCGTTCGGGACGCCGGTGGCGGCCGTGTCACCGAGCGCGTACACGTCCGCGGCGGCCGTCGCTTCGAGCGTGTGCTTGTCGACGTCGACCCAGCCCTCGTCGCCCAGTCCCGCGTCTTCGATCAGGTCGATCCCGCGGTGTGGCGGGATCGCCACGAGCAGGTCGTAGTCGAGATCGGTTCCCTCCATCGAGGTGATCGTCTCGGCGTCGGGATCGACCGACTCGGCGTTGAAGAACGTCTCCACGGCGATGTCTCGCTCGTCCATCCGCGGTCGCGCCCACTCGGCGATGTGGGGGTTGCCGTGGACCCGCTGGATCGGGTAGGTGTAGGTGATGTCGACCTCCTCCCGGAGACCGCGCTCGCGGAACCAGTCGTCGGCCATAAAGACGAACTCCAGCGGTGCTGCCGGGCACATGTGGGGCGTCCCGACGACGCTCAGGACGAGGTGGCCTTCGGTGAACGAGAGCAGTTCCTCGCGCAGCGCCTCACTCCCCGACTCGCTGTAGTAGTCGTGGCCGCCTTCCGCCAGTCCGGGAATCTCGTCGGGCGCGAGCGTCGATCCAGTCGCGAGCACCAGATAGTCGTAGTCGACCGGCGTGGCGGCGTCGCGGTAGTGCAGTCGCTTGGCGTCGGTGTCGATGTCGGTCACGCGGTCGATCCGAATCTCGATACGGTCGTCGACGAGTTCGGCCAGTCGCCGCCGCCCGTCTTCGGGTTCGCGCTGGCCGAAGGGGACGTACAGCCAGACCGGCTTGTAGACGTGGTCCGGGCCGTCGTTGACCAGCGTCACGTCGACGTCCCCGGCATCGATCTCTGCACCGAGACGGTCGGCCAGATCGTTGGCAAGCACTGCGCCGCCGGTCCCACCGCCCACGATGACGACGTGGTCGGTCATGCTTTCTCCACGAAGAACGCATAGTGGTCGTCGTGTTCTTCGGTCGCGAGCAGGTCGTGATCGGTCTCGTCGGTCCACTCGGGCACGTCCGTCAGCGACTGCTCGTTGTCGCTCAACAGGCGGACGACGGCACCGGTGTCGGCGCTGCGTATGGCGCCGATCAGGTCCATCAGCGGTCCGGGGCACGCTGCACCGCGCGCGTCGACGGTCACAGCGGGCTCGATATCGGTCTCGGTCATCGTTACAGGTGAACGTTCGAGCCAAGTCCTTATAGTATTGCACATAATTTCCAAGATTATGAGAAAAGCCGCGCCGAACGTCTATCGTTCGAACACGGCAGCGTAGTGGTACGGTGGTAGCTCGTGCTGTGTCACGAGCGAGAACGGCGACGCGGCTGTGACGATCGCTTCGGTTTCGTCGGGTGACAATCGCAACGCCGTGGGTGGCCCGCGTGGCTCACCGAGGACAGTCGTCGATTCCCGAGGCTGGTCGTGCCAGTTGACGACGACGAACCGTCCACCGGGCGCGAGGACGGCGGCGGCCTCACGAACGACCTTTTCGGGGGCGTCAATGCCGTGAAACGTGTTAGCGAGTACGAGCACGTCGACCGCCGTATCGAGACTGTCCGCCAGGTCTCGGGCGTCGGCGAAGACCGGGACGACGTTGTCGATGCCCCGCTGGTCTGCGAGATGTTGGAGTTCGGCCAGCAGCGATTCGTTCAGGTCGATAGCGTACGTCTCGGCCGGGTCGGTGATCCGTGCTGCGGGCAGTGCGAAGTAGCCGTTGCCACAGCCGACTTCGGCGACCCGGTCGCCCGAGGAGATGCCGAGACGGCGGAGCGTGGCCGCCGGCGTCGGCCAGAGTCGCCCCCACCAGTCCCAGTCTGGCTGACCCGTGTTTTCGAACGGCTCCATGCTCACTGCGAGGTGTCGGCTCCGACGAGCATGTACAGCGGACAGACGTTGAGTAGCGCCGTCCCGACCAGTACCCCGCCGACGAGCAGTCCAATCCCACCGACGAGCGGGCCGAGACTCGACACGCCGACGAGGACGGCGATTCCGATCAGTGCCAGGACGCTGCCGACGACGAGTCTGACGTTCCGATCCGTCGGACCAATATTGGTCTTCATACCCACGACTACGAACTACACCATGATAAGTATTGTCGGCAGGAGTCGAGTGTCACGCTCGGTTGGTGTCGGGTGTTATGCCTTCGAACCGATGTCGGCAAAGGCCTGCGGGAGCGACGCGTACACCGCGGCGTTGTCGACCAGCGCCGTGACGGTCGTGTACTCGTCGACGGCGTGGACGGTGTCGGTGCCGAACGCGAATTCGACGGTGGGGATGCCGGCGTTCCTGAGTTTCTTGGCGTCGCCGCCGCCGGTCGCGCTCCGTCGGAAAATGCGGTCGCCACCCACCGTTTCCGCCGTCGACGCGACGGCGTCCACGAGCGGACTCTCGACCGGTTCGACCGTCCCGACGCTCCACGACACGTCGGTGATCGAGATACCCGGACAGTCCGCGACGCAGGCCCTGATCTCCGAGAGCATCGTCGGCGTCTCGACGCCCGCGGTCAGTCGAATATCGATCTCGGCACGGGCCGATTGCGGGACGCTGTTGATCGCCTCACCGCCCTCGATGGTCCCCAGATTGATCGACGGGGTCCTAAAGAGGTCACGAGCGGCCGCCTCGCCCATCGTCGGCGCGTAGTATTCGACGGACTCCGCGACGATCGCTTCCACGGCCGGGTCGAGGTCGAACTGCCGTCGTCCGAACCGATCGCGCAGGGTCTCGACCGCGCCATAGAGCCGATCGATCGCGTTCTCGCCGAGTACCGGCCGCGAGCCGTGTGCCGCCTCGCCGCTGGCGTCGAGCGTCAGCCAGATGCTGCCCCGGTCGGCGACCGTCACGGAGTGACGACCTTCCTCACAGGTCGGTTCGCCGATGACGCAGCCGTCGGCGTCGAGCAGGCCGGCATCGAGCAGCGCGGGGAGTCCGGCGTCGCCCCCGACTTCCTCGTCGCTGACGAACGCGAACTGCAGCGTGACTGGCGGCGTCGTGTCGGTCTCGGCGAACGCAGTGATGGTGAACAGCATCGCCGCGAGTGGGCCTTTCATGTCGGTCGCTCCGCGCCCGTAGATGCGGTCGTCGACGCGCTCACCCAGCGGGTCGGCGGACCACGCCGCGGCGTCGAACGGCACCGTGTCGAGATGGCCGTTGTACAGGAGCGTTGCGTCGGTCTCGCTGGGGACGGTCACAAGCAGGTTCGGCTTCGCCGGGTCGACAGTGTAGCGCTCGATGTCGACGGCCAGCGGGTCGAGCCACGCCTCGATCCGGTCGGCGAGAGCGGTCGTGTCGCCGGGCGGGTTCGACGTGTCCACCGCGAGCAGATCGAGCGCGAGGGCGACGAGTTCGGACTGGTGGGTCTCGACGTAGGTCGCCGGGTCTGCCGTCGTCATTCCAGCGCCCCCTGCAACACCTTCGCGGCGGTGAGGATCGGGTCCCAGACGGGACTGAACGGTGGCGCGTAGGCGAGATCCGTGTTCTGGAGGTCCGTGACCGTCATCCCGGCCTGTAACGCGGTCGCCACCGTATCGATCCGCTTGACGCCCTCGCGTCCGACGACGCTCCCGCCGAGCAGTGTCCCGGTGGACTCGTCGGCCAGCAGCGTCACCGTGAGGTCGGTTCCGCCGGGGTAGTAGTGGGCGCGAGTCTGCGCCGTGATCGTCGTCGAGACGGGGCTAAAGCCCGCCGCTCGTGCCCGCTCCTCGTCGACGAGACCGGTTCTGGCCGCGCCGATGTCGAACGCCTTCACGATGGCCGTCCCGGCGATCGGTCCCACCGGCGTCGGCGTGTCCGTGACCGTCTGACCGATCGCTCGGCCCGCCCGGTTGGCCGTCAGCGCAAGCGGGACGTGATCCGGGTCGCCGGTGACGACGTGGGTCGCCTCGGCGCAGTCGCCGGCCGCATAGACGCGGTCGTCGTTCGTGCGTCCGTACTCGTCGGTCGCGATCGCACCGGTCGACCCCAGTTCGATCCCTGCGTCGGCCGCGAGACCGGTGTTCGGTGTCACTCCGACGCCGACGACGGCGATCCCGGCAGAGTGCGCGCCGTCGTCGAAGTGGACGGTCTCGACGCTGTCGCCACCGCTGAACCCAGAGACGGCCGTGTCGAGGTGCAGCGTCACTCCCTGCTGGTCGAGGTGGTCTTCGACGTGGTTCGCGACGACCTCGCCGAACGGCTGGAGGACGTGGGGGAGCATCTCGAAGAGGTGCACGTCGATGTTGTGTGCCGCCAGCGCTTCGGCCATCTCGATGCCGACGTAGCCACCGCCCACGATCGCCGCCGTCTCGGGCGTGTGTTCACTGACGTACCGCTCGATCGCGTCGGTCTCGTCCATCTGGTGGATCGTGAACACGCCATCGAGGTCCAGCCCGTCGAACGGCGGTTCGATCGCCGAGGCTCCCGTCGCGACGAGCAGGTCGTCGTAGGACTGCCCGTACCGATCGCCGTCGGCTTCGACGGTGACGGTCCGGGCGTCGCGGTCGATGGCGACGACTTCCGCGCCGGTCCGCAGGTCGATGTCTCGCTCCTCGCGGAACGCCTCGGGCGTGATCGTGACGAGATCGTCCAGTGCTTCGACATCCCCTTTCACGTAGTACGGCATCCCGCAGGCCGCGTAGGACACCCACTCCCCCCTCTCGAAGACGATCACGTCCAGCGATGGATTCGCCCGCTTTGCCTTGCTCGCGGCACTCATCCCCGCTGCGTCACCGCCGACGACGACGAAGGTGTCACTCATACCTGAACGTTCGACTGCCAGACGCAAAAGTATTTCTCGGACTGTACAATACTGCCTTTGTCTCTGTGGTACGGGGGCTGAGCGCCTGTGGACCGGGACGACGGCAGCGACGAGTTTCCGGCGGGTGCGAGCCTTTTTCACACGTGACGCCGATAGCCTGTGTCGATGCGATTCCTCCGTATCGTCGTCTGGCGACTCGCTCTCGGTGCGCTGGCGGCCTGGGCCGTCCTGACGGCGGTGTTCGCCCTGTTTACCCTGACCAGAGAGTGGGTCCTCCAGCGACAGGTCGGCGCGCTCAAGTGGGCCGGCAAGGAGCAGGAGGCCATCGATGCCGTCCGCGAGGAGTATCTCGCTGCTCGTGGTCTCGACCGCCCGCTGGTCGTCCAGTACGCCGACTGGATGGGCGACATGGTGACGCTGGACTGGGGTACCTCCTTCGTCACCGGGGATCCCGTCTTCCAGACCGTCCTCACCGCGACCGGCCGGACGGCGATGTACGTCCTCCCGGCGCTCGTCCTCGCCGTGGTCGTCGGGGTCGCCTTCGGGCTGTACGTCGCCCTCAATCCCGAGAGTCGACTCGGGACGATCGGCCTGGGGACGGCCTACGTGTGTTTCGCGCTCCCGAACTTCTGGCTCGGCGGCTTGCTCGTCTCGCTCGCCGCCGGCGATGTGATCGCCCGCCCCCCGCTCGTGTTCGACCACCTCCTACCGATCCTCTTGACGGCGACGACGATGCTCGGCGGGGTCGTCAGCTATGCCCGCGCCCACGCTGCTGAATACGCCTCGGCAGACTTCGTCCGCCTCGTCGAGGCCACCGGCGGCAGTCGCCTGCGGGTCGCCACACACGTCCTGCGCAACGCCGCAGTGCCCATCTTCTCGCTCGTGTTTACCGAGGCGCTCGCCCTGCTCGTCCTCGCCGTCTTCGTCGTCGAAGTCCTGTTCGGCATCGATGGCTTCGGCGCGCTGCTCTTCCGATCGGTCGATCAACGGGACCTTCCGATTTTGCTCGGTGGGACGCTCGTGATCATCGCCGTGGGCGTGCTGGGCAACGTCGCACAGGACCTCTCCTATGGCGTCCTCGACCCGCGCATCGACACGTCCGATCGGTGACAACTGTTGCAACGCTTATACGTTCGCCGTCCCGACTCACCGCTATGGAGACACGCCCGCTCGGGACGACCGGTCAGGACAGTACCGTCATGACGTTCGGGACGATCGCGCTCAACTGGCTCGAACAGGAGGGCGCGGACCAGATGGTCGAGCACGTCCTCGATTACGGGGTCAACCACTTCGACGTGGCCCCGATGTACGGCGACGCAGAGCTAAAACTCGGCCCGAAGCTCCGCCAGCACCGCGAGGAGATCTTTCTGGGTTGCAAGACACAGGAGCGGTCCTACGAGGGCGCATGGCGAAAGCTCGAACAGTCGCGCAATCGCCTCGGGGTCGACACGATCGATCTCTATCAGGTCCACGGGCTGGAATACGACGAGGAACTGGACGAGATCACGGCCGACGACGGCGCGCTGCGGGCCTTCCGCGAGGCCAAGGCGGAGGGCATCATCGATCACATCGGGCTGACGAGCCACAGCCGCCCCGACCTCATCATCGACGCCATCGACCGCATCGACGATCTGGCGACGCTGATGTTTCCCCTCAACCCCGTCGTCGCCGGGAAGGACGACGGCGAGCACGACTACGAGGCCGTCCTCCAGCGCGCCGAGGCAGAGTCGATTGGCACGCTCGGGATCAAGGCCTTCGCCGCGGGACCGTGGCCCGACACGGACGAACTCCCCGAAGCGGACCGCCCCTTCTGTAACTGGTACCGGCCGGTCTCGGCCCCCGACGAGATCCGCGAGCGCTTCGACTTCGCGGCCTCGCGGGGTCTGACCAGCGTCGTCAGTGCCGGCGACCCGAAACTCGTCACGATGATCTGCGAAGCCGCCGCCGACTACGACGGAATGGACGAGAGCGCCCAGCGCTCGCTGATCGAGGCCTCGCGCCACGACGACAGCCCCGTCCCCGAACAACTCCACCACTGAGACGACGCGATGGACGTTCCGCGAACGGTCACGGCGGCGCTCGACGACCGCCCGGTCGAGGGCCGGTGCTGTCTGGAAGCTGGTGCCGGCGTCGGTAACACGAGCGCGGGACTGCTCGATGCCGGCGCGAGCCGCATCTACGCGGTGACCAACGACAGCGAGCACGCCCGAACCACCCGCGATCGGGTCCTCGATGCGCCATCTCGACCCGACGCGTCCGACCGACTGGCCGTCCTCGACGCCGACTTGCGAGCCATCCCGTTGCCCGACGACTCGGTCGATTTGATCGCCGCCCACGCGCTCTGTAACGTCCTCGATCCGGCGGCACTCGGCACTGTCGCCGAGGAACTGCGCCGGGTCGCCGCGCCCGGCTGTCACCTCGTCGTCGACGACTACGAGCCACTGCCCGACGACGCGGCGGTCCGCGAGCTATTCGCCGTTGAGAATGCCGCCGCACAGCTGGCGACCGGTCGCCCGGCGCTGACGTTCTACCCGGCTCCCGTCCTGCGACGCTTCTTCACCGGTGACGGCTGGCGTGTCGAGCGCGAGCGGACGCTGCTCGATCCGGTGCCCTGGACCGCGAATCACCTGTCGGCCCACGCCAGCGCGGCGGCGGCGTTCGCCACGGACTGCGATGGCGACGTGGGTGACGCGCTGGCCGCGCGCGCCGACCGCCTCGCGACCGACATCGGTGCTGAATCGACCGGTCGGATGTACAGCCTCGCCTTCCGGCTTGCCGAGTAATTCGCGCTGTCTCGCGCTCTCTGATTCGAACCGCTCGACCGGGCGCGTCGGCGGTCACCGGCAGCGACTACTCGTTTTCGGCTCCCGATTCGCCGCCGTCGACGGTGAGCACGTCCGTCTCGACGGTCACGTGCCCGGTGTCTCTGGGCTGGTGTCGCGCCGGTGGCTGTGCGTCGTCCACATCGTTGCCGTCTCCCGAAGTCGCGTCCGCGTCGACGGTCTCACCCTCCCGGTCGGTGTTCGTCGCACTACCGTCGCCGGCCGTCGAAATCGCTGCTCCCTCGCCGCGCTCGATTGCCGCACGGATCTGGGCTTTCACATCGTCGTCCGCTGGAATCGCGTCGGACTCGGCATCGTCGCCGAGGGGCCGGCCCTCGCTGTCGTCATCGGTCTCGGCCAGTGCTACGTCACGCCCGCTGGCGTCGGTGTCGAAGCGCGCGAGTCGGTCGGTGAGTCCAGCCGCGTCGTCGGTCAGCGTGTCGGCGCTGTCGGCGATGGCGTCCACTGCGCCGATCTGGGCCGTGACCGCGTCCTCGGCCCGGTCGGCGTCGGCGTCGGTGCGTTCGCTGATCTCGGTGACGCCGTCGACCATCGCGACGACTTCCTGGCTGGCCGCGGCCTGACTGTCGGTGGCGTCGTCGATCGACTGGACGCTCTCGTTGGCGCGCTGGACGGCCTCGCCCAGTCGCTCCAGCGAGTCGAGACTCTCCTC
>Ga0207771_100496_pt1 | contig 22805 bp, 19 predicted proteins | sample A23M2SouthBayCA_2_FD_187731 | JGI IMG/M metagenome (GOLD analysis project Ga0207771, IMG submission 187731) | Aerobic enrichment media microbial communities from Eden Landing Ponds, California, USA - A23 M2 (2) (SPAdes) | ecosystem: Environmental > Aquatic > Marine > Unclassified | place...
CGTTCGTCGCTCCCCGTCTCCTCCGGGGCGGTGGTGGGTGTCGAAGCCATTCTACTCGATCGGTGTCTGTCGATTGCGTAGGACGCCAGCGCAGTCCGGGCAGGAACCGGGGTTGGCGTCGGCGAGCACGATGTTTCCACACTCGAAGCACTCGTAGGCGGTCTCGGCGGCGTCTTGAGTTACGTCTCTCATTGGTAGGCGAGTACCGGCGCGAGAACCGCGGGTACTCTGCCAAACCGTAATGAGAATATAAGGGTATACTGTTTGGTTGGTAGTTGAATGGGTTCGAAACAGGATGGTTTACAACTAAACCATCAGCCGTCGGCGGCTGTCGGCACCGGGACGTCGTACTCCTCGATCAGGGTCTCGAACAGCTTGCGCTGGACGGTCCGAACGTGCTGGTAGAACGCTTGCGGCGAGATGCCGAGCGAGTCCGCTACCTCCTGGCCAGTACACCGCCGCGGCGACTGGAAGAACCCGCTGTAGTAGGCGGTCTCGACGACCTCGAGCTGTCTGTCCGTCACCTCGTCGAGCACCGTCGCGTAGAAGCCGTGTTCGGACGGTCGCTCGTGGCGCTGTTTGGCGGTGAGGGTGACGTCGACGAACTGCCCTTCCACCAGCTCCGTGGCGCGCCGTGGGTCGATGCTGTCGGGAACGTCCACGACCAGCGATGTCCCGTCTGGCGACGCGGTCACGCGCCGGACGATGGCCCCGTGGTCGGCGAAGCCAGTCGCGAGGAACGGCCGCGTGAGCTTGAGCCGCACGACGCCGCCCGCATCGCCGCCGCTCATCCGGCGCGCCTCGTCGATGCCGGCCACCCCGTCCGCGGCCGTCACGACTGCCTCGACGGGGGCGTCCTCGACTGCCACGAACACGTACTCCCCGTTCGCGGTCTGCCGGACGCCGCCCTCGTACGACAGCGAACAGTCCGCCGCGCGGGCGAGCCGTGCGAGGACGAACGACGGGTCGTCGACGGCGAACTCCAGCCGGGTCCGTGACGTGGTGAGCAGCGCACGCTTGCGTTCGCTGGCGCTGATGGCCGCCGCGATAGTCCGCCCGAGCTCCTCGAGGACGGTCCGGACGGTGTCGTCGAACGCGTCCGGTGTCCCCGCGTAGACCGTTAACACGCCGTGTGTGACGTCGTTGTACGACAGCGGGACGCTCAACACCGAGAGGAGGTCCCGTGCGAGCGCGTCCTTCCGCCACGGCGCCGCCCGCAGGTCGGCGGCGACGTTCGACACTATCGTCGCCTCACCGTTCGCGGCGGCCGTCCCGGCCGGGTCGCTCCCTGCATCGTCGACGCGGATCGTCCGGTCGGTCAGATAGCCGTGGTCGGTTCCCGCCCACGCCCGCGGCTCGACGGTGCCGGTCGTCGCGTCGACGGTCCCGATCCACGCGAACCGGAAGCGGTCGTCGGCCGTGAGGAGGTCACAGACGGTGTGGTCGATCTCCTCGGCGGTCTCCGCGCGGACGAGCGCCTGGTCGATCTCGCGGATCGTCTCGTTGATCCGGTTCAACGCCGTGAGCTGTTCGTTCCGCGCCTGAAGCTCGCGGTCCTGTTCACGCAGGCGAGCCTCCCGGCTGACGCGGTCGAGGGCCGCCTCGGCCGTCGCGGCGAGCAGGTCTGCGAGCTCGCGGGCGACTTCGTCGAACGCGCCGACGTCGGTCGACCCGACCACGAACAGGCCGTGGTCGCCGAGCGGGATGTACGCCGCGCTCCGGAGGTCCGTTGCGGGGTCGTCGAGCCGGTCGGCGCTGTGGACGTCGTCGAAGAACAGCGTCTCGTCCTCGACGAAGCTGTAGCTCGGCAGGCGCTGTCCGTCGGCGTGGATGGTGGGTAACGGGCCGTGGACCGCCCGCATCGCCCGGGAGTGGGCCGCGGGTCGGAGGTCGTTGTCGTCGGCGTCGAAGAGGTAGACGGCGCTCGCCTCCATGTCGAGCACGTCGGCCGCGTCGTCCACGACGTGCTGGGCGATCTCTTCGGCCGTCTCCGCATAGAGGAACGCGCGGGCCGTCTCCTGCAGGGCGGTCAGCGCCGCTTCGCGCTGCTTGCGCTTCGTGATGTCCCGACAGCTGTACAGGAGACTCCCGCCCTGAATGGACACCTCGCGGACGTTGACGAGCAGCGTGTGTTCCCGGCCGGCCTTGTCGGTCGCCGTGCACTCGATATTCTTCAACACACCCTCCTCGGCGAGTTCCTGACGGTCGAAGAGCTCCTCGCCGAGCAGCTCGTCGATCCGTCCCTGTTCGTGTATCTCCTCGGCCGTGTAGCCGAAGATGAAGTGGACGTTCGGGCAGACGTACGTGTACGCACCGTCCTCGTCCGTGATGAGGACGGTGTCGGTCATGTTGTTGAGCGTGACGCGGTGGAGCTCCTCGGACTCGCGGAGCTCCCGTTCGAGGGTAACTCGGTCGGTGATGTCGACGCCCTCGACGACGACCGAGACGAGCTGGTTGCGGTCGTCGGTCACGGGCTGTGCGGAGAGCTCGACGACGCGGTCGTCCGTGACGCCTCGCCGGGTGACGACGGCGTGGCCGACCGAGCCACCGAGCGCCGTCTCGACGACGTCGCGGACGTCCTCGGCGGTCCCGTCGGTCCACCACGGGAGCGTCCAGAACGGCTCGTTGACGACGGCGTCGGCGTCCGCGCCCGCGAGGTCGCGGGCGGTCCGGTTGACGCGGGCGACCGTCCCGTCGGGCGCTAACACCCACGTCGCGGTGCGGCTGTCGTGGAACAGCGCGTCGAACTGTCTGGCCCGATCCCGGCGCGTCCGCGCCCGCGCTGCGGCGCGAAGTGCCCGCTCCGTCCGGTCGACGAGTTCGTCGACGGCGGCCGCGAGCGGCTCCGCGACCGGGACGTAGTCCGTGACTCCAGCGGCGATGGCGTCGCTGGCGAGCCCCTCGTCCCCGGCAGCCGTGGCGAGCAGTACCGGAAGCGTGCTCGTGTGGTCGCGGATCGACTCGACGAGTTCGACGCCGGTCGCTCCGGCCGGCGCGTGGTCGGTGAGTACGCAGTCAACCGCGCCCGCTCGGACGGCTGCGAGCGCCGCATCGGCGGACTCAGCGGTCTCGACCGTGGCGTCAGTTTCGGCTCGCAGCCGGTCGATAGCTGCTGTCGTCCACGGCGTTGTGCCGACGACGAGGACGACCGACGAGTCCAGCACTTCGTTCGGTTTCGGTGTCATGGTAGTGGAGGCTGCCGCGGGCCGTGCGGGGCACGCGTAAGCGGGCAGTCGCCGCACGTACGCGGTCGGTGGAGTGGCTCTTTAACTGTCAACCCCCGACGAAAATAGCGCTTGGGTTCGTTCGGTCACGCCGTCGCCGGGTGCTGGTCGACGCCGTGCCAGCGAAACGTTCCGAGATATGGTCAGGAGCGGCGGCGGCTGTCCGGCGCAAGCGCGTCGTCGTAGACGCGGACGAACAGCGCCTCCAGCTCCTCACGGGTCGGCTTCCGGGGGTTGTTGTCCGGCGACCCGGAGTCGAAGGCGTCCTGCGTCATCTTCGGAACGGCGTCCAAGTAGGCCTCCCTGTCGGGAACCTCGCCGAAGTCGTCGAGGTAGTCCACGAGCGAGATCGCTTCACACAGCCCCTCAACGCCCTCGCTGGCGGCGGCTGCGGCCTGTCGGGGACCGTCGCTCTCGTCAGCGACGCCGAGCAGTCGGGCGACCTCCGCGTACTTCTCGGGGGCGGCGGCATGGTTGAACTCGACGACGTAGGGGAGGATGAGCCCGTTGGCCAGCCCGTGAGGGATATGGAGCTGTGCGCCGAGCGGGCGGGCCATCCCGTGTACCAGCGCGACCGAGGAGTTGCCGAACGCCTTGCCGGCCTTGAACTGCGCGATCATCATCTCCGTACGGGCCTCGATGTCGTCGCCGTTCGCCCACGCTACCGGGAGCGCGTCGACGGTGCGCGCCATCGCGTCCCGGGCGTAGTCGTCGGTGACGCTGTAGGACTTGACCGAGGTGAACGCCTCGATGGCGTGGGTGAAGGCGTCGATGCCGGTGAACGCGGTGTGGCTCTTCGGGAGCGAGCGGGTCAGCTCCGGGTCCTCGATGGCTACGGTCGGGACCATGTTCTCGGAGACGACGATGAACTTCGTCGACGTGGACTCGTCGGTCAACACCGCGGTCCGGGTGGTCTCGCTGCCGGTTCCGGCGGTCGTGTTGACGGCGATGAGCGGGGGGATCGGCTCTGGGACGGCCTCGTAGCCGGCCTTGTCGACGCCGAACTCCCGGATGCTCCCTTCGTTCGCCGCGAGGACGCCGACCGACTTCCCCACGTCGATGGAGGAGCCGCCGCCGAGCGTGACGACGGCGTCACACCCCTCACGCTCGTAGGAAGCGTGGGCGGTCTCGACGTTCTCGACGGTCGGGTCCGGCCTGACGTCCGTGTAGAGAACCGTCTCGACGCCCGCGGCCTCGATGGACTCCACGACGCGCTCGCCGTGGATGTCGAAGATCTCCTGTGAGGCGACGAGCAGGACTGTCTCCCCGTGCCGGCTCGCGTACTCGCCGACCTGTTCGACCGCGTCGACGCCGAAGAGCGTCTTGGCTGGTGAGACGACTGTCCGTGTCCCGTGGGTTGGTGCTGGCTCGGCCATGCCACTCGGAACACGAGACATGGCAAAAAGAGTTTATTTCGACCCCCGATCGAACCACTCCCGAAAGTACGTGTTCGTTTCGCCCCCGGCCGTTTCGGTCGTCGTTCGGCCGGTAAAGCAGTCGAACCTTGGACAGGTTGCGGTGATTATTTCGGGCCGACGGTACGACTACCCGTACCCATGTCACAGGAGACGGTTACGGAGTACGGGGACGTACGGAACTACGTCGGCGGCGAGTGGACGACGCCCGCGGGAAGCGACGGGCAGGACGTCGTGAACCCCGCGACCGGCGAGGCCATCGCCCACGTCGCATTCAGTTCGGGCGACGACGTGGACGACGCCGTCCGGACCGGACAGGAGGCGTTCGAGTCCTGGCGCCAGCGCCCCGTCGAGGAGCGCATCCAGCCGCTGTTCCGCCTCAAATCCCTCCTAGAGGAGCATCAGGACGAACTCGCCGAGATACTGGTCCAGGAGCACGGCAAGACCTTCGCGGAGGCGAAAGGTGAGCTCCGCCGCGGGATCGAGAACGTGGAGGTGGCCTGTGGCATCCCGTCGTTGATGCAGGCCGGCCACGTCGAGAACGCCGCCCCCGGTATCGACGAAACCGCAGTCCGGCAGCCGCTCGGGGTGTTCGCCGCCGTTACGCCGTTCAACTTCCCCGGGATGATCCCCCTGTGGTTCCTCCCGTATGCGGTGGCGACGGGTAACTCGTTCATCCTCAAGCCGAGCGAGCAGGACCCGCTCGTTCCCGAGCGCATGTTCGAGCTGATCGACGAGGCAGGCTTCCCCGACGGCGTCGTCCAGCTCGTCAACGGGGGTGTCGACACGGTCAACGCCATCCTCGAACACGACGGTATCGAGGGGGTCTCCTTCGTCGGGAGCACGCCGGTCGCACAAACGATCTACGAGAAGGCCGCCGCGAACGGCAAGCGCGTGCAGGCGCAGGGCGGCGCGAAGAACCACGTCATCGTCACCGAGACCGCAGATCTCGAGTTCGCCGCCGAGAAGACGGTCGGCTCCGCGCTGGCCTGCTCGGGCGAGCGCTGTCTCGCCAACGACAACGTCGTCGTCGAAGCGTCCGTCTACGACGAGTTCCGCGACCTCGTCGTTGAGGAGATCGAGGCACAGGTCGTCGGCAACGGGCTCGACGACGACACCACCATCGGCCCGCTCATCACTCCCGAACACGAGCAGGCCGTCCGGAACCTCGTCGAAACCGGCGTCCAGGAGGGTGCCACCCTGACGATCGACGGCCGGAACGTCGAGGTCGAGGGCTACCCGGAGGGGAACTTCCTCGGCCCCTGTCTGTTCGAGGACGTCACCGCGGACATGACGATCGCCCGCGAGGAGATATTTGGGCCCGTGCTCAACCTCATGACCGCGCCGGACTTCGACGCGGCCCTGGAGACGATGAACGAGAGCGACTTCGGGAACGCCGCCAGCCTGTTCACCGGCAGCGGGGCCGAAGCCAAGCGCTTCCGCCACGAGGGCGAGGCCGGCAACCTCGCGGTGAACGCCGGCACCGCCGCCCCGATGGCGTTCTTCCACTTCGGCGGCGAGAAGGACTCCTTCTTCGGGGACCTCCACGCCCAATCCGAAGACGTCGTCCGCTTCTACACCGACGAGGCGGTCTACATCGAGCGCTGGCCGAACGCCTGACACGGGGCCGTCGAGCCCCTCGGGCGATACGCGAGTATAGCACCGTCGAGCACCTCCCGCTGATCGACGAGACCGGGGCGGTTAGCCCGGAGCGCCCCGGTCACAGGGAGAAATCATTCAGCCACGAACTCGACGCCCGTAATCTCGAAGCGCGCCCCGCCTTCCGGGCGATCAGTACCGCGGATCTCCCACCCGTGGGCCTCGACGATCCGTTGAACGATACTCAGTCCGAATCCGGTCCCCTCTGCGTTCGTTGAGTACCCCGCCTCGAATACGGTCTCGACCTCAGCTTCGGGAATCCCTGGGCCAGTGTCCTCGACGTAGAAGCCGTTCGCCAATTCGCCGACCGTTATGCTCACACCACTGCCACCGTGTTCGACCGCGTTCCGAATGAGATTCTCGAACAGCTGCTTGAGCCGAGGCTCATTAGCCACGACGGTTTGCTCGGTTTCGAGCGCGAGCGAGGCCTCGGCCGTGTCGACGGTTTCCCAACACTCCGAAACGACGGCTGCGAGGTCGACGTCGTCCGTCTCGGTGGCCGTCTCGCCCTCACGGGCCAGCGTGAGGAGGTCCTCGATGAGGGTCTCCATCCGGCCGTGCGCTCGCTCGACGGCCTCCAAGTGCGGGTTTTCACACTCGTCTCGCGCCAGTTCCAGCCGCCCCGAAGCGACGTTCAGCGGGTTTCGGAGGTCGTGCGAGACGATACTGGCGAACTCCTCGAGTCGCTCGTTCGCCCGCTTCACCTCCTCGCGCTCCGTAACATCGAGGTACATCACCATCGTGCCGACGACCTCACCGGCCGCGTCTTCTCGTGGGACTGATCGCAACAACGTCTCCACGACCTCCCCGTCGGCAGTTACCAGCTCCCTGGGTTCGCGAGTAAAATCATCGTTCAACGCCCGTTCGTACCCACCAGCGTCGATTAGTGCCTGCCGGGCGTCAGCCGTGTACAGTTCCGTGAGATCGGTTCCGACGAGCGTCTCCTTTTCGAACTCGAGGGTTTCCGCGAACTGCTTGTTGCAGTCCTCGATGATCGGCCTGCCGTCCTCGGCTCGCGTGACGACCGCCATCACGGGCGCTTCCTCGAACAGCGTCTGATACTGCTTCTCGAGCTGGGTCGTCAGCTCCTCCAGCTCCTCGGTTTTCCGTTCGAGCTCCCGCTGGTACTGCTTGGATTCGTCGATGTCGAGGTGGATGCCGACGGCGCGGATCGGCTCCCCCTCTTCGTCTCGCTCGACGATTTTGCCGAGATCACGGATCCACTTCCACTCCCCGTCCGCGGTTCGCATTCGGTGTTCCGTGTCGTAGTACTCCGTTCGCCCCTGTATGTGCGCGTCGAGTGCGGCGTTGACCTCGTCGATGTCGTCCGGATGCACGCGTGTCTCCCACGTATCGAGATGCGGTTCGAGCTCGTCGAGCGTGTAGCCGAGCATCTCGGCCCACTGCTCGTTGAATTCGACTTCGTCGGTCGTCAGATTCCAGTCCCACACGCCGACATTCGCGCCTTCGATCGCGAACTCGAACCGCTCCTTGAGCGTCCTGATCTCCTCCAGCCGCTGCTTTCGCTCGGTGATGTCCCGTGCGACGACCATGAACCGGTCTCCGTCGTCCACGGGGAGTCGAGTGAGATGCGCTTCGACGGGGAACCGCGTGCCGTCGTTGGTCTCGAATACCGTTTCGATTTTCGACCGATCCCCGACGTCCATCCCATCCCAGACGTCCCGCAGTTCGGCCGCGTCCCTCCCCCGATCGATCTCCCAGACCTTCCGCCCGACGAGTTCGCCCTTGGGCTGGTTGAACGCCTCGCAGAACTGCCGGTTCACGTCGACTATCGTCCCATCCGTCCTGTGGATCTCGATCATATCAGGGGAGCTCTCGAAGAGGGCTTCGAGGCGGGCCGTGGTCTGCTCGAGCCGTTCCTCGCGCCGCTTCTGGTCGGTAACGTCACGCGCGACGCTGACGACCCCCTCGACGGCCCCATCGACCATCAGGGGCGTCAACCGATACTCCAACACCGCGTGGCCGTGGTTGGGGAACTCGCCTTCGACTTCGCCATGCAACTCCTCGTGCTGGCCGTCGAGCAGGGCCCCATAGGGGTCGTCGTCGCTCTGCGCTCGGATCGACGGGATGAGGTTGCTCTCCTCGCCTTCGAGTGCTTCCGGCGTGGTGTCGTACCACTCGGCCAGATACTCGTTGACGACCACGAACCGACCGTCGTCGTCGTAGATGCAGGCGGCCTCCTGCATCGAGTTGATCATGTGCTTGTAGCGCCGGAGGTCACGGTTCCGCTCGGCCAGTCGCCGCTGTGACCGGTACGACTCGACGGCGTTGGTGATGCGGTTTGCCAGGACCCTGTAGTGGTCGGTACCATGCTCCTTTTGAAGGTAATCCGTCACGCCCGCCGAGATCGCATCCGACGCCACCGCTTCTGATCCCTTGCCGGTGTAGAGAATGAACGGAAGCGCGGGGTGCGATTCGCGGACCGACTCGAGAAACTCGATTCCATCTTGTCCGGCCATCTCGTAATCGGAGACGATACAGTCCACGTCCAACTCACCGACCATATCCAGTCCAGCCGTCGCACTGGCTGCGGTGTGGACTGTGATTCTGTCGTCCTCACGCTCGAGGACGGCCGCGACCGTTTCCGCGAACTCCGGCTCGTCGTCGACGTGGAGGACGCGGATGGTCCCGGAAGCACCGTTCATAGTTGAGCAACTTGAGGATGCCTGGGGTTAAGTAACTGAATGGGGCCCGACACTCACTCCGAGTTCGCGGCTCGTTCGTATCTTCCGGTGACGATGTCCACAGCTCTCGTCCGGGACGAGCAGTTGAGAGCTGTTGTTCACGTGGCTGCGTTCAGCGCGATATCTCGGAGCGGCTTTCGGATCTGAGAGAACGGCGACGAGCGAGTAGGAAGCTTGAGGGGTGTCACCGGCGAGAAGCGAGCTATGAGTCCGACCGTCCACGAGCTACGGAACGAGATTCGCGCGGCGACTGGTCGCTTCGAACGGGAGGTCGCGGCGTCGTTCACCAAGGAGGAACTGCGGGCGATCTGTGCGTCACTCGGTATCGATGCTGACGGGACGGAACGAACGTCGACGACGCGGATGCGCCGACACGTCCGGGCGGCGGCCGGCATCGCGGAATCGCCGGAGGCGGCGGACGAATCCCCGTTCCGGAAGGCCGACCTCCAAGCGATCGTCGAGCGGCTCGAGTCGACGGCCGACCCGTAGTCGCAGCCCGCCCGTGGATGTGCCGCCGTGACGTCCGACCCGATACCGACGCAGAGAACCCCCGTAGTTCATCGGGGGGCTCGGGCGGCTCGCGCGGTCGGGCGGCTTCGCGACGAACGGCACGTCGCCTGCTCCCGACGGGTACTGCCTGCGTTTTAATAGCTGGAACGAGAGACGACGGTATGAACAGCGGACAATCGAACGACCGTCGCTTCCCCAGCCGATGGTAAACGTCGCGCTCTCGCTGGGGCAGGTCGTCGTTGCACTGGCGCTCGTGGTGCTCAACGGCTTCTTCGTCGCCGCGGAGTTCGCCTTCGTCAGAATTCGAGGGACAGCGGTGGACCAACTCGCCGCCGAGGGGCGGCCGGGCGCGGCGACGCTTCAGGAGGTGATGGCGAAGCTCGACGACTACCTCGCGACGACACAGCTCGGCATCACCATCGCCTCGCTCGGGCTGGGGTGGGTCGGCGAACCGGCCGTAGCGTCGCTCATCGAGCCCGTGCTGGCCCCGCTGCTCCCGGACAGTCTCATTCACCTGGTCGCCTTCGCGATCGGCTTTACGATCATCACGTTCCTCCACGTCGTCTTCGGTGAGCTCGCTCCGAAGACGCTCGCCATCGCCCGGACCGAGCGGCTCTCGTTGCTGCTCGCCCCGCCGATGAAGTTCTTCTACTACCTCCTCTATCCGGGCATCGTCGTCTTCAACGGCGCCGCCAACGCGTTCACGCGGTCGATCGGCGTACCGCCCGCGTCCGAAACGGACGAGACGCTGGGCGAGCGGGAGCTGCTTCGGGTTCTGACCCGCTCCGGCGAGGAGGGCGATATCGACGTCGCGGAGGTGCGGATGATCGAGCGGGTGTTCGATCTCGACGACGTCGTGGTACGGGAGGTGATGGTGCCTCAGCCGGACGTGGTGAGCGTTTCGGCGGACGCCCCGCTCGCCGAGCTGCAGTCGACCATCCTCGAGGCCGGCCACACCCGCTACCCGGTGGTTGCTGCCGACGACGGCGATCAGGTCGTCGGCTTCGTCGACGTGAAGGACGTGCTCCGGGCCGAGGTGGAAGCCGGCGACGCCGCGGTCGTCGACGACATTGCCCGCGAGATTATTATCGTCCCCGAGACGATGGCGCTGCACGACCTCCTGCGGGAGTTCCGCGAGAACCGCCAGCAGATGGCTGCCGTGATCGACGAGTGGGGTGCCTTCGAGGGGATCGCGACGGTCGAGGACGTCGTCGAGGCGCTCGTCGGCGACCTCAAAGACGAGTTCGACGCCGTCGAGCGCGAACCCGCGATTCGACAGCGGGCCGACGGCAGCTACGACGTCGACGGCGGCGTCCCGTTGTCGACGGTCGCCGACACGATCGCGGCGGCGTTCACGAGCGACGAGGTCGAAACGGTCGGCGGCCTGGTGCTCGAACGGCTCAATCGGGCCCCGGAGCGCGGCGACCGCGTCGATGTCGACGGCTACGTCGTCGAGGTAACGAGCGTCGAGGGGACCAGGGTCTCCACGGTTCGGATTCACGACCGCGAGGTGGACGAGTCACCGGAGGACTGAGTGCGGGTGCGGCGGTAGCTAACTTGTCCGTTCCGGCGGCGGGCTGGTTTCCCGGTCAGGTTTGGCGGCATCACGGGCCGATTCGTCGTCAGTCCCCGGTCGAATCTCCATCGTCCATCCCGGTTCACCCCGAGACCACGGCTGCAGTCGCCGTCGCGATGTCCGTCACGGCGGCGAGCCCGACCGCTCCGATCCCGAGGACGACGAGGAGACACAGCGCGAGCCAGTAGAGGGGGAGCCCCCGTTCGATCGTCAGGTACAGCCCGAGGCCGATGAACCCCGGCGCGAGCCCCAGCAGGAACAGGACGACGATGCCGACGCCCCACGTGAAGTGGTACTCACCGGTCTCGTGATCCTGCTGGAGCCCGCGGACGAGAAAATAGAGCAACGCGACGACCGCGGCGACGGCCCCGAGAACGAGGAGCGGGATCAGTAGTCCGGGGTCTACGACCATACTGATCGCACAAACCTGTCGTATTTATACGCATGGACTTCGCTCCTCGGTCGGATTCAGGGTCCGACTCGTGCATCCGCCGGATGATTTAGTGGCCGTACCGTCGAACTACGGAACGGTCACAGCAGAGGGCTAATTACGCCCGGGGGTGTCGGGTCGAGTCCTGTTCACAATTTTAACAATCCCGCCATGAGCACCGCGACCATGGCGAGCAGCGACGCTGAGCCGGCCCAGAAATCACACTGGGAACGGTGGACCGACGACTCCGGACCGTTCTACCGCGCGTGTGCCGTCCTCTTTCTGGACTCCCTTCTCGAACCGCGCGACGACGCGTCGGCCAACGAGCGCCGCGCGGTGCAGTTCACGACGGGAATCACGCGAACGCTGCTTCGAAACCTCCCGACGTTCGTCTTGGGGACGCTCGTCGTCTACTATTCGATCGTCCTCTCGCGTGCGGCAAGCGCCGCGACGGTACGGGCGCTGCTCCCGGAGCTGACGCTCCGTACCGTCGTGCTCGCCGTCCCCGCGCTCGTGATCGGCTGTCTCTGGGTGTATCTCGTCTATCGGGTGGCGGCCGCGACGCTGCGCGGCTCGGCAGTGCATCGCAGTCTCGTGTTCTTTGCGACGGCACTCCCGTTGGCGGCCGGCACGGCCCATGCCGCATACGTCGCGTGGACCAACGCCGGCACCGACGTCGAACCCGCCATCACGGTGCAGGCCGGTTACTTCCTGTTCGTGCTGGTCACGGGGCATCTGGTGTACGACGGGCTCGCGCTCAGAACGGAGAATCTCTTCGCCCGGCTGCGGGACACCAGCATCGTCACCCAACCCGCCTACGACGAGTTCTACGGGGAGCTGGCCGACACGCTCGGCGATACCATCGCCATCGGCGGCGTCCACGTCCCGCGGTCCGTCGCGTTCGCGGTCGTCGTTGCGCTGGGTCCGATTCTTCTGCCCGTCATCGTGACCCCCTGGGCGGGGTGGGGGGAGCTGGCGTACGTCGCCTACTCGCTCGTGACGCTGTTCGTCGTCGCGATGCTGTACGATGTCTTCGTGCTCGTCTACAAGTTCACGGAGCTCCTGCGGCGCGACATCCTCGCCTATCAGCCGTTCCATCCGGACGACCGCGGCGGCTTTCGCGACCTCGGGCGGTTCGCGACCCGGGTGAACGTGATACTGGTCGTCGCGGGTGGATACGTCGCCTACCGCTTCTACGCCGAGGGGCTCCTCAACCTCCCGAGTGGCGGCCTCGAGCCGTCATTGCTGGGCCTCACCTGGGTCGTCCTGTACGTGGCTCCGATTGGCGCGTACGTGTTCCTCGTCCTGTTCTGGCTCTACCACTCGTTCTGGCGGCTGCACAAGAAGATGGAGGGCGGCCGCCAACAGCGTATCGAGGAGCTGCAACGTGCCACGAAACCGGAGACAGACGGGCGGCCCCGAGAGTTCACCGACCCGGAAACGGACGCCCCGGCCTGGGAATCCCTGCGGGACGCCCCGACGTGGCCGATCAAACGACAGGGGCTGTTCGGCATTCTCCTCATCGACGCGGTGCCGGTCCTGTTGACGTTCGTTCCCTGATGACGTTGCCGTCGACCGCGATTCCACCGTGACCGAGATGGTTCGGGGCCGTCGCTGGGGCCGGCGGTGGTCGACCTCACCGTCGCGACGGTGCTCGCCGAACGGCACTGCTCTTTGTCGATGGCGGTGAAATATCGTTCTCTGATTGAATAACAGCAGGCGTTTCGAATATTTTTTGCTATCTGAACTGTTTCTCGCGGTATGAGTGATGAGACGCTCTACGACCGTCTCGGCGGCCACGAGGCGATCCGTGCCGTAGTCGACGATTTCTACGACCGACTGCTCGCCGACGACGAGATCGGCGAGTTCTTCGAGGGCGCGGATATGGAACTGTTGCGACGGACGCAGACCGATTTCCTGTGTGAGGCCGCGGGCGGGCCGGAGACGTACGACGCAGCTCCCGTTCGCGAGGCGCATCTCCACGTGCCGTTCACCCCGAGTCACATCAACCGAGCCGTCGAGCTCCTCTACGAGAGTCTGGACGAGTTCGACGTGCCTGAGGAGGATGCGGACCGGATCGTCGGGGCGGTCGCCGCCTACGAGGACGACCTGCTGGCACGTACGGACGACGAGTCGTGAGCGTCCCGTCGACGGTTGAGCACCACCGCTTCCGAACCTCTCCGGGTCCGCACAGTCCGCAGCGGGGGGCTCCACGACCTTCGTCGGGAGATGCCGCCAACCCTTGTTCAAGCGCAGGTACAACACGTGTGCAGCCGCCCCTGTTTGCAGTCGACGACGTGTTTTTCATCGGCAGTACGTAACGACCGCGTATGTCGATATACTCGCTTGACACGCTGTCCAAGCCGGGCGCGCTCCGACTCGCGGCGGAGCTGCTCGTCGTGTTCGGCGTGGTGTCGCTGGCGTACGTGGTCGCGGTGGAACCGCTCCTCCGCTCCGTTGCCCCGGGCGTGTACGTCCAGCCGGGCCTCGACTACAGCCGGACGGATCTCCCGAACACGGCCTCGGAGATTACGCACCTGCTGCTTATCGTCGCGGCCGGCGGCTCGTTTCTGTTCTGGCGGCTCAACCACACCGAACTCGGCGAGCGGTTCAGCGACGCGGTGATGGAGGAGTCCGGGACGGAGTGACCGGCCAGACGTAGAAGCGATAGCCACGCCTCGCTCGACCGCGGTTACCACCCGCTCACGGCGGAGTTATGGGGCCGGCGCCACTACGGCGGGTATGTCCGATATCTCGGAGTACGAAGTGACGGTCGTCGGCGGCGGTCCCGCCGGCCTGACGACGGCGTTGTACACGACGCGGCTCGGCCACGACACCGCGATGATCAACCGCGGGGGTGGCCGCGCCGCAATGATGCTCGACACCCACAACGTCATCGGCGTCACCGAGGACGTGAGCGGCAACGAGTTCCTTCAGACCGCTCGCGAGCAGATCGAGGCGTACGGCGCCGACTACCACCAGGACTTCGTCAGCGACATCGAGCGACGCGATGACGGCCGCTTCCACGTCACCGCGGGCAACGTCGAGGTTGTCACCGACCACGTCGTGCTCGCGACGGGCTTTTCGGACGTGCGACCGGACCCGCCGCTGCCGCGAACCGGGCGCGGGCTCCACTGGTGTCTCCACTGTGACGCGTACATGTTCGTCGACCAGCCGGTGTTCGTGATGGGGTCGGGCGAGTCCGCCGCGAAGGTGGCGATGATAATGCTCAACTTCACCGACGAGGTGGACGTGCTCACTCGCGGCGACGAGCCGGAGTGGAGCGAGGAGACCCAGCGCCAGCTCGACGGCCACCCCGTCGACGTAATCCACGAGGAAATCGAATCGATGGAGAAAGGCGAGGACGGCTGGCTGGAGTCGTTCACGTTCGCGGACGGGACGACCCGCGAATACCGCGGCGGCTTCCCGATGTACGGCAGCGACTACAACACCGCGCTCGCCGAAAGCCTCGGTGCCGAGCTCAACGACGACGGTACGATTGCCGTCTCGGACCACGGCGAGACGAGCGTCGACGGGGTCTACGCCGTCGGCGACGTGACGCCCGGCCACAACCAGATCCCGACGGCGATGGGCGAGGGCGCCCGCTGTGGCATCCAGAACCACTACGACCTCCGGACGTTCCCGATGTCCGTCGAGGAGCTCGACGAGCACGGCGGCAGCGTGCCCGAGGACGCGGCGCCGGGCATCTCCGACCGGCTGCGCCAGCGGGCCCGCGAGCACAACGCCGACGCGTCGGCGCCGCCCGTCGACGCCGAGCCGGAGCCCGCCGACGACTGACCACTCCTCCCCCGGCGACCGTTCGCCGTGTCGACGGCGAGACGGAGCGCTCGCTCCCGGGCCGTACAGCTCAGCCGAGCCAGATGAACGCCAGCGGCAGGAGACCGATTGCCAGCAGGACGGCCCCGATGGCGTACCCTGTGCGGCTGGTTTCCTCCTCGGCGGCCAACTCGTCGCGGGAGAGGTCCGTGAGGCGGAACTCGTCGGGGCGAGCGTCCCCGGTGAGGATCAGTTGTCCGTCGTCATCGACCGCCGGTTCCCCCTTCGCGTACACCGGCTCGCCGTCCTCGATAAGCCCCTGCTTGTACGCCCGATGCGGGTCGACCTCATCGTCGACATCGACGTCGGTCCCCTCGAGCCAGCGACGGGCCGGCTCCGGCGGTTCCTCCCCGGACTCGGCCTCGAACACTTTGGGGTCGAGCGTCGTGGTTCCCTGGTCCGGCAGCTCGACGGGGACCTCGCCGGTGCCGTCCTCGATGGCGAACGGGACGCCCTCGCTTTCGGTGTAGATCGTCTCCCATGCCGGCCCTTTGTTCTCGCCGATCTCCCGGGCGGACCGCTCCTCGATCTGCGTGTAGACGTAGACGCCCTCGCGGTCGAGCATCGCCGCGTCCACGCGCTCGTCGCCCGTCGCACGGGCGGTCCCTTCGACTACGGCGAGGCCGCCGTCAGGGGAGAGCTCGCCGATCGGTGTCGCCTCGGTCTCCTCAACCTCGGCGGCACGCTGGCGCCCGTCGTAGGTCGCCTTGAGCATGTAACCCCCACCGAGCACGAACAGTGCCGGGAACAGCGAAAGGAACAGTTGCCCCGCGACCGTCATCGGCACCAGCCCCCATCGCCCCGGTGTATGGTCAACGTTGACACGCGTCGTCGCACGCTCACGTGCTCGTCTCGCACGGGTTTGTATTTTATTCCCATCACGTCGGCTGCGTGGGGAAATACTCTCGAAACACGCCGTCGCGGATGCCCCCTCCAACAGCTCGGCGTCGCTTCGGCACAACGGCTTAGTCGCTTCCCTCGGAGCCGTCACCATGGACCACTATCGGAGTGCCGTCGACCTCGCGGACGCAGTGAAGGCCGGTGAGGTCTCGCCCGTCGCGCTCGTCGACGCGTTTCTCGACCGCATCGACGCGCGGAACGACCGGACGAACGCGTACATCACCGTCATCGGAGACCACGCACGGGAGGCCGCCCGCGAGGCAGAATGCGCCGCCGAGGCCGGCGAGGATCTCGGCCCGCTCCACGGCGTCCCGCTCGCGCTGAAGGACCTCTACGCCCACAAGGCGGGCGTGCGGACGACGTTCGGCGCGAAGCCGTTCGAGGACCACGTCGCCGAGACGGACGCGATCATCACCGAACGGCTGGAGGCCGCGGGCGCTATCCCGCTCGGCAAGACGAACACGCCCGAGTTCGGCCACAAACCACGGACGGACAACGAACTCGTCGGGCCGACCGGGACGCCGTTCGCCCCGGACCGCATCGCCGGCGGCTCCTCGGGCGGCTCGGCCGCGGCGCTCGCGGATGGGCTGGCGACGATCGCCACGGGTTCGGACGTGGGTGGGTCGTTGCGCGTCCCCGCCGCGTGCTGTCACGTCGTCTCCGTGAAGCCGACCTTTGGACTCGTCCCGAACGGCAATCGCCCGGACGCGTTTTCATCGCACACGCCAGTCGGCGTCACCGGGCCGATGGCCCGCACCGTCGACGACCTCGCGGTCATGCTCGACATCCTCGTCGGCCCGGACGACCGGGACCCGTTCTCCGTGCCGGCACCCGACGCCGACTACCGCGGCGCAACCACCCGTGCGATCGACGACCTCTCGGTTGCGTACTCCCCCGACCTCGACCTGTTCACCGTCGAGGACGCCGTGTCCGACGCGGTCGCGGACGCGGTCGGAGCGCTCGCGGACGCGGGCGCGACGGTCGAAGACGTCTCGGTCGACGGGCCGTCGAAAGGGGACCTGAACCACGCCTTCTCCCTGCAGGCGACGGCGAAGTTCGCCGCGCTCGCCCGCGAGATCCGCGAGGAGCACGGCGTCGATCTGATGGCCGACGACTGTCCGGTCTCCTCGTCGCTGCAGGCGACGGTCGCGATGGGGCAAGGCCACGACGCCGTCGAACACAACGTCCAGAACGTCGTCCGAACCGAGTTCTACGACGCCATCGAGACCGCAATCGGCGACCACGATGCGTTGGTGTGTCCGACACTCGCCGTGCCGCCGTTCCCCCTCGAGGAGCCGGACCCGACCGAGATCGCCGGCGAGCCGGCGAACGGGACGCTCACGGACTGGTCGCTCCCGTGGGTGTTCAACGTCTCCGGCCACCCGGTGGTGAACGTCCCCGCCGGGCTGACCGACGACGGGCTCCCGGTCGGGATGCAGCTCGTCGGCCACCGGTACGCCGAGGACGATCTGCTCGCGGTTGCGGCCGGGTTCGAGCGGGCGAACCCGTGGGCCGAGTCGTATCCTGGGCGGAACTGATGGCTCGCGGACGAGTACTGCCAACGCGGGTTCAGCGACGGACTCAAACGGTCCCCGGCGTGTGATGGCTCCACAACGTCAAACGGCCGTTTGAGCGTAGCGCAGTTCCTTATTCTCTAGTTCCGGATTTCCACATAGAAGTGACTCCGTTGGGAGTGTCACAAAAATATGTGCGCACACTTCAGTAGCTGAGACCGCCGTACTCCAAATGTGCGTGGTGGTCTAAGCGGTCCTATTCTCCCGTTGCGCCGCTGGAGCTTGAGGAACTGCTTGCTGTCTGCGGTTCGTTGTTCACTTCAACGTTAACTGATGAAATGAACGGTTTCTCAAAGATGATGTTGTCCCCAGAATCGTACCAGGTGTATGTGGCACGGATGTCGACAGTGAAATTTGCGGTATCTCCGTCACTATCCGCTTCCAGAAGTGATGGATCGATACTGTTCTCAGGCAGCGCGTAGCTATCCGGATCGGACCCAACTACGTGCCAGTCTATCGTGGGGTCGAAATCGCCGTTCTCGTCAAGGCCGATACCTGTCTTGATAGTGCCCGAAGTGCCGGGACCCGAAAGCGACTCGTCGTAGTTGCCCCAAGTGTCGTCATCGAGAGATATCGCACCCGATTCGTAGAGATTTACCCACCCAGCTCCGGAACCGGCAACTTGGCCATCGATGTCGAGTGAGAATTGCGTAGCGGTGCTATCGAAACCGTCCCACTCTACCGTTGACTTACCGTAGATGGCAACGTACTCTACGGTGCCGTCGTCTGAAGTGATGGTGACGTTGCCGTAGTCTGTGTCTGCGGTTGCAGACGCGCTATCTGTGAATGTAATTATGCCAGCTCCTCCAGCGACTGTTGCTGTGCCTACTCCTCCGATCGCCTTCAGTATACCTCTTCGTTCCATCGTTCGTAGTCTTTCACGCGCCCCACCAACGGAGCGCGCCTACCTACCCTATCTCCTCATACTTCCCTTGTATTGAGGCGCCTGTGCGGCCAACAAAAAGAACCTAAAATCAGACACTCACAACCGTACGCAGTGGTAAAGAGTTCCTGAAAACCGGGATTGTATCTCTCTGTTATTTATACATTCGAAATTAATCCATTTGGGAAAAGTTTACCAATCTGGCTACACATGTCTGACACGAGCATCTGAGGGGGAGTGGATGTATTACACGAAAACGATGTTCACCGAGTGTGTACCGAGCGGCAACTACCAACTCTCCGGGGGTGAGAGCGGGTGAGCACGCTCTCAGAGGCCGACACTGACCTCGCGACGGATGAGCAGGAGGCCGACGGAAGCCCGTTGAATGGGGACAGCAAACCGACGCTGTCTACCGACGAGACGTTCGAACTGTTGAGCAACCATCGCCGGCGCTACACCCTCCATCACCTCTACGACGTGGGAGACGCTGATATCGGTGACTTGTCGCGACAGGTCGCGGCGTGGGAAAACAACACCACTCCGGCGGAGGTGACCTCGACAGAGCGCAAGCGCGTCTACACCTCGCTCCAGCAGTTCCACCTGCCGAAACTCGACGAGAAGGGAGTCGTCGAGTACGACGAGCGGGCCGGCGAGGTGGAGATCGCGGGACTGGCTGACGACCTCGACGTGTATCTGGAGATCGTCGAAGGAAAGGACATCCCGTGGAGTCAGTACTACCTCGCGCTCGCGGCGGTCAACGCGGGGCTACTCGCCGCGGTGGCTGTCGGCGCGTGGCCATTCACTCTCCTGCCGGGGCTCGCGTGGGGCGTGTTCGCTGTGACGACGTTCACCCTCTCCGCCGCCGTTCACACCTACCACAGCCGGTCGATGCGACTCGGACGGAACGGAACTCCGCCGGGACACGAGTAACACGACACAGTCGGACGTGTTTCTGACTATCGCGCCGTTGACCCGACGAATCAGTGTTTCACCGCACCGACCGAGTGTCACCCTGCGGGCGGTGAAACCCCGGCTTTCAACCTCTGGCGATGGGGTCGCGAGACTGGGACGGTCACCGGACGGTCGGCTGGGGTCCCGACGAGCGTGAACGAACCACCGAAAGAAGCCACCCGGTGCCGAGGGTCGAATTCAGTCGTCGTCCGCGAACGCCGCGCCCGCACCTTCCGTCGCGGCGTCGTTTTCGATGCTCGGGGGGTACTTCCCACGGTGGAGCTTCAGGTCCGACTGTGGCCTGGCCATACACGTCAGCGCGTACTGCTCGGCTTCCGCCTCGGTGAAGCCGCGCTTCGTCGCGACGGTCTGTTCGACCTCGCCCTCGACGATCTCGGCGCTGCAGGCGAGACACATCCCGACGCGACAGGAGTACTCCTGCGCGATCCCCTCGTCGATACACCGCGAGAGGATGGTTTCCTTGTCGGAACAGCTCATCGTCTCGCCGGTCCCGACGAACTCCACCGTATACTCTGGCATGTCTCCGACGTTACTCGCTCCCGATGTTAATCCTTTCTAGCCGGCCGGTCGTCAGCGTCCACCCACAATAAAGAGTTTTCACCGCGGGGGAGCCAGAAGGGGTAATGACCACACACTCCGTCGACGTCGCCATCGTCGGGGCGGGGACGAGCGGCTGTTACGCGGCCGCGGAGCTCGCGGACGCAGGGTACGACGCCGTCGTTATCGACCGCAAGGACGAGGAGGAGGCGGGCCACATCGCCTGCGGTGACGCGCTGAAAGGGGCGAACAACTTCCCGGAGGCGATCCCAAAATCCACGCTCGAACCCGCGTTCACCAACACGGACGTTGACCACGGCCGGTTCGAGGCGCCGCGACAGGGCGTCGAACTCGACATTCCCGTCCCCGGCGAGCTCGCCGTCATCGACCGCTGGGAGTACGGTCGCATCCTCATCGACTCCGCGGAGCGTGCCGGCGCGCGCTTCCACTACGACACCGTCGTTCAGGACGTCGTCCAGGAGGACGGGGTCGTCACGGGGCTCCGTGCCAACCGGCAGGGAGAGTCCGTCGAGTACGAGGCGGAGATGGTGCTCGACTGTGCGGGCGCGCTCTCCATCCTGCAGGACAAGACCGACTTCTCCGACGCGACGTTCGACACGAACGTCAGATACTCGCAATTCTCCTCGGCGTACCGCGAGATCGTCGAGGTGGACGAGCCCGTCGAGTGGTCCGACGCGTTGGTGTTCAAACCGACGAAGCGCTCCGCGGGCTATCTCTGGTACTTCCCACGCACGCCCACGGAGATCAACGTTGGGCTGGGGTTCCAGATGAGCGAGGAGCCGATGAAGCTCGTCGGCGACCTGCGGGAGGACATCAGCCAACGGCCGGAGTTCGAGAACGCGACCGTCGTCGACAAGCTCGGCGCCGCGCTGCCCACGCGGCGCACGTACGACTCCGCGACCGCTCCCGGTTACATCGCCTCGGGCGACGCCGCAGCCCACGTCAACCCCATCTCCGGTGGTGGCATCGCCGGCGCGGCCTACGCCGGAACGTACGCGGCCCAGCAGGCGATGGAGGCCATCGAGGCGGACGCGGCGGACGACGAGGCGGCGCTGTGGGCGTACAACAGCCGCGTGATGGACCACTTCGGCGGCCGCTACGCCGCGCTCGACGTGTACAACGTCTTCTCGACGGCCTACGAGATCGACGATCTGTCGGCGCTCGCGGGGGCCCTGCCAGGCAAACAGATCGCCGACGCGCTCTACTCGGGCTCCTCGCGGACCTCGCCGCTACTCGCGCTCAAGACGCTGTGGAAGGCGCGCGGCCACCTCGACACGCTCGTCGACCTCTATTCGACGAAGCAGCTCGCCGACCGGCTTCTGGCCCACTACGAGGAGTACCCGGACACGCCTGACGGATTCGAGGCGTGGCGCAGCGAGCGCGACTCGATCATGGAGGACGTGTACGCCGAGACCGGCGCGGAGCCGAAGTACTAAGCGGGGTTCGGAAGCAACGAGCCACGCTCCGCCACTTGTTTTTCAGCGCTAGCGCGCCGACGATGCGCACCGCTCACCTCTCGACCGTCACGAAAAGAGTCGCACGTCACCGCACGGTCACAACTGCTCGCGCTCGCGTCACGCCGGCACGTCGGTCGGCGTCGCCGACGCGTTCGCGTCAGCCTGCTCCTCGTCGGCCGTCTCGTCGCCCTGCTCGTCGTCCGGCGTCACGTCGCTGATCGCGCCTCCGAGGTCAGAGATCGCTCCCTCGAGGTGCCCGTTGATCAGCTCGTGGATCTCCACGACGTGGTCGGGGACTTGCTCGGGCATGTCCGTGGGCGGCCCGCGGCGCTCATCTGCGGCGTCAGCCGCGTCCTCGGCCGCGTCCGCCGAGTCGTTCATCGACTCATCGTCCTCCGCGTCGTCGGAGGCGTTCATCGGGTCATCTTCGGCGGCGTCGGCCGTCGCGTTCGCGTCTTCGTTCGGACCCGTGTCGTCGGGTGCGACACCGTTCCCCGGTGCGGCGGCGACGGCGCCGGCTGCACCGGCCGTCACGATCAGACCCGCGAGCAGCGTCGCGGCGAGTTGTTTCACGTTCATCGCATCTCCGGTTAGCTCGGGATGGTAGATAAGGGGGAAACGTCGTTCGGAGGATTCAGCCGTTTGAACGGCCTTGAACGGGTTTGAACGGTTTCGTCGGCGTTCACACGAGGGGTCTGGCCCCGCCGGAGTACGTCCGGCCAAAGAGGTTTCCCCCCGGGCGTCGACGGCCCCGACGAGGCGGATGATCTCCGAGGAGGCGACCCTGCACGCGCTCGTCGTTCAACTCCGGCGGGAGTACCGCCAACGGACGGGCTTCTTCGAGCGGTACGCGCTGCCCGAGTACGAGGCGCTGGGTTCGCTCGACCTCTCACCGCGGGAGCGGGCGCTGTTCGTCACGTTCTCCGTCGTCCCGTTTCACACGCATCCGTCCGGCGAGCCGAAACAGGAGACCGGCCGGAACGGGCTGTGGCAGGTGTGTGCAACCCTCCAGCGGCAACACTCGTGGGCGTTCGCGCCCGAAACCGTCGTCGACCGGGGGACCGACCGGCTGGAGCGGCTCCTCGACCGGCTGGAGGTGATGGAC